>Ga0307299_10000382_pt1 | contig 14891 bp, 14 predicted proteins | sample ER_DNA_159_FD_194466 | JGI IMG/M metagenome (GOLD analysis project Ga0307299, IMG submission 194466) | Bulk soil microbial communities from the East River watershed near Crested Butte, Colorado, United States - ER_DNA_159 | ecosystem: Environmental > Terrestrial > Soil > Floodplain | place... | reverse complement strand
CGAAGCCCGGCGCGGTCAGCGCCGCCCTCGTTGACCAGGGCGCGGATCAGATCGCCCGGCTGTTCGACATCCGCTACGGCGGCTTCGGCTCGGCGCCCAAGTTCCCCCACCCCGCCGCGTGCGAGTTTCTGCTGGCGCGCTGGCACGACACCAAGCTCGATTGGCAGCGTGACGTCGTCGAGAAAACCCTCACCGCGATGGCCCGCGGCGGGATCCGCGACCATCTGGGCGGCGGGTTTCACCGCTACGCCACCGACGAGCGTTGGATCGTGCCACACTTCGAGAAGATGGCCTACGACAACTCCGAGCTGCTCCGCGCCTACCTCTCCGCATATCAGGCCTTCGGCACGCCCCTGTTCCGCGAAGTGGCGACCGGGATCGTCGATTGGACATTGCAGGTCTTGGCGGACAAGGACAACGGCGCGTTCTACACGTCCCAGGACGCCGACGTCGCGTTCGGGGACGACGGCGACTACTGGACGTGGACGCTGGACGAACTACGAGAGGCGTTGAACGACGAAACGGTGTTTAACGTGATGCGTCGAACATTCGACGTGGAAGAGCAGGGCGAGATGCACCACAACCCCAAGAAGAACGTGTTGTGGTGGAAGCAGGACCCCGCGGATGACGAGCGATCGCTGCTCAGCGACGGGATGCGGAAGCTCAAGGCCGCGCGCGACAAGCGCCAAGCACCCTTCGTAGACCGCGCCGCCTATGTCAACTGGAACGCGATGATGGCTGGCGCGTTTCTTCAGGCCGGAGCGGTATTGGAGAGGGAAGACTGTAATGCGCTGGCATTGAAGGTCCTCGAGCGCATCTGGGACGGGGCGTGGCACGTAGGGCGTGGGATGGCGCACGTGCTCGATCGAGCGGAGCCGCGTGGGATGCTCGACGACAACGTGCAAGCGGCCGTTGCGTTCCTCGATGCCTACGAGGCGACTGGCAACGCGGCGTGGCTCGAGCGCGCGACGCAGGTCATGACGTATTGCGCCGGCACCCACTGGGACGAGGCCGCCGGCGGGTATTTCGACGTCGCGAAGGACAATACCGGCGCCGCGTATCTCGCGACCCGCGGCAAGCCGGTGCAGGACGCGCCGACGCCCTCCCCGAACGGCGTCGCGGCCTTGGTCCTCGCGCGCCTCTGGGCCATGACCGACGAACCGGCTTGGCGTTCGCAGCTCGACCGCCAACTCGGCGCCTTCGCGGGCAGCGCCGCGGACCTGTCGCTGCACGGTGCGACCCTGCTCCGCGCCGTCGACTGGGCGGTCCACCCCGTGACCCGCATCGAAGTCGCTGGTCCCGCGGGGGAGGGCCCGGCGTGCGCGATGCACCTGCTCGCCCTGCAGGCCTTTCGCCCGCGGAAGGTGGCGATTCGCAAGCTGGCCGACGCGCCGGCTGCGATTGTTTGCGTCGGCACGACCTGCTCACTGCCGGTAAAGGTCCCCGCTGCGCTCGCCAAGCTCCTCGCGTGAACACACGCGTGCTCGGACGCACGGGCCTCCAGGTCAGCGAGATCGGTTTCGGCGGATGGGCAATCGGCGGCAACGCCTTCGGCAACTCGTACGGCCCCACCGATGACGCCGAGTCGCAGCGCGCCGTGCGGCGCGCGTACGATCTGGGGTGCACGTTCTTCGATACGGCGGACGTGTACGGCCACGGCCACTCCGAAGAAATGATCGGGGAGGCGCTCCAGGGCGTCCGCGACAAAGTGATCGTGGCGACCAAGATCGGCGGCAACTTCTACAATCGCGACGTCCATCCCTTGATGCGCGAGCGCATCGCGCAGGCGGTGGGCCGCCCGCTCGAGGAGATCGAGCGTGGGGCGCCGCTCTCCGTCACGCACGACGCGACCTTCACCGGGGCGTACGTGCGCTTCGCCGTGGAGCGCTCGCTCGTGCGGCTGCGCACCGACTACATTGACCTGCTGCAACTGCACAACCCGCCGATCAACGTCATCTCCACGATGGAGACGTACGAGGTGCTGGAGCAGCTCAAGCGCGAGGGACTGATCCGCTTCTACGGCGTGTCGGTGCACCCGCCCGAAGAAGGGATTGCCGCGGTCAACGCCACCATGCCGGACACGGTGCAAATCGTGTATAACCTGGCGCGACGGGAGGCTGAGGACGCATTCTTCCCGGCCGCGCGCACGGCCAACGTCGGGGTTATCGTGCGGGAGCCTTTGGCCAACGGATTCCTGGCCGGGAAGTACGCGCCGGACGCGACCTGGGAGCATGGCGACATCCGCGCGCGCATGCCGCGGCCGTACATCGCGCAGATGACAGCCCTGGGCCAGCGCGTCAAGGAGCTGGCCGAGAAGTCGGGCCTCAGTGCGGCGCAGCTGGCGCTCAAGTTCGTGTTGGACCGGACCGACATCGCCTGCGCGATCGTCGGCATGAAGACGGTGCAGCACGTGGACGACAACCTCAACGCGGGAACGTAGATGCCGAACAAGAAGGCCGTAATCGAGACCGCCAAGGGCACCATCGAGGTGGAGCTGTTCGCCGACGAGGTCACGGGCACAGTGGCGAATTTCGAGAAGCTCGCAAACTCGAACTTTTACGACGGGACCAAATTCCATCGCGTGATCCCCAACTTCATGGTCCAGGGCGGCGACCCATACTCGAAGACCGGCAAGGGGTCCGTCGGCACCGGTGGTCCCGGGTATACGATCAAATGCGAAACGCAGAAGAACACGCATAAGCACGTCGCCGGGACGCTCTCGATGGCGCACGCCGGGAAGGACACCGGCGGCAGCCAGTTCTTTATTTGCCATTCGCCGCAGCGCCATCTCGACGGGGTCCACACGGTGTTCGGACAAGTCACCAAGGGGATGGACGTCGTGAACGCCATCAAGGGCAACGACGAGGTCACATCCATCCGCGTCTCTTGAAGGGAGTAGCGCTATGCTCGCGTTGATCGTCGCAGCCAGCATCTTCGCCGTGCAGGACAGCGGCGCGTTCGTGGTCCGCATCGGGTCGGACACGTTGTCGCTCGAACAGTACAAGCGCACCGCCACGCAGCTGCGCGGAGAGTTCGTCATCCGCTCGCCTCGCAGCGTCCATCGCATCTACACAGCGGACTTGAACCCCGACGGGACGATTCGCCGCATCGAAGTGATTTCGCACAACATCGGCGGCGGTCCCGGACCCGCCGAAACCAAGGGTACCCTCGAGTTCGTGGGCGATACCGCGATCATCACCAACCCGCGCGGCGACAGCATGGTCACCACCCGCGTGGCCGTGCCGCGGGGCACCGTCCCGTACGCGCTGCACGTGTACGGTCTGGTCGAACAGATCGGGCGTCAGGCGCGCGCCGCGGGACGTGACAGCGTCGCGCTGTCAGCGGTCACCTCGGGCAATCAGACGAGCGGCGGCTACGTCAAGAGGCGCGGCGGCGATACCCTCGTCTTCAACTTCACCGAGGGGCAGCTGGCGGGACTCGGGCCGTTCACGTTCCGGCTCGATCGCCAGGGACGGCTCGTCTGGCTCACGGGCAAGGGCAGCACCGTGCAGGTCGAGGTGGAGCGGGTGGCGTCGATCCCGAACCTGGGCGCGCTGACTGCCGCATTTGCGACCCGTCCCCTGGGGCAGCTCTCGGTTCGTGACACGGCGCGTGCCACGGTTGGCGGCGCGGAAGTCTGGGTGGACTACAGCCGGCCCCAGAAGCGCGGCCGCGTGATCTTCGGCGACGTCGTCCCGTGGAGCACCCCGTGGCGCACGGGCGCGAACGCCGCCACCCAGTTCAACACGACCGTGGATCTGGTCATCGGGGGCGCCACGGTGCCCGCCGGCAAGTACACGCTGTGGACGCTGCCCACGCCCACCGGTTGGAAGCTCATCATCAACAAGCAGACCGGGCAGTGGGGCACCGACTACCACGCCGAGCAGGACCTGGTGCGCGTAGACGCGAAGGTCGAGACGCTGGCGGCGCCGGTGGAGCAGTTCGTCATCGGGTTCGAGCCGTCCGCCGCGGCGCCCACGACGATCACGTTCACGTGGGATCGCACGAAGGTGAGCGTGCCGGTGGCGAAGAAATAGTGCATCTCGACTTCGCCGTTGTCGCCGACTACGCGTTGGTCGATCAATCGGGCAAGATGTCGGTCCTCGGCATCTTCCAGCACATCTGGGTGCAGCAGTTCCCGGCGATGCACCCACGGCTGCACCTCGTGCTCCGCCTCAAAGGCAAGCGCACCGAGATCGGGGAGCACGGGGTGCAGATCCGTTTGGCGGACGAGTCCGATACGGAGCTGCTGGGCGGCTCCGGCACGGTGAACTTCGCCGAGCCCCCTGCCGGCGTCACCGAGATCGAGGCTGCGGCAGTCCTCGTCTTCGACGTGCCGTTTCCCCACGCCGGTCAGTACCGCTTCGAGATCACCGTGGATGGAGAGAAGAAAGCTTCAGTGCCCATCACGGTCAGCCAGCTCCCGGCCCAACCTGCCTAGGGTGCCCCGACTGTGGCTGCTCGTCGTGGCGGCTGCGGTCGCGCTCGGGTTCAACCTAGGCGGCCACCGCCTCCTCGACCCCGACGAGGGCCGCAACGCCGAAGTGGCACGCGAGATGGCGGCGTCGAACGACTATCTCCTGCCGCATTTCGACGGTCTCCCTTACCTCGACAAACCGGTCGTGTACTTCGCCGCCGCGGCCTTGGCCATGGAGGTCCTCGGCCCCACCGAGACGGCGGCGCGACTCCCGGCCTATCTGTTCACACTGGCGACGATTGTGATCGTCGTCGCGTTCGCGAGAGGGCGTTGGGGACCCGACGCCGGATGGCTCGCGGGCCTCGCCGTTGCCACGATGCCGCTGGTGATGGCATACGCTCGCGCCACCATCTTCGACAGCGCGCTCGCGTTCTGCACGACCGCCGCTATCCTCGCGTTCTGGGACGACCGGCCCATCCTCGCGTGGGTGGCGATCGGACTCGGGGCCCTGACCAAGGGTCCGGTGGCGATTCTCGTCCCGCTCGCCGCCGCCGTGCCGCACGCCCTGCTCACGGGCCGGCCCCTGCGCAAACTCTTTCCGTTGCTGGGCGTCGGAGCGTTCGCGCTCGTCGCCCTGCCCTGGTTCATCGCCGTCTCGGTCCGGATTCCCGAGTTCCCGCACTACGTGTTCGTACGGGAGACGCTCGAGCGCGTGACGACGACCAAGTTCCATCGGACGGCGCCCGTCTGGTACTACCTGCCCATCGTACCCGTCGCGGCGTTCCCGTGGATCGTCCCGGCTTTGGCGCGCGTGAAACACTGGCGCTGGGCCTGGCTCGCGCGGCGGGATAACCCGAACGCCGCTGAGGCGATCTTCCTCGCCTGCTGGGTGCTTGGGCCGCTCGCCTTCTTCACACTGAACCAGTCGAAGTTGCCGCAGTACGTGTTGCCGCTGATGCCCGCCTTCGCGCTTGCTGCCGCCCGCCTGCTCGCGCGCGACGGCATCGGCGTCGCGTGGCGCAGCTATGCCGCGCTCGCCGCCCTCCTCGGCATCGCACTCGCGTCGCTGACCCTTTGGCTCCCCGCGCCGATCGCCCTCACCCCCGCCGAGCGCGCGGCGATCCCACTCACCGCGCTCGCCCTGGGGATCGCCCTCGTCGTTTCCGCGACGCTCATTTGGCTCGCCGTACGCCGGTCGCAGCCGATCCTCGGCGCCACCGGTTACGCACTCGTCGTGATGACAATGGCCCTCAGTTCGCAAACCTTGCTCGCCGCGGTGGGCGACGACCGATCGGCGGCGACGCTCGCGCAGGTCATTCGAAATACGCAAGCGGCTGGGACCCGTGTCCTCGGGATCGCCGCGTTTCCACCATCCCTGCCCTTCTATCTGGGTGAGACGGTGGACCTCGCGACGGCAACGGGACGCGAGCTGACCAGCAACTTCATCGCCGATTACGTGGAGGAATTCCGCGCTGTTCCGGGCTCGCCCTTGAAGCCTGCCGACTACTGGCGCGAGGTGTTGGCGCGCTGTCCCCAGCCGACCGTCTTCGTCACGCGCACCGGCGACGCCGCCACGCGCGCGGCGCTCGACTCGACCCTCACACTGCTGGCCGTCCAGGGCCGGTATGCGGCGTACGGACCATGTGCGGCATCTTCGGCGCGGTAGCGCTGCGCGGTGGCGCGGCGCTCCGCCACCCCGACGCCATCGCCCGGATGGCGGCATCCCTGCGCCATCGCGGACCTGACGGCGAACGCATCGTAGGCCACGCGCGGGCGCGCCTCGGCGCCCGGCGGCTCGCGATCATGGACCTGACCACGGGCGACCAGCCGTTCCAGAGTCCCGACGGCGCCATTTGGATGGTCTGCAACGGCGAGATCTACAACGCCGAGGGACTGCGTCGTGAGGCGTCGGCGTGGGGTTATCCGTTCCGCTCGCGCGGCGACATCGAGACGATCGTCCCGTTCTACGAGCGCTACGCTGAGGGCGCCGTCGCGCGGCTCGACGGGATGTTCGGCCTCGCGGTCTGGGACGACCGCCTGGGCCGCCTGCTCCTGGCACGGGACCGCGCCGGCGAAAAGCCGCTGTTCTGGACCGAGCGAGACGGTGAGCTGCGGTTCGCGTCGGAGGTCCAGGCGTTGCTCGCGTTCCCCGATCAGCCGCGCCGGGTGAACGCGTCGGCGCTCGACCTGTATCGCGCACTCGGCTACGTGCCCGGTCCGCACACGATGTTCGACGGCATTCACAAGCTCGCACCGGGGCACCTGCTCGTGGCCCATGGGGAGCGCGTAGAGGAACGGCCGTATTGGAGCGCGGCGGCCGCGGCCGCCGCGCCGTCCAAACTCGTAGACGCGACCCAGCTGCGCGGCACCCTGCTCCGCGCCGTCGAGCGCGAGCTGATGTCCGACGTTCCGCTCGGCGTGTTTACGAGCGGGGGCCTCGATTCGTCACTGCTCGTGGCAGCCGCGGCGCGCGTGATGTCCGGCGAGCGGATCCACACCTACGCCGTGCGCTTTGTCGAGCCCGGCTACGATGAGAGCGCCTACGCCGAGGCGGTGACCCACGACATCAAGACGGTACACCATGTCGTCACGGCCGACGATGACGGGCTGAGCCGAGCCCTCGATGTCGTGACGCAATCGTTGGCGGAGCCACTGGGCGACGCGGCGATCCTTCCCACGTACCTGCTCGCCGAGGCCGCTCGCGCAGACGTGAAGGTCGTGCTGTCGGGCGAAGGGGCCGACGAGCTGTTCGGAGGCTACCCGACCTATCTGGGCCACAAGGCAGCCGCCGCGTGGCAGCGCCTCCCGGGCCCTATGCGGCGGGCCCTGCGCTGGGCGGTGAAGCGCTGGCCATCATCGACACGGAAAGTCACGCTCGAGTTCCTGCTCAAACAGTTCGTCGCGGCCGCCGAGCAGCCGTGGCTCGAACGCCATCTCGCCTGGTTCGGCGCGCTCGGCGCGTCGGGGGGGGCGGGCGTCGTACCGGAGCTCGCCTGCAAGCTGACCGGGTTCCCGCACGACGACCCGTTGAACCGCGTCCTGTGGCTCGATTTCGTGACCTATCTGCCCGACGACCTGCTGATGAAGGTCGACCGGGCGACGATGTTGGCGTCGGTCGAGGCGCGCGCGCCGTTCCTCGATCGGGAGCTGATGGAGCTCGTCCTGCCGGCGCCGTCGGCGCTCAAGGTGCGGGGCTTCACCACCAAGGCGATATTAAAGGAAGCGGCGCGCGGCCTCGTGCCCGACGCGGTGATCGACCGTCGCAAGCGCGGCCTGTCGGTGCCGGTGGCGCGGTGGCTCAACACCGGCCTCGCGCCGCTCGCCGACCGCCTGCTCGACACGCCGCTCCTGGCGGAGCATCGGTCTGGCAAGGCCAACCACGCGCGAAAACTGTGGCCGCTGCTCATGCTCGCCCTTTGGGCGGAACGTTGGGGAGTGGAGGTCGGATGACACGGGACGAAGCCCTGGCCCTCATGCACGAACACACGCAATCCCCCTCGCTGCGCCAGCACATGCTGGCGGTCGAGGCGGCGATGCGCGCCTACGCCACCAAGGCGGGCGAAGACGTCGAGGCGTGGGGTCTGGCGGGCCTGCTGCACGATTACGATTACGAGCGCTACCCCAATCCCGAGCACTCGCCCACCGAGGGGCACCCGGCGTGGGGCGTGCAGCAGTTGCGCACGAAGGGCGTGGCGGAGCCGGTGTGCCGCGCGATTCTCGGGCACGGCAACTACACGGGCGTACCGCGCGATACGCCCATGGCCAAGACGCTGTTCGCGGTGGACGAGCTGTGCGGTTTCCTCGTGGCGTGTGCCTTAGTGCGGCCCTCGAAGAGCTTCTCCGACCTCGAGGTGTCTTCGGTCAAGAAGAAGCTCAAGGACAAGGCGTTCGCGCGCGGCGTGAACCGCGACGAAGTGCGGCAGGGCGCCGAAGAGCTCGGCGTGCCGCTCGACGAGCACATCACCTTCTGCATCCAGGCACTGCGTCCCGTGGAGCCCACGCTGGGGCTCGGCGGAGCTGGAGGGTGACGGACCGACTCGCGCTCGCGCTCGACCGGGCGAGTGCCGCGCGCCTGATTCCCGGCAACACCATCCGGCACATTCCCGACAGCCCGGCCGCGCTCGACGCCATGCTCGAGCTGATCGCGGGCGCGCACCGCACCGTCCATTTCGAGAACTACATCATCCGCGATGACCGGACCGGGCGCCGCTTCGCCGCCGCCCTGGAAGATCGCGCGCGCGCCGGCGTGCAGGTGCGGGTGTTGTACGACGCCCTCGGCAGCATGGGGACCAGCCGGCGGTTTTGGCGCGAGCTGCGGCGCGCGGGGGTCGAAGTTCGCGTCTTCGGACCCTTGCTCACGAGCGGAATCTTTCAGCTGCTCAGCCGCGACCACCGCAAGCTCCTCGTCGTCGACGGGCGTGAGGCGATGATGGGCGGCCTGTGCATCGGCGACGAATGGGCCGGCGACCCGGCCGGTGGACGGCTCCCATGGCGCGACACGATGCTGTGCGTGCGCGGGCCGGCGGTAGCGGTGCTCGAGGGCTCCTTCGCCCGCGTGTGGGCGACCACCGGCGCGCCCCTTCCCCCGGATGCACTCGTCCCCGCGTCAGAGCCGTGCGGCTCTTCGGCGCTGCGCGTGGTCGACGGTGTGCCCGCCCAATCGCGCGCCTATCGCGCCGTGCAGATGCTCGCAGCGGCCGCGCAGGAGCGGCTGTGGATCACCGACGCCTATCTCGTCGCCCCGCCACCCCTCTACGCGAGTCTCGTGGACGCGGCCAGAAGCGGCGTGGATGTGCGCCTCCTCCTCCCCGGGACGAGCGACATCCCGGTGGTCCGCACCTTCAGCCGAATCGGCTACCGCGACCTGTTGCGAGCGGGCGCGCGCGTGTTCGAGTATCGCGGCCCGATGCTCCACGCCAAGACGCTCGTCGTCGATCGCGAGTGGGGGCGCGTCGGCTCGACCAACTTGAACGTCTCGAGTCTGCTCGGGAACTACGAGCTCGACATCATCGCCGAGTGCGACACGCTCACCGAGGCGCTGGCCGCGCAGTTCCGACACGATGCGGCGCAGAGTCGCGAGATCGTTTTGGTCGAGCGGCGCCGGCTGCCCGCGCGTCTGGTCCGCGCGCCCGACCGCACGACGCAGCCCCCGACACCGTTGGTGCACAAGCGCTCGCGTCGCGAGCTGCAGGCAGCGGCGGCGATCGCGCTGGTGCAAGTGGCGGGCGGCGCGCGCCGCATGGTCGCGGGCGCCGCCGCCGTCCCGCTCGTTGTGATGGGCGCGCTGCTCCTCGTGTTCCCAACCGCTACGAGTCTCGTCCTGGCCGCGATTGCACTCGCGATGTCGCTGGGGCTAGCCAGTTACGCGCTGGCCCGCCACCGCCACCGCCGCCGTACCGATGGCGCCTGATTCCCCTTCCCAACCTCCCCAGGGGGCCGCGCGTATAGCAGGCGAGGCCGACCTCGTCGCCCGGACACTGTCGGGCGAGCGGGCGGCATTCGGCGTTCTCGTCGAGCGGTACGCCCCACAGGCACGACGGGTCGCGCGCGCGGTGCTGGGTGATCCCGACGAGGCCGACGACGCGGCCCAGGATGGATTCCTGTCCGCGTTGGTGAAACTGGGACAATACGACGCGCGGCGGCCCTTCGGTCCCTGGCTGATGCGGATCGTCGCGAACGCCGCGACCGATCGCCGGCGGCGCCGCCAGGTACGGAAGGTCGAGCAGCTCGACCCGGGACTCGTCGGTGGCGGCCCGCGGCCTGATACGGAGGCCGTGCGGAGCGAGCTGGGGGAGCGGCTGCGGGCAGCGCTGGCGGATTTGCCGCCGCGCCGCCGTACTGCGGTGGTGTTGTTCGATGTCGAAGGGTATTCGCACGCGGAGATCGCCGAGATGCTCGGCATCCCGGAAGGCACGGTGCGATCCGAGGTGTTTCACGCGCGGCGCCGTCTGCGCGCGCTGCTGGCCGATTGGAAGGGAGCGTAGCACATGAACGACGAGAAGACATTCGATCACCGACCCGATCCCGAGCTCGGGGCCGCGCTGCGGCGTGCCCTCGATCCGCCGCGGGGCGACCAGGGGGCGTTTGTCGCGCGCGTCATGGCGCGGTACGACGGCGCGCTGGCTGCCGCCACGGTGCCGACGTGGGAAGTCCTCGCCGCCTGGTCGCGGCGCGGCATCGCGGTGGCTGCGGTCGCTGCGATCCTCGCCGGGTTCCTGTTGGGCCGCGCGCTCCAGAATGCAGAGCCGCCGGAGACCTTCGATACCGCTATGGCCGCGATGGCGCCCACGAGCGGCCCGGGGGTGACCGCCCTCGTGACGGCCACCGACCCACCCGACGCCAGTGTGGTGTTCGCGTCCCTCGTGGAGCAACGCTGATGGGCTCCAAAGTTTCCGCCATCGCCCTGCTGGCCGTGGTCTTCCTCGCCGGCGGCGCCGCGGGCTGGCTGGTCCGCGATGGCACCGGACACGACGGCCGTCCCCGCGGTCGCGGCCCCGATGCCATGGTAGCCTACCTGGGACGGGAGCTGAACCTGACGCCCGCGCAGTCGGACTCCGTGCGGGCAATCTTCGCGCGTCATCGCGCGGAGATCGAGGCGCTGGGAGCGCAGGTGCGGCCGCGGTTCGATTCCATCAAGACGGTGGTGCGGGCCGAGATCGACGCCCAGCTTACGCCCGAGCAGCGAGCCAAGCATCAGCGACTCGTGGAGGACGCCGAGCATCGTCGTAGAGGGGATTCGACGAAAGCCAAGCCTGAGGGAGGGCGGAACTGATGCGGTGGGTGACGGGCATCGTGATGCTGGTACTGACTGCGCCGGCGGCCGCGCAACAGGTCGACGTGACGCTGGCGGACGCGCTGCAGCGCGCCCTCCTCGTGCAACCGGCGATGGTGTCGGCGCAGGGAAGCGTGCGCTCCGCTAACGCGCAGATGCTCGCAAACAGCGGCTCGTTCCTGCCGACCGTCGCCGTGGGCGGTTCGTCGTCGCGCTCGGGGGGCAGTCAGATCGTGGGAAACCAGATCGTGCCGGCCCCCGCGCGGACGAGCTTCTCCGGCACGCTTTCGCTCAACCTCGATCTCTTCACGGGGTTCAGGCGGATCGCGTCGCGTCGCGCGGCGGATGCGTCGCAGGACGCGGCGGACGCCGGGCTCATCAACCAGCGCTACCAGGTGATCCTGCAGACGAAGCAGGCGTTCTACAACGCCATCGCCACCGAAGAGCTCGTGCGCGTGGCGGACGCACAGGTCGCGCGCACGCGGCAGCAGCTGCAGATCTCGAGCGAGAAGCTGCGCGCCGGCTCCGCCACGCGCTCGGACTCGTTGCGTTCGGTCGTCGAGTTCGGGAACGCGCAGATCGCGCTGCTCCAGGCCCAGGCGAACCTCGCGTTCGCGCAGGCGTCGCTCGGCCGGCAGATCGGCGTCGATCAGGCCGTGCGCGCCGTGCCCGACAGCATCTTGCCACCGGCACCCGACACGACCGGCGTGCGGGAAGCGGCGCTCAGCACCGCGCCCCAGGTTCGGCAGGCCGACGCGCAAGCTCGGGCAGCCCGGGCGCAAGTGTGGGTGAGTCGTGCCGCGTACTGGCCCACGTTCAGCACGTCGATTTCGAAGGGTTCATCGGGCGGGGTCGCTCCCTGGACCAGCACGACTGGCTACCTCGACAACTGGGGAGTGCGTTTCTCGCTCAACCTGACGTTGTTCAACGGTTTCGCACGTGAGCAGCAGGTGACGAACTCCAGCGTCCAGCGCGACAACGCCGAAGCCGTCGCGGCCGACACGCGCCGGTTCGTGAATGCCAGCCTGACGCAGGCCATCGCGGGGCTGCAAACGGCATCCGCCCAGCTCGACATCTCCCGCGCGAACGTCGCCGCGGCGACCGAAGACATGCGCGTGCAGCAGGAGCGCTACCGGGTCGGTGCCGCCACGATCCTGGATCTCTTGACGTCGCAGGCAAGCCTGACCCAGGCGCAGGTGAACCAGGTCCAGTCCCGCTTCAATTATCTGGTGAGCCGCGCCACCCTCGAAGCCCTGGTGGGACACGAGCTGTGACCGCCACCCAGGTAACCCCCTTCCGGACCGGCGAAACGCCCACGCCGGACATCGTCATCCTGACGCACCGGCTCACGCGCGAGTACGTCATGGGTGCGGAAGTCGTGCACGCGCTGCGCGGGGTAGACATCCAGATCCGGAAGAACGAGTACGTGGCGTGCATGGGCCCTTCCGGGTCGGGCAAGTCCACCCTCATGAACCTGATCGGGTGCCTCGACACGCCGACCGCCGGCGAGTACTGGCTCAACGGCCAGAAGGTGAGCGATTTGTCGGACGACCAGCTGGCGCGCATCCGGAACAAGGAGATCGGGTTCGTCTTCCAGACCTTCAACCTGCTGCCGCGCGCCGACGCGCTCCACAACGTCGAGCTGCCGCTCATCTACGCGGGGCTCGGCGCCAAGGAGCGCAAGACGCGCGCCGCCCGCGCCCTCGAGCGCGTGGGGCTGGGGGACCGCATGGACCACCGCCCCAACGAGCTGTCGGGCGGGCAGCGGCAGCGCGTCGCGATCGCCCGGGCCCTGGTGAACGAGCCGAGCATCCTGCTCGCCGATGAGCCGACTGGGAACCTCGACTCGGCCACGGGGAACGAGATCATGGCGCTCTTCCAGGAGCTCCACGACTCGGGCCAGACCATCGTGCTGGTGACACACGAACACGACATCGCGGCGCATGCGCACCGCCAGATTCACTTGCTCGACGGCAAAATCGAGCGCGACGAGAGGACGGAACAGTAGCCGTGAACACATACATCCGAGCAGCCGCACTGCTGCTGCTCGGCGTGGCCGCCTGTAAGAAGGCGGATTCCGCGCCGATGTACGAAGCAGTCCCCGTGGAGCGCCGGACCGTCGTGGTCTCGGCGGTGGCCTCGGGGGCCATCGAGCCCATCCTCACGGTCGACGTGAAGTCCAAGGCGTCGGGCGAGATCATCGAGATGAACGTCCAGACGGGCGACGACGTAAAGGGCGCGCAGCTGCTCGCCTCGATCGACCCGCGCATCCCGCGCAACAACCTGGCCCAGGCGCAGGCGAATCTGGCCGTGGCGGAGGCCCAGCTCGCGAACGCGAAAGCCCAGCTGGGGCGCTCGGACACGCTGTTCAAGGCCCAGGCCATCACTCAGACCGAGTACGACGGCGCCAAGCTGGACTACGCCAACGCCAACGCCTCGGTGATCCGCGCGCAGTCGGACCTCGAGAACGCGCGTGACCGCATGGCGGACACGCGCCTTCGCGCGCCGCTCGCCGGCACGATCATCGCCAAGAACGTGGAGCTGGGCACGGTGATTTCATCGCCGACGACGGACGTGGGCGGCGGCACCGTGCTCTTCCGGATGGCGAACCTCGACACCGTGCAGGTGCGCACGCAGGTGGACGAGACGGACATCGGAAAGGTGCAGCCCGGACTCCCCGCTACCATCACGGTGGACGCCTATCCCAACCGGCCCTTCGAGGGATCGGTCTTGAAGATCGAGCCGCAGGCGACGGTGCAGCAGAACGTGACGATGTTCGCGGTGCTGGTGCGGATCGCGAATCCGAGTCATCTCCTCAAGCCGGGCATGAACACCGAGGTCGAGATCCACGTGGGCCGGCGCGAGAATGTGATCGCGATCCCAAATGCGGCCCTGCGGACGCAGCGGGACGTTGCCTCGGCAGCGCAGGTGCTCGGGCTCGACCCCGCACAGGTGCAGCAGGAGCTGGCTGCCGCAGCGCCGCCTGCCCCCACCGCCGGCCAAACCGCCGGGACGGCAACCGGCCGCGACAGCGCGTCCCTCGGGGGCACGCGGGCCCGGCCCGACTCCGCAAAGCCGGCCGCGGCGGGGAATACAATGACGACTCCCGACGGGCGCACGATTCAGCTGCCACCGGGCGTCACCGAGGCGCAAGTCCGCTCCGCGTTCCAGAAACGGATGTCGGGCCAGGCACTCTCGGCCGACGAAGAGAATGCCATGCGCGCCATGCGCGCCCAATTCCAGCGCGCGGGAGGCGGCGCGGGCGGCCCCGGCGGCGCGTTCCGGCGCGCCGGCGGCGGTGACATCTCGAGCTACATCGTCTTCGTGCTCCGCAAGGGGAAGCCGACGGCGGTCAACGTGCGCACGGGACTCACCGACCTCGATTTCATCGAAATCGTGAGCGGCCTCACCGAGCAGGACACCGTGCTCGTGCTGCCAAGTGCGTCGCTTCTCAACGCCCAGCGCGACATGCGGGACCGGATGCGCACCATGACCGGCGGCGGCCTGCCCGGCCTGCAGCAGCAAACACCGACCGCCGGGCAACGCCCGCAGGCGCAGACCAGGCCCTGAGCGATGCTGCTCACGGAGATCTTTCAGGTCGCGCTGCAGGCGATCCGAGCCAACAAGCTCCGGTCGTTCCTGACGATGCTGGGCATCATCATCGGCGTGGGCGCGGTGATCACGATGGTGGCGCTCGGCAGC
>Ga0307299_10000377_pt1 | contig 14968 bp, 12 predicted proteins | sample ER_DNA_159_FD_194466 | JGI IMG/M metagenome (GOLD analysis project Ga0307299, IMG submission 194466) | Bulk soil microbial communities from the East River watershed near Crested Butte, Colorado, United States - ER_DNA_159 | ecosystem: Environmental > Terrestrial > Soil > Floodplain | place... | reverse complement strand
GTCCCAAAGAGGAGTCGCGGCTCAGATCATTGAAGTACAGCACGGCCACGCGCCGTGAGTCGAGTCGACCGCTCGTCGCCGCGCCGGCGTTTCCCTTCCCCCCGAGAAGCACCCAACCTACCCCCGCGAGGACGGCGACTACACCCGCCGCAATCGCCGGCTGCTGCCACGAGCGCGCCGACAGGGGCATCCGCGCTGCGGTTATCCGCGACACCGAGCCGGTGGCCGCTTGGTTCATCGCGGCGGCGAACTGTTCGGCGGTCGAGTAGCGGTCGGCGGGCACCTTGGCGAGCCCGCGATTGATGACCGCTTCGAGCGCATCGGGGATCGTTTCCCGCACGATGCGGAGCCGCGGCACTGCGTCGAGCGAGTGGCGGGCCATGATCGCCTGCGCCGTCGGCCCCGTGAAGGGCGGCTGGCCCGCCAACATTTCGTAGAGGACGCACGCGAGACTGTAGATGTCGCTGCGGCGGTCGACCTGGCCGAAGCCCGACGACTGTTCGGGACTCATGTACGACGGTGTGCCGATGGCGAGGCCCGTTTGGGTGAGTTTGTCCCCACCCGCGGCGCTCAACGCGCGCGCGATCCCGAAGTCGGCGACGATGGCGTGGCCGCCCGACAACATGATGTTCTCGGGCTTGATGTCGCGGTGCACCACGTCGTGGCTGTGCGCGTACGCCAGCGCTTCGGCGACTTCGCGCGTGATCTGGAGGGCGTCCTCGAGCGGCAGCTGCGGCTCGCGCGTCAAGCGGTCGCGCAGGGACTCGCCTTCGACGTACGGCATGACATACCACAGGATCCCGCCAGCCTCCCCCGAGTCGTAGACGCCGAGGATGTTCGGATGTTGCAGCCGGGCGGCCAGCTTGATTTCGCGCAGGAACCGCTCGCGGCCCAGCGCCATGGCGATTTCGGGGCGCAGCGTCTTGAGCGCGAGGAACCGCTCGTGCTTCGGGTCGCGCGCGAGGTACACCGTCGCCATGCCGCCGCGCCCTAGCTCCCGGTCGATGATGTAGCGATCGCCGAGCGCGGCGTTCAGATCAGCAATCGGGTCGGTCGGATCGGTCACGGTGGAAACGTACGGCCCGCGTTGCGCTGCGGCTACGTCGCGGGCTTTACGGGATGGTTGTGGCGCACGTGTTCGGCGAGCCGCTGGGCCAGGCCATCCGGGTCGGCGGCGGGCCAGCGCACCAGCACGCCGAACAGCACCTTGGCCGTCGTCGCATCGATCGCCAGCAGACTCACGCGCACCGAGTCGGTCCTGCCGGGCAGCGAGTCCACGCGCGCGTACACGGCGAGTCCCGCGCCCGTCTGGCGTGCCAGTTCGACGGCGGAAATCTCCGGGCTTGGCGCGCTGCGCCAGGTGGCCGCCACCACGGTCTGCGGGACCGCGGCGAGCGGGGCGGCGTTGAGGCGCTCCGTGAGAGCCGTTGCCAGACCCACGCGCCAGCGATCGAGCTCCGGCTTTGCGAAGATGTCGAACGGCGCGACCGCCACGAGCGCCGGATTCGGAGCGTGAGTGCGCGCGTAGCGGACGAACGACACGGCGCCACCCACCATGAGAATCAACACGAGACTCCCCAATCCGATCAGCAGGCGGCGCGGTGGGACTCGATCAGAGTGGGGGGTTTCGAGCGGAGTGTGGATCATGGCGTAGCTTCGCATCGAGCCCGACCGCCCACAAGGATTCGGGCGTGGGTGGCAGGGTTGAAGGCGTAGCGGGCCAACGACCAGCCCCGGGCTTTTGCGTGTCGAGGCAACGATTGTTGACGTCGGAAATGCATTTTGGAGTCTGGGACGAGTGTTTCGGGGGTTGCCTGACCGGGGATTGGAAACTAATATTCCTGCCGATGGTTTCCAATCAACCGTTCATCGGTTTCCAATACGAACATGGTCGTAGCGAATGCCTAAGCGTATTGATAGCAGTGACTTAGACAGATACTTACTTGAGCGTATTTCGAGCGGCACGGCCGACATCGCCGCCCGAACTGCCGTCAAGTTTCGCATCTCTCGGCAGGCGGTGAATAAGCGCCTCAGGGCGATGGTTGCTCAGGGGATGATCACTGCGGCCGGTTCGACGAAGGCCAGGACCTACGCATTGTCAGTTGTTGAAAGCAAGCGGGCCTACGCGATTTCCTCCGACCTCACTGAGGACGAAGTCTGGCGGGAGTTCGCGAGACCCCAATTGGAAGGGATTCCCGCAAACGTCCTCGGAATCTGTCAGTATGGGTTCACCGAAATGGTCAACAACGCTATCGACCATTCCGAGGGTGGCGGGATTATCTGCGGACTAACGCGGTCGGCAGTAAAGCTAGAACTAACTGTGACTGACGACGGGGTTGGCATCCTCCGGAAGATCAAGGAGAGCTTGAGCCTGGACGACGAACGACATGCGGTGTTGGAACTATCCAAGGGCAAGCTCACAACTGACCCCGCCCGGCACACGGGCGAAGGAATCTTCTTCAGCAGCAGGATGTTCGATACGTTTTCGATCCTGTCAGGAACTTTGTACTTCTGTCACCGACCCGACGACCGTGATTGGCTCTTGGAGGACGCAGATCACGTCATCGGGACCGGAGTTTGGATGTCCATTAGCCCAGATTCGAAACGAACGATGAAGGAGGTTACAAGCCGTTATTCGTCTCTAGGAGATGACTACTTGTTCACGATCACTCATGTCCCGGTAGGCCTCGCGCGATACGGCGACGAGAATCTTGTGTCGCGCTCCCAGGCGAAGCGCCTCATGGCGCGCGTTGAGAAATTTCGAGAAGTCGTTCTCGATTTCTCGGGAGTGAATACAATAGGGCAGGCTTTTGCGGACGAAATCTTTCGGGTATTCCAGCAGTTACACCCCGATGTGAAGCTACGGTGGTTCAACGCAAACGCTGAAGTCGAAGCCATGGTAAAGAGGGCTATCGCGCAGAGCGACGTGGACCAACTCTCGGCACTTTGATCCTGACGCGCCAAGCGGCGCCGGGCGTGCTGGCGGTGGTGAAGGCTCGGTGAGTGCCTAGGCCGGAGCATTGAAGCGGGTTTGATGGCCGCCCATTAGCGTAGCGGCGTAATGGTCACCGTGTGTACCGTCCTCCCCGCCCCCGAACGCCCGCGCATCGACGCCGTGGGCGACGGCTGTTTCAATACTTTGCACGCCGAGTCGCTGCGCGAAGCGCTGCACGTCGCGCGCACGCGCCGCGTGGACGCCGTCGTGATCTCCGTGCACAGCTGCCATGGCGAGCAGTTGCCGGCCGTCGCGCGGTTCGTGCGGGAGTTCCCCGCCATCCCGGCTGTCGCCTTGGTGTCGCGACACGATCGCGAGGCCACGGAGACCCTGCTGCGCCTCGGAGCGACCGGTGTCCGGACGGCGGTGGATTGCACGCACCCCGACGGCTGGCGCCGCCTACGCGACCTGGTGGGACATCCGGCCTCGCCCGTTGCCGCGCGTGTACTGGCGCGCCTGGTGCCGGCCCTGGGCGCTGTTTCGGCGGAAACGCGGCTGTTTTTCGAGACCGTCGCGCGGATGGCGCCCGCGCTCAGTACAGTGCGGGGCCTCTGCCGCCATCTGCGGGTGCGGCCGTCCACGCTGATGTCACGCTTTCACCGCGCCGGACTTCCCTCCCCCAAGAGTTACCTCGCGGCGATGCGGCTGCTGCACGCGGCGTATCTCTTCAAGAACCCCGGCCTGTCGGTGTCCGACGTGGCGTATCGGATGGACTATTCGTCGCCCCAGAGTTTCGGGCGGCATCTCAAGGCGGTATTGGGCGTGACCGCCGGAGAATTCCGCCGCCGCTTTCCCTTTGACGTGGCGCTGGCGCGCTACGTGGACTTGCTCGTCACCCCGTACCGGGAGGCCCTGCGCGCGTTTCACCCCCTCAATGCGGGGCTGTGGGACCAAGGATCCAACGCCGCAGCGGCCTTTCGGGCGGGGTGACCTCAGTCCGCCGCGGGGCGGATGCGATGCTCGGTGGTCGCCTGATCGCGCCGCAGCATCGAGAAGCGCGCCATCCCGGAGCGCAGCCGCTCGGCGAGCTGAGCGAGCTGCTGTGACGTCGCCGTCAGCTCGCCCATCGACGTGATCTGAGCTTCGGTCGCGGCCGCGGTGCTGTTCGCGCTCTCGGACGACCGGCTGGAAATGCTGGCCACGCTCTGCAGCGATTTCGCCAGCTCGGCGAGCCGCTGCGCCTGGCTGCGGGAGACTTCGGCGGTCGCGTTGACGAGATCCCCCATCAGCTGCACGCCCTGGTGCAGCTCCTGCAGCGCTCCGTCCGCCTCGGCGGCCACCGCGCCGATGTCTCGCACCTTCACTTCGCCCGATTGCATCGCCCGCCCCGCGGCTTCGATGCCCGCCCGCAGGTCACTCACCAGCTCCGCGACCTCGCGCGCCGACTTCCCCGCTTCCGCGGCGAGCGTGCGGACCTCGTCCGCGACGACGGCGAAGCCCTCGCCGTGCTCCTCGGCACGGGCGGCCTCGATCGCGGCGTTGAGGGCGAGCAGGTGCGTCTGGCGCGCAATCCGCGCGATCGTCTGCGCGAATACGCCGATCCGCTCCGACATCCCCGAGAGCCCGGCGACGGTCGCCGCCGTGGCGCGTACCTCCTCGCCTACGGAGCGGAGCGTCGAGCTCGCACGTGCCACGCGTTCGCGGCCGCGCTCGGCGGTCGCCACGAGGCGCGACGAGTCCACCTGCATCAGCTCCGCCCGCACGCGCAGCGATTCGGCCTGGTCGGACGCCTTGGCGCTCTCCCCGCGCGCCCCGTCCGCCAGCCCGCGCTGCTCCCCCAGGTCGGAGGCGAGCTGCTGCGAAGTCCCGGTCAGGGCCTCGGTGGTTGCGTGGAGCTGCTGCGCCGCGGCCGCCAGCTGCTCGGCGAACGCGGCCACTTCATCGGCCTCGCGCTGCACGCCGGAGATCGTCGTCCCGATCTCTTCGAGCATGCGGTTGAGGCTCTTCTCGAGAAACCCCAGCTCGTCCGATTCAGCAGCCGAGGCGCGCACCGCGAGGAACCCCTGCTCCGCTTCGCCCATCACGCTGCGGGCGAGCCGGATCCGGGAGATGAGCGTCGCCGGGATGCGCTTCAGGGCCATCGCGACCACGATGAACAACACCGTCTCGAAGTACGCCGTCGAATCGAGGCCTGACGCGCCGGGGTAGAGGCTCCCGTGCAGCCACGAGGCGCCCAGATAGGCGACCGAGGTCACCAGCACGAGGAAGTCGCCCACCGCCTGGCCCTGGTCGAAGGCGTACGGCAGGACGGCGATGAACAGCGCGGCTACTACGCCGCCATGGCCGAACCACACGACGAGCAACGTGACCAGCGCGACGTCCAGGACCGCCAGCATATAGATGAACCACCAGCGGTACCAACCCCGCTCGTTGATCATGCCGACCAAGGCGTTTACGACCGCGCCCGCCCCCGCCGCCAGTACGATCGTGCCGAACGGAGTCTCGACCGCGCCGGCGAGCCGGCCGACGACGCCGATCACAAGCAGCGCCGCGGTGATCGCCCAGCGGCGCCGGTGGCTGCGATCGAACGTGTCGAGGTCTTTGAGGCGCTGCTCGAGGCTCGTCGCGTCGTCGTGCCAGCCACGCATTCGGGCGGCGAAAGAACGCCGGGGCAGGGGAGGGCTCACGGGTTCATCTTACCCAAGAGCTCAGATGCCGTCACGAGTGCTTCGACGGCGTAGCCGGCCCGTTCCAGTTGGTCCCGGCCCCCCTCCTCACGGTCCACGACCGCCAGCACGCCCAGCACCTTCCCGCCCTCGCTCTCGACGGCCACGATCGCCTCCTGGGCGGACCCCCCAGTCGTGATGACGTCTTCGACCACTACGACAGGCGCGCCGGCGGCGAAGCACCCCTCGATGCGTTTCCCGGTTCCGTGGGTTTTGGCCTGCTTACGGACCGTGAAGGCGTCCAGCGGCACTCCGCGGCTGCGCGCCGCCGCCGCGAGGGCGTAGGCCACCGGGTCCGCGCCCAGGGTGAGCCCGCCGACGGCCCGGGGGGACCAACCCCGAGCGGCAAGGCGGTCTAGGCCGAGCGCGCCGATCACGGCGAGGCCCTCGCCGGACATCGTCGTGAGGCGGGCGTCGATGTAAAAAGAGGAGTGCTTGCCCGAGGCGAGCACGAAATCACCACGTTGCAGCGAGCGCGCGGAGAGCAGATCTATGAGATTCTGCTTGAGGTGGTAGTAATTGCTACTACTATTCACTTACGCTTGCCCACGAACTTCTTGATGGCGGCGAAGACGCCTCTCCCTGGTTCCGCCGCGCCGCCTGGTCCGCCGCCGGCGACTCCCGCCTCCAGGTCGGCCGCGAACTCCGTCACGGTCGGTTGCCGGTCGGCAGGGTGCCGGGCCAGAGCCTTCATTACCGCGGCCTCGACGCCCGGCGGGACCTTGATCCCTTTCACCGCCTGCGACAGGGGCAAGGGTGGTTGGCTGAGGAGCTGTTGGAACAGCTCGCGGGGACTCCGCCCCACGTAAGGGTGGCGCCCCGACAGCAGGTAGTACGTGATCGTCGCCAGGCTGTAGATGTCGGCCCGCCCGTCGACCAGCTCCCCCGACAGCGCTTCCGGGGCGACGTACTGCAAGGTCCCCACGAAAAACCCCGTGCGCGTGAGTCGCTCCTCGGGCGGCAGCTCGGCGTCGCGCGCGATCCCGAAGTCGAGCAACCGCGCCGTTCCGGTCTTCGGATCGTACATGATGTTTTCAGGCTTCAGGTCGCGGTGGACGATGCCGGCCTTGTGCGCTGCGGCCAGGGCCTCGGCCAGTTGCCGCACGATGCTGGCGGCGTCTGCCGGAGCCAGGGGCCCGGTTCGGTGTAGGAAGCTGGCGAGAGATTCCCCTTCGGCCCACTCGAGGGCGAGGTAGTGGAGGCCGTCCGCCTCGCCGAAATCGTAAGTACGCACCACACCGGGATGTACGACGCGGGCGCCGTACCCCGCCTCCCGCAGGAATCGCTTCACCGCCGTGGGGTCGCCCCTGAGTCGCTGGCGCAATACCTTGAAAGCGCAGGCCCCGCGCTCCGGGTGCTCGGCGCGGTACACCTCGGCCGTGCCGCCCTCGCCCACGCGCTCGAGGAGGCGGTAGCCGGCGACAGACCGGCCGGCAAGGTTCTCGTTGGACATTGGGGTTGGCGCGAAACTAACGTGCGACTTTGAGGCTCGGCAAGTGATACGACGCGCGGCAACAGTGGCGCTGGTGCTCGTGGGCGCCGGATGCGGTGCCTGGCAACGGGTCGGCAGCTCCGATACTCCCGCTCCCGGCACAACCCTGCCGCACCTGTTCGACGCGACCACGATCTATCGCTCGATGGGCTTCCTGGCGACCGGGGGCCCGTTGCCCTTCGTGGCGTCGGTTCGGTACCTCCGCGGGCCGGCACCCGACTCGACGCTCGCCCTGTTCTCGCTGTCGCTGGCGAACTCGGCAATCACGTTCCAGCGCAGCGGCGTCGAATTCCTGGCCGAGTACCGGGTGGAGGCGACCTTCCGCGGCGACACCGGGCTCGCCCCGCTGCGGCGCATCGCGCGCGACGAGCAGGTGCGGGTGCGCTCGTTCCAGGAGACCCTGCGCGGCGACGAGAGCGTCATCTTCCAGCAGATCGTCACGCTGCCCCCGGGGACCTACACGGTGAGCGTGATGGTGCGTGACCGAAACGGGCCGGCGTTCGCCCGCACCGAGCGCGTGGACACGGCGCCGAACCTCTGGAGCCGCCCGGGGATGACGCGGCCGATCCCGGTCTACGAGGGCGCGGGCCGGACTCAGACCGCCGCCCTGCCGGCGCTGATCGCCAATCCCCGCGCCACCCTGCCGTATGGGTCGGACACGCTGCGTTTCTACGTCGAGGCCTATGGACTGACAGGGCGCACGCGTCTCGTCGCGCGGGTGACCGATGGCAGCGACCGCGAGTTGTGGCGCGACACCGTGGCCCTGCGGGGGGATGCGAGTCTCGCGGCGGCGGCGATCGCGGTGGCGCCCGATCGGCTTCCCGTCGGTCAGGCGGAGATCGAAACGACGCCGGTGGGCGGCGGCGACACGACGCGCGCGCGCTTTCTCGTCAGCTTTTCGAACCAATGGGTGATCACGAACTTCGAGGAAATGCTGAGCCTGTTGCGATACTTCGACCGCGCGGAATGGGTGGACTCGCTTCGCAAGGCGCCGCCCGAACAGCGTCCCACGGTGTGGCGCGCCTTCTGGAAGGCCACCGATCCTGTCGCGATCACGCCCGAGAACGAGGCGCTGGACGACTACTTCCGGCGCGTGCAGCAGGCGAACGTGCGGTTCCCGGACGAGGGCGAGCCTGGGTGGCTCTCCGACCGCGGCGAAGTCTTGATCACGCTGGGTGAACCAGACGAGGTCCTCGACCTGTCGAGCGGCCTGGACCGCAGCGGGCTGCGCGCCATCCGGTGGACCTATACGAACTACCGCTTGGTGTTGTTCTTCCAGGATCAGACCGGGTTCAACCACTTCAAATTGACGCCGACGTCGCGCGCGGAGTACCAGCGCGTGCTGGCGCGGGTGCGGCGCTCGCGGTGAGGCGGGCCGCCGTTTTGTGGTTGGCGGCGCTGGCGGCGCCGCCGCTCGCGCGCGCGCAGGTCGCGCCGGACCGGACAGCGACGTTCACGGCGGAATCGCTGCGGCTCGCGGGACGCCCCTGGCACGCCGCTGAGACGCTGCTCGCGGCGGCCGCGCGCGACTCCCATCCCAACGCGTTCCTCGTGGTCGAAGGCGCCAAGGCCGAAGTCCATGCGCGGCGCTTCGATCGCGCCCGCGGCCTGCTCGCCGGCCAGCCCTGGCTCGACGACTACGCCGAGGGCGAAGCGCTCGCGGTGTTGGGGCAGGCGGAGAGCGGATTGGGCCAATACGGCGCCGCGGCGGCGCACTTCGGGGCCGCGCGCGCTCGCACGTCGGGCGCGCGAGCGGCGCTCCTCGCGGTGCGGGCCGCGCTCGCGCACGAGGCGGCCGGGCAGCCCGACAGCGCGGCGCTCGAGTTCGCGGCCGCACGAGCCGGAGGACTGGAAGGGATCGACGTCTGGCTTCGCGTGCGTCAGGCGCGGGTCACGCGCGATACCACCGCCGCCTTCCGTCTGCTCGCGGATGTGCCCGCCCCCGCGACGCGCGAGGCGTCGCTCGCGCGCGCTCGCGCACTACTCCTGGCGGGCGACACGCTACGGGCGGTGGAGGCGTTCGCGCTGGCCGGGAAGGGGCTCGAGGTCGCGCGGCTGGCGCTCGCCGCCGGAGACTCGGCTCGGGCCCGCACGGCGCTGTACGAGCTGATGGCCCGCGCTCCCCAGAGCGACGATGCCGCGGCCGCGGTGGCGTTCGCGTTTGGCCCGCTTCCGCCACGGGCGCCCGAGGAGCATGTCGCGTTGGGACGAGCGTTGAACCGGCGCGGCACCGCCAGCGACGCCCGGATCCACGTGGAGCACGCGATCCGCCGCGGCGACTCGAGCGCGGCTACGCTGCTCTTCTACGGCGAGCTCCTGGCCGCGACGGCCCGTTACGCCGACGCCGCCCGGGCCTACCGCGCCGCCGCGCGCGATTCGATGTTGGGTCCCCTCGCCATCTATCGCCGAGCCCGCGTCCTGGTGCGCCTCGGGGATCCAGGAGCCACCACCGCCCTATCAGGGTTCGCGCAAACGTATCCATCCGACACCGCTGCCCCCACTGCTCTGTATGTGCTCGGTGACGCGTTGTTCGATCGCGGCGACTGGAGCGGCACCGCCCGCTGGTTCGGCGAGTTGATCGCGCGCTATCCGTCGGACACGCGCGCGTCGCTCGCGCGCTTCCGCCTCGCGGCCCGCGCGTACCGCGACGGGCAGCTCGACAGCGCCGGGGCGTTGTATCAGGGCGAGGTGACGGCCGGGGGCCCGCAGCGGACCGGCGCCCGCTTCTGGCTCGGCAAGGTGGCGCTCGCGCGGGGAGACACCACGGGTGCGCGCACGATCTGGCGCGCGTTGGCGCGCGAGGACTCGCTTGGCTACTACGGCCTGCGCGCGCGCCGCGAGACCGACCTGCCACCGGTCGCCGTGCCGGTGGCGGTCGCGGCGGGCAGGGTCCCCGCCGGCGCCGTGGCCGGCCTGGCACGGCTCGACACGCTGATGCTCGCCGGGCTCGACAGCGAGGCGCAGGTCGAGGTGCGGGCCGTGCTCGGCCGCCCGCCCCAGGACGTCGAAGGGCTGCTGGCGTGGAGCGAGGGGCTGGGCCTGCGCGGCTTCGGCTCCGCCGCGGTGCGTCTCGGATGGCAGGCCTTCATCAAGGCGCCGGGCGAGGCCCGGGTGCTGCGCGCCATCTACCCCTGGCCGGCCCGGGGCGCCGTCCAGGCGGAGGCCCAGGAGTTCGGCGTCGATCCCTTCCTGCTCGTGGCGATCGTGCGGCAGGAGAGCGTGTTCGACGTCGAAGCGCTCTCGCCGGCCGGGGCGCGCGGTCTGGCGCAGCTCACGCCGGGCACGGCGGCCCTCACGGCGCGCGGCCTCGACGTCACCTTTTACCCCGAGTGGATCACGGTCCCCGACCTGAACCTGCACTTGGGGGCTGCGCACCTGGCCGAGCTGCTGCGGCGGTACACGCGCGTCGAGGCCGCGATCGCGGCGTACAACGCCGGTGGATCCCCCGTGACCCGCTGGCTGGAGCGTGACGGCGCCGAGGATCCCGATCAGTTCATCGAGCTCATTCCCTATCCGGAAACGCGCGGCTACGTGCGCAGCGTGATCCGCAACCGCGAGCTGTATCGCGTCTTATACGGCGCTCCGTAGCGCTGCTTGACAGCTTTCCCGCCGCCCCTCATTTCTATCGGCGCTCGACACGAAGGCTCAACGTTACGGACCTTGCAGGAGGGTGCAGCGCATGATCAAGGGAAAGGTGAAGTGGTTCAATGACGCCAAGGGGTATGGCTTCATTGAGCAGGAGGGTGGCGAGGACGTGTTCGTCCACTTCTCGGCCATCCAGATGGACGGCTTCAAGACGCTCGCCGAAGGCCAGGTCGTGGAGTTCGAAGTGAAGCAGGGAGACAAGGGGCTCCACGCGTCGAACGTCATGCGCGCCTGACGCGCCGCAACCCGTCTGCCGTTGGTCCACCCCGCCCGTGTCGTTCCGGGCGGGGTTATTCTTTCGCCAATGTCTGAGCGGCTCTTCCTCGTCGACGGCTATGCGCTGATCTACCGGGCGTTCTTCGCCATGATCGCCCGGCCGCTCACGACCCGGCGCGGCGAGAATACCTCCGCGGCGTGGGGCGTCACGAACTTCCTGCTCCGGCTGCGCGCCAAGCATCGGCCCACCTACCTCGGATGGGTGCACGACGTCGGCGAGTCGTTTCGCCACCAGCAGTATCCCGCGTACAAGGCCACGCGCGAGAAACTCGACGAGCAGCTGCAACAGGATTTCGATCGTTCCGTCGAGCGCATCAAGGAGATCCTGGCGGCGTTCCGCGTGCCCGTGCTGGGTGTCGAAGGCTACGAGGCGGACGACGTGATCGGTACCCTGGCGGAGCGGGCGGCGCAACGCGACCTCCAGGCGGTGATCGTGTCGGGAGACAAGGACTTCTACCAGCTCATCGGCCCCCGCATCGCGCTCCTCAATCCCGGCCGGGGCGGCCCCGCGGCCGTCGAAGAACAATGGGTGGACCCGAGCAACGCCAGCGAGCGGCTCGGCGTCCCGCCCGAGCGCGTGGTGGACTACCTCGCCCTGGTCGGCGACAGCTCCGACAACATCCCGGGCGTGAAGGGCGTGGGCGAGAAGACGGCGCTGGAGCTGCTCGGGACGCACGGCGACCTCGACACGATTCTGGCGCGCGCCGCCGAGCTGCCCGGGAAGCGCGCGCGCGAGGCGCTGCTTCAGCACGCCGACCTGGCTCGCCTCTCTCGCGAGCTCGTCACGATCCGGCGTGACGCCCCCGTAGATCTCGATCTCGAGCAGCTGCGCGTGCGGCCGCCCGACGTGGCCCGACTCACGGAGCTGTTCACTGAGCTCGAGTTCCGGTCGCTCATCCCGAAGCTCGACGACTTCTCGGACGTGACCGACGAAGCTCCCGCTCCGGCGGCCCAGCGGGCACCCGCCGCCCGAGCAGCCCCGTCGGTCGCATCCGCCCAGGTCGTCGACGATCCGGCACAGCTCGCCGCGGTTCTCGAAGAGATCCGGCGCGCACCGCTCGTGGCCATCGACACCGAGACGAGCGGGCTCGACCCAATGCGGGCCGAGCTCGTCGGACTTTCGCTCGCCGTCGCGCCGGACAGGTCGTGGTACCTCCCGTTCGCGCACCTCCCGCCCGACGGGCCGCTCGCGGGGGGCGAAGCGCCGCGCAACCTGCCGCCCCTCGCGAGCGCCGCGCTCGCGCCGCTGCGCGCGCTGCTCACCGACGAGGGCGTAGCCAAGGCCGGTCACAACGTGAAGTTCGATTGGCTGGTCCTGCGCCGCGCCGGGGTCTCGCTCGCGGGCGTCCGCTACGACTCGATGCTCGCGAGCTTCGTCCTCGATCCGGGGCGCCGCTCCCACGCGCTCGACGAGCTGGCGCGCGAGCGTCTCGGAATGGAAATGCAGACGTACGCCGGCGTGGCGGGGAAGGGACGGGGCGAGCGCCCCTTCGCCGAGGTGCCCCTCGCCGACGCGGCGCGGTACTGCTGTGCAGACAGCGAGATGGTGCTGCGGCTCGAGGCCGCGTTCCGTCCCGAGCTCGAGGACCACCGCCTGCTGCCGCTCCTCGAGACGCTCGAGATGCCGCTCGTGCCGGTGCTCGTGGAGATGGAAGCTACGGGCGTGCTGATCGATCGGGCCCTGCTCGGCGAGATCGGACGCGGTTTTGCGAAGGAGCTGGCAGCTCTCGAGCTGGAGATCTACCGGGCGGCCGGTGGCGACTTCAACATCAACTCCACCCCACAGCTGCGCACGATTCTCTTCGAAAAACTGCAGCTCCCGGTGCTGAAACGCACCAAGACGGGCGCCTCTACCGACTTCGAGGTGCTCGAGCAGCTGGCCGCGATGGGCCACGAAGTGCCCCGACTCATGATCGAGTACCGCGAGCTATCGAAACTCAAGTCCACCTACGTGGACGCGTTGCCGGGTTTCATCCACCCCGAAACCGGGCGGGTCCACACCAGCTACAACCAGACCGGCGCGGCGACGGGACGGCTCTCATCCTCCGACCCAAACCTGCAGAACATCCCCGTGCGCACGCCCCGCGGGGAAGCGATCCGACGCGCGTTCATCGCGCCTCCCGGGCACCTGCTCCTGACCGCCGACTACTCACAAATCGAGCTGCGCCTGCTCGCGCACCTTTCCGGCGACCCCGCCTTCGTCGAGGCGTTCGAGCGCGGCGGCGACATTCATCGCCAGACCGCCGCCGTCATCTTCGGCGTCGCGGAAAACGACGTGGCGCCCGAGATGCGCGCGCGCGCCAAGACGATCAATTTCGGCACGATTTACGGGCAGGGTCCGTTCGCCCTGTCACGCCAGCTGGGCATCACCCAGGACGAAGCGAAGATGTTCATCCAGCAGTATTTCGAGCGCTTCGCCGGCGTGCGTCGCTGGCTCGACGCGACCGTCGAGGAAGCCCGGCAACTGGGGTACGTCGAAACGCTGTTCGGCCGGCGCCGCTACATCACCGAGCTCAAGGACAAGAACTTCAACATCCGGGCGTTCGGCGAGCGCACGGCGACCAACTCGCCGTTGCAAGGGTCCGCCGCGGACCTCATCAAGATCGCAATGATCCGCATCCACGCGGCGCTCCCGGCCGCCGGGATCAAGGCGCGGATGCTGCTTCAGGTGCACGACGAGCTGGTTTTCGAGGTGCCCGAGGGTGAGCGGGCGGCTGCCGCAGACCTTGTAAAACGCGAGATGGAGGGGGTTACCCGGCTACGGGTGCCGCTCGTCGTAAGTATCGGTGCCGGAAAGAATTGGGTGGATGCTAAGGAATAAGCACGCCTCTTGCATCAAGCGGGGTGGTGCCCAACATTGGGGCGTCGATTCTAGGTGTCTCCCAGGGTCGACGCCCTTTGGCGCCCGGAGGGTAACGCTGTGAAGTCGCGCGGTTTCACCCTGATTGAGCTGTTGATCGTGGTGGTGATCATCGGGATTTTGGCGGCCATCGCCATCCCGAAGTTCGCCAACACGAAACAGAAAGCGTACGTCGCCCAGATGAAGTCCGACCTCAAGAACCTGGCGACGGCCGAAGAGGCGTATTTCTACGACTCGACGTCGTACACGACGAGCCTGATGGCCTTGAACAACTTCCGCTCCTCGACCGGTGTGACGCTCACCGTTCTCGAGGCGACGCCGATGGGCTGGTCCGCGCAAGCGCTGCACAGCCAGACGTCGCGCGCCTGCTACTTCTTCAACGGCACCGCGGCACCCGTGGGCAACGCGACGGTCAGCGGCACGATCACCTGCACGTAACGCCACCGTCGCCGTACCAGGAGTTCACACGCCGCCGCGAGGGGATGTGCTTCGCCCTCGACGGCGGCGTGTGGCTTCATCACCATAAAATCCGCGAACAGCCGATGGCGCACCTGGTGAGTGCCGACAAGGAACGCTTGCTCGAGCTGGGCCGCGCCCTTGGGCTCCATCCGGCGTGGCTGCAGTACAAACCGCTCAAGGATCCGCGCACCGGGACTCGCGTGCCCGCGTGGCATTGGGACCTGTGGGGGGAGAGACTTAGACGCCTAGAGGCCGAGACGCCCTAGGCGCCTAGGCGTCTCGGCCGCTATTCCGGATCTACGGCGTCGAGCCGCGGGGTTCGCACGCCCGGCCACCAGTTCCAGCGGCCGGCGATGTGCATGATCGCCGGCACGAGCACCATGCGAATCAGCGTGGCGTCGAGCAATACGGCGAGAGCGAGGCCGAACCCGATGAACTGCACAGCCAGCACGCGTGAGAACGCAAACACCCCGAAGACCGCGATCATGATCAACGCGGCAAACGTGATCGTGGACGCCGTCGCGGAGAGCCCTTCCATGGTGGCGTGGTCGTTGCGCCCCGTCTTGTCGAACACT
>Ga0307299_10000374_pt1 | contig 15010 bp, 15 predicted proteins | sample ER_DNA_159_FD_194466 | JGI IMG/M metagenome (GOLD analysis project Ga0307299, IMG submission 194466) | Bulk soil microbial communities from the East River watershed near Crested Butte, Colorado, United States - ER_DNA_159 | ecosystem: Environmental > Terrestrial > Soil > Floodplain | place... | reverse complement strand
CAGGCCCTAACAAGGGACAGGCCCTAACAAGGGACAGGCCCTAACAAGGGACAGGCCCTTGTTTCGGCGCGACTAGTCCCAGGGCGGCGGGTTGTGTGTCCAGCGGCCGCCGACCATCGTCGCTACGACCGAGACTTCGGGTAGCTCCTCGGGCTCGATCGCCAGAGGGTCGCGGTCGAGGACGACCAGGTCTGCGAGGTATCCCGGTAGGAGCTTCCCGCGGGTGCGCTCCTCGCGTGCGAGCCAGGCAGGGGCGAGGATCGTCGCTTCGAACGCCTCCTCGACCGAGACCGCCTGCTCCGGATGCCAGGCGTCGCGCTCGTCGAGCGTGCGCAGCACCCCGGCCCGGATTCCGGCCAGCGGGTCGAGCTCCTCGATGGGCGCATCGGAGCCGTTCGCCACGACGGCGCCGGTGTCGAGCAGCGACCGGTAGGCGTAGGCGCGTTCGGTCATCCCCGCCCAGTTCCGCTCGGCGATGTCCCGATCCGACGGGGCATGGCTGAACTGGACAGAGGCGCTGACGCCGAGCTGACCGAACCGCGGGATGTCCTCCTCGGCGAGGAGCTGCGCGTGCTCGATCCGCGGCCTCAGCCCGAGCGGCGCCCACTCGTCGCGCGTCTCCTCGAACGCATCGAGCGCGTCGCGGTTCGCGAGGTCGCCGATCGCGTGGACTGCCACCGGCCAGCCGGCCCGAGCACCCGCGCGCACGATCTCGGCGAGCTCCTCGCGGCTCGTGATCTCGACCCCGGAGCCGTCGAGCAGCCGCGCGGTCTGCGACCCGAGCGTCCCGTCCATGAAGACCTTCAGGTAGCCGATGCGGAGCCGGTCGTCGCCGAGCCCTGCGCGGAAACCGAGCTCCTCGAGGCGACCGACGAAGTCGTACGGCAGCGATTGCCAGACGCGCAGCGTCAGCGGGCCCTCTTCGGCCAGCCGCTGCCAGAAGCGCGGCGCACCGAGCCAGCCGTCCTTGTCGTGCACGGCAGTCACTCCGCGGGACGCGGCGATGCGGAGCCCCTCGCGCATCGCGTCCACGAACTCGTCGTCGGACGGGAGCAGGTAGCGGTCGCGGAACAGCCAGGCGGACTCTTCGCGCAGGACGCCCGTCGGCTCGCCGTCGCCGTCGACCTCGACCACGCCCCCGTCGACCCGGAGATCGCCGTCCGCCTGAGCGAGCGCGGCCGAGTTGAGCCAGAGCGAGTGGTAGTCGCGTGCCATGAGTGCGGTCGGCGTGTCGGCGGTGATCGCGTCGAGCGCCTGGCGCGTCGGCTCGACCGCGGGCGACCAATCGCCGCTGCGCCAGCCGCGCCCTCGGAGCCATCGCCCCGGCTCGACCGACCCGGCCGCCTCAGCCACACGCTGCAGCGTCTCGTCGAGCGAGGCCGAGTCCTCGAGGCGAACCTCCCGCTGCGCGACCGCCCACGAGGGAAAGTGCACGTGCGCGTCGCTGAAACCCGGCATCACGCAGCGACCGCCGAGGTCGACGCGATCCGGCGAAGCGAGCGCCGTCTCGTGCGTTCCGACCCCGCCTGCCACTCGCTCGCCCGCGATCGCGACGGCCCGCGCAACGGGAATCGATGCGTCCATCGTCCTGATCGTCCCGTTCTCGAGGATCACAACAGCAAGAATGTCACCCATGATCGATCACGTAACGCTCAACGTCGCCGACGTCGAAGCCGCGAAGACCTTCTACGCCCAGGCCCTCGCCCCGCTCGGCTACGAGCTGACGATGGACTTCGTCGAGGGCGCCGGCTACGCGGCCGAGGGGAAGCCGGACTTCTTCCTCGCGCAGCGGGGCGAGCCGAGCTCTCCGGTGCACGTCGCCTTCCGCGCCCCCGACCGCAGGAGCGTCGACGCGTTCCACGAGGCCGCAATCGCCGCCGGCGGGACGGACAACGGCCCGCCGGGGATCCGCCGCGTCTATCACGAGTACTACTACGGCGCGTACGCCCTCGATCTGGAGGGCAACAACATCGAAGCCGTCACGCACGAGCCCGAGTAACCGGCCGCGCGAGGCCGAAAGCAGTGAACAGCGGCTAGGGTTCTCGCTTTCCTGCCCGAACTTGTTCATGCTCCTCAAACCAACGACTGCGGCCCCATGAGTTTGACGGCCAAGTGGTTCAGATCTCACGCCTGGGTCGTGGCGCTGATCGGTCTCGTGCTCGAGGCTGCGGCCACGATTCCGTTTGCGCTGCTCGACGCGCCGGAGACCTCGGCCGCGCTGGCCCTCCTGATTGCAGCCGCCGTCGCGTTCCTCGTCGGGCCGCGCTGGGGCGCTCTCGTCGCGGCAGCAGGCTGGGCGCTCTTCTTCGTCTTCGTCGTCGACCACGCTGTTCGAGCGCTCGTCGCGCTGCCCGTCTGGCTCGCTGCGGCGATCCTGACGGGGCTCGCCTCCGACCGCCTGCGCCGCGCCGAACGGGAGCGCCGCCGCGACGCGAGTGAGCTGGACGCAGTCCGGGGAGACGAGACCCAGGCGATCGTCGGTCTCGATCTCGAGGGGAACATCCTGACCTGGGACCGAGGGGCCGAGCGGATTTACGGCCATACCGAAGCGGATGTCTCCGATGCCGACGTCTCCCTCCTCGGCACGGAAGAGGACACCGCGCACATCCTCGCGGCGCTCGAGCGAGTGGCGAAGGGCGAGCGCGTCGATCGCAGCCACCTCCGCCAGCGCGGACGGAACGGCGAGGAGCTCCTCGTCTCGATGGCGCTGATCCCGGTTCGCGACGACCGCGGAATCGTCGCCGCGTGCGCGGTCATCTCCGACGGAACCGAGCGCGTGCACGAGGCCGAGCGCAGGTACCGCGCGCTCGTCGAGGCGCTTCCACTCGTCACCCTGATCTCGGCACCGAACGACCGCAGCACCGTCACGTACGTCAGCCCGCAGGTCGAGCAGATGCTCGGCTACTCGCCCACCGATTGGCAGGACGATCCCCGGCTCTTCGGGAAGCTTCTGCACCCAGACGACAAGGACGAGGTGCTTGCCGGCTCCAAGCGGAAGTCGAGCGGCGCGGCGCCGAGGAAGACGGAGTACCGGCTGCTTGCGCGGAGCGGCGGCGTGGTGTGGGTGCGCGAAGAGGTGGCGACGGTCCGTGGCCCCGAAGGCAAGCCGCTGTACACGCAGACGCTGCTCATGGACATCGGCGAGCGGAAGCGGGCCGACGAGGAGCGCGAGCGGCTGCTGGCGGCGGAGCGCGACGCGACGGCCCGGACCGTGGAACGGCAGCGACGACTCGACTTCGTCCGCGAGGCCGGCCACGTGCTGTCCTCGTCGACCGACTATCGGAGCGCGATTCAGAGAGTCGCCGAGCTCGCCGTTCGCGACTACTCGGACTGGTGCGTCGTCGACGTGGTCGAGGAAGGAAGCCCCCTCGAGCGAGTCGCCGTCGCCCGGGCCGAGCTCCTGAGCAAGAAGGCGACCGCCGCCCCCGATCAGGTGCCCGAAGAGGCCGTGCGCAAGGTCGTCGACACGGGCGGCCTCGAGATCGTTCCCCCTCTCGGCGAGGCATCGAACGGCCGGAAGAACGGCGCGATCCTCAGCGGGATCGACGCGCGCTCCGCCATCTGCGTTCCGCTCAGGGCCCAGGAGCGAACGCTCGGAGCGCTGACGCTCGCGCGAACGCAGTCCGGCGAGACGTACGGGGCCGACGACCTCGCTCTCGCGGAGGACCTCGCCGGCCGGATCGCGCTCGCCATCGATCGCGGGCGGCTGTATCGCGCGGTCGAGGAGCGGGCCGACGCGGCGCGGGTCGTGGCTCACGTCGCCGACGGAGTTCTCCTCGTCGACCGGCGCGGTGTGGTGCGCCTGTGGAACCCAGCGGCCGAAGCAATCACCGCGATTCAGGCCGGCGACGTCCTCGGCCACTCGGCGGTGGACGCGATTCCGGGCTGGAAAGACGCAATGGACACGATCCCGGTGTCAAGCTCGCCCGATCCGGGCCAGCCCGAGGTCGTGATCCCGTTCGAGACCGATGGCGGCGAGCGCTGGATCTCGATCTCCGGCGTGAACTTCTACGGCGGCACCGTGTACGCGTTCCGCGACCTGACGGAGGTGCACCACCTCGAGGAGCTCAAGGCCGACTTCATCGCCACGGCCTCCCACGAGCTGCGCACGCCGCTCGCGGCCGTGTACGGAGCCGCGCAAACGCTTCTGCGCCACGACTTCGCGCTCGACGAAGGCGGACGGAACCGCTTCATCTCGCTGATCGCCGACGAGTCGGAGCGCCTCGGGCGGATCGTCAACGAGATCCTGCTCGCAAACCAGCTCGACGCGGGGCGGCTCGATCTCGGCACCGAGCCCTTCGACTCGGTCGAGGTCGTCGAGCGGGTCGTGGAGGCGACGCAGGCCTACGCGCCCGCAGAGGTCTCGCTCACGGTCAACACGGGCGAGCAGCTCCCGCTCGTCGCGGGCGACAAGGACAAGGTGCGGCAGGTGCTCGTCAACCTCGTCGAGAACGCGATCAAGTACTCGCCCGACGGGGGGACGATCGAGGTCGGCGTCGCGGCCCAGGACGCTGACGTCCGCTTCTGGGTGCGTGACGAGGGTCTGGGCATCCCCGAAGGCGAGGAGCAGCGGATCTTCGAGAAGTTCTACCGCCTCGATCCCCAGATGTCCCGCGGGGTGGGCGGGACCGGGCTCGGGCTGTACATCTGCAACGAGCTCGTGAGCCGCATGGGCGGTCGGATCTGGGTCGAACCGAACGGGCAGAAGGGCTCGATGTTCATGTTCGAGCTCCGGGCCGCGGAGCCGGCGCTGACCCCGGAGGCGAGGGCCGAGGCGGTCGAGCTGCACGGATTCGTGACCCGCGCTCGGCGCGTTCCGCACCGGTGAGCTCGGCGCGCCCGCTCCCGTGATCGACCACGTCACGCTGCGGGTGTCGGACTTCAACGCGTCGAAGGCCTTCTACGAGACCGTGCTCGCGCCGCTCGGGTACGCGGAGCCGTGGTCGGACGAGGAGCAGCGCGCGGCCGACTGGGGCGACCTCTCGATCTCGCAGGACGACCAGCCGCTGAGCGAGAACGTCCACATCGGGTTCGCCGCACGGAACCGGGCGGAGGTCGATGAGTTCCACCGGGTCGCGCTCGCCGCCGGGTATCGCGACAACGGGCCTCCGGGCGAGCGGAAGTACCACAAGGGCTACTACGCGGCCTTTGTCCTCGACCCGGACGGCAACAACGTCGAGGCGGTGTTTCACGATCGTTGAGCTCGAGCCGGACGCGTATAAGGAGATCGTGAGACGGCTGGCCAGCCTTCGGGATCTGGCCGCGGAGCTCGCGGCGGCGTACGAGGACCGTGTGATGTGGAAGGGCGCCGAGGAGATGCGCGAGTCCCTGGACCGCGTGCTCGAGCTGCTTGGCCACAAATAGACTTTCACCGTGCCCTATGACCCGCTGACCGACGAGCAGCGCGAGATCCGCGACCTCGTGCGCACGCTTGCCCGCGAGCGCGTCGCCCCGCGCGCGGCCGAGATCGACAAGAAGGCCGAGTTCCCCTGGGACATGGTCGAGCTCTTCCGCGAGCACGACCTCCTCGGCCTGCCGTTCGAGGAGCAGTACGGCGGCACCGGGACGGGCGCGCTGATGGTGCTCGTCGCAGTCGAGGAGCTGTCCAAGGTCTGTGCGACGACGGGCCTGATCATGGCCGTCCAGGAGCTCGGTTCGCTGGGCATCAAGCTGGCCGGGACAGACGAGCAGAAGGAGCGCTTCCTACCCAGGCTCGCGAGTGGAGAGTGGCTCGCGGCCTACGCGCTGACCGAGCCGGGCTCGGGCTCGGATTCGGCAGCGATGCGCACCGAAGCGCGGCTCGACGGAGACGCGTACGTCCTCAACGGCGGCAAGCGCTTCATCACGAACGCGGGTGTCGCGGGGCTGTACGTCGTGTTCGCAAAGACCGACCCCGAGGCCGGCCATTCGGGAATCTCGGCGTTCGCCGTCGAGGCCGACACGCCAGGGCTCCAGGTGGGGCGGATCGAGCCGAAGATGGGCATCAAGGGCTCGACGACCGGCGAGATCTTCTTCAACGACATGCGCGTTCCCGCCGACAACCTGCTCGGCGAGGAGGGCGAAGGCTTCAAGATCGCGATGCGGATCCTCGACCGCTCACGGCCGGGAATTGCCGCGCAGGGGCTCGGGCTTGCGCAGGGCGCGACCGATTACGCGCTCGAGTACGCGCGTACACGCGAGACGATGGGCAAGCCGATCGCCCAGCACCAGCTGATCGCCGGGATGCTCGCCGACATGGAGACGAAGTGCGAGGCCGCGCGCGGGCTGCTCTACAAGATCGGGCTGATGATCGACGAAGGCGCGCCGGACGACGAGCTGACGAAGATCTCGGCGATGACGAAGCTGTACTGCACGGATGTGGCGATGGAGGTCACGACCGACGCGGTGCAAATCCTCGGCGGGTACGGCTACATCCAGGAGTACCCGGTCGAGCGCATGATGCGCGACGCGAAGATCACGCAGATCTACGAAGGCACGAACCAGATCCAGCGGCTCGTGATCGCCCGCGAGATGCTCAAAGAGAATCGCGCGTTCTTATTGGCGGGAGTGGGCTGACGTGTCGACCGGTCAGTTCCGACGGCCACCGGGCAAAGCCCGGCGGCCTGAGAGCGGCATCGCGAGCGACGCCTCAGTCGCAGGCGTTGGCTGACGAGGAGATCCTCGTCGGGCGCCGCACGGTGCGGCTGACCAGCCCGGACAAGGTTCTCTTCCCGGGTGACCGCGTCACGAAGAAGGATCTCGCCGAGTACTACACCGAGGTCGGGCCTGCGATCGTGCCGCACCTGAAGAACCGGCCGTTCACGCTCAAGCGCTACCCATACGGCATCCGCGGCCAGGCGTACTTCCACAAGCAGGCGCCGAAGGGCAAGCCCGACTGGGTCCCGACGCGGCAGTTCCGCACGTGGCCGCGCGAAAGCAAAGGCGAGTCGCGTCTCGTCGACTTCACGCTCGTCAACGAGCCCGCCGCGGTCGTGTGGATGGTCCAGATGAACTGCATCGATATGAACGCCTGGTATTCCCGCGTCGACAAGCCGGACCGGCCGGACTACGTCGTCTTCGACCTCGACCCGCCGGAGACGCGGAACGGCTTCGTGCAGGCGATTCGGGTCGCCCACCTCGTCCGTGAAGCGCTCGACCGCCTCGAGCTGCGCTCGTACGTGAAGACGAGCGGCGCCGACGGCATCCACGTCCTCGTGCCGATCGCGCGCCGCTACTCGTACCCCGAGGCGTACGAGCTGGCCGAGGGCGTGTCGCGCGGCCTCGAGGCGGACAATCCGGGGCTCGTGACGACCGAATGGCTCAAGAAGAAGCGCCGCGGCGTGCTCGTCGACCATCGTCAGAACGGTCACGGCAAGACGATTGCCTCCGCCTACTCGGTGCGGCCGAAGCCGGGGGCGCCGGTCTCGACGCCGCTGCACTGGGAGGAGCTCGGCGAGAAGGTGCGGCCGCGCGACTTCGGGATGCGCGAGGCTCTGGCGCGGATCGAGAAGCACGGCGACCTGTTCGAGCCCGTACTGCAAGGCGGTCAGGCGCTGGGGCCGGCGCTGCGCTCGCTCCGCGCTCCTTGAACGCTCCGGAGTACCTTTCGAGCACACGATGCGTACGGCTCTGGTGGCGCTCACGCTTCTTGTCGTGTCGACGACGGCGTCGTCGTCGGCCGGCGTCAACGCTGTCCCGGCGAAGCCCAATATCCACTTCGTCACTTCTTCGGTCGGCTGGCTCTCCGCGGGCAGTGCTGTCTTCGGCACGCGTGACGGCGGCAGGAGTTGGCGGAGCGAGCTCACCGCGCGCGGCCTGCTCGGGGTCGATGCCGTCGACGCCGGGCACGCCTGGGCCCTAGCTCCAAGCGACCTGTTCGCGACGACCGACGGAGGACGCTCGTGGACGCGCCGCAAACTCCCGGCCGCGGCGCCGGCGATCGACTTCGTCGACGCAAGCACCGGCTGGGCCGTCGGCAGGCGAGGCGACCTGTTTGCCACGAGCGACGGCGGCGCGAGCTGGCGCGGCGTGCGCGCGCCCAAGTCGATCGACGCGATCTGTCTTGCCAGCCCGACCCGGGCCTTCGCCGCTGCCAAAGGCACCGTCTTCTCGACGACCGACGGGGGCGGGACGTGGAGACGCGTCCTGCAGGCCGCCTCGGCGGGACAACGTTGGTGGCCCGCCCTGCAGTGCAGCGGAAGCGGGGTCTGGGCGCTGTTCATTGGCGGCGTCGCGGCCGGAAGCCAGGGCTATGCGGTGTACTCGGCTCCCGACGGGACGCACTGGCGGCTGGTCCTCGGCCAGTTCCTCTCGCGGCGCGTGCCGCGGCTCTCCTCGTACGCAGGCCCGTTCTCGGCGGTTTCCTCGTCGCGGGCGTTCTTCGTCGGCTTCTGCCCGGCGTGCGGCCGCGGAACGTCGATCGTGGCGCGAACGGGCGACGGGGGGCTTCATTGGCGGCGTTCGAGGGCCGGGCTCGACGGCACTTGGCCGGAGGCCGTGTCCTTCGTCGATCACGCGACGGGCTTCCTGGTCACGCTGGACCAACGGAGCGCACACTTCGTGGTCTGGAAGACTCGCGACGCGGGTCAGTCTTGGCGCGTCCTCCGCGGTCGTAAGTAGCCCGACGGATGAGCCGAACAGCGGTCGTGATCGGCTCCGGCCCGAATGGGCTCGCGGCGGCGATCACGATGGCCCGGGCCGGCTGGGAGGTGACCGTCCACGAGGCCGCGGACACGGCCGGCGGCGGCATGCGCTCCGAGGAGCTGACGTTGCCCGGCTTCACGCACGACGTGTGCTCGGCGATCCACCCGCTCGGGCGCGAGTCGCCGTTCTTCCGCGACCTCGAGCTCCCGGTCGGCTGGGTTCAGCCCGACGCTCCGGCGGCGCATCCGCTCGATGACGGAACTGCCGTGACCACCGAACGTTCGCTCCTCGCCACGGCCGAAGGGCTCGAGGAAGATCGTCGCGCCTACTTGCGCGTCGTCAACCGCATCGTGTCGCGCTGGAGCGACTACGAGCCGGTCGTCCTCGGTCCGTTTCTGCCGCGACCGAACCGTCTCTTGCACGCGGTCGACTTCTCCTTCGCCCGCGCCGGTCTTTCGAGCGCGCACGGGCTCGCGAAGCGCTTCCGGTCAGAGCGCGCCCGAGCGCTCCTTGCCGGCCATGCGGCGCACTCCATGCTCCCGCTGGAGACGAGGCCGAGCGGGGGCGTCGGCCTGTTCCTGATCGCCACGGCCCATGTCTTCGGATGGGGCTTCCCGCGGTCGGGCTCGCAGAGCCTCGCGGAGGCGCTGGTCGATCGGCTCCAGGAGCTCGGCGGCGAGATTCACACCGAGAGCCCCGTCGACGAGCTGCCTCGCGCCGACGTCGTCCTCGCCGATGTCGTCCCGCAAGAGCTGCTCCGCATCGCCGGCGATCGCCTTCCGGCGCACTACGCCCATTCGCTCCGCCGGTACCGCCACGGCCCGGGAGTCTTCAAGCTCGACTGGGCGCTCGACGGCCCGATCCCCTGGACGGCGGCCGATTGCAGGCGCGCGGCGACGGTGCACCTCGGCGGCACGTTCGAGGAGATCGCCGAATCGGAGCGCGCGCCGCGCGACGGCCGCCACGCGGAACGCCCGTATGTCCTGCTGACGCAGCCGTCCCTCTTCGACGACTCGCGAGCCCCAGCGGGACTGCACACGGCCTGGGCCTACTGCCACGTTCCGTTCGGCTCGACGGAGGACATGACCGACCGCATCGAGGCGCAGGTCGAGCGCTTCGCGCCGGGCTTCCGCGCCCTGATTCGCGCCCGAAGCGCGATGGGGCCGGCGGACCTCGAGCAGCACAACCGGAACATCGTCGGCGGCGACATCAACGGCGGCACGATGGACCTCCGCCAGCTCTTCTTTCGGCCGGTGCGGAAGCTCGTGCCCTACCGGACTCCGCTCAGGGGCGTGTACCTCTGCTCGTCCTCCACTCCGCCCGGTGGGGGCGTCCACGGAATGTGCGGGTACTCCGCGGCGCTGACCGCGCTGGCAGACAGCTAGGCTCGCCGCGCATGAGCACGACCGTCGCCTACGACGTCGACGCAGTTCGCGCCCGGTTCAGCGCCCTCCAGCGACCGCTCGCGTTCTTCGACGGGCCGGGCGGGACGCAGTGTCCGGACGAGGTGATCGACGCGATCTCCGGCTACCTCCGGGAGTCGAACGCCAACACCGGCGCTCCCTACGAGACGTCGCGGCGAACGGATGCGTTGATTGCGCACGCGCGTCAACGTGCGGCTGCGTTCCTCGGCTGTAGCGACGAGGAGGTCGCGTTCGGGCCGAGCATGACGGGTCTCAACTTCTTGCTCACGCGCGCGTTTGCGCGAACCCTCCGAGCCGGCGACGAGGTGCTCGTGACGAAGCTCGACCACGACGCGAACGTGGCGCCGTGGCTGGAGCTGGAGCACGACCTCGGGATCGTCGTTCGCTTCGTCGAGGTGACCGATGAGATGGGGCTCGACTACGACGACCTGGAGCGGCAGCTCTCGGATCGGACGCGCGTGGTTGCCTTCCCGGTCGCCGCGAACTCGGTCGGCACGGCACTCGACGTGCGCCGGGTTGTCGAACGCGCCCACTCGGCCGGTGCACTCGCGTGGGCCGATGCCGTCCACTACGGCCCGCACGGGCGGATCGACGTCGCCGCCTGGGACGTCGACATCCTCTTCTGCTCGCCGTACAAGTTCTACGGCCCGCATCTCGGGCTCGCGTTCGGCAAGCGCGACCTGCTCGAAAGCTGGCGGCCCTACAAGGTGCGGCCGGCGGCGAACGAGCCGGTCGGCGCCCGTTTCGAGCTGGGCACGCTGCAGCACGAGCTGCTCGCGGGCTTCGTCGCAGCCGTCGACTACATCGACTCGCTTGGCTGGGAGGCGATCACCCGTCACGAGCGCGATTTAGGCGAGCGGTTCCTCGCAGGGCTCCCGGAGAGCGTGCGCCTGCACGGGCAGCCGACCATGTCCGGCCGGGTGCCGACGTTCTGCTTCGACGTCCCGGGCCTCAGCCCGGAGGAGACCGCCGAGCGGCTCGCCGGGCGCGACCTCGCGGTCTGGTGGGGCAACTACTACGCGCTCGAGACGATGAAGCGCCTAGGGCTCGACACAGAGCAGGGCGCCGTCCGGGCCGGCATCGTCCACTACAACACCGCCGAAGAAGTCGATCGACTCCTAGCGGCCCTGCACGACCTCGAAGTCTGAGCCTTTCACCCGGCCCAGCGTATGCAGCTGGTCGTTCGACCACCGAGAATCGGGCGCGCCGGTGATGTACCAGCTCGACCCGTTGTCGGCGACGATCATCCCGTAGCGCTTGAGCGCGACGAGCACGATCCGCGCCTGGCGGGGGTAGCCGCTGACGTCGAAGCTCGCCTTCAGCCGCAGTCGCAGACCCATCGGCGGCAGGCTCGCGTCGTTCGAGTCGCTCGCGTAGTGCCGAGCGGGGAAGACGTACGCGCGACGCGTGCGCTGGACGGTGAACCGGAGCGCGTGGTCGATCACGCCGCGCTTGACCTCGTCGTAGCGCGCGAGCCCGGGGAAGATCGGAAGCCCGGCCGCGTCGGCCGACGTCCAGCCCGCGGGGCGCAGCTTGTTCGAGCGCAGGTTCCAGATCGCGCCGGAGCCGGCCTTCCAGCCGCCGGCCTTCGGGTACAGGGAGTAGAGCTCGTAGAGGCGGCACGAGGAGCGGTCGACGATGATCGCGTGCCGGTCGCCCGTCGAGGAGCGGCCGCCCTCGATCTTGACGCTCCGTGGGATCGGGTACGGCCCGCGGTCGGACTCGTCGGCGTACTCGAAGGAGACGCGAGTCTTGCGCTGCTTCTTGCCCACGACCGTGATCGGGATCCCGATCGGCGCGCCCTCCCACAGGCCCGAGCCGAAGTCGGCGTGCACGCTCCCGCCGGCCCCGATCGAGCGGACGATCTCGTCCGAGCTCGCGGCGACCGGAAGCGTGTCGACCCGCTGGTTCCACGGGTTCGACTTCGGGAAGACGGGGCAGCGCGGAGCGGACGGCATCTTCAGGGCACTCGCCGTCGAGCCTCCGACCAGGAGCGTGCCGAGGCACACGAAGAGGACCGCACGTCTCATGGTTCGGTTATCGACACTCGCAGCCTTTCGGCCAAGGGGTCCGCATCCCCCCAAAGAGGTGGACACTCATCGAGAGGCACCCAGCGACAGACGTAAATGAGCCCGGAGTCCATTCCGGTTCCGGTCACTGGGTGCTCCCACGAGTCCGGGCCACCAGGCGCAGCGACGGCGTGGAATGCGTGACTCTCGTGTGCGCCGGGCCCGAAGAGCTCTTCGAACTCGTTCCCGTCGGCCAACCTGCCGACGATCTCGAGCTCGGTCAGGCCGGTCTCCTCCTCGACTTCCCGGCGGAGCCCCTCCTCGAGGCCCTCGTGAGCGTCGACGCGTCCGGCAGGCACCTGCGTAGGCACTTCGGGCCTGCCCTTGTGGTCGAAGACCAGGAGCTCACGACCGCGGGTGACGTAGCCGACGACTCGCTTGCGTACGAGCGCGCTGACGAAGTCGCCTCGTTGCCCCCAGAGCTCGAGGTCGGCGCTGACGGGCAGCCACCGAAAGGCGCGGCCATCATGCTCCCACGTGTCCGGAAGCCGTTCCGTGGAAGTGACCTGGACGTAATGGCCGGTCGGATTTTCCGCGACACCGAGCTCCCGGACGAAGAGCACGTCGATGCCGGCTTCCTCCTTGACCTCGCGAACGGCGGTCTCCGCGATGGTCTCACCCTGCTCGATCCCGCCTCCGGTCACCACCGATGTGTACTCCGGCATCCCCGGGACGTCGAAGACGAGCAGCTCGTCGGCTCCCGTCTCCGGGTGCTCGCGTGTGACGTACGCGGTGACGGGCGGCCGGGGTCTCAGCTCGCCTGCGCGCGCATCTTGGCCTTGTGCTCGCGCTTCTTGGCCTGATACCAGTCGAGCTTCTCGCGGGAGTCCACGTCGCCGATCGTCGGATGGGCCGGCGTCAGCCCTTCGGCCGCCGGAACCCCGAACCGCTTCCAGAGCACCGCCGAGAGCGCCTTGATCTTCATGTCGCCGAATCCGGGGAGCCCGGAGATGCGCTTCTTGAGATCGTCGGCATCGGACGCCTCGCGCCAGAGCCTCGACGCGTCGCCGCCGTACTCCTCCTCGACGAGCGCTGCCAGGTCTTGCACACGCGCCGCCATCGAGCCGGGGAAGCGGTGCACCGCCGGCTTCTCGCGGAACGCGGCCTCGACCTGCCCGGGATCGAAGTGCGCGATCTCGAGCGTTCCCAGGCGCTCCTTGATCTTGAGTGGGCCTGCGAACGCGGTCTGGACGGGCACCTGCTGGTCGAGTGCGAACCCGATCAGCAGTGCCAGCGGATCGGAGGCGAGGAGCTCGTTCGCCTCGTCGCTGTTCGTGAAGTAGAGCCGGTCGGGGGCTGCTACAGCCATGCCGAAAGACTACTCCTCGAGTGCCGCCACGACGGCGTCGACGTTCGCGCGCCAGACCTCGTCGGGCACCGGCGGCAGGATGTCGTCCCAGATCGCGGCGAAGCTTCCGATCAGCTGCGGGGTGCGGGCTGGGCGCGCCATGAACCACCAGTGCAGGTGCTCGCCGCCGTCGCCCCAGCGGCAGACGTGGACGCGGCCGATGTCGCCGATCGACCGGATCGCCCGCTCGGTCCTTGCCAGCAGGACGCCGAGCTCCGCCGCGAGCACGTCGGGGAGGTCTCCAGGTTCTCCAAAATGCGCGCGCGGCTCGAGCATGACGACGACCGGGAGGCCCGTCGGCCCGAGCACAAGCAGCCGCCAGCGCTCGCTCGTCCAGATGTACTCGTCGTCGGAGGCGGTGCACCGCCGGCAATCGATGCCGCCCTCTCCCTGCCGCGGCTTCTCTTGCTCGACCGGCGGCAGCAGCGTGCGAGGCCTCATCTCGCCGTCGAACGGAAAGGTCTCCCAGTCCTCGACCGGAGGCATCCGCAGCGAGTCCTTGACGCGCTCGTAGAGCTCTTCGGGTGTCTCCGGCACGGGTCCGCGATGCTACTCCGGTGGAGTGGCCCGCGTCCTTCTACGAGCTGAAACGGGGCGAGGGCTGCCCGATGTGCGCTCAGGGCCGACCCGAAGAGACGGAGTACGGAGTCCGCATCCTCGCCGGCGAGGTCTCGGACGCGTACCTCCAGAAAGCGGGCGTCCAGCGTGGCTACTCGATCGTGATCTGGCGCGGGCGGCACGTGGTTGAGCCGACCGAGCTCGACCGAGACGAGGCCGCGGTGTACTGGCGCGAGCTGCTGCGGGTGGGGCGGGCGCTCGAGGAGCGCTTTCACCCCGTGAAGCTGAACTACGAGCTGCTCGGCAACTCGCTGCCGCACCTGCACACGCATGTGATGCCGCGCTACGAGGACGACCCGAAGCCGGGCTGGCCGTTCCCGCATCCCGAGGTCGAGCCCGCGCCGCATCCGGAGGCCGAGCTGCGGGCGGACGTCGAGGCTCTCCGCGCCTTGCTCGCCTGACTAGTCTGGTGGGCGATGGACGCCCTCTCGGTCTTCAGCAAACCGACTCGGGCCTGGTTCGAGAGCTCGTTCGCCGCGCCGACTCCGGCCCAGGAGCAGGGCTGGCCGGCGATTGCCAGCGGCGCGCACACGCTGATCCAGGCGCCGACGGGCTCTGGGAAGACGCTCGCCGCGTTCCTGTACGGGATCGACCGGCTGACCGACTCCCCTGGCGAAGGTCTCCGGCTGCTCTACGTCTCGCCGCTCAAGGCGCTCAACTACGACGTCGAGCGCAACCTCCGCGGCCCGCTCGCCGGGCTCGGCTCGAAGCTGAACGTGGCCGTCCGCACCGGCGACACGCCGCAGCGCGACCGCGCGGCGATGCTCCGCGAGCACCCGGACATCCTGATCACGACCCCGGAGTCGCTCTACCTCCTGCTCACGTCGCGCGCGCGAGAGATGCTGAAGTCGGTCGAGACGTTGATCCTCGACGAGGTGCACGCGGTCGCGGGCACGAAGCGCGGCGCACATCTGGCGCTGTCCGTCGAA
>Ga0307299_10000372_pt1 | contig 15015 bp, 12 predicted proteins | sample ER_DNA_159_FD_194466 | JGI IMG/M metagenome (GOLD analysis project Ga0307299, IMG submission 194466) | Bulk soil microbial communities from the East River watershed near Crested Butte, Colorado, United States - ER_DNA_159 | ecosystem: Environmental > Terrestrial > Soil > Floodplain | place... | reverse complement strand
CAGCGTCAACGGCCCGCCCCCACCGGGTTCTCGGTGGGGCATCCCGACATCACCGCCGGCACCATCGGCGCGCGCGTGCGTGACGCGCTGGGACGCGTCTACATCCTGTCCAACAACCACGTCTTGGCCAACTCGAATGACGCCAGCATCGGCGATGCCGAATACCAACCTGGCCCCTTCGACGGCGGCACGTCCGCCGATCAGATCGCGACGTTGACCGACTTTCAGACGATCACGTTCTCTGCGTCGGCGACCAACACCATCGACGCGGCCATCGCCCTGACCACCACCGCCATGCTCGACAATGCCACGCCCGCGGACGAGGGCTACGGCATGCCGAACTCGACCATCTACGGCGATGCGGACGGCGACGGCCTGTTCGATGACCGGTACGCCCTACTCGGCCTCAACGTGCAGAAGTACGGCCGCACCACACGACTCACGCACGGACAGATCACCGGTGTCAACGCGACCGTCATGATCTGCTACGAGGTCATCGAGTTCACCTGCATCAGGGCTGCCCGGTATGTGGACCAGATCATCATCGGGCCGGCAGGCTTCAGCAATGGTGGGGACTCGGGATCGCTGATCGTGACCGATGACGGGAATCTGAATCCCGTGGCGCTGCTCTTCGCCGGGAGCTCGTCGGTGACGATCGGCAACCGGATCGACCTCGTGCTCAACCGGTTCGGCGTCTCAATCGACGGCTTCGCGCCTCCGCCGCCCGGTCCGCTCACCGACGTGGCGGTGACCGGCGTGAGCGGGCCCAACTCGGTGGTGCAGGGCCACACCAGCAGCGTCACGGTCACCGTGAAGAACTTCGGCAACCAGAACGTGTCGTCCGGCTTCGACGTCACCCTGGCGGACACGACCGAGCACGTGACGGTCGGGACGCAGACGGTGATGGGCCTGGACGTGGGTGCCAGCGTCAACCTGATGTTCACTTGGACTCCGGCATCCACCGGCGACCACGTGCTGGTGGGCCGCCAAACCCTGGCCGACGACAGGGCGAGCAACGATCAGCGCTCCGCGACGATCGCGGTCGAGGCTCCGTTCACCGACCTCGCTGTGACCGGCTTCAGCACGCCCGGCAACGGCGTGATCGTGGGACACACGGTCAACATCGGCGTGACCGTGGAGAACGCCGGCAATCTGGATCTTGGCACCTTCGTCGTCACCCTCGCGGACTCGACCGCGGGCGTGACGATCGGTACGCAGACGGTCTCCGGGTTGGCGGCGGGCGCCGAGCAGCTCGTCGTGTTCAGCTGGAATGCGACGGGCGCCGCGCTGGGTAACCACACCTTGCGGGCGACCCACGCGGTGGCCGACGACGACGCTACCAACGACCACCTTTCGACCGTAGTCACGGTGAAACCCAAGCCGATCGATATCGCGGTAACGGGCATCACCGGACCCCGTTCGCTGTTCCAGGGAGACACGGCGCACGTCGTGGTCACCGTGCAGAACGTGGGTGAGGTGGATGTCGGCACGCCCTTCGCGGTCGAGCTGACGGACGGCACGGCCGGGGGCGTGACCGTCGGCACGGGGACGGTCGCCGGTCTCCCCATCGGGGCGACGACGACGGTCGACATTCCCTGGAATACCGCCGGCGCAGCGCTCAATGGACACATTCTGATCGCGACGCAAAAACTGGCGGACAATAAGTCGACCAACGACGCGATCGCGATTGCGATCACCGTCAACGCCCCGGTGCCGCCACCGCCGTCGATCGACATCGCCGTCACCGCCGTGAATGCGCCCGGCTCGGTGGCCCAAGGGAGCCCGGCTACCGTCGGGGTCACCGTCCAGAATGTGGGCGTGCAGAATGTCGGGACCACCTTCAACGTCATTCTGACCGACCAGACGGCCGGCGTGACGATCGGTACGCAGACGGTCACCGGGCTCGCGGCGGGCGCGAGCGCGACGCGCAACTTCACGTGGACCACGACCAACGCCACGCTGGGCAGTCACACGCTGGTGGCGACCCAGAGCCTGACGGACGAGAACGCGGCTAACAACACGCGTTCGACCACGGTCAGCGTGACGCCGCAGCCCACCGACCTCGCCTTGACGGGTATCACCGCGCCTCCGCGCGTGAACCAGAGCGACATCGCCCCCGTCACGGTCACGGTGCAGAACGTGGGCGGGCAGGATGTCACGATCGGCTTCGACGTCGTGCTGACCGACGGATGGGCGGGCGCGATCATCGGCACGCAAACGATCCCCGGGCTCGCTAAGGGCGCGAGCGCAACGCGCACGTTCAACTGGAACACCGCCGGCGCGGCGCTCAATGGGCACACGCTGTTCGCGACGCAGAAGCTGGCCGACAACAACTCGGGGAATAACACGATCGGGATCGGGATCACCGTGCAGACCCCACCGACGACCGACGTCGCCGTGTCCGGCGTGACCGCGCCCGCGTCGGTGACGCAGGGAACCACTGCGGCCATTGCGGTGGCGGTGCAGAACGTGGGCGGGGTGAACGTCAGCAGCAGTTTCGATATCGTCCTGACGGACGCCACCGCGGGCGTGACGATCGGCACGCAGACGATCGCGGGGCTGGGCGTGGGCGCCAACACGACGCGCACGTTCAACTGGCTTACGACGACCGCCGCATTGGGCGGTCACACCTTGGTGGCGACCCAGACCCTAAGCGACGCCAACGCCGCGAACAATCAGGCCTCAGCAACGGTCACGGTGAACGCGCCGTCGACCGATGTCGCGGTGACCAGCCTGACCGCGCCCGCCTCGGTGAGCAAGGGGAGCACCGCCACGATCGGTGTGACCGTCCAGAACGTGGGCGGGCTGAATGTCTCCAGTACCTTCAACGTCGTCCTGACCGACCAGACGGCCGGCGTGACCATCGGCACCCAGACGGTCACCGGGCTCGCGGTAGGCGCGAGCGCGACGCGCTCGTTCAGCTGGAGCACCGCGAGCGCCGCGCTGGGTGGACATACCCTCGTGGCGACCCACAGCCTCACCGACGACAACGCCGGCAACAACCAGCGCTCGGCGGCGGTCAACGTGATGGCGGCGCCGGCCGATCTCGCCCTCGTGAGCATCACGGCGCCCGGGTCGGTGACGCTGGGTGACACGGCGCCCGTCGTGGTCACGGTGCAGAACGTCGGCGGGCAGGACGTTACCGCCAACTTCGACGTCGTGCTGACCGATGGGACGGCCGGAAACGCGGTGCTCGGTACCCAGACGATTCCCGGGCTGGCGATGGGCGCCAGCGCGACGCGTACATTCAGCTGGAACACCGCCGGGGCGGCGCTCAACGGGCACATCGTGACCGCGACGCAGAAGCTGGCCGATGCCAACTCGGGCAACAACGCCCGCGCGACGGTGATCAGCGTCAACCCGCCGAGCCTCCACGTGGGGAATCTGGGCGGCGTGGCCGACACCAGCGGGAACACCGGCACCTGGTCGGCAACGGTGCTGGTCACCGCGCACGACAACAGGCATAATCCGGTGAACGGCGTGACGGTGCGCGGTCTCTGGAACGGAGCGAACCCCGAGGTGACGTGTGTGACGAGTGATGCCGGCGGCGCTGGAACTTGCAGCGTCGTCCTGTCGTCGATCCCGAACGCGACGCGGCAGGTCTCGTTCGCCGTGACCGCCATGACGCTGTCAGGCTACACTTACAAGTCATCCGCCAATCATGACCCGGATGGCAGCAGCAATGGGTTCTCGATGACCGTGAAGCGTCAATGATGGGGCGCATGATCGTGCCGTTACTGCTGGCCGGGGCGTTGGCCTGCTCCGGTGCTCGCAGCGGAGGAGCCACCGTGGCCGCCAGGAGCATTGACGAGGTTCTCGCCGCACACACGGATTCCCTCATGGCGTTGCCTGGCGTCCAGGGAACCGCGATTGCGTTGTGCGATGGCGAGCGGTGCATCAAGGTGATGCTGGCTGACTCCAACCCTGCCACCAAAGGCAGGATTCCCACTCGCCTGGAGGGCTACCGCGTCGTGCTCGAGGTGACGGGGACCATAGGGCCTCGCTGACCGGGCGGGGTCAACTATCCGAGTTGTAGGCGAAGTCGGTCGCGAACCCGCACCGCCCGCGGACCTCCCACTGTAACGGCGGGTCGGCGACACGAAACACCTCCATCACCAGCTCGCGCCCCGGCCGATCGTGCCCGGGAATCCCGCACGACACGGCCCCATCGCTCTCCGCCTGCCGCTCCGTTCGCGCGGTCACGTAGCTCCCGGCTTGCCCGGCTTGCATCGACTCCCGGTTGGTGGCGTGATCGAGCGCGATGCGGGCGGGCCGCACCGCGTAGATCTCGCCGATCCCCGCGGCAAAGTTGCGTAGCGTGGTCCCCCCCGCGCGGCCCAGGAAGATGTCAGCCAGAGCGCGTTGTTGCGCGGCGTCGGCGGCGGCGTCCACGTACAGGATCACCCGCCACGGCGTGCGCGGCGTGACGTGGTTCGAATACGTGCCCGCCATCATCACGGAGAGTTCGCTCAAGTCGAGCGTGCTGATATGGCCCGCCGTGATGCGCCAGGAGAGCGCGAAGTCGCAGGTCTCGTAGTTCGACGGCCCGCCCTTCTTGCGCTCACCTTCCCACCGGCACGGGCAGACCGCTTCGCAGTTGCACACCTCGAAGTACGTCCCCTCGACCGACCACGACAGGTCGGCCGTGACGGGCGTGTCCCGTTTCACTTGGCCATCTCCATGTCTCCCCCCGACGCGAGTCCTGGTAGGAGTTCGGGCCACCAGAGAATCACCACCGCCGCGGCGAGGCAGGCGATCCCGATGCCGCGCGAGACCCGATCGCCGTGCGGCGACCACTTCTCGGCGACGACCGCCGCGACGACGGCGACCATCGCCGACACGCTGGCGGGCGCCAGGAGCAGCAGCATCACAAACAGGGCCCAGCAACACGCGACGCAGTATATCCCGTGGTGGAAGCCGACTCGCAAGTGCCGCAGCCGCCCCGTCCACGACGCGTAGCGCAGCAGCAGAGCCGCGGGCGCGCGGCATTGCCCCAGGCAACGACTCTTCAGCGAGGAGAACTGGTACACGCCGCACCCCACGCTGATCGTCGCCGCGCTCGCGGTGAGGGCACCCGTGTGCGCGAGCTGGCTGAGCGCCCGGCCGAACAACCAGGCGGGGAATCCCGCCGCCGCCCACACCACCAGGTATCCTCCGCCGAAGGCGGCGAGGCCGAGCGGGCGGTGCACGCGGATCATGCGCGCGTACCGGAGCGCAACGGGAAGCACGCCCGGCAGCATCATCGCGGCCATCATCGTCGTCCATTGCGCCACAAACGGCAGCAGTCGCATGGTGGAAAGTTTAACCCCTCCTATTAGCTTTGTCCCGTACTCGACACCTCGAGGCTCATGCTCAACCGGATTACGGTCGTCGGCGCCGGCAACGTCGGCGCCACAACGGCGCAGCGACTCGCGGAGAAGGAGCTTGCTCGCACCGTCGTCCTCGTGGACGTCGTCGAGGGCATCCCGCAGGGCAAGGGGCTGGACCAGTGGGAGTCGGCGCCGATCGAGGGGTTCGACACCCGGATCGTCGGCAGCAACGACTACGGTCCCGCCGCCGGCAGTGAGCTCGTCGTCGTGACGGCAGGCATCGCCCGCAAGCCGGGGATGAGCCGCGACGATCTGGTCCGCACCAATGCCGACATCGTCAAGCAGGTCTCTCAGCAAATCAAGCAGCATTGCCCCAAGGCCATCGTCGTCGTCGTGTCGAATCCCCTCGATGTGATGTGCTGGGTCACCAAACAGGTCACCGGCTTCCCGCGCGAGCGGGTCATCGGCATGGCCGGCGTCCTCGACACCGCCCGTTATCGCGCGTTTCTGGCCGAAGCGCTCGATGTCTCGGTGCAGGATATCCAGGCGATGGTGCTGGGCGGACATGGAGACACGATGGTGCCGCTCGTCTCTTACACGACCGTCTCGGGCATTCCGGTCACCCAGCTGCTCGATAAAGCCAAGCTCGACAAGATCGTAGACCGCACCCGCAATGGCGGGGCTGAGATCGTGGCGTTCCTGAAGACGGGCTCGGCCTATTACGCGCCGTCGTCCGCGGTCGTCCAGATGGTCGAGTCCATCGTGCTCGACAAGAAGCGCATCCTCCCCTGCGCCGCGTGGCTCGAGGGCGAGTACGGGCTGTCGGGGATGTACTGCGGCGTCCCGTGTAAGCTGGGGAAGAACGGGCTGGAGAAGATCATTGCCGTGGAGCTCACGGCCGACGAGAAGAGCGCGTTGACGAAATCGGCTGACGCGGTGAAGCAAACCATGGCGGCGGTGACGCTATGACGACGTCGCTCCGCGACCTGCAAGAACGCGGGTTCGGCGCCACGCTGCGGCGCGACGCCTGGTGGGTCGGCCCCGTCCTCACGGCGCTCGTGCTCGGCAGCTTCGGCATCTACTCCACGTGGGCCGCCTGGGTCGGTGCCAACTACGAGTGGGGACCGTATCTGTCGCCGTTCTACTCACCGCTGATTCAGACGACGTGGTGGCCGCTCTCGCCCGCATTCTTGATTCTGATCTTCCCGTTGGGGTTCCGTGCCTCCTGCTACTACTACCGCAAGGCGTATTACCGGGCGTTTTTCCTCGATCCCGTCGCCTGCGCCGTGGGCGAGCCTCGGCACGGCTACAAGGGCGAGACCCGCTTCCCCTTCATCCTGCAGAACGTGCACCGATTCTTCATGTACGCCGCCGTCATCTTCATTTTCATTCTGTCGTATGACGTGTTCCTGGCCACCCGCTGGCCCGCGGCGGGCGGTGGAACCCAATTCGGCGCTGGCGTCGGCACGCTCGTCATGCTGGTCAACGTGGTCCTGCTCGCGAGCTACACATTCGGCTGCCACTCCCTGCGGCACTTGATCGGCGGGAGCGTGGACTGCTTTTCCTGCGCGCGGGCGGGGAAGGCGCGTTTCGAGGCTTGGCGGGGAGTCAGCGCGTTGAACCGCCATCACATGCTGTTCGCCTGGTGCTCGCTGTTCTCCGTCGCGCTCACCGACGTGTACATCCGCCTCTGCGCGATGGGCACCATCCACGACCTGCGGCTGTTCTAATGACCGCGTCCGACCTCAAGACCCACACGTACGACGTCATCGTCATCGGAGCCGGGGGCGCCGGCCTGCGCGCGGCCATCGAGGCGAGCGCGCAGAACGCCAAGGTCGCGCTCGTCTGCAAATCACTGCTCGGCAAGGCCCATACCGTGATGGCGGAAGGGGGTGCTGCGGCGGCGCTCGGCAACGTGATGGGGGAGGACAACTGGCGCGTGCATTTCCGCGACACCATGCGTGGCGGGAAGATGCACAACAATTGGCGCATGGCGCAGATCCACGCGCAGGAAGCCCCCGATCGCATCAACGAGCTCGAGGCGTGGGGCGCCCTCTTCGACCGTACGCCCGACGGGCGCATCAACCAGCGGCCCTTCGGCGGCCACACCTACAGCCGCTTGGCCCACGTCACCGGCCTCGAGATGATCCGCGTGCTCCAGGACAAGGGCGTGCATTCCGGCATTGACGTCCACATGGAGTGCACGATCGTGCGCCTGTTCGTGGTGGGCGGGCGCGTGGCGGGAGCGCTCGGCTATTTCCGCGAGACGGGCCGGTTCGTGCTGTTCCGCGCCCCGGCGATCGTGCTCGCCACAGGCGGCATCGGCAAAGCCTGGCAGATCACGAGCAATTCGTGGGAGTACACGGGGGACGGGCACGCGCTCGCCTACGACGCCGGCGCTGAGTTGATCGACATGGAGTTCGTGCAGTTCCATCCCACCGGCATGGTCTGGCCACCCAGCGTACGCGGCATCCTTGTGACCGAAGGCGTGCGCGGGGAAGGCGGTGTCCTCAAGAACTCCACGGGCGAGCGCTTCATGTTCCGCTACATGCCCGACATGTTCAAAGGCGATTTCGCCGAGACGGAGGCGGAATCCGATGCGTGGGTGAAGGGCGATCGCAAGAACAACCGCCGCCCGCCCGAGCTGCTCACGCGAGACGTCGTCGCCAAGGCCATCACCAAGGAGATTGCGGAAGGCCGCGGCACACCACACGGCGGCGTCTTGCTCGACATTGCGTCAAAGCAGAGCCCCGACTTCATCAAGAAGAAGCTGCCGAGCATGTATCACCAATTCAAAGAGCTGGCGCAGGTGGACATCACGAAGGACCCGATGGAGATCGGACCGACGACGCACTACGTGATGGGCGGCGTCAAGGTCGATGCGGAGACCCAGGAATCGACGGTGCCCGGGCTCTATGCCGCGGGAGAAGTCGGCGGCGGGATGCACGGCGCCAACCGTCTCGGCGGCAACTCATTGAGCGATCTCCTCGTCTTTGGACGCCGCGCTGGTCTGCATGCGACCGAGAAGGGTGGCAGCGCGCAAGCCATTCCCGACGCCGAGGTCGAGGCCGCCATGCGGGACGCGCTCGCCCCGTTCGAGCGCGACGGCGAGAATCCCTTCGCGGTCCAGGCGGCGCTGCAAGCGGTGATGCAGCGCAACGCCGGGATCATCCGTGACAAGTCCGGACTCGAGACCGCGCTCAGCGAGCTCGAGAAGTTGAAAGGGCGCGCCAGGAAGGCGGGGATCACGGGCAGCCGCGAGTACAATCCCGGCTGGCACACGGCGATCGACCTGCATTCCCTGCTCGTGGTGTCGGAGGCGACCGCGCGGGCCGCGCTGGAGCGCACCGAGAGCCGGGGCGGGCACACCCGCAGCGACCACCCGGACTCCGACGAGCGCCAGACCCGCGAGCAAATCGTGATCAAGAAAGAAGGAGACCGCATGGCGGTGCGACGCGAGGCGCAGCCCCCCCTGCCTGCAGAGCTTGAAGAGATCATCAAGGAGGGCAAGTGACCCGCCTGCGGCTGTTTCGAGGGACGCGAGCAGGCGGTGAGCTGCGCGACTACGAGGTGGCCGCCGGCGAGGGGATGGTCGTGCTTGACGCCGTGCACGCCATTCAGGCCGAGCAGGCGCCGGACCTGGCGGTCCGCTGGAACTGCAAGGCCGGCAAGTGCGGGTCGTGCTCGGCGGAGATCAACGGCAAGCCGCGGCTCATGTGCATGACGCGGATGTCGGACTACGCCGCCGGCGAGACGATCACGGTCACGCCGATGAAGGCGTTCCCCGTCATCAAGGACCTCGTCACCGACGTTTCGTGGAACTACGAAGTCAACAAGCGGATCCCGGCGTTTCAGCCGCGCGCCCCTGATGCCCCCGACGGTACCTGGCGGATGTATCAGTACGAGGTCGAACGCCCCCAGGAATTCCGCAAGTGCATCGAGTGCTTCCTGTGCCAGGACGTGTGCCACGTGCTGCGCGCGCACGACAAGCACGAGGAATTCATGGGCCCCGCGATGTTGGTGCGCGCGGCGGTCTACGAGATGCACCCGCTCGATGAGGCCGATCGGTCCGAGCACCTGCGGCACGAGGGCGGGATCGGCTACTGCAACATCACGAAGTGCTGCACCGAGGTCTGCCCGGAATCGATTACGATCACGGACAACGCGATCATCCCTTTGAAGGAGCGGGTCGCGGACCGCAACTACGACCCGTTGCAGTGGCTGTGGCGAAAGCTCACCGGCTGAGCACGGCCGACGCGCTGCTCCAGGCCTACTCGGCGAGCGCCCGCGTCAATCAGTACCTCGTCGAGCGCCTTCACTCGTTCGGGTGGCGCGCCCCATCGCCGCTGCCCAAGGGACGCACCGTCGCCGCCCTCGAGGACAACGGCAAGATCGTCGGCTCGCCGCACCGCGCGGCTGAGTTCCTTTCCTACTACATGGTTCACGACGCGCACCATCGCGGCCAGATCGTCCAACAGGCCCGCCTGCTCGGCCACCCCATCAGCCAGCAGACGATGATCGGCATGTGGCAGTGGAGCGCGCGGGCCAAGGAATGAACTCCTTCGGGCGGCGCGATTTCGTTCGTACGACCGCCGCGGCGCTCGGCGGGCTGGCCTTTCGCCCTTGGGCCCTCCAGGGAGACTGGAAGACCTGGCGGGTCAACGGCCCGCGCGTGAACGAACACCTCGCCGGCCTGTCCCGGTTCGGCGCCAACGCGCAAGGCGGGGTGAGCCGAGTGGCATTCACCCAGGCCGACATCGACGGCCGCGCCTTCGCGCTGGACCTGATGCGGCGGGCCGGTCTCGACACCCGCATCGACCCTGTCGGCAACCTCGTGGGCGTGCGCGCGGGATCGCGGGCAGGCGCGCTCCCCATTCTCTTCGGCTCCCACATCGATTCGGTGCCCGAGGGCGGCAACTACGACGGTGACGTCGGATCGTTGGGGGCGATTGAGGTCGCGCAGACACTCGCCGAGCGCGGCTACCGCAACCGGCATCCGCTGCAGGTCATGATCTGGTGCGACGAGGAGAGCGGGCTCACCGGGAGCCGCGCCTTCATCGGCGACCTGCCGGAAGACGAGGTGCGGCGCCCGGGTCGAGACGGGATCCCCCTAGCCGACAAACTCCGGCGGATCGGCGGCGATCCCGACCGCATCGCGGAGGCGCGTCACGGCGCGGGCACCATCGCAGCGTATGTCGAGCTGCACATCGAGCAGGGCGGCATCCTCGACGAGAAAAGCCTGCAGATCGGCATCGTCGAAGGCATCGTCGGGATCCACCACTACGACGTCACCATCAACGGGTTCGCGAATCACGCCGGCACCACGCCCATGGATCGGCGCCGCAACGCGTTGCTTGCCGCGGCAGACCTGGTCCTTTCCGTGGACCGCATCGTGAGGTCGGTGCCGGGCCGGCAGGTGGGGACCGTGGGCCGTCTGCTGGTGAAATCCGGCGCGCCGAACGTGATCCCGGGCCAGGTGGATCTCACGGTCGAGCTGCGGGATCTTGCAACGGACAGGATCCGGATGCTGTGGTCCCGCATCGAGGGTGAAGCCCGGGAGATCGCCCGCAAGTACGACACGTCGTTCGACTGCGTCTTGCAGCATAGCAACGATCCCGCCATCTCGGACCCCGGCGTGCGCCGCGTCATCGCGGACGCGATCTCGGACCTCAAGCTATCCAGCCAGTCGATGCCGAGCGGGGCCGGGCACGACGCCCAGGACCTGGCGCGGATCGGTCCCATGGGGATGATCTTCGTGCCGTCGGTGAAGGGGATTAGTCATTCGCCGCTCGAGCTGACCCGGCCCGACGACGTGACGAACGGCGCAAACGTGCTGTTGCAGACAGTCCTGCGCTTGGACCAACAATGAAGGAGGGTGAGGCGCCCACCGTCGTCATCGTCGGCGCCGGATTCGGCGGCCTGAACGTCGCGCGCGCGTTGCGTCGCGCACCCGTCAGCGTCGTGCTGCTCGACCGCAACAACTACCACCTGTTTCAACCGCTCCTCTACCAGGTCGCCACGGCCGGTCTCGAGCCCGAGCAAATCGCGAAACCGGTACGCGCCATTCTGCGCGGGCAACGGAATCTCGACTTTCGCATGATGGACGTCAGCGGCGTGGATTTCGCACAGCGCCGTCTCGAGACGAGCGCCGGGCCATTGTCATACGATTTCCTGGTCCTCGCCCCCGGCGGCGAGACCAACTTCTTCGGGCTCGAGGCGATGCAGCGTCACGGGTTCGGCCTCAAGGACATTCCCGACGCCGTCGCGATTCGCAATCACGTCCTGACCTGTTTCGAGCAGGCGATGCTCGAGCCAGATCCCGAACGCCGGCGCGCGAAGCTGACGTTCATCGTGGTCGGGGGTGGCCCCACAGGGGTCGAGATGGCCGGCGCGCTGTCTGAGTTGATTCGCCTCGTCCTCGTCAAGGACTATCCGCGCCTCAACATCAAGGATGTGCGCATTCTGCTGCTCGAGGCGACCGACCGGCTGCTCGCCGCGATGCCGGAGCGCCTCCGAGAGGCCGCGGGGCGCACGTTATGGCGGAAGTGGATCGAGGTGCGCTTCAACGCGTCCGTCGCGGACTTCGATGGGGAGCGCGTCCGCCTCAAGAGCGGGGAAGTCATCCCCGCTCACACCGTCGTCTGGGCCGCCGGCGTACGAGCCACAGCGCTGAACGAGCGCCTCGGCCTCCCCACCGGACGGCAAGGACGCATCCCCGTCGAGCCGACGCTGCAGGTGCCGGAGCATCCGGAGGTCTACATCATCGGCGATGCCGCCTATCGGGAAGAGAACGGCGAGGCGCTGCCGATGGTCGCCCCCGTCGCGATGCAGATGGGAGAGTCTGTCGCGCGAAACATCGCTCGTAGTTTGCGCGGACGACCACTCGAGCCCTTCCGCTACCGCGATCAAGGCACGCTCGCCACGATCGGGCGCAATGCCGCGGTCGCCCACGTGTTCGGCATGAACTGGACCGGATTCCCGGCGTGGGTGATGTGGCTCACGATCCACATCATCCAACTCATCGGCTTCCGCAACAAGCTGTTCGTGCTGCTCAACTGGGCGTGGGATTATTTCTTCTACGAAAGGGCGGCGAGGTTGATCACTCGCGAATGAGCGATCGGCCCGTCCCGCCGGCCGATCGCCGCACGACGCCGTGCCAGCCACACTCCAGGCACCACCGATGCTCGATCCAGGGCAGCAGGCGCCGCAAGACCGTGTTCCGGATCAACGTTAGGTGGGCCGCGCAGTGGGGGCAGGCGGGGCCGCGCGGGAGCAGCACGTAGGTCAACACCGCGACGAGGCTGAACCGCAGCAGGACGGTGGCGAGCAGGACCAAGACGACGAGCATCAGCCCGCTCCGCCGCTGGATCCCCGGTTCGATTCCCGAATGAATTCTTGGATGCGCTGTTCCAACTCGGCCAGCTCCACCGGTTTCACGAGCACCCGCTCGCGCGCCACCGGGGCGAGCCCGCGCCCCGCGAGCTGCGTAATGTCACCCGAGAGAAACAGCACCCGCTCCGCCAGCGCCGGCCGCTCCGCCTGCAGCCGGGCATACAGCTCGGCGCCGTCCATCTTGGGCATCCGCAGGTCCGCCAGGATCACGTGCGGCTCGAATCCCGCCAGTCGCTCCAGCGCCTGCAGCCCGTCACCGGCTTCGATCACCTCCGCACCCCGCCTCGACAAGTAGCGCACCATCGGGCGCCGGATCATGGCTTCGTCGTCCACCAGCAGGACGCGGATTCCCGCGAGCGTCGCCCCGAGGGCAGGGGCGGCGACGGCAGCGGCGGGGACGGGAGCCGCGGCGGCCGGCGCTTGGGACGGTGCTGGTTCCACGGTCGGCGCGGCGGGGAGCCACAACAAGAAACGCGCGCCACGTTCTGGTACGGGAGTCGAGTCGAGACCGAGGTCCCCCGCGGCCTCCCGGACCAGCTGGCGGGAGATATAGAGGCCCAGCCCCGTCCCGCGCCGTCCCTTGGTCGTGGCAAAGGGGCGGAACAGGCGCGCTGCGATCTCGGGGGCCACGCCGGGGCCGTTGTCGGTCACGGCGACGCACACGCGCCCGTCGTCCACAAAGGAATCCACTATCAGCCGGCGCGGCGGCTTCACGCTCCGCAACGAGTCCAGGGCATTGCTCAGCAGGTTCACCAGCACCTGCTCCAGACGATTGGCATCGCCGTGCACGGTCGGGAGATTCGGGTCGAGCCGGCCTTCGATCGAGATCTCGTCCACGGTGAAGCGATACGACACGAGGTCGATCGCGCTGCGGACGACTTCGTTCAGGTTGACATGGCTGGTCCGCTTCTCGCCCGCGCGCACGAACCGCAACAATCCCCTGAGCAACTTCGCGGCACGGCGCGCCTGACGCAGGATGCTCTGCATCTCGACGCGGGCCTCGTCCGAGAGGTCGCCGTCCGCCAGACGCAGCTCGGCGTGCGTGGCGATCGCCATCAGAGGATTGTTCACCTCGTGCGCGACGCCGGCGAGGAGCTCGCCCGCGGCCGCGAATCGGCCCTGCTCCTCGGCGCGCTCGCGCAGCACGCGGGTCATCTGATTGAAGTGGGTCGCCACGCGTCCCAACTCGTCGCCCGAGAAGACCGCCACCTCGGCGGTGAGATCGCCCTCGGAGACGTGCTGCAGGCCCTCTTCGAGACGCGCCAACGGGGTCCACACGCGGCGGCGCACCAGCAACAGGGCCAACGGAAGGAAGAGCATGCCCACCGCAAGGAGCAGGATGCCGTCCCGGACGGCGCGTCCCGTGGCGCGGCGCAGCGCGTCCTGGCGGAATATCAGGTCGGCTCTGGCGAGCTCCGAGGCGCCGGTCAACGCCGCTTCGACTACCTCTTCCAGCGAGTCCACGACGACGAGCACGCGACGGCCCTGCGCCACGCGCCTCAGCTCGATCAGGGCCGTCAGCTCGCTGACGGCGTTGCCGAACCGAGAGAGCTGCTCATCGGACCGCGCCAGAGCGACGCGGAGACTCGCGGGCACGCTCGCGTAGGGCTCCGCCTGGGTACGAACGCTGCCGCGGGCGACGCGGGCGCGCACACGCTCGAGCTCCATGTCGCTCGCGACCCGCGTCTCCGCCAGCATTTCGCGACAGCGGTCCACGGCGACGTTGAGCAGCGCCTGGCGGTGGCCGAGGTCGTCCTGGAGCGCGACGATCGCCGTGGTGCCTTCGCCCAAAGTGAAGGCGGCGGACCCGACGCTGATAGTGAGATAGAGGGCGATGGCGCCCGCGTAGGCGCCAGCGGCGATGACCAGAAGGAAAACGAGTGCGCGCAGGCTGAGGCCGCGCGAGCCCGGGTTACGGGCCATCGACACGCTCGAGCCGGCCGCCACGCAGCCGAGCCATCACGAGCCGGGGCGACCGGCCGGGCAAGAAGGTGATCTCTCCGGTGATGCCGTGGTACGGCGGCCGGCTGGTACCCAAGGTCTCGAGATAGCGGCGCAGCGCCGCGCGGTCCGGTCCCACTTCGCGTACGGCGCGGGCCAGCAACATCAACGCGTCGTGGTTCATCGCGTCGTCGGGGCCCGGGTCTCGGCCCGTGATGCGATGAAACCGCTCCACGAAGGCCCGCGAAATGGAATCGGGCGCGTCGGCCAGCCAGAACGCGACAACGTAGATCGAGTCCGCGCCCGGGCCTGCGAGCGCCACGAGGCTCGGCACGTCCACGGCACCGTCACCGGCGACGACCCGCAGGTGGGG
>Ga0307299_10000371_pt1 | contig 15039 bp, 19 predicted proteins | sample ER_DNA_159_FD_194466 | JGI IMG/M metagenome (GOLD analysis project Ga0307299, IMG submission 194466) | Bulk soil microbial communities from the East River watershed near Crested Butte, Colorado, United States - ER_DNA_159 | ecosystem: Environmental > Terrestrial > Soil > Floodplain | place... | reverse complement strand
AGTCGTCGGTGTCGAGCTTCCGATACCAGCGGCCTGGCCCACGATCACGACGACCAGCACGGCAAGGACCGCTGTTGCTGGGATGAGTCTTTTCATAGAGCCCTCCTTGGAGAGTCGTTCGATTGCCTCCGCATGTCTCTCCCCTCTGACCCCTGATGCTCTCTCGAGCGTACGGGACCCACGCCTCAAGTGCAGCCGAAAGCTGGTTTCAAATGTTGCTTTCGCGCGTAGGGGACCGCCTAGCCCGGCGAGGGTCGCGAGCGTCCCCCGACGTTTAGGGCATTAGTGGGGCACGCCCGACGCTCGCTGTGAGGTCAGGCGCGTAAGGGAAACAGGCTGTGTGCAGGGGTTCAGGAGGATGCGCCCGGCATGATTCGAACATGCGACCTCTGCCTCCGCAGGGCAGCGCTCTATCCCCTGAGCTACGGGCGCAGGGGCACCAAGTCTAGCGGCGGCCGCGTCGGAATCTGCTCAAGCGGGTACTGGCGCGTGAGGTGTTTGCACGCGCGCTCCTGATATCGGTCGTGCTTCTGGTTGCAGCCGGCTGCGGCGGGGGCGGCTCCGTCTCGCAGAAAGACATCCAGAAGCAGTTCGAGGCGATCCAGTCGCTCGCCGCTGAAGGCGCACTGGTCGCCGGCGGTGCGGCTGACGGGCGGACGACCGACGTCTTCGTCCGCGTCCACACCGGCTATCTCGATAAAGCTGCTCGGAAGGTCGAGGGCCGGCTGTCCTCAGCGCACGCGAGCGGCGCCGCCGAGCGCGATCGCGTCCGTGCCGCGAGGTTGGCGTCGAGCGTCGCGGACCAGCTCGCCAGGCTGGGCGAGGACCCCGGCGACCACGAAGCGGCGCATCGGATTCAGCGGCGACTCGAACGCGACGCCGCTTTGGCGGAGCGCGAAGCCGGATGAGCAAGGTCTTTCAGATCGCGCTCGGGATCCTGGCCGCGATCGGCGGGTTCGTCGACATCGGCGATCTCGTCTTCAACGTCGAGGCCGGCGCGACGCTCGGCTACCAGCTGCTCTGGGTGGTCGTCGTCGGCGTCGTCGGAATCATCGTCTACTCGGAGATGTGCGGCCGCGTCGCCGCTGTCTCGAAACGCCCGGTGTTCGACGCGATCCGTGAGCGGCTCGGCTTCGGAGTCGGCTTCGGAGCCCTTGTCGCGTCGCAGATCGTGAACCTGATGACCTTGGCGGCCGAGGTCGGTGGCGTCGCCCTCGCTCTCGAGCTCCTCTCGGGGCTTCCCTACCGCGTGTTGATCGTGCTCGGCGTGGCCGTGCTTGCGGTCGTCATCTGGGTTACGCCGTTCGAGTGGATCGAGCGGATCTTCGGCTACGGTGGGCTCGCCCTCCTCGTGTTCGTGGTCGCGGCGATCAAGCTGCACCCGGACTGGGGCGACGTGGCCACCGGTTTCGTCCCGCACGGGACGTCGTCCGACAAGCTCGTGTACGCCTACTTCGCGGTCGGACTGCTCGGAGCGGCCATGACCCCCTACGAGGTGTACTTCTACTCGTCGGGCGTCGTCGAGGAGGGCTGGACGCCGAAGGACCTCGGGCTGAACAGGACGAACGCGATCATCGGTTACAGCCTCGGCGGGACGTTGTCGCTTGCGTTGATGATCGGCGCCGCCGCGCTCTTCCTACCTCTGGGCGTCGAGCCGCAGTTCATCGGGACGGTTGCTCTCGGGGCGCAGGTGCCGCTGGGGACGATCGGCCTCCTGCTCGCGCTCGTTGGCATCTTGTTCGCCGTCGGCGGGGCGGCGATCGACACCTGCTTTTCCGGTGCGTACAACGTCGCTCAGTTCTTCGGCTGGGAGTGGGGCAAGGGCCGCCGCCCGAGTGGTGCGCCCCGGTTCACGCTCGCCTGGATGGTCCTTCTCTTCCTGGCGTTGCTCGTGATCATGACCGGCGTCGATCCCGTCCTGGTCACCGAGTACGCGGTCATCTTCTCCGTCGTCGCGCTTCCGCTCACGTACATCCCGATCCTGCTCGTCGCGAACGATCGCGCATACATGGGTCAGTACGTGAACGGCAGGCTCGCCAATGCCCTGGGCCTGTTCTACCTCGTGGTCATCCTGATCGTCGCGGTCACTGCGATTCCGCTGATGATCCTCACGCACCAGGGGCAGGGATGAGCTCGGCGCGCGAGCTCGACGTCGGCCTGGGTTTGCTCGACCATCAGCTCGTCGACTGCAAAGGCAGACGCTGCGGCAACGTCGACGACCTCGAGGTCGAGGGTCTTCGCGACGGCCAGCCGCGCGTGACGGCGATCCTCGTCGGACCGCCGGTCTGGAAGGGGCGGGGCTGGTTGGGGCGTCTCGCTGCGTTCATCGCTCCCGGCGGGACCGTGCGCGTGCCCTGGGAAGAGGTCGAGCGGATCGATGCGGCCGTGCACCTTCGGAAGACGGCTCGCGAGCTCCGGTTGGGTCGCGGTGACGACCGGGCGCGCAGGTGGGTCGAATGGATTCCGGGCTCCTGATGCGATTCACCGACCTCCTCGATGCTCGAGTGACCACCGAGTCGGGTCAGGTGCTCGGCCGGGTCCACGATCTCCGCGCCGAGCGCACATCGCGCACGCTGAAGATCACGGGGCTCATCGTCGGACCGAGTGGCTTCCTCGAACGCTTCGGGATCGGCGCACCGGAATCGGGCGCTCGGATCCGCACGAGGGACGTCGTTCCCTGGTCGGCCGTCATTCGCGCCGACAGCCGCAATGTCGTCGTCCGGGACGAAGCAAGGAAGCGGCAATAGGCTTCGTCTCCTGCCTCTCTACCTGACCGAAGCTCACATCGAGAAGCTGCTCACGCCTGCCGATGCCCACGCGGCGATCGAGGCGTGCTTCGAGCGGCAGGCGCGCGGTGTGATCCGGAATCGTCCGCGCACACGGACTCGCGCCGGCGAGGGCGCGCTCGCGGTCATGTCCGCCGTCGACGAGGAGCTGGGACTGGCCGGCCTCAAGTCGTACACGGCTCTTCCCGCGGGCACGCCGTTCGTCGTCGTGCTCTTCGACCTGGCCAAGGCCGAGCTCGCCGCGGTGATCGAGGCCGACCGGATGGGCCAGCTGCGCACGGGCGCCGCCAGCGGAGTCGCGGCGAAGCACCTTGCCAAGGAGGATGCGCGCACACTCGGCGTCATCGGCTGCGGTTGGCAAGCCGAGAGCCAGGTCGCGTGCATCCGGGAGGCGCTGCCTGGGATCGAGCAGGTCGTCGCGTACTGCCGGACGGAGAAGAGCCTGCTCGCGTTCTGCGACAAGGTCGGGGCCGAACCCGGCGAGAGCCACCGCGACCCGGCCCAGCAGGATGTCGTCGTCACGGTCACGACCTCGGACGACCCTGTTCTCCGCGGCGAGTGGATCCAGCCGGGGGCGCTCGTCTGCGCCGTCGGCGCGAACCGGCCAAAGGCGCGCGAGCTCGACAACGTCGTCCTCGAGCGCGCCGTCTTCGTCTGCTGTGACTCGATCGAGCAGGCGAAGCTCGAGTCGGGAGACCTGATCGAGCCCGTCGACCGCGGTGTCCTCGACTGGCTCGAGGTGCACGAGCTCCATGAAGTCGTCTCCGGAGAGCTCCCGGGGCGCAGCTCGCCGGACGACATCGTCCTGTTCAAGTCGAACGGGCTCGCTGCCTGGGACGTTGCGATCGGCGCCCGCGCGATCGAGCTCGCGAACCGGAAGAAGGTCGGGAAGCGGGTTTAACCCCGCTCTGTGCGCACGCCCGAAACGACGTCGTCGCCGAGCGCCCGGATCAGCTCCGGCCGATCCAGAAGTCGTTTCACTTCCTGCGGTGTGCACCGGTTGCGAACGTACGGGTCCTCAAGGATTTCCCCGAGCGCGCGCCCACGCTCGTGCTCGCGGATCACGTACGCCGCGACCCGGTCCTCATGGCTCGAACCGCTGAAGAGGAACGAGAAAGGATTGCGGAACATCGCCGCGAGCCGCGCCATCGAGAGCGATTGTATCCTGGCCCCATGCGCAAGCTGTCGACCGCCTCGCGGTTCGCGGAGCGCGAGCTGCACGGGTTCGACGAGTCCGGGACCGAGGAGCGCATCGTCGTCTGGATCGAGCGCAAGGAAGGCGGGATGTGGGCCGTCGGGCGAGCCGTGAACCCGCAATACCGGCCGAGCGACGAGCCGCGCGCCGACGACTACGTCTTCGAGGGCCACGAGCTCGAGGACGTGCTCGAGCAGGCGAACGGGATTCTCGACGACGACGCCCGCGTGTCCGAGGACGACGGCCGGCCGGAGCACATCAGGCCATTCACGCGCAAAGAGCTGCTCGGACCGCTCGAGCGCTGGTTCTTCGGCAGGTAGGCTCGCACGGCTTCTAAGGCGTCGCTTGCGACGCCGACACCAGGACGCGGGGGCTTTGCTCCCGAGTCCGTCTGAAATGACCGGTCGACACAATGCGAAATAACCACACACGCATCAAGGTGCGCCTCGGCCACAGCCCAGATCCCGACGACGCGTTCATGTTCTGGGGCCTCGCCAAGGGCGAGGTCGATCCGCGCGGCTTCGAGTTCGAGCACGTGCTGCAGGACATCCAGACGCTGAACGAGTGGGCGCTCGAGGGCCGGCTCGAGGTGACGGCGATCTCGCTGCACGCGTACCCGCACGTGCAGGACCGCTACGTGCTGCTGCCGCACGGCGCGAGCATGGGCTCCGGGTACGGGCCGATCGTCGTCGCCCGCGAGGAGCTCGACGAGGACGACCTCCGCCGGGTCGAGATCGCGGTTCCCGGCCGGATGACGACCGCATTTCTCACGCTCCAGCTGCGACTCGGCGAGTACCGCTGGCGCGAGGTTCCGTTTGACCAGATCATGGACGAGGTCCTGTCCGGCAAGGCCGACGCGGGACTGCTCATCCACGAGGGGCAGTTGACGTACGCCGCGGCCGGGCTGCACAAGGTGGTCGACCTCGGCGAGTGGTGGCTCGAGGACACGGGCCTCCCGCTGCCGCTGGGGGCGAACGTGGCGCGGCGCGATCTCGGCCCGGACACGTTGCGTGAGCTCTCCGACGTGCTTGCCGAGTCGATCCGCGCGGGCCTCGACAACCGTGAGCGCGCGCTCGAGTACGCGCTCCAGTTCGGGCGCGGCCTCGACGACGAGCTGGCCGACCGCTTCGTCGGCATGTACGTGAACGAGCTGACCGAGGACTACGGCGAAGAGGGTCGGCGCGCGGTTCGCGAGCTCCTGCGCCGTGGCGAGGAGATCGGCGCGTTCACGGAGCCCGTCAGGGTCGAGTTCGTCGGCTAGCGTTCGCCGCATGGCTCTCGAGATGCGCGGGTCCTGCGAGCGCTGCGGCACTCGGCTCGCTCCGGGCGACGAGGCGTACATCTGCACGTTCGAGTGCACGTGGTGCGTCGCCTGTGCAGGCGAGCTCGCGTACGTCTGTCCGAATTGCAGCGGTGAGCTCGTGCGCCGCCCGCGGCCGGCCGCAGCGTGAGCCGTGCGGTCGTTCTCTCGGCGGTGCGCACGCCCGTCGGGCGCTACGGGGGCGTGCTCGCAGGCGAGCGGCCCGACGATCTCGCCGCGGCCGTGATCAAGGAGGCGGTCGCGCGCGCGGGTGTTGACGCGTCTGAGATCGAGGATGTCTACTCCGGAGCCGCGAACCAGGCGGGCGAGGACAACCGAAATGTGGCCCGCATGGCCGTCCTGCTCGCGGGCCTGCCCGAGTCGGTTGCGGGCGTGACAGTCAACCGGCTCTGCGCCTCGGGGCTCTCGGCGGTCGTCTCCGCGAGCCATGCGATCGCCGCGGGGGACGGCGACCTGTTCGTGGCCGGGGGCGTCGAGTCGATGAGCCGCGCGCCGCTCGTCCTGGCCAAGCCGGACATGGCCTGGCCGCGCGGGAACCAGACCGTGTGGGACACGACCCTTGGGTGGCGCTTCCCGAACCCGCGCACGGAGGAGCTGATCCCGCTCGAGTCGATGGGCGAGACGGGCGAGAACGTTGCCGAGCGCTACGGCGTCAGCCGCGAGGAGCAGGACGAGTTCGCGCTGCGCTCGCAACAGCGCTGGGCCGCGGCCGCCGAGGCTGGGCGCTTCGACGACGAGCTCGTGCCGGTCGGAGACGCCGTTCGCGACGAGCATCCGCGTCCCGACACGAGCGCCGAGAAGCTCGCGACGCTGAAGCCCGCGTTCCGCGCTGAAGGCTCGGTCACCGCCGGGAACTCGAGCGGGATCAACGACGGCGCCGCCGCGATCGTGATCGCGAGCGAGGAAAAGGCGCAGGCGCTCGGCGTAGAGCCGCTCGGCACGTTCGTCGGGAGCGCGGTTGCAGGGGTCGACCCGCGAGTGATGGGAATCGGCCCGGTGCCGGCGGTCCGGAAGCTCCTCGCGCGCACCGGCGTCGCGGTCGGCGACATCGACCTCGTTGAGCTCAACGAAGCCTTCGCGTCGCAGAGCCTCGTTGTCATCCGCGAGCTCGGCCTCGACCCGGAGCGCGTGAACGTGAACGGGGGTGCGATCGCGATCGGCCATCCGCTCGGGATGAGCGGCGCGCGGCTCGTCGTGACACTGCTGCACGAGCTCAGACGCCGCAGCGGCAAGTACGGGTTGGCGACGCTCTGCGTCGGCGTCGGCCAGGGCCAGGCGGCCCTCTTCGAGCGATGAGCGACGTCGCCGTCCAGTACATCGAGCTCGGGCTGCGTCTCGGCCGGCACCAGGAGGGGCTCGTCGACTCGTACTACGGCCCCGCCGAGATCAAGGACCGGATCGATGAAGAGGAGCTTCGCGCCCCCGACTCGCTGGCGGAGGACGTTGCCCGGCTCAGCGACTCGCTGGACGGCCTCGAAGACGATCGCCGCAAGTGGCTGGAAGCGCAGCTCGTCGGGCTCGAGACCGCCGCGCGCAACCTCGCCGGCGCCGAGATCCCGTTCGAGCAGGAAGTCGAGCTCTACTACGGCGTCCCGCCGCACCGCACGCCCGAGTCCGAGTTCGAGGCGGCGCACGAGGCGATCGACGCCCTCCTGCCCGGGAGCGGCTCGCTCGAGGAGCGCTACCGGGTGTGGCGCGAAGACGATGAGATCCCGGCGGAACAGCTGCCGGATGTGATCGCGCGGCTAACCGCGGAGCTGTCGCAGCGTGCGGCCGAGTTGGTCGGGCTTCCGGAGGGCGAATCGGTCGAGTACGAGTACGTCTCGGACAAGCCCTGGACGGCGTACAACTACTACTGCGGTGGGCTCAGGAGCCGCATCGAGGTCAACACCGATGCCCCGGCGGTGCCCGACGCGGTCGTCGAGTGGATCGCGCACGAGACGTATCCGGGGCACCACACGGAACACGCCTGGAAGGAGCAGCTCCTGACGCGGAGCGGCCGGCTCGAGGAGTCGATCGTGCTGATCCCGACTCCGCAGTCGGTCGTCTCCGAGGGAATCGCGAGCCTCGCCGCGGAGATCGTCCTCGGCGAGGAGCGGCACGAGGTCACGGCGTCCACGGTGTTGGGGGCGAACGTCCGCTACGAGCCGGAGCTCTCCCGCAAAGTGATGGAGGCGAACGAGCCGTTCTCGGGGGTCGGCACCAATGCAGCGCTGATGCTGCACGTGGACGGCGCCTCGGTCGACGAGGCTCGCGAGTACGTGATCAAGTGGGCGCTAGCCTCCGAGCAGCGGGCCGGGCACGTGATCGCCTTCATCACCGACCCGATGTGGCGCTCGTACATCACGACGTACCCGAACGGCTACCGGCTGTGCAGGGAGTTCGTGGCGGGGGATCCGGAGCGTTTCAAGCGCCTACTGACCGAGCAGCTCACGCCTGCCGGGCTTCGCTAGGGTCTCGCCGTGGCCGTCGCGACCGAGCGCGAATACCTGCTCTTCATCAACGGTGAGTCGTCGGAGGCATCGGGCGGCGAGCTGAAGGAGCTGACCGAGCCCGCGACCGGTGAGCCGCTCGCGAAAGTGGCCATGGCCAACGAGGCCGACATCGACCGCGCTGTCGAGGCGGCACGGGCTGCCCTCGACGGCGACTGGGGCAGGACGCCCCCGACGGAGCGCTCGCGCCTGCTGCACGCGCTCGCCGACGCGCTGGTCGCGAACCGCAAGGAGCTGGCCGAGCTCGAGGTGCGGAACGTCGGCAAGGCGCTCTCCTCAGTCAAAGCCGAGCTGAGCCAGGCGGTCGAGAACTTCCGCTTCTACGCTTCGGCGATCGGCTCCATCGGCGGCCGCTCGAACCCACTGGGCGGCTCGCTCCTCTTCTACTCGCTGAAGGAGCCCGTCGGCGTCGCGGGGCAGATCGTGCCCTGGAACTACCCGCTGATGATGACGACGTGGAAGCTGGCGCCTGCGCTGGCCGCCGGCTGCACGATCGTGCTCAAGCCGGACTCGCAGACGCCGCTGACGGCGCTCCGGATGGCGGAACTCGCGACCGAGGTCGGGTTCCCGCCGGGAGCGATCAACGTCGTGCCCGGCCCGGGGACTACTGTCGGCCGGCACCTCGTGCAGCACCCGGGCGTCGACAAGATCGCGTTCACCGGCTCCACGGAGACGGGCGCGCAGATCATGCGAGACGCCTCCGAGGGCATCAAGCGGCTCACGCTCGAGCTGGGCGGCAAGAGCCCGAACATCGTCTTCGCCGACGCCGACATGGCCGACGCGATCCCGAGCTCGGCCTGGTCGATCTACTACTCGGCCGGCCAGAGCTGCGAGGCGCGCTCGCGGATCCTCGTCGAGCACTCCGCCTACGACGACTTCGTGGCGAAGTTCACCGATGCGGCGAACGGCCTCAAGGTCGGGGATCCGCTGGACAACGAGACGCAAGTCGGCTCGCTGATCTCGCCCGAGCACCGCGATCGCGTGCACGGCTACGTCGAGACGGGCCGCGAGGAAGGCGCGGAGGTCGTGGCCGGCGGCGAGTCGCCCGACGGCAAGGGCGCGTTCTATCCGCCCACAGTGCTCGCGGGTGTCAACCAGGAGATGACCGTCGCGCAGGAGGAGATCTTCGGGCCGGTCGTCACGATCTCGCCGTTCGCCGACGAGAAGGATGCGATCAGGCAAGCGAACGCGGTGCGCTACGGGCTGATGGCGACCGTCTGGACCGGCGACCCGGCACGCGGGCATCGGCTGGCGCGCAGGATCAAGGCGGGCACGATCGGGATCAACATGCCCTTCACAGCATTCCCCGGCATCCCGTTCGGCGGCTACAAGCAGTCCGGCTTCGGCCGCGAGCTCGGCCTGGAGACGCTCGAGCTCTACCTCGAGACGAAGAGCGTGATCACCTCGACGAGCCCGAAGCCGTTCAACCCGTTCGGGCTCTAGGTCTCCTCGAACGAGATCGGCTGGGCGCCTTCCCACAGCACCCTGCGCCCGAGCTCGCCGAGCTCTGCGACTCCTCCGAGCACGGTGGCGAACTGGTTCCCGGCCAGCGCGCCCGCCTTGCTCGCGAACGCGGTCGGCCCGTACGGCAACAGGATCTCCGTCTCGCTGACGCCGCCCGGGTAGAACAGGATCTGCCCCGGCGCCGGGTAGCAGGTCGCGTTCTCCGGCCGGAGGCCGACGTCGAGCTCGCGGAACGGGATCCAGCACGCCTCGCCGCTCCAGCGTGCGTGGATGATGCGGCTCTCGAGCGGGAGCAGCCGCCGGAACGCGGCCACGGTCTCGGGGGCGGCCTCCTCCTCGAGGCGCGCGACGAAGCGGAACTCGCCGGAAACGATCTTCAGCACTAGGTCGCGAACAGCTCCTTGAAGCCGGGGTCCTCCCGGATCGCGTCGAGGTCGGAGTCTGTCCCGGCGAGCTCACGCAGCTGGTCCGAGCCCTCGACCGCCATGCGCAGGTGCGCGATCGCGGACTCCTTCTCCCCCGCAAGGGTCTCGGCGCAGGCGACGTTGTACGCGAGGCCGGGGTAAGGATGGTTCTCGAGGAACTGGCGCCCGCGGGCGGAGACAGAGGCGTAGTCGCCTGCGTCGTAGAGCTCGTGCAGCTCCATGAACCACACCTCCCAGCCGAAGACCTCGTACGCCTTGCCCGGCGTGCCGCCGGCCGTGACGATGGTCGTCGGCGCCTCCTCCGCAAACGCCGTCCGCTTCACGCCCGGCCGCACGAAGACGAACGTGCCGACGGGCGCGTCCACGCTTTCGCCGTCGAGCTCGAACCTCGCGCGGCCGGAGTACACGAAGTAGAGCTCCTCCTGCCCGTCGCCCGCGTCGGCCGACACCTCGTCGTGTTCGTTGACGATCCGGTCCCCCACCTCGTCGGCCGTCCACGCGTTCACGCCGAAAGCCTCGATGCCGAAGTGGTGGCGAACGGGCCGGAACGGCACGCGGCCGTCGTCCATAACCTCGATCTCCTCCAGCTTCGCAACGCTGTAACCGGTCATCAGTCCTCCGCCGCCTCGGCCATCGACCGCGGCGCGCGCACGTCCTCGAAGCGGATGTTGCCGGCGGGAACCATCCAGGTCATCACCTCGACGGCGAGCCGACCCGCTCTCACTGCGGGGTCCTCGCTGCTGATCCGGCGCGCCGTCTCAGGGTCGCACTTCATGATCGAGATGCCGCGCAGGCGCTCGTCGTCCTGGTCGACCAGCGGCCCGCCGCCGATCAGGTAGCCGCGGTCGCGCAAATCCGCTCGGAAGGCGAGGTGGCGATCCTGCAGCTCGGCCGCGTCCTCCTCGGTCATCTCGGGCGCGTCGGGCCGAAGCACGAGCAGCACAAGCGTGTGCCGGTCGAACTGCATGCGCCGAATTAGACCAGGCTCGGGATAGGTTGCGGCATCGCGAATCCCCGCTACCGCTGGGTCGTGCTCGCCGCGGGCACGGCCGCCCAGGCCGGCTTTTCGGCCGTCCTGATCGGGCTTCCGGTTCTCGGGCCGGCGCTGCAGGACCGGTATGACCTGTCGCTGAGCGCCGTCGGTGTCGCTTTCTCCAGCGTGTGGATCGGCCCGATCGCGACGCTCCTGCCCTGGGGGCTGCTCTCGGACCGGATTGGGGAGCGGATCGTCCTGGGGAGCGGTCTCGCCGGATGCGGGGTCGTCGTCGCCACGGCCGGGTGGGCGGGCTCGTTCTGGCTGCTCGTCGCGCTGCTGACGATTGCAGGCGCGCTCGGGGCGAGCGTGAACGCTGCCAGTGGGCGGGCGGTCATGCAGTGGTTCTCGGCCGACCAGCGCGGACTCGCGCTCGGCGTCCGGCAGACCGCGATCCCAGTCGGGGGAGCCGTTGCCGCGTTGGCTTTGCCGGCCGTGAACTCGGCCGCCGGGCTGAAAGCCTCGTTCGTGTTCCTCGGCGTGGTGTGCATCGGGTGCGCGCTGTTCGCGGGAATCGCCGTCCGCGAAAGGGCCAGGCCAGAGGTCGCACTCGACGCCGCGGACGTGGAGTGGACGCTCCGCGACCGGCGTCTGTGGCTCCTCTCGGCCGGCAGCGACCTGTACCTGGTCGCGCAGGTCGCGCTCCTGTCGTTCTTCGTGCTCTTCCTGCACGACGAGCACGGCCTGAGCGACGCGGCGGCCGCTGCGGGCCTCGCCGTGATGCAGGTCGGAGCCATCGTGACGAGGATCTCGGCGGGTCGGATCTCGGACGCCCTCGGTGCGAGGATCCGGCCTCTGCGCTGGATCGGCCTCGCCAGCTGCGCGGGCGTCCTCCTCACCGCGGTCCTCACCAAAGCTTCGGTTGCAGTCGTGCTGCCCGTCATGGTCGTCGCGGGCGCGGTCTCGATGGCCTGGAACGGGCTCTCCGTGACCGCCGCCGCGGAGCTTGCGGGCCTCGCGCGAAGCGGTACCGCGATCGGGTTCCAGCAGACCACGCTCTCGGTCACGGGCCTAATAGTTCCCATCGCGTTCGCCTTCGTGGTCGATTCGGCCTCATGGGAGGCCGGGTTCGCGCTCGCTGCGGTCGGGCCTTTGCTCGGCTGGTGGCTGCTCGGCCTGCTGCCCGAAAGCGCGCCCTAGTCGAGCTCGCGCCGCAACACCGAGGCGACCGCGGTCAATGCGACCCGGGTCTCCTCGATCGTCGGCTCACGCGTCGTCAGCCGCTGGAGCGCGAGCCCCGGGACGAGGAACGCGCGCGCGGCCGGCCACGCGGAGCCCTGCACCGCCCGCCAGAGCTCCATCGTCAGCCCGAGCGAGAGCACCGCGACGACGACGGGCGTCCAGAGCGCGGGTGCGAACGGCCACAAGCGGTCGGCGAGAAGCGCCATCGGCAGCGCGAGCGCGACGAAGTTCGTCCCGCAGCGCACCGAGAAGCGCGAAGGACGCGCGTCGCCGTCCCACGTCGGGCCCAGCTGCCCCCGCTCCGCCGCCGCGATCGCCCGGTGCTCGGCGCCGTGCAGGTAGAGCGTCCGGCCGCGCATCAGCCAGGCAATCAGACCCACACTCATCACGATTCCTGCGACCAGCGCCGCACGGCTGGGCAGGAAGACGAACGCGACCGGAGACAACAGCACTACGAACAGCACGAGGCGCTCGATGTGTCCGGCGACGCCGTCGCGGCGGAGCAAGGGCGAGACCGACAGCCCGAGGCGCGCCAAGCCTCGAAGCAGCGGTATTCGCCGGGCGAACGCAGGAGGCCGAGGCATCTCGCCTTCGAGCAGCGATCCGTCGCGTCCTGCGAACGCGAAGAACCGCTCGCTCGCGATCACGACGCCGTTGGGACGGGCCATGCCTCCGAGCGCCGGTAACGCGGTCGAGTCCGCACGGTCGAGTAGCGCGGCGAGGCTGGTCCCCTGCACCCATCAAAGGTGCCTGAAAACGCGACCGCCCGGCAAGTGCCGGGCGGCCTATCCGTCCGTGTGTCGGGTCCTACCAGCGTCCCCGGCTGAAAAAGCCGAGTACCAGGAGGACGATGACGACAATCAGGATGATCCAGAGAATGCTCACGAGCGGGTCACCCCCTTTCCGAGGCTGACCCTCGTGATTCCACGCAGGCGGCGATCTCAAACGGCGCGGTCGCGGTAGGCTCGGCGCGTCACACGAGCCAGGAGGCCGAATGGTCAGAGTGTTCGTCGTCTACGAGAGCGAGCCCGACCCGGAGCGCTACGAGCAGCACGTCGAGTTGTGCCGCAAGGTGCCCGGATCCACGTTCCGGCACGGTCGCATCTTCGGCGCCCCGGTGGGCGAGCCGCAGTACAGGTACTACGCCGAGTGGGAGTTCGCAGACATGGACGCCTTCAAGGCGGCGGGGCGCACGGACGAGTTCATGGCCACCGGCAAGGACGGGGTGGCGATGGGCATCCCGTTCCACGTCCACTTCGCGGAAGTTGACTGAGCCCACGTACCCGAGCCCGGTTTCGCCGGACGAGCTCGGCTTCGAGAAGATCGTCTACGAGAAGGCGCCGCCGCGGGCGACGATCACCTTCAACCGGCCCGAGATCCTGAACGCCTTCGACTTCCAGATGCTCCGCGAGCTCGCGCGGGCCTGCGAGGACGCGTCCTGGGACGACGAGATCCGCGTCGTCGTGCTCACCGGCGCCGGCCGCGCGTTCTGCGTCGGGGCCGATCTCAGCTCGTGGGCCGAGGACTACCTCGACAAGCCGACCGAGTACTGGAAGTGGTTCGGCGCGTTCAAGGACGCCCACGACCGGCTGCGCGAGATCGGCAAGCCTACGGTCGCGCGCATCAACGGGATCGCGGTCGGCGGTGGGAATGAGTTCCAGATGGCCTGCGACCTCGCGGTCATGGTCGACGACGCGTTCGTCCGGCACGTAGGCCCCGAGCACGGGTCGGTGCCGGCGGGCGGCGCGACGCAGTGGCTGACGATCCTGGTCGGCGACCGGCGCGCTCGCGAGATCGTGCTCATGTGCGAGGAGATCCCGGCGCAGAAGTGCCAGGAGTGGGGCCTCGTGAACCGGGTCGTCCCGGCCGCCGAGCTCGATGCAGAGGTCGATCGCATGGTCGAGAACCTCGCGCGCAAGCTCCCGCAGACGACGCGCTACGCGAAGCAGCACCTCAACTTCTGGCGCGACCTCGCCTGGCACGAGACGATCAACCACGCGCGGGACTGGCTCGCGCTCTCGATGGCGACCGAGGAGCCGAAGGCCGCGATCAAGCGCTTCCTCGAGAAGAAGAGTGAGTGAGCTCGTCCTCAGCGAGCGCGACGGGCCGATCGCGGTCGTCGCGCTCAACCGGCCCGACGCGCTGAACGCGCTCTCGGACGAGCTCATGGAACAGCTCGTCTCGACGCTCCAGGAGCTCGACCGCGACGACGAGGTGCGCTGCATCGTCCTCGGCGGCAACGATAAGGCGTTCGCCGCCGGCGCGGACATCGCTGAGCTCGCACGGTCGTCGGCGATCGACCTCTACTACCAGCGGCGCATCGAGCGCTGGGACGCGATTCGCGGGCTCTGGACGCCGCTCGTGGCCGCGGTCTCCGGCTACTGCCTCGGCGGCGGTTGCGAGCTGGCGCTGGCGTGCGACCTGATCGTGGCTTCGGAGAGCGCGAAGTTCGGCCAGCCCGAGACGGGCGTCGGCGTTCTGCCCGGCGCCGGTGGGACGCAGCGGCTGACGCGCGCGGTCGGCAAGGCGCTCGCGATGGACGTGATCCTGAGCGGACGCTTCCTGGCGGCCGAGGAGGCTCTGGCCGCGGGGCTCGTCGCGCGGGTCGTTCCCGAGGGCGAGTGGCTGGACGAGGCGAAGCGGGTCGCGCAGGAGATCGCGTCCAAGGCGCCGATCGCTACGCGGCTCGCCAAGGAAGGGATCGACCGTGCGTACGAGGGACCGCTCCAACTCGGCCTCGAGTACGAGCGGCGGTTGCTCTACCTCGCGTTCGCTTCGGACGACGCGAAGGAGGGCCTCACAGCTTTCATGGAGAAACGCAAACCGGAGTTCAAAGGGAGGTAGGAGATGCCCAACGTCGACGAACTGCTGCAAGGTGCACGCGACGCCATCTCGGTCAAGCGCGTGTTCGGCGACCCGATCGAGACCGAAGGCGTGACCATCATCCCGGCCGCGAAGGTCGGTGGCGGAGGAGGCGGTGGCGGCGACAGCGAGGACAACGGCGGCGGCGGCTTCGGGATCGGCGCCAAGCCGGTCGGCGTCTACGTGATCAAGGACGGCGACGTCAGCTGGCGGCCGGCGGTCGACGTGAACCGGATCATCGCGTTCACGTTCGTGCTCGGGCTCGTCTTCGCATTCAGA
>Ga0307299_10000370_pt1 | contig 15040 bp, 18 predicted proteins | sample ER_DNA_159_FD_194466 | JGI IMG/M metagenome (GOLD analysis project Ga0307299, IMG submission 194466) | Bulk soil microbial communities from the East River watershed near Crested Butte, Colorado, United States - ER_DNA_159 | ecosystem: Environmental > Terrestrial > Soil > Floodplain | place... | reverse complement strand
CGGCGTTTGCGTGGGTCGATCCGGCCCGCGAGCGCGACAACCTGACCATCCAGGCGGACACGCTGGTCGACCGCGTTCTGCTCGACGGCTCGCGTGCGACTGGAGTGGCGACCTCGGCGGGTGACATTCACAGCGACACGGTCGTCGTCGCGGCGAGCGCGTACGGGTCGCCGGCGATCTTGCTGCGAAGCGGGATCACGGAGCTCCCGGTCGGCGAGAACCTTGCCGATCACGTCGGCACCGGGATTGGTTGGGAGGCGACCAACGACCTCCGCGCCGATTGGGACGAGTGGACCCGCGAACACGCGCTCTCGATGGCGGGCATCACGGTTGCCGCCGGTGATCTCTTCCTCTTTCCGGCCATCGATTCCGGGTACGAGATCAGCGCCGCGGTGTTCCTGATGAATCCGCAGTCTCGGGGACGCCTGTCTCTCACCTCGACCGACCCGCGCGCGCCGCTCGCCATCGACCACGGCTTCCTCACGGATGACGCCGACGTCGAGGCGCTCATCGGCGGCTTCGAGCGCCTGCGCGAGATCGGAGCTTCGCTGTCGCGGTATGCGGCTCGGGAGGCTCGCCCCGGTGCGGTCGTCGACGCCGAGACGCATGTCCGTGCGACGGCGCGCGGCTTCTTCCACCCGACCGGAACGTGTGCAATGGGCGAGGTCGTGGACGAGCGCGGCCGGGTCTACGGCTACGAAGGTCTCGTCGTCGCCGACGCCTCGATCATGCCCACGATCCCGCGTGTGAACACGAACCTGACCACCGCCGCAATCGCGGAGAAGCTCGCAGAAACGATCTAAGATCCCGTCATGCCCGCCGCTCTGCACTTCACAGGTAACGAAGAAGCAGATGTCTTGCTGGCGAAGGAGCCGCTGGCGCTGCTGATCGGCTTCGCGCTCGACCAGCAGGTGACGGTGCCGACGGCGTTCCTCGGGCCGTTCAAGCTGAAGCAACGCTTCGGGTCCCTCGACGCGCGCAAGTTGGCGGCCGCCGATCCCGGTGAGCTCGAGCGGATGTTTCGCGAGAAGCCGGCGATTCACCGTTTCCCTGGCTCAATGGCCAAGCGGGTACAGGAGCTCGCCGCGGTCGTGGTCGACGAGTACGACGGGCAGGCCGAACGCATCTGGACGGACGCGGTGGACGGCAACGACCTGCGTAAGCGCATCTCTTCGCTCCCCGGGTTCGGCGACATGAAGCTCAAGTCCCTGAGTGCGGTATTGGCAAAGCGGTTCGGGGTCGAAGCCGCGCAGCAGATCGCACCGAACCATCCGACGCTCGGCGACGTCGACTCACCCGAGGCCCTAGAGGAGTATCAGGCGAAGAAGCGCGCCCACCGCCAGACGCGTCGAGCGTAGTCCCGCTCCATTCCTTCATCGAGCGTCGCCGCCGGAACGCGTGCCTCTTATGACGCTCGGCACCTCCTCGCGCGGGACCGGCGGTAACCCGGCGAGGAGCCTGTTCTGGTCCTCGAGCAAGCGGTTCTGCTCGCGGAGCAGCTCGTACTGCGTCAGCGCCCACGTCGCCGAGCGCGTGTCGCCCGTCAGAGAGTCCCTGCCCCGCCGGCGCCACTCGTTTCGGCGCGGCTCGTACTCCCAGTAGTGCCCGCGCCCGCGCGTTCGCCAGGCGCCGCGGCCCCACCAGACCTTCTCGTTGGGCCAGACTCGCGCGGGCCGCGCCGGCCGCGCGTCGCGGGCGATCGCGAGCGGGACCGCCCACGACAGCACTGCGACTCCGAAGAAGGAAATCAATGCGCCCCAAGCTCCTCCTCCGAGGTGCTGGACGATGTATCCGGCCAGCACGTTGACGAGCGCGACGCTCACGCCGATCGCCCACAGGCCCCGCGTGCGGTGGTACCAGAACGCGCGCTCCGTCGTCATCCGGCTCCTGCGGAGTCGCCGGGGTTGCTGACGCACCAGCCGTCCGCGCGCAGCAGCGAGTGGGGGCGGTGCAGGCAGTCGCGAAGGCGCTGCACCGCGACGCAGGGCGGCGCCCAAGTCCGACCGGCGACGGGCACCTCGAACGCGGTTCTCCCGATCTTCGAGTAGAACGCGCCCGCGTTCCCGCAGGCGACGCAAAGGGTGCAGATCGCGAACACGCCGGCGCGCGGGCACGCCTGAAAGCCGAAACCCGCGGAGGCGCCGCAGGCCCGGCACGCCTCGTGGCAGAAGCGCCACCGGACCGGGTTCGGACCCTCCACGCTCGCCAGGAAGACGCGCACCCACGGCGGGCTCGCGGGGAAGATCGGCCGTCCCGGGCCTAGCAGGAAGGCGCGGAGTGGATCCTCCGGGTCCACCCCCGGCTGGTCGGGCAAGTAGGCCTGCATCCGGCCGCACCGGCAGACCGCAAGCCAGCGCTCCTCCTCCTCCGTCTCGACCAGCGACTCCCATGTCGGCTGACCGCCGCAGCTCGGGCAGGTGCCCGGCTCGGACCCGCGCTGCGGAGCCGGCTCTATCATCCCCGGCGTCTGGCCGATTCGGCCGACGACATCGCAAGTGCGCGCCCGGTCACGGGTCCCTGTCCTTCCAGGGGTCGTCCCGCAGCTTCTGCGCGAGTCCGCGCGGCAGCCGCCAACGCCCGGCGAGGTTGCGGACGCGCGGCAGCATCTCTAGCCACCCCTCCGGGAAGCCCGCGGCCTCCGCCGCCTCCTGCGCCGCCTGGTTCGCGTTCCACTCGGCGCCGAGCACGACCGCCGCGACGCCGTCGCGCAGATCTTGCGCTAGGTCGGGCCAGAACGCCTGCGTCGACGCCCACTCGGCCGCCGCCTCGGGCGACCCGAAGCCGTCGTTGTCGCCCGCGGGGTCGAAGAAGAAGCTCCCGGCGTCGCTGAGCAGGTGGTAGCGGTCCTGCTCAAGCTCCGCGGCCCTCTCCGTCTCCCCGTCGGCTCCCACCCACTCATATTGCCTGTTCTGGCAACATCGCGCGCTCCCCTTTCGGGAGAACCAGCCGCGACTTTCGAGGGCGACGCAGACTGACGTCCACCAACATCCCGCGTTGTGTCGGCCGCGTCCCACCTAATCAGCGATCTCGGGCGACAGGACGCTCGGACATCCGAGGGTGCGTATATATCCCCTCGAGTGGTGCGAGCAGGGATCTATGCCAGGATTTAGTCCGACCGCTAGGGAGACGGCCTCGGCGTCGCTCGTCAGATTGAGGACTGCGAAGCGCTCAGCGCAGTCGCGCTTACAGAATCGTGAGGTGCGGTCACTAGGTTCGTGAGGTGAAAGTTCGCGTTCGGCTGGGCTGGTGTTTGGCCGTCCTCGCGATGGCGGGATGTTCCGGGGCCGACAAGGGCGCTTTCACCGGAACGCAGCGCACAGTCCCCGCGCTGGTGCCGGCTTCTCCCGTTGCGCCTTCTGAATGGAAGGCGGTAATGGCAGATTGGCACGACGACAGGGTCTTCGACAGGCCGCACCTAGGAGGGTTGGACGAAACGACGCCGTGTGAAGTTGGCGACGGCGTAACCAGCACTTGCGATCCCGGCCATGGCGACGGCGAGGATGTTCGTGGTGACGCATGTGCGGCAGGCGTTGCAGCAGACGGTCGCCATTGGCGCGTTCTCGCCGTACTTCGCAGTGGCCTGCGCCATGCGACCTGTCCAAATCTGCTTCATAGACTGATTCTAGGACGGACGGGGAGGGGCGGGGACCGTTGTTTCGCCAAACCTCCTAGTTCGGTCACATCGTGCGTTCGTCCAGTTCGATCGGCTCGACGTAAAGAAGCCACGCCCAGTCCCGGCTCGTCTCGGAGGCAATCTCGAAGCGCGGCGAACGCATCCTCGCGACGGATGAACACGTCAATCGCCTCCTGATCCCCAAGCTCCACCAGCGCGTACACCTACCTGCACGACCGAAGGCTAATCCTATGGAACACCGTTTCGACTGGCCGAAAGGGACGACTACGGCCGCGTGCGCGGTTCGTGAAACGGCAAGAAAGACAAAGGCCGAGGCTGCTACACCCCGACCTTAGCTTGACGTGGTTCGCCTCCGCGCTCGATCAGGTGCAGACCATTCTGAACTTGTCGAAAGCCACGGACACCGCGCCGTTGGCGTTCACGGTGAAGTGCGCATGGAAGTTGGAGAGCACCTTGGACCCATCCGATCCACGTGCGACGAGGTGATCGAAATCGGTGTCCTGCTCCACCAGTACGTCGCCGCTCTTGACGGCCCTGATGCTCTCTGTATCGCTAAACCAAAAGTTCCCCGTGTAGGTCGGACCGGTCCCGTCGAGAGGAACCGCCACGACCTGGCCGTGACCGTCCTCGTGGAGATGAATCGCCCCGGTGTCCGGGAAGTAGGTTCTATGCAGCACCACCTGGCCGCTGACGGTCTGCGCGTACAGCTCGTCTTGGCACACAAACGGGTCGTCGGAGAAGCTCTCCGAGAACTTCGATACGTCTGTGAAGGTAATCGGTGGCTGTGCCGAAGCGGTCCCGGCAGGAACCAGCATCAAGCCAGCAGCCGACACCAGTAGCCAGACGACCACCCTCGTCTTACCCGCCGCAGTTTTCATGTCTTGCTCCCCTCTGGGTTAGGCCGACGCCCTGCGCTGTCTAACGAAGTAGGCGATGACGCACGCGATCAGAATGAGAATGAACAGCGTGAGAAGCCAAGGCCACCAGCCGTGAGTTGCGAGCAACACAGCAACCTCCGTTGTTGGGCAGGCCCATCACGGAGCGGCCAGTGCTCCAGTATCTACCTAGAAGCGGAGAAACGGAAGCTTTCGGATCGACGGCTAGGCCCGGCGTGACCACCGCTTGAACCAGCCAAGCAAGAACTGCCTAGAGTCGCTCAGGGGAGACAGGCAATGGATAAAGGGGGTCTGGAGGGCGCCGAAGGCGTCTCGGTAGACGCCTCACACGGTGATGACGACTTTTCCTCGGGCGTGTCCCTCTTCCAGATGGCGGACGGCCTCGGGAACCTCGCTGAGCGGGTACGTCGTGTCGATGACCGGCGTGACTTTGCCGGCCTCGATGAGCTCTTTGAGCACGACCATGTCGTCGCCCTTCTGCTTGGCGATGAATGTCCCGAGCTTCTGTCTCACGAACGGTGACAGCATCTGGGCGCGGAGCTGGCGATCGATGCCTCCGAACCACCGACCGCCCCCCTCGCCTCCGACGATGACGAGGGTTCCCCGGGGGGCGAGTCCTCGTCGGAGGTGTGACAACGAACGGTTCCCCGCGATGTCGAGGATCAGGTCGTAGCGTTGCCCCGTCTCCGCGAAGTCGTCGCGCGTGTAGTCGATGACGTGGTCCGCGCCGATCGATCGGACCAGGTCCACCTTCGTCGTGCTGCACACGCCGGTGACGTGGGCTCCGAACGCCTTGGCGATCTGCACGGCGAACGACCCAACGCCTCCCGCCGCGCCGATGATCAGCACTTTCTGCCCCGGCTGAACCTTTCCCGCGTCGCGGAGAGCCTGGAGCGCGGTGGAGCCGGAGGTGGGAGCGGTCGCCGCCTGCTCGAAGGTGAGGTTCGCCGGCTTGGGCGCGATCTTGTCCTGTCGAGCGGTCGCGTACTCGGCGAATGCGCCGTTGCAGATGCCGAACACCTCATCGCCCGGCTGGAACAGCGTGACATCCTTGCCGATCGCCTCGACGCGACCTGCTAAATCGGTGCCCCGGACGCGGGTCTTGGGCGCACGGAGCCCGGAGCCCGCGATGCGGAACAGATACGGCAGGCCCGTCATGAAGTGCCAGTCCCCGATGTGCGCGCTCGCCGCGTGAACGCGGAGTAGTACGTCCCCGCTCGCGGCCTTCGGCTTGTCGATGTCCTCGAGTTTCAGGACATCTGCTGTGCCATATCTGTCTTGGACGATCGCTTTCATCGCATTCTCCCGCGCCAGGTTGGTGGTTTTGTGGAAGGCAACCGCCTGCAAGCAGCATGACACAGCAACCGAGCGCGCCTGGTTGGCAGATCTCCCACGGAACCTCCGCGACGCCGCGGCTCAACCGCGACATTAACGTTCCGTTGCGGTGACGAGAAAGTTCTTGACCCTCAGTAACGCGAGGTAAAGACTCATGTCACGATCGGAGAGGAGGGAGCAAGGTCATGCGAAGGAAGCTTCTGCCGCTAGCCATCGCGACGGTGCTGGCGTGCGTCACCGCGGCGACGTGCCTCGCGGCGGGATCGACGCAGGTCACGCACTTCTCGTTCACGAAGCCTTCCAACGTCTGCGGCTTCTCGGGAACGACCGCCGCTCACGGCACATTGGTCTTCCGCGACACGGGCAACGGCACGTACTTCATGAGCAAGACCTTCTTCGGCGTCTTCACGGCCGACAATGGAAAGTCAACCACGCTCTCCTTCGCCGGACCGATCAAGCAAACGTCGCCGCTCGTGATCGACGAGCAGGCGGGGACGGTCACGATCATGACTACTACCGCGGGCCTGTATGAGAGGTTGTCGATCACCCATGGTCCGACGTTGAGTCGTGATGCTGGGATTTTCACCGCGGTCGATGTCTTCAAGTACACCGGGGATCCAAACAATCCGGTAGGTGACTTCATCTCCGAAACGTTGTCTGACCTACATGGGCCACATCCCGATCTCCTGAGCGACTTCAGCGTCTTCTGCGACGTCGTCGGGCCGTACCTGCAAGACCCGTAGAGCAGCGATAGCCGGGGGGCGGACCTGCAGCTGGCGGCAGGTTTTTTCGCTACTCCGTGCGTTCAGCGAGTGGCGCGTGTGCGTGCTACTCGCCGTTTCCGTGGCGCTCGTCTACCCGGCTTGCCGATCGGCTTAGGGGTGCGGTCCTCCATCATCATTTCCGCGAACTTCTCCCACCGAACGCTATACCGACCGTGCTTCGTGGCCCGTCCGGTCACCCAATCGACCGATCCTTTGCTGATCTCAAGGCTGCCGAGGTACCTGCCGTTTGATCGCACCGGGATCGTGATGTCGATTTTGCCGATCGATGTTAGATGGTTGATTTGCAGGCTTACTTCATGCTTTGCCATGGAGGTTGATTCCGACTAGGGCTTACGACTCCTCCTTAAGGCTCGGGCACGGTTGATGCGTTGCGTTGCATGGTTCTCGGAGGCGCAGTGGGCGCGAGCTTCACTGGGGCAAAGCAGCCGACGCGCAGACACGTTTGCACAAAGAGTCTCGGTTTTCGCCGGAACCGCGACTCAATCGCTGACCGGTCGATCAGCCCCGAAACGGCGCTGTCTAGTCCGTGACGGGCCATCCGATGCCAGCGGTCGAGACCATGACCTCGGCCGGCGGTTCGTCGAGCGACAGAAGGCTCGTGACGACGCTGCGGCCGTTCGTCTCCTTTCGCCGAGACTACGTCGCTCGGCAGTGTGTCGTTGGCCGACACCAACGCCGTTCGGCTGAGCAAGAGAACTCGCGGGGTACCGGCTCCATAAGGCTCGTCGACGCTGGACGTTCGGCCGGTGGTTCCTGTGGGCGTCGTGGAGATGCTCTGATTGCCGTCGGTGGTGTTACGGCGCTACCGGCGGCACCAAACGAAAAGGTCGTAGGAGTGTGCGGCTTGTGGTCGAACGGTGCGCTGGGCCCAGGGGACTTTCGGTCGTGCCCAGCGTCTCCCCGGTGGGTGCGTCCTATCGCGGCGCAAGCCGTAAGTGCCGCGCCCTGGGCCTCTGTCCTTACGGTTGAAGACAAGGTCTACGTAGGCGGATAAGCGTGCTCTTCCTAGCTCCGGCCGATGCTCAAGGTGAGGCTGGCGATCTTGACGCAACCGGCCCTTGTCTAGTTGTCTGGCGGCGCTTTGCTGCGTAAATTTCAAGGAACGTTCGTCGGAGGGGGCGGGTCGTGGCTGGAGAGGGTGTGCGGAGATCGCGGAGGGCTTTCGGGCAGCGCCCGGGTGGTGTGGCGCGGGCCGCTTTGCTGTGGCCGTTGTTGCTCGTTCTCCCGCTTCTGTTCGGAGCTGCTGGTGCGCTCTCCGCTGTCCAGCTCGAAAAGCCCGCCGCCCAGCGTGCCACAGCGCAAGTAAGAAACGTGCTTCTGTCGCCGCCGTTTGTTGGTGGCGGGCATCAGAGCCGGTTCTGGGGTATAGACCCGTTAGCGCGAGAGAAGAACCTTGTGGAGAGGGTGCTGCGGGCCGCCAACGTGTCTGGTCTGACGGAAGCAGAGTTCCTCGACCACTCTCGCGTCGCGGCTCGAAGCTATTCGGATCTCGACTTCTCCGTGACGAGTACCAGCTCGGCGACCGCGATCCGCCTGGCAAACATCTACGCGAGCGAGTACGCCAACTCTCACACTCAGCAGGTTCGCGAGAGCATCGGCAAGGCTATACGGAGAGAGCGAGCAAACATCGCATTGCTTCCACACACACCCCTCCGCACAACGCTGGAACAGGAGGCAAAGCAGGTGTTGCAAACACGGAGGCTCGAGTTCTCTTCAGTCCTGCAAAAAGCCTCAGCCACCACCCCCGTCCGCAAGCACGCACTGCGAAACGGCATCATCGGCGGCCCGCTCGGACTCCTATTTGCTATTGCGCTCCTGCTCGGACTCCTCCGCAGATTTCCCGCCCTGCGGCCACCCCGCAGTCCGTCCATCCGCACGTTGCTCGCCGACGCCGACAGGAAGGTTCTGGATACGGGCGGCATACGTGCGGCCTGCATAGCGTCGCCTGAACCCAGCTACACACGTTCGCCGAACTCCAGCTCCGCGCACTCCGCGCAGTAGAAGCGGACGACGGCGATCTTCAATTGGCGGACTGCAACATGCCGGCGAACTCGACCTCGGTCACCTCGAGGCGGCCGCTCCACTGGGGCTCGTCCCGCAGACAGTCCTCGAGTGCGCGGCGTGCGTCCTCCTCGGTGATGAAGAGCTCTATCGCTTCCCGGGTCCTGAAGCTCGGTGAGCGCATGCAGGCGCATCGCGTACCTGGGCGTTCAAGGCACGCGCGCCAACTCGACGCGGCGATTAGAGGGCGGTTACCGCTCGGTTACCGCTCCTCTTCATGCTCACGGAGATGCCGGAGGTCTAGGAGAAAGGAGGAGGTGGTGTTAGTGCAGGCATGAGGAACGAAAGGAGCTTCCGATGAAACGTGCCATTGTGTTCCGCTTCAAGGTTGCGTTCGCACGTGCTTCAGTGATCGGGGCGTTGGTCGGTGTCTGTGCGCTGGCGCTTGCGGCGGTCGCCGCTGGCCAGCCGACGAAAACACCGGTCAACGACAGCGTCTCAGCCGATTTTCCAGCCGGGACCGTCTGCGACTTCCATTACTCGCTGTCAGGGACCACGACAGGAACCCAGACCGTCTTCAGCGACCGGATCGAGTTTCACTTGGTTCAGTTCGTCACACACGTGAACGTGGACACGGGGTACACACTGACCGAGAGGGATCAGTTCAACTTCACGGTGTATCCAGACGGGACGTCTAAACAAGTTGGGCTGGTCTTTCATCTCCGGGATGCCAGTGGCAAGCTCGTTCTCGTACAAGCGGGCCAGGCCATCTTCGACCCATCGGGCAACATCGTGAAAATCACATCGCACCTGACCCCGGACTTTGCCGCCACGATCTGCCCCGCACTCGGCGGTAGCCTCGCCTGAACCACGACCTCGTGTTCGAGCCCTCGGGCAACCACTAACCCGAGCCGAGCACCCTCACGAAGCAAGGGAGGCCCGCCCAGCGGGCCTTCCTGTTCGATTCCCCGTTCAAGACCGGCAGCGAGCCCGTATTGACGTTCAGACGGAGCAACGTCCCTGTACCGGACTGCGCTGAGGCACAGTCGCGGGCTGGATCGCGACAAGGACGGCATCGCCTGCGAGAAGCCCTGAAGGCGGCGATACAGCTGTTGTGTCTGTGCCGCCTCTGGGTAAAAATCGAGCGGGGCGGGCCTGCGGCCTCTGTAACGTGAGCGACTTGTTCTCTCCCCGTCGCCGCAGTTGCGACTGTGGCAAAGGCTCTGAGGGAGAGTCCTCGGGAAACTCTCCACGCCCGCCCCATCTGTGCGGCAGAGCACAGTGTTACCGGAGTTCTTGACACGTCCTTGGTCGGGCGCCACACCGACCGAGCTCGCTATCCGCGTCGAGGTAGCTAGTTGAGCGAGGTGTGTTCGTGGTCGAGCTCGACCTCGGTCACCTCGAGGAGGCCGCGCCACTTGGGCTCATCCCGCAAACAATCCTCAAGCGCGCGGCGCGCGTCCTCCTCAGTGATGAAGGCGGTCGCGCCGCCAGGCTCGCCTACTACGAGGCACGCAAGCTCAACAACCCGCCGAACTCGCTCTACGACTACCACGACGCCAAGGGCGGTCTCGAGCCGCCAGCCGAGCGCAACGCCCGCGAACGACGCAACAACCGCCCTCCCCGATAGACCCACAGCCACCAAGCGTGTCGCGCTCCCGCCAGACGGTGACACCCTCCGCGGCGAGTCGTCTAGATCGACCATTGTTGCTGCCGAGTCCCGGGCGGGAACTGCAGCGGCAGCTCGAGCTCGGGCAGCTCGGCCGTAACGAGCACGCGCGTCTCCTCGACGAGCCGTCCGAGTTCGACCGCCGCGATTTCGGGCTCGAGTCGAAAGAGGGACTCGAGCCGATCGGCGAGCTGGGGCGGCGCGAGTTCCATCTTCGCTATGAGGGCCCGCATCCGCTTCAGCTCGAAGCGGGCGAAGTAGAGACGGTTCAGGCCCGCGAGGACGGCGAGCAGGTTGAACGCGGCGTCGAGCAGCATGTCGACGCGCCAGAGCTCGGTGTCCCGCGTCGCCATCGCGTCGCCGTAGTACCAGAGCGGGAAGAAGCTCCAGTACCGTTTGACCATCGCCCGGCGCAGCGGCTCCGGGTAGTTGCGCACGCGTGCCCGCCAGCGCTCGACGAGCTCATCGCCGTAGAGCGGCAGGCCCTCGAGCACGCCTGAGAGAACCTTCTGAAGCGGCAAGTCGAACTCCTCACGCCGGTCGAGCAGCTGGTCGAGACGCGACTCAAGCTGCGCCACCGTGACGAACGAAACCTCCGTCCTTACGCCGTCGAGCTCGAACTCCGCGGAGCAAAAGTGTTCGGTCGGCTCTGCTCTCTTGATCGGGTTCTCTCCGCCGACGGTGGTGCGGATCTGCTCCACGATCTCCTGCGGCGGCAACTCGTCGACGTAGAGGAGCAGGTCGAGATCCGAGTAGAAATCGGCGTCGCCGCGGCCCGCCGAGCCGACCAACATTGCGGCCTTAAGCGGCACGCGCTCGAGTGCGGCCTCGACGATCCGCCTTGCCTGTCGGCGCAGGTGCTCCGTCGCGCCTTGCATCTGGGTGGGATCGTAGATCGCGTTCCGTTGCGCCGCTGCCGTCAGTCGCTGCGCGGCTCCGACCTTGCTCGTCAGCGACACCTCCGTACCGCAACACGGCGCTCACGTCATCAATCTTGTTCTCGCGCGCGCGCAACTGGTGTCGCTCTTTGGCGGAACTGCGACACGCTCCCCAAACAGGGAGCTGTCATATCACGGCTTCGCGTCATTCTGTTCGGCGTAGGCGGAAGGTCGCCACGATCGCTCTCGTCCTCGCCCGTCGCGGGCGGCGCGGCGTTCGCCGCGAGCTGGCTCGTCGGTCGGGTAACGGGCGGCGCGGGCGGGAACGTCGCTGCGGCAGTGGTCCTTGAGCGGCGTGCTGTCCGCGTAGCCCGCCTTGATACGCGCTGCGGCGCCGCGGGAAGCAAGGTCGCCGCTCGCCGCGAGCTCCTTCAACGTTGTGCGCATGTGCCGATTCTCCGCCGCCGCCCAATGGCAAGCCTAGTTCCCGGCGCTCGGATCGGGTGGTAGGCGCTTAAGCTCGTTCTCCACGTCTTCCTGTTGTTGCTCGGCGAACGCCCGCCCGTGGTCAAGCGTGCTGCCCGCGCGCAACCTGCTGCCCGGGGGAGGAGGCGAGCAGCTCCTCGTACAGCGAAGCGAAGCGAGGGGCGATCTTCGCCCAATCGTATCGGCGGCTGGCTGTGTGAGCGTGGCGGCCGCGCGCCCGGCGTTCCTGCTGGCCGATAGCGGCGGTGACGAGCGAGTCGACGAGGGCGTCCTCGTCGTCGGGTGGAATCAGCCAGCCCGTCTTTCCGTCGGCGACGATCGCCGCCGGGCCGTGCGCGCGGCAGGCGATCACCGGTAGGCCGCAGGCCATCGCCTCGACGAGGACGAGCCCGAACGCCTCGGCGACGGACGGCAGGACGAGCGCGTCGGCCGCGTTCAGCGCCTGCGGGAGCTCCTCGTGCGGGCGCCAGCCGGCGAGGAAGACCTGCCGGTTCCCGATCCTCCGCGCTGTGGCGAGCGGATGCTCCCCCTCCCACTCGCCCGGGTGGCCGCCGACGAGCACGAGCGGCGCCGACTTGCCGAGCCGCTCAACCGCACGCGCGTGCGCGCTGATCAGGAGCGGAAGGCGCTTGACCGCCGTGAAGCGACCGACGTAGAGGAAGACCGGGCCGCCGGACCGGAAGGGCGCTAGCTCCTCGTCACGGTAGGCGATGCTCCCCGGCCGACCGCTTTGATCCCAGCCGCGCGGCTGCTCGACCAGCCAGCGGCGCCAAAACGCAAGCCGCTCGTCTTCCGCGAGCGGTCGCCGCGAGAAGCGCTCGAGCTCGACGCCGCTCGGGAGGCCGCGCAGCTTTGCCCGCTCGAGGCCGAGCAGGAGGGCCGCCTCCGCCTCCGCCCCGGGCGGCACGACCAGCAGCGCGCAGCACCGCGCCCAGGCTCGCAGCCGCCGGCCCCAATCCTGAGCGTAGCGCCAGCCCGGCGGCGCTCCCGCCTCGATCAGGCGCAGCATCGCGAGCTCGGTCCCGTGCAGCTGACCCAGCACGGGCACCGAAGGGAAGCCGCGCGCGGCGGCCTCGTTCGCGGGCGTCAGGTGATGTAGATGGAGCAGGTCGGCCCTACCCGCACCGGCGCGCGTGAGCACCTCGATCCAGGCAGCGACGAGTCGTTCGTAGGCGGCATCGTCGACGGCGGCAAAGACGCGATCGGGCGCATCCGGGCGATCCTCGAAGGAGGGCGGGAACGGAACTTGCGCAGCCAGCGGCTGCGCACACTCGAGCGCGGGCGAGTAATCGAGCGGGTGGACGTCGATCCCGGCGAAGAAGCTCGCCGCGTGGGTCGGCTCACCCGCCCCTCCGAGCGAGCCCGCGGCGAGCGCCACTCGCCACCCTGCAGCCGGCAGGGCGCGAGCGAGCGAGCGCGTGACCTGCGCCGACCCGCCGCGGGGGAAGAAAAAAAGCGCCGACACGACCAGTCCGCCCGCCGGCGCGCGGCCGCCGCGCTCAGGTTGGTGCTTCCACTGCGAATCGCCTGCTCCCTGCACGGTTCGATTCTCGTCCGCCCGCCGGACGCGGCGGCGCGAGCGCGACCGCCGCTGCAGAAAGTCGAGCGACGATCGACCAGTTGCGCCCTCGCGCTGCGCCTAGTCCAGAGAGGGAGCGTGTCCCAGTTCCGCCAAAACGCGACATCCGAGGGAGGCCTACGCACTCCGGCCGAAGGCGCTGAGCGTGGCAAGGATGGTTGTGATTCGCTGTCTCGGCGGCCGGTTGCCCTGCCTCTGCGGCGGCCTGCGGGAATGTGCCCCGACGGCGCATGACCTCAGACTTGCCGCTCGTTAGGTACCACTACCAGGGTTGATCGCCGAGCAGGCTCGCCTGCCTCAGAGTGCTACTGAAGGAGCGTGTCCGAAGTGGTGTTCGAGCTTGAGGACTCCGACTACGAACCCATCAGTCGTTTCCGACTGCTATGGCGCTGGACAAGTCCTTCCCACGCAGAGTTTGCACCTGACGTTCTCGACTCGATCCGGCCGATCGGCGTCGCGAGAGCGGCCGTCATTAATGAGTTTGCAGTCGACCGGGCGCGTGCTCGTTATCCCGGCGGGGGGCTCAACGCCGAATTTGCCCGCGACTTGCGGCGGCTCCGCACACGGGGTGCGGACGAGGGTGTCGTAAGAGATTGGCTCCTCTCGCTCCCAATTCCAGCTGACGAGCCCGTGATCGTGTCCTGGGACACCTATACGGCAGTCACAGCGCCCTTCGCTGTGGTCGCGCGGCATTGGTCAGACTTCTTCTATCCGAGTTCCGACGACGCCGCGGTCATACCTTCCTACGTCGAGTGGATGCTTACGTGGCATCACGAGGAACTCTTCGAGTTCGGCAGTGAGAGCCCGGCATTGCTCGGCCCCGATCGAGCGTGAGATAGCGACGCCGAGGCCTGCCGACCCTGGTATGGCCAGCGTTCGCGAATGTCCCCGGGACGGCGGTTGTATTCTTGCCGAGCGATGGAAAACGATCCTCTGTCTGCGGAGGAACGGCGTCTTTTTGACGAACTAGCCGCTGATATTGAGGAGGAGCTGTTCGTTCAAGTCACGATCGGAAGGCTCGATGATCCTGCCGGCGTCCGAGAAGGCGTGAGCAAGACGGCGGGGCTGATCGCGGATGTGGTCTGGCAGAGGTTTGAGGTAAGAGCGCGAGACCGTTAGACGAAGCCGTCGCCGGGGCCAGTGTTCGGGAATGTCCCCCGATGCCGGCCGACCGTCTGAACCTACTGCCGCTATCCGATCTGGTCGCGAAGGAGCCACACGATGAGGAAGAGAGCGCCAAGCGCCACGTAGAGCGCCACGATTACTCCCACGACGAATCTCAGCGGGACTCGCCGACGGCGCGTTTCTCTCGGCTCGTCCATTCGCTCGTTCTATCTCAACTTCCGGTGTTACGCGCGCGCCGGGGCGTCGAGCGCTGATCTGGACCAGCGTTCGGGAATGTCACATGAGCGGATACACCCGTCGGTGCCGAGGCCGATTCTTGTCATCTCCTCGTGCCCTGCGACTTGCGGCGAGTCGGACGTCTGCGGATGACTCGGAGGCGAGACTCGCTGCTCGTCGAGCGGGCCCGCCTTAGTCCGCGCGGAGGCTCGAGCGCCTAGCGCGTCGCGACGACGACCATGCGGCGGACTTTCAGATCCAGCGCCTCACCCTCCTGCCCGGTGACGTCAACCGACGAGAAGCCAGCGGCGAGCAGCCAGTCCCGCAGCTCCGTGAAGGTGAAAAAGCGAACCGAGAAGTGGACGGTGCGGACGCGGCCGCCGCGGACGATGAACCGGTCCGTCTCGGCCCGCCCCGTGAGCAGGTCGAGGGCGTG
>Ga0307299_10000364_pt1 | contig 15147 bp, 13 predicted proteins | sample ER_DNA_159_FD_194466 | JGI IMG/M metagenome (GOLD analysis project Ga0307299, IMG submission 194466) | Bulk soil microbial communities from the East River watershed near Crested Butte, Colorado, United States - ER_DNA_159 | ecosystem: Environmental > Terrestrial > Soil > Floodplain | place... | reverse complement strand
CGCGTGGGCGACAACGCCGTCGACATCGGGGAGCAGGTCGCGTTCCTCGTCTCCGGCGAGTTCCGCGAGTTCACGGACGCTTCCCATCCCGGCGGCGTCGCGCCCGATGCAGGCTGACGGCGTCCGGATCCTCGTGGTCGAGGACGAGGAATCACTCGCGGACTCGGTCCGCTACAACCTCGAGCGCGAGGGATACGCGGTCTCGGTGGCCACCGACGGACGCCGGGCGCTCGAACGCTTCCGCACCGACCCGCCCGCGCTCGTGATCTTGGACCTGATGCTCCCGGAGGTCTCCGGTCTCGACGTCTGCCGGACGATCCGGACCGAGTCCGACGTCCCGATCATCATGGTCACCGCGAAGGACTCGGAGGCCGACAAGGTCACCGGGCTCGAGCTCGGGGCCGACGACTACGTCACGAAGCCGTTCTCGATGCGCGAGCTCGTCTCGCGTGTCCGCGCGAACCTGCGCCGGACCCGGCCTCACGCGGTCCCGTCCCCGGTGGACGAGGTCCTCGAAGGGGGGCCGGTCCGGATGGACGTGGCACGCCACGAGGTGGCCGTTCGGGAGGGGTCGGTCTCGCTCCCCCCGAAGGAGTTCGAGCTGCTCGAGGCCTTCCTGCGCCGCAAGGGGCGGTTGCTCACGCGCGACTTCCTGATCGAGGAGGTCTGGGGACCCGACTACTTCGGCGACACCCGGACCCTCGACGTGCACGTGAAGCGCCTGCGTCGCAAGCTCGAGGACGACCCCCACCAGCCCGAGCACCTGCTCACCGTGCGTGGCCTCGGGTACAAGTTCGTAGACTGAGCGGCCGGGCCTTGGCCTGTCGGTTGCGCTGAGGGATAATCCCTTTCCCCCTTCGCAAGGAGCTCAGAGACGGACGCTTCCCCCACCGACCTCGCCGACGATGCTCGGTACCTGAACCGGGAGCTGTCGTGGCTCGAGTTCGACGCCCGGGTGCTCGCGCTGGCCGAGGACGCTTCGCTACCCCTGCTCGAACGGCTGAAGTTCGTCGCGATCTTCGCGAACAACCTCGACGAGTTCTTCCAGGTCCGCGTCTCCGGCCTGCAGGAGCAGGTCGAGGCCGGCGTGGTCAAGCGTTCGCCCGACGGCAGGACGCCCGCCGAGCAGCTCGAGGGGATCCGTGAGCGCGCGCAGGAGCTGTCGATCCGCGCGGCGACGGTCTTCGCCACCGAGCTCGTGCCGGCGCTCGAGAAGGAGCGGATCCGGATCGTGCGCTCGATCGAGGCGCTGGACCCCGCGGACCTCGCGTTCCTCGAGCAGGAGTTCGACGAGCGCATCTTCCCGGTGCTGACCCCGCTGTCGGTCGACCCCGCGCACCCGTTCCCGTACATCTCGAACCTGTCCCTCAACCTCGCGGCGATGGTGCGCGACCCGATGACCGGCGTGCGCAGGTTCGCGCGCGTGAAGGTGCCGCCGCTGCTCCCGCGGTTCGTCCCGCTCCCCGACGGCGAGCGGTTCGTCCCGCTCGAGACCGTGATCGCCGCGCACCTGGACCGGTTGTTCCCGGGCATGGAGCTCGTCGGGCACCACACCTTCCGCCTCACGCGCGACGCCGACCTCGAGGTCGAAGAGGACGAGGCGGAGGACCTGCTCGAGGCGATCCAGAGCGTGCTCCGCCGCCGCAGGCGCGGCGCGAACCCGGTGCGGCTCGAGGTGGACGAGGCGATGAGCCACGAGGTCCTCGAGCTCCTTCGCCGCGAGCTCGATCTCGAGGAGCAGGAGGTCGTCGTGACGCCCGGCCTGCTGGACCTGAGCGCCCTGTGGTCGTTGGTCGCGCTGGATCGCCCGGAGCTGAAGCACGAGCCCTGGGTCCCGGTGACGCAGCCGCGCCTCGCCGACGGCGAGGCCGCGCCCGATCTGTTCCAGGTGCTCCGGGCCGGCGACATCCTCGTCCACCACCCCTACGACTCGTTCTCCTCCTCGGTCGAGGCCTTCGTCGAGCAGGCCGCGCACGATCCCGCCGTCCTCGCGATCAAGCAGACGATGTACCGCACCTCGACGCAGGAGAGCCCGATCATCCGGGCGTTGATCCGCGCCGCGGAGCTCGGCAAGCAGGTGGTGGCGCTGGTCGAGCTCAAGGCCCGGTTCGACGAGGAGGCCAACATCACGTACGCCCGCGAGCTCGAGCAGGCGGGTGTGCACGTCGTGCACGGGGTCGTCGGGCTGAAGACCCACGCGAAGATCTCGCTCGTCGTGCGACGCGAAGCCGCGGGCGTCCGCCGGTACGCCCACGTGGGCACGGGCAACTACAACCCGGTCACCGCTCGTCTGTACGAGGACATGGGGCTCCTGACCGCCGACCCCGAGATCGGGGCCGATCTCACCGACCTGTTCAACCTGCTGACCGGGTACAGCCGGCAACGCGAATATCGCCGGCTGCTGGTGGCCCCGGAGTACCTCCGTCCGGAGATGCTGGAACTGATCCGCGGTCAGGCCCGGGAGGGCGGTCGGATCGTGCTGAAGATGAACGCGCTCGTCGACCCCGACATGGTGGACGCGCTCTACGAGGCGTCCCAGGCGGGTGCCGAGATCGACCTGATCGTCCGCGGCATCTGCTGCCTGCGCCCGGGGATCCCCGGCCTGTCCGAGCGGATCACCGTCCGCTCGCTGGTCGGCCGGTACCTGGAGCACTCGAGGATCTTCCGGTTCGGCGAGCGGGCGGAGGCCACCCACTACATCGGTTCGGCCGACCTGATGCAGCGGAACCTCGACCGGCGGGTGGAGGCGCTCGTCCCGGTGGCCGATCCGTCGCTGGCCGCGAGGCTCGACGAGATCCTCGACGTCCTGATGCAGGATGACATGCTCTCGTGGACGCTCGGCGCGGACGGGACGTGGACCAAGGTGCGCGGCGAGCGCGGGATCGACGCGCAGCAGCGTCTCCAGGAGCTGGCCGTCGAACGCGCGGGGTCGCGGGAGGCGTGAGCAGGACGGCCGCGTCGACGAACCTCGAGCGTGAGACCAAGCTCGAGGCACCCGCGGGCTTCCGGATCCCCGAGCTCGGCGGCGACGGGCTGATCGCCACCGAGATGGAGCCGCAGCGGCTCGTCACGGTCTACGTGGACACCCCCGATCTGCGGATCGTCCGCTGGGGAAGCAGCCTGCGGCACCGGCAGGGCGAGGGCCAGGAGAAGGTGTGGACCGTGAAGCTCCCGTCCTCGGGCAACGGATCGCAGCTCGTCCGCACCGAGGCCAACTTCGAGGGCGGCGACGCGAGGAAGCTGCCGACGGCGGCCGCGGATCTGGTTCGCGCCTTCGTCCGCGGCGAGGAGCTCGCCCCCGTGGCTCGGTTGCAGACCGTCCGTCGCGGCGTCCGGATCTCCGACGACGCGGGGACCCCGTTGGCGATGGTGACGGACGACGAGGTGTCCGTGATGGACGGGCGACGCGTCGCGAGCCGGTTCCGCGAGTTGGAGGTCGAGCTCGATCCCGCCGCCGATGCGGCGCTCTCGGAGGTCCTGGTCGGGCGTCTCAGGGAGGCCGGCGCCGGTCCCGTCGACAACGTCCCCAAGCTCGTTCGCGCGCTCGGCCCGCGCGCCGCGGCCCCGCCCGACCTCGAGGTGCCCGAGCTCGACGAGCACGCCGACGTGACCGACGTCGTCCGGCGGGAGCTCGCGATCTCGGTGATGCGGCTGCTCCGCCACGATGCCGGGGTTCGGCTGGGGGAGGATCCCGAAGAGCTGCATCAGGCGAGGGTGGCCACGCGGCGCCTCCGCTCCGCGCTCCGGACGTTCCGCGACGTGCTCGAGCCGGAGTGGGCGGCCTCGCTGCGCGACCGGCTCCGTTGGTTGGCCGATGCGCTCGGTGACGTTCGCGACACCGAGGTCCTGCGCGACGCGATCCGCTCGAGGGAGCCGATGCTGCCCGAGGGCGACCGCAAGGGCCTCGAGGAGCTCGTGACGATGGTGGAGATGACGCGGGACGAGATGCGCGAGCGGCTGCTGGAGGCGATCCGCGAGCCGGCGTACGTGGCGCTGCTCGACGAGCTGGTCCAGGCCGCTCGCGAACCACGCGTCCTGCAGGAAGTGGCCGCCTCGCCGGCGGCGCCCGCGCTGCGACCCTGCATCGAGCGGCCGTGGAACCACCTCGAACGCGCCGTCGAGCAGGCTCGCGACGACGGGTCCGACGCCTCGCTGCACGGCGTGCGCATCCGGGCGAAGCGGGCCCGGTACGCGGCCGAGGCCGTGTCCCCGGTCTTCGGCAAGCGTGCCGTGGCGTTCGCGGAGGCCGCGGCGGGCCTCCAGGACGTGCTGGGGGACCACCAGGACACGGTCGTGGCGAGGGCGTGGTTGCGGCAGGCGGCGGCGAGCGGGGCGGATGCGTTCGTCGCCGGCGAGCTCTCCGCGATCGAGGCGCAGGCCGCGGCGGCCGCACGAGCCGCGTGGCCGAAGGCCTGGAAGACGCTCTCTCGCAAGCGGCTACGCTTCTGGGCGTGAGCCAGCCCGTCCGCGCTGCCGGTGGCATCGTCCTGCGGGGTGAGGAGGCCGACCGATCGGTGGCCCTCGTCCATCGCCCGCGGTACGACGACTGGTCCTTCCCCAAGGGCAAGCTCGACGACGGCGAGGACGAGGCGACGGCGGCGCTCCGCGAGGTCGAGGAGGAGACGGGCCTGCGGTGCACCCTCGGGCCGATCGTCGGGACGGTGACGTACCGGGACCGGCGAGGGCGGCCCAAGGTCGTCCGGTACTTCCAGATGGATGCGGACGGCGGCGCGTTCGCGCCCAACCACGAGGTCGACGAGCTCCGGTGGGTGCCGGTCGAGGACGCGGCGCGGCTGCTGAGCTACGCGCACGATCGCAGGCTGTTGCGGCGGGTCCTGGGGGGCACGCCCGCCTACGCTGTCTACGTCGTCCGGCACGCGAAGGCCGGGATCCGCACGGCCTGGACGGGTCCGGATCAGGAGCGTCCGCTCACGAGGCGCGGGCGGAAACAGGCCCACCGTCTCGTCGAGCGGTTCCAGGGCCTGGACATCGAGCGCATCCTCTCGAGCCCGTTCCTCCGCTGCGTCCAGACGGTCGAGCCCCTCGGCGAGGCTCGCGGTCTCCCGGTCGAGGCGGCCCCGGAGCTGCGTGAGGGCGCGAACGTCGACGAGCTCCTGCGGGCCCTCGCGTCGTTCAGCGACCGCCCCACCGTCGTCTGCGGCCACGGCACCGAGATCGAGTCGATGATCGACCGGCTCGAACGCGACGGCGCGACGATCGAGGGCGCCCGCGGGATCGCGAAGGGTTCCGTCTGGGTGCTCGACCGCGACGGCGGCCGGGTCGTCGCCGCGCACTACCTGCCGGCGCCGCCCGGCTAGCCGTGGCGACCGACACGCGGTTCGCGGTGCTCGACCTCGGCAGCACCACCTTCCAGCTGCTCGTCGCCGACGCGGATGCCGAGGGATCGCTCACCCCCGTGCTGCGCGACCGCGTCGTGCTGAACCTCGGGCGGGTGCTCGCCGGCGAAGGCCGGATCCCCGACGACGTCGCGGGACGCGCGGCCGAGACCGCGCGACGCCTGGCCGATCTCTCGGTGCGCATGGGGGCGGACCACGTGGTTCCCCTCGCGACCAGCGCCCTCCGCGACAGCCCCGATCGCGACGCGTTGGCGGCGCTGTTCGAGGGCGCGGTCGGGACCCAGGTGCGGTTCATCGACGGGCGCGAGGAGGCCCGCCTCACGTTCGCGGGGGTGGCGGCGAGCGTCGCGCTCGGGCAGGGTCCGACGCTGCTGCTCGACCTGGGCGGCGGGAGCCTCGAGGTCGCCCTCGCGGGTCCCGAGGGGCTCCGGTGGGGGCGAAGCCTGCCGATCGGCGCCGGACGGATGACCGGCCTGCTCGTCACCCACGACCCGCCGACGCGGGACGAACGCAAGGCGGTGCGGGCCGCGGTCGAGGAGGCGGTGGCCCCGCTCGTCCGGGACGTCGCCGCGGCCGAGCCGGAGCGCTGCGTCGCGAGCGGCGGGACGGCGGGAGCCCTGGCCCGCGTGCTCGCCGCGCGCCGATGGGGGACGCCGCCCGCCTCGCTTAACCAGTACGAGGTCACGGTGTCCGAGCTCCGCGACCTGACCCGCGAGCTCGCGTCGCTCTCGCTCGCCGACCGCCTTCGCGTGCCGGGCGTGGACGAACGACGAGCCGAGCTCCTGCCGGCCGGCGGCTGGATCCTGACGAGCGCGGCCGGCGCGCTCGGCGCCAAGCGCCTGGTGCACTCGGAGTGGGGGCTCCGCGAGGGCGCGGTGCTCGACGCCTTGGGGCTCGCGGACCGTCCCACCCCGACGCCCGACGAGCTCCGGCGCCGTTCGGTCGACCGGTTGGTCCGAGCCTGGGGCGAGGCCCGTGGCCACGTGGAGGTGGTCGCCCGGATCGCCGAGCGGCTGTTCGACGACACCGCGGAGCTCCACCGCCTCGGGGCGCTCGAACGCGAGCTGCTCGGCCACGCCGCGCGGCTGCACGAGATCGGCTCGCGGATCTCGCCCGCCCGATTGCACAAGCACGGCGCCTACCTCGTGGAGAACGCCGGTCTGCGCGGGTTCACCCCCGACGAGATCGCGGCGATCGCCTCGCTCGTCCGGTTCCACCGAGGGAAAGACCCGCGGCCCGTGTATCCGCCGTTCGAGGCGCTGTCCGACGCCGAGCGCGGGGCCGTCGTGGTCCTCGTGGGTCTGCTGCGGATCGCGCACGCGATCGCCCGCGGGCCCGAGGGCGACCGGCTCGAGATCGCGACCGCCTCGCGCGACGGCGCGCTCCACGTGCTGATCTCCGGTTCGGACAACCCGGACGCCGCGGTCGCGGAGGCGCGATCGGCGGCCGACCTGCTCGGGCGGACGCTGCGGCACCCGATCGAGATCGGGGTCGGGATCGCCGGTCGCCGCTGAGCCTCGAGCGCGGGCCTCGCGTCAGCGGTCCCGCGGCGCCAGCCAGCTCGCGAGGTGCGTGACGCGCTCGAACCCGATCCGGTCGTAGACGCGGACCGCGTCGCCCTCGGGTTCGGCGAGCAGGTACGTGCGGTCCGCGCCCACGGCCGCGGCCTCCGAGACGAGCCGGCGCGTGAGCGCCCCCGCGTGACCGCGGCGTCGGGCGTCGGGGAACGTGACGACGTGGTCGACCAACCCCGTGCCGTCGAGCACCAGGAGCGCCGCCAGCGCGACGCGCCGACCTCCGTCGAGCACCGAGAACCAGCGACGGCCCGCGGGGATCAGGACGTCGCGCTCCATCGCCTGCAGCTGGTCGAGCGTGTCGTCGTCGGTGACGTCGAACAGCCGCGCCGAGTCCCGGTGCACGGACCAGAACGCGCCGTCGAACGCCGAGACCTCCTCGACCTCGCCGGGGGGCTCGACGTCCTCGCCGGTGGGCCCGACATCCCGACCCGCCACGACCATGACCAGGTCCCACGCGATCCGATCGCCACGCGTGCTCGCCGCCGCGACCAGCTCCGTCTGATCCTCGGGGTGGAAGATCACGACGTGGGAGCGCTCGCTGCCGCTCGCGCGCATCGCGGGGACGAGCGCGTCCTCGATCTCCTCGAGCCGGACGGGCTGCCGGGTCTCGACCCGCGCGTAGTTCGGCTCCTGGATCGCCGGGAACCGCGTGTCCGAGACGACCGCGCCCCACCACCTGGCCTCGGTCCGCTCGAACAGGTCGTCGTGCGCGCGCCACAAGCGCAGGAGCGGTTCGAGGTCGGCCACGCCGCCATCTTCGCAGCCGCGGCGGGCGCGAACGGTTCGAGCCGTCCTCGGGCGCTCGTGCGGTGGAGGGGCTGCGATAGGCTCGCCCCGCCGTGATCACCTGTCGCGTCTACGACGATGGCTCGCTGAAGGTCGAGAAGCCGTTCGACGCGCGGACCATCGACGAGGCCCGCGCGAGCGACCAACGCGTCTGGATCGACGTCGTCGACCCCACCGACGACGAGCTCACCGAGCTCCAGGCCAAGCTCGGGCTCCACGAGCTGGCGATCGAGGACAGCCGCCGGTGGGACCAGCGCGCGAAGGTCGACTTCTACCCGCAGCACCTGTTCCTGGTCGCGCACGGGATCGACCTGGACGAGCACGGCGAGATCGTCGATCGGGAGGTGCACCTGTTCGCCGGCGAGGGCTTGTACGTCGCCACCGTCCGCCGCGAGCCGAGGTTCGACTTCGCCAAGGTGGCGGCGCGGCTCGAGAGCGCGCCCGACCTGTCCAAAGAGGGGATCGGATTCCTCCTGTACCTGATGCTCGACGAGATCGTCGACGGGTACCTGGACGTGATCGATCGGTTCGAGGATGGGGCCGACGACATCGAGGACGCCGTGGCCGTGGAGGAGGACGGGGCCGAGGGCGATGCTACGCGCTCGCTCGCGCAACGGATCTTCCGCCTCCGCCAGCAGGTCGTGCGGTTCCGGCGACTCGCGGCGCCGATGCGCGAGGTCGTCGACCTCCTGCTCGAGACGTCGACGATCGTCACGTCGCCGCTCACCCCGTACTTCCGCGACGTGATGGATCACGTGATCCGGACCACGGAGCTGAACGACAACATCCGGGACCTGCTCACCTCGGCGCGGGAGCTGCAGCTCGCCCAGGTGGCCAACCGGCAGAACGTCGTGATGAAGCAGCTCACCGCGTGGGCCGCGATCATCCTGGTCCCCACGCTCATCGCGGGGATCTACGGGATGAACTTCCGTCACATGCCCGAGCTCGACTGGGCGTTCGGCTACCCCTTCGCGGTCGGGGCCATGGGGCTGACGGCATTCCTGCTGTACCGGAGCTTCCGCAAGCGCGACTGGCTCTGACGTGTGCCGAGCCCTCAAGGTCCTGTGCGTCGCCGAGGATCCGGCCGCGCTCGCCGAGCTGAGGCGTGCGACGGTCTCCGCCGAGTGGGAGCTCGCTCCCGGCGCGACCACCGAGGAGGAGGCGATCCGCCAGCTCCACGCCGAGCGTCCGCACGTCCTGGTGGCGTTCGGGTCCTTCCCGAGCCTGGTCGAACGCGCGCTGGAGGCCTACCCGTTCCTGCGCGTCGTCTCGGACCGCGCGAGCCCCGGGGCCGTGGCGGTGGCGTCGCTCGAACAGGTCCGCGCGGCCGTCAAGCCGTCGGATGGCCCTCGCGGCCCGGTCCGAGCCTAGCCGCCGGGGACCAGGCGGGACTCGCCTCGGCGGACCTCCCAGGCCGCGCCCAGATGCTGGCCGGTCGTGGGTTCGCGCACCGCGTCGACGAACCACCACTCGCCCCGAACGCGTTCGGGCGTCACGTCGACGATCACGTACCCGTGGTCGTCGAAGTCCGCGAACTTCACGTACGGGACGGCATCCACCCACGCACGCTCCATCGGCACGCTGCCGGTGCGGGGCTCCCACCCCATCTTGTCGTCGACGTTCTGTGAGGTGAGGCTCGTCGTGACGAACTCGACAGCGACCGCCCGATCGTCGTGGCGATGGCGTGGCAGGTCCATCGCCAGGCCGATGTGCACGTCCCCGGACAGCACGACCACGTCGCCCGCCTCGCCGAAGGCCTTCAGGATCGCGTCGCGCTCGGCCGGGTAGCCGTCCCACTGGTCGGGGTCGGGTCCCGTCCCCGACTCGTTGGTCATCTCGAGCTTCATCAGCCCCGGGATCGTCTCGGCCGGCAGGCGTTCGTCCCAGATGTGGCCCATCACCGAGGAGTTGCCGATCAGCCGCCACGCCGAGGTGGACGCGGCGAGCTGCTCGAGGAACCACGCGCGTTGGTCGGGCCCGAGCTGGCTCCTGGACGGATCGGCCTGCTCCGGTCCGTCGATCGGCTCGTCGCGCCGCGTGCGCGTGTCGATCAGGAGCAGGTGGGCGAGGTCGCCGAGCGCGACCGAACGCCAGACGCGTTCGGGATCGGCCGGGTCGGGTCGCCGGGCGGGGAGCCACTCCCACCGGGCTCGGAACGCCGCGGCCCGCCGGTCGGCCCACGGTCCGTCGCGTTCGTCGCGGTGCTCGAGGGAGCCCTCGCGCCAGACGTTGTCCGCGAACTCGTGGTCGTCGACGATCCCGATCACCGGGTGCGCATGGTGCATCGACATCAGGTCGGGGTCCTGGTGGTAGTGGCCGTACCGGGCCCGGTAGTCCTGCAGGCTCACGCACTCGTTGGCGGGCACGTACGGCCGCCCGATGTCCGGCCCGACCGTCTGCGTCGCCGGCGGGTCGTTCGAGACCTCGTAGATGTAGTCGCCCAGGTGCAGGACGAAGTCCAGGTCGTCACGCTCGGCGATCCGGCCGTACGCGTTGAAGAAGCCCGCGGCGTACTTCGCGCACGACACCATCGCGATGCGCAGATGGTCGGCGTCGGGCGGCGGGAGCGTTCGCGTGCGGGCGACCGGGGAGCGCTCCCCGAGGGCCTCGAACCCGTAGTGGTAGGTGGTCCCCGGTCGGAGCCCGTCGACGTCGGCGTGGACGGTCCCGTCTGCGTCGGGTTCGGGCGTCGCCCTCCCCGAGGCGACGACGTCCGACAGGTCGGGGTCGGTCGCCACGGTCCACGACAGGGGGGGAGGTTCGGCGCCGGTCGTCGTCACCCGCGTCCAGATGACGAGGCGATCCAAGGTCGGGTCCCCGCTCGCCACGCCGTGGCGGAAGATCTCGGAGATGGCTCGCCTCGCTCGCTCGAACGCCGGGAGAGACGGTAGCCGACGGGTGCGAACGACCGCAACGGCCGGGACCGGGTCGCGCGGTCCCGGTCCCGGCCGTGTCGGTGTGGCTACGCGCAGCCGGCCCACGGGCCCCAGGAGCCCGAGGCGTGCGCCATCCGGATGGAGACGATGACGTTCGCTCGTCCGTTGAACACCGAGCGGTCGTCCTGCCCCCATTGGTCGGCGCGTCCGGGCCAGTACCGGGTGCTCTGCTGGAAGAGCCCCGCGTACCCGCCCGAGTTGTCGGCGCGTGGGTTGAGGTTGGACTCGCAGCGCGCCACCGAGATCGCCTGCCTCGGCGACCCGGGGCTGTCCCATCTGCGAGCCGCGCACCGGATGAGCTGCTTGATCTGCCAGGTCCCCGCTCGCCAGTCGAAGTTGCAGACCCGGACGGGGACGGTCTGCGCCTCCCGGGCTACCGCCGTAGAGGCCGGCGCCAACAGCGAGGCGCTCGCGAGCACCGCGACGATCGCGCGGCGCATCGTGGGTCGTCTGATCATGTGTGGTTGTCACCCCCGCGATGGACCGGGCTGGTGACCGGGTCCGCGCCGTGCTCGAGCGGGCTGCCGAGCAGGCTCGCGGTAGGTCGTGGGTGCCGGATCACCTCCTCGAGTTCGAACACCGTGTGACCTATCGACACCTCCGGACGACGGGTCCCTGCTCGTCCCCACCCCGCGCGTCAGCCATCCATGGCAGGTAGATGCACGACGAGGGGGGAGGGGAGAGGGCGGACCAGAACGTCCGTTCGTGTCCGAACGACCGTACCAGCGGCCTCCGACAGCGATGTGACCGGGGGTCACATCGCCTCGTCCGATGGTCTCGTCCCGTAGCATGGGGACGTGCCGACCAAGGTCCTGCTCGCCGCACCCCGCGGGTACTGCGCGGGGGTCGAGCGAGCCGTCGAGGCGGTCGAGCGCGCGCTCGAGACCCACGGCCGGCCCGTGTACGTCCGCAAGCAGATCGTCCACAACGCCCACGTGGTCCGCGATCTCGAGGCCAAGGGCGCGGTCTTCGTCGAGGAGGAGACCGAGGTGCCCCAGGGCGCCGTCGTCGTCCTGTCCGCTCACGGGGTCGCGCCCGAGGTGTACGCCAACGCCGAGCGCCGGGGCCTCACGGTCCTGGACGCGACCTGCCCGCTCGTCACGAAGGTGCACCTGGAGGCGAGGCGGTTCGCCGACCACGGGCGGACGATCGTGCTGATCGGCCACGCGGGTCACGAGGAGGTCGTCGGCACCACCGGCCAGGCCCCGACCGGGACGATCCTGGTACAGAACGTCGACGAGGCGCGCTCGGTCCAGGTGCTCGACCCCGAGAACCTCTCGTACCTCACGCAGACGACGCTGTCGGTCGACGAGACCAACGCGATCGTCGAGGCGCTGCGCGAACGGTTCCCCTCGATCCAGGGACCGCCGCGCGAGGACATCTGCTACGCGACCCAGAACCGCCAGGACGCGATCAAGGAGGTCGCACGCCGCTCCGACGTCGTCCTCGTCATCGGCTCGGACAACTCGTCGAACTCCAACCGCCTGGCCGAGGTCGCCCGCGATCTCGGCACCCCGGCCTACCTGGTCGACGACGAGACCGAGGTCGACCCGGCGTGGATCGAGGGCGCCCAGGTGGTCGGCCTGACGAGCGGGGCTTCGGCGCCCGAGCGCCTCGTGGACCGCCTGCTCGCATGGCTGGCGGGGCAGGGTGCGACCGAGGTCGAGGAGCTCCGTCTCACCGAGGAGCACCTGCGGTTCTCCGACGTGCGCGTCTGAGACGACGCAGACCCGGTCGAACCGATCTCGCCCCTCAGCTCCAGGCCGAGAACTGGTCCCGATCCTCCTCGTCGGGTCCGGGGAACAGGATCGCGACCAAGGTCCGCGTGTCCTGGACACCCTCGATCGGCAGGATCCGGTTCACGATGACCGGCGCCGCCTGCTCCCACGGGAACGGGATCTCGACGATCAGGTCGTGATCGCCCGCGATCATCGCGACGGCCGAGACCTCCTCGACCCCGGCGATCGTCTCGGCGAGCCGCGCCGCGGAACCGGGCGAGGCCTTGACGTGGACGAAGCACGCCGGTCCCGGTTCCTGCATCGGGATGGGGGTCTTCGTCCCCTCGCCCGGCGGCGCGTACACGTCGCCCGGGACGACCGGCGCGGTCATCGTCCGCTCGACGCCATCGATCCGGTGGATCCCACGGATGACCTGTTCCGAGATGCCGAGCAGGTCGGGACCCTGGACGGCCGCGAGCACGTCCCAGGCCCCGACGACCGGGACCGCGGCCCGCACCCCGCCGACGTTCTCGAGCTGGACGACCACCTCTTCGACCTTGCCCGGCCGAACCCGTAGGTAGACGAACGCATCCACGCTGGCAGGCTAGGTCGGCGATCCGAACAGGGCAAGGACCGGTCGCGCCTCCGGTCGCGCCTCAGGACGCGGCCTCAGGACGCAGCGGGAGCGGCGACACGGCACAACGCGTCGAGCGCCTCGGCGCCCTCCTCGGGTCCGACGGCGATCAGCCGGTCACCGGCGCGCAGCACGAAGGGTCCGCGCGGCCGGTAGATCCACCTGGCGCCCCGCTGGACCGCGAGGACGAACATCCCGGTCTCGGTCTCGAGCCGCAGCTCCTTCAGGCTCTTGCCGTCGGCGGGCGTCCCGGGTTCGACCACGGTCTCCGCCGAGATCTCCTCGGCCTCCTCGAGCGCGAGCTGGATGACCGGGTGGAGCGGCTCGCCGTGCTCGACGTACCAGGTGAGGTCGCGCGCCGCGTCGCACATCGACTCGCTCGCGCTGCCGAGCCGCAGCAGGCCGCGCAGCTCGTCCGGGTTCCGCGCCTCCGGCGCCGCGCGGAGCACCCACGACTCGAGTTCGTCGTGCAGCGTGTCGCTGCGAGCCTCGAGCGCGCCGACCTCGGCCGCGAGCGCGCGGTTGTTGAACAGGATCGAGGAGTAGGCGAGGCCGACCGCCGCCTCGGAGAGGTCCTTCAGCTCCACCAGGATGTCGACGGCGCGGTCGAGCTCGGACAGCGGCGGCGCGTCGTCGTCGTCGGGTTCGGGCCGCCCGGGGGCGCCCGAGAGCTCGCGAAGCAGCGTCACGCCCTCCTCGGGTCCGCGCACGAGCAGGACGTCGCCCTCGGAGAGCACGTCGTCGGGGCCGGGGTCGAACTGCCACTCGATCCCACTGCGGATCGCCATGACCCACATGCCCGTCTCGGTGGGGAGCGAGAGCTCTCGGAGCGCCCGGCCGATCACCAGCGCGCCCGCGCCGACCTTGACCCGGGCCGTCATCTCGTCCGCGTGGCGGAGGTCGCGCCGGAGCGCGTCGGGGATCCCGAGCCGAGCCTCGACGACCCTTGCGATGTCGGAGGCGGCGTCGCCGATCTTCTCGATCGCGCTCGCGATCCACAGGACGCCGGCCATCGCCTCCGCGTCCTCGGGGCTGCGAGCGGCGAGCATCGCCACCTCGCGCAGGCGGCGCAGGTGGCCGGTCATCCGCTCTTCGAGACGCTCCACCTCGCTGGCGAGCTTGTCCTCGTTGAAGAACACGGCCGCGTACGCGAGGTCGACCATGAGCTCGGAGGCGTCCTTCGCCTCGACGAGCAGGTCCTTCACGCTCTTCGGTTGGTCATCCATTCGGGAGCACCCCCAATGATGTCATGACGAACAGAACGACGGCCACGCCGGTGAGGTCCATCGCGCTCGTGATGATCGGCACGCTCTGGTTGTCGGGGTCCAGGCCGAACCGGAACGTCCCGACCGCCAAGTAATAGCCGGCGAACAGCGTGACCGGGGTGACGATCAGGCCCGACAGGACCGTCCCGGCGACCAGGGTCGGGAACGAGGGCATCCCGACGAGGTCGGTCGCCACCCCGAGCACGTAGGCCACGATCCCCACCATCGTGAAGACCGCGATCGACAGCGCGGACACGATCGAGGCGTCGACCAGCGCGGGGATCTCGGGGAGCCCGCGGGGCGTGATGACACCGATCTGGAGCTTGGATGCGGTGCGCGACGTGAAGATGCCGCCGAGGGCGCCGGCCTGCGACACGAAGGGCGGGATCAGCGCCAGCAGCACCGGCACGGCGACCAGCTGCCCCTGACGGGCCCGCAGCAGCGTGCCCGCCAGGATGTCGAGGATCGGCGTGAGCAGGATCACCGCGGTCATCTCCACGACGATCCGCCGGATCACGCGGTCGGCGACCGTGTACGAGCGGATCGCCGCGTACACGGCGACCGCGATCGAGATCACCGCGGCCGGGATCGCGATCAGGTCCGAGCGCAAGAGGAAGGTCGCGAGGAACAGGCTCGGCAGCGTCGTCATGTCGCCGAGCGCCGTGACCATCGGGGTCGACACGGAGTCGAGGTCCCACCCGCGACGGTAGGACAGGACCGACAACGTGAGGGTGATCATCAGGACCAGCGCCGACCCGATCGCGCCGCCGACGATCGAGACCGTGGCCAGACGCCACAGCGAGATCGACGGCTGACCGAACGCCGCCGAGGCCAAGACCGACAGAACCGCCAGCCACAGGGCGGACGAGAAGGT
>Ga0307299_10000363_pt1 | contig 15188 bp, 15 predicted proteins | sample ER_DNA_159_FD_194466 | JGI IMG/M metagenome (GOLD analysis project Ga0307299, IMG submission 194466) | Bulk soil microbial communities from the East River watershed near Crested Butte, Colorado, United States - ER_DNA_159 | ecosystem: Environmental > Terrestrial > Soil > Floodplain | place... | reverse complement strand
TCGTGAAGCCGTCGAAGCAGGGATCGTCGGTCGGCCTGACGTTGGTGCGGAAGCCGCAGGACCTGGAGGCGGCGCTCCAGCTTGCGAAGCGCTATGACGACGAGGTGATGGTGGAGCAGTTCATTCCCGGCCGGGAGCTCACCGTTGCAGTGCTCGGCGACGTGCCGCTGCCCGTCGGGGAAATCGTGCCCAAGCACGAGTTGTTCGACTACGAGTCGAAGTACACGCCCGGAATGTCGGAGGAGACGTTTCCCGCCAAGATCGCGACGAAACTGGCGCGGCAGCTCCAGGAATACGCACTGCTGGCGCACCGCGCGCTCAAGCTGGGTGGCTACTCGCGCGTCGACTTCCGCGTGAGCCCCGACGACGACATCTTCTGTTTGGAAGCGAATTCCCTCCCCGGGATGACCCGGACGAGTCTGTTTCCTCAGGCCGCGCGGGCGGCGGGCATAGACTTTCCGGAGATGTGCGAGCGCATCTGCGAGCTGGCCCGGAACAAATGGGACCGCGCGAGGGCATAACTTAAGACACACCGCCCGAGATGATGACCGAAGACTTGATGGGCCCGCCGCGGATGTACGTCTTGACCCCCTGGGTGAGACGCCTGCTCGTCGCGAACCTCATCGTCTTCCTGTTTCAGGTGACGCTGTTCACTCTGCAGGGCTCCGGCAACACATTCGGCTTCATTCCGCTGCTCGCCGCGCAACGTCCGTGGACGTTCCTCACATATCTGTTCCTCCATGGGAGCGCGCTGCACCTCGCATTCAACCTCCTGGCCCTCTTTATGTTCGGGGGGCCCGTCGAAGACCGGTTCGGCAGCCGTGCCTTCATCGGGTTCTACCTGCTATGCGGGATGGGCGGCGCGCTACTGTCGCTGCTCCTCGTCCAGGGCATCCCGATCCGCGTTCCGATCGTCGGGGCGTCGGGCGCGATTTACGGCGTGTTGGTCGCCTTTGCCTGGCATTGGCCCGATGCGCCTATCTACATGTTCCCCTTGCCGGTGCCGATCCCGGCGAAGTGGCTCGTCACGTTCGCGTTCGCGGTCTCGCTGCTGCTCGCTCTCCCGACCTTCAGTGGTGGCGGGTACGGCGTAGCGCACCTCGCCCACCTGGGCGGCATGATTGCTGGGTTCGTGTATTTGAAGGCGCAGGACCTGCGCCTGGGACGCGCGGAGCGCCATCTGCGCCGGGTGTCGGAACCGAGCGTGTTGGTGACGCCGGTGCCGCGGGGGAGGGTCGGCCGAGGTCGAGGGGGCAGCGCGCCACAGTCGAAGCCACGCACTGCACCCGACGCGCGGGCGCACGCCGAGATCGATCGCGTGCTCGACAAGATCTCGGCGAGCGGGATCGCGAGCCTCACACCGGCCGAGCGGAAGTTCTTGTTCGAGATGAGCCGCCACCTGCGGGAAGAGCCCTAGGAGGCAGCCATGCTCACCCTGCTGCTGGCCGTGTTGGCGGGGAGTGGAGCAGTGCAGGACACTGCGACCGCGCGCGCCGAGTCGCTGCTCGCCGTGGGTCGCGCGCAGTTCGCGCGGCCCGTGATCGGCCGCTACCCCGCTCTCGAGGCCTTCCGCGCCGCCGCCCGCCTCGACCCCACGAATCCCGAGCCGCTCTACTGGCAGATGAAGGTGGGGTTCTACCTGGGGAGCGACGAGGGAGACGTCCTCGCGCGGGAAGCGATCCTCAAGATCCTCGCGCTCACCCCCGACTACCAGGACGTGTGGGAGCGTTTCGAGACGGTGTACCGCAATCCCAAGATCTGGCGCCGCGCGGACCGCGCCCTGGCCCAACACCCGGACGACGTGGTGGCGATCGAGCGGCGCGCCGAGCTGGCGATCGCGCTGGAGGAGCCGCTGCGCGCCGATTCCCTGTTGGCCGAGGTGACGCCGAGCGTCACCGTCTACCTTGCTCGCGCCGAGGCCGGTTTCCAGGCAGGGCATGACTCGTCCGGATATGCCTGGTACGACTCTGCGCTGGCGTATGCGGACGTCGACTCCACAGGCGCGATGTGGGACGCGGTCTGGATGATCGCGACGCCGGAGGAGATCCAGGCGCAGGACGCCACGCCTCCCGGTGAGCGGCGCGTGTTCTTCGAGCGGTTCTGGTCGAAGCGCGATGCGAACCTCGTGACGGCAGGGAATGAGCGGATCGCCGAGCATTTCCGGCGCATCGCTTACGCGCGGCGCTACTTCCGCCTCTTGCACCCCTTGAATCTGTACCACACCTCGCCGCGCTACCGGGCACTCATCGCCCAGGCACAGCGGGACTACTTGCAGGGACACGCGCAGCGGACGGGGGAGCCGTATCCCGGATTCGAAGCGGACCAAGCGCTCGCGGGAGCACGACTGCTGCCGGACGTCACGCCAGGCGACGCCACGAGCTCGGCCATGGCGGGGATCGACGCGCGCGGGCTGATCTACGTCCGGCTGGGGCCGCCCGCGGTGCGTCTGCGAGGGTTCCTCGATCCCCTCGATCAGGCGGCGGAGGACACTCCGTTGGACACCGAGGGGTGGCTCTATCACACGCCGGAAGGCACGCTGACGATCGGGTTCCGGCGGGCCAGCGGCAGCACCGACGCGGCGATGGCGGGGGGCGACTTCATCTTTGTGCCGTTCAACCGCCGCCAAGCGTGGAGTACGAAGATCGCGCTCCGCACCGACCACACTGCCGTCCCGGCACCCCTCGAGGCGCGCGCCTGGAGCGCCTTCTTCAAGAGTCCGGAGCTGGGCCTCACAGACGCCTATTACAAGGCGAAGGGCGATTCGGCGGCCGTCGTGCTGTGGGACGCGAACGACCAGCCGGTGCGCGCGAGCGGCCCGGGGGGGGGCCTGCTCCAGGTCACCGTGCCGCCCGGGCGCTACGCGCTGGGGCTGGACGTCGTCTCGGCGGGCGTGCTGGGGCGGGCGCGTCGTGACGCGAGCATCCCGCGCTTCTCTCAGGTGGACCTCGGCCTGTCGAGCTTGGCGCTCGCACCGGCCGCGTCCCTGCTCGACCGCGACGCGGCCTTACGCGGCATGCCTGCCGACCTCGTCTATCCCGCCGGCACACCGCTCGCCGCGTACGTGGAGGTGTACGGTCTGACGGCCGACCAGAGCGGCCGGTTACCATACCGCGTGCGCTACGAGTTCGAGCCAGTGCGCTCGCTCCCTGCGCGTCTCTTGAGTGGTGGGCGGCCGGTCGTGTTCGAGTTCGACCGGCGTGCGTTCGCGTCGGCCGCCGTCGAGCGGCTCGTGCTCGAACCCGGCAAGGTGCCCGCGGGACGGTACCGCGTGACGGTGGTGGTGACCGACCTGCAGCGAAATGTCAAGTCGAAGTCTGCAGTGCTCGAGGTAACGATTCGCTGACGCACGCTTGTCATGGAGCCCCCGCCTTCCCAGATTGGGACGGCCAACGGCTCCATGCTCGTAAATCTCATTCCGGAATTCCTCTCAGTACTGGCCGCGACGGATCGCGCCGCGGCATACCACGAGTACCTCGATCGCCATCGTCCCGTTCTCGCCGCGTACTGGCACAACTACGTCCTCGATCCCGAGTCACCGCACGCCGAGCAAATCGTGGCGGCGGCGTTGCGCGCCGATCGCAGCGATCTGACGCGGCTGCTCGAGGACGTGGATGTCGTGGCGATCGCCGAGGACGCGTTGCGGCGCGCGACGGAGGTGCTCGAGGCGGACTGCCCCGTGGATCTCTATCTCACCGTGGGTGTCGGTGCGGCGAACGCCGGAGAGTTGGTCGTCGGCGGGCGGGGCATCGCCTTCGTGTGCCTCGAGCACTTTACCGGTCGCGCCAACGCGCAAACGTACGGGATGGGCCTCGCGCCCCATCTCCTGCCATTGTGGATCGCACACGAGGTCGCGCACGTGATCCGCTACACGGCACCCACGAGCCGCGCCGATCTGCGACGGCTGGTGGGCGAGCTGGGCGGATACTACGACTATTGGGAGACCGGTTCGCGAGCCACCCTGCGTGAGCTGCTGGCGAACGAGGGCGCCGCCGTCGCGGCCGCGCAGGCCGTCGCCCCCGGCTTCGAGCCCTGGGAGTACCTGGGCTACAACCGGCGGCAGTATCGGCGCCTGCGCGAGTTGGACGCGTTCCTGCGGCGCGCCGCGACGAGTGATCTCGACGCCCGGGGGCTGGGCCTGCGCCTCAAGTACCTCTCGGGCGGCATGAGCCCCGCCGCGCGTCTCGTGAGCGGCAAAGTGCTGCCGGAGCGGTCCGGGTACTACTTTGGCCTTCGCTTGGTCGAGAACTATCTCGCCGAGCACGGCGTGGCCTCGACGGTGCGCGCGGCCACGGAGGAGCTCAAGCAGGCCGATGACCGAGCCCTGGGGATCCAGACGGCATGAGCCCGCCCAAGAAGAAACCGCCGGAACGCCGCCGCAACCGCCCCCTGCGCGAGGTCTTGGACGACCTGCTGTCGCATGCGCGCGAGATCACCCGCCGCGCGAAGGCGATGACACCGGCGGAGCTGGACTACGCCCAACAGCGGCTGGAATGGCTGGCGGACGAAGTGTGGCGCGTCGCGACCGGCGAGACGGCGCCACCCGAGTAGATTACTCCGCGTATGGGCACTCGCGGCGCGTTCAAAGTGACGGTCACGAAGGAAGACCTGGTCTTCGCCTCGGCCCACTTCATCACGTTCGCCGGTCACCGGTGTGAGACCCTGCACGGACACAACTACCGGACCGGGGCCGTGGTCGAGGGGGGCCTCGAGCCGGAGAGCTGGTTCGTCCTCGACTTCGCCGCCCTGAAGCGCGTGATGAAGCGGCTGACCGACGAGCTCGATCACCGCGTGCTCCTGGCCCGCGACAACCCCAAGCTCACCATCGCCGCCGACGGCGTTACGGTGCGCGTCGCCTTCGACGGGCGGCCGCGCTACGTCTTCCCTGCACGCGACTGCGTGATCCTCCCAATCCCCAACACCACCGTCGAGATGCTGGCGCAATACCTGGCTGGACGCGTCCGCACGGAGCTGGCGGCGGTCAATGGGGGTGGCGCCGTGCACCTGACGGCGATCGAAATCGAGGTGGAGGAAAACTTCGGGCAGTCGGCGAGTTACCGCGAAACACTCGACTGAGGACCCCTTCCCATGACGAAGCCGACGCCGCTGTCCCCCGCCGACATCGCCGACCGCCTCAAGACCGTGCCCGGCTGGCGGCTCGAGAGTGGGGCGTTGGTCCGCGAGTATCAAACCGATGGCTGGCCCACGACGCTCATGCTGGTGAACGCCATCGGGTTCTTCGCCGAAGCGGCCGATCACCATCCGGATCTGACCGTGAGCTGGGGCAAGGTGGGCGTGAAGCTGTGGACACACAGCGCGGGAGGCGTGACGGCGAGCGACGTCGAGCTGGCGCGCCTGATCGAGCAGACCGCCGTTTGGCGGCCCCCGGCCGGGAGCGCGTTCCGGGGCACGCCGAAGAAATTCGTCTCGTGACGCTGGCGGTCGAGCTCACTCCGGCACCCGACCCGCTCGACGCCTGCGCCCGCTTCACCAACCTCCCCCACGTCGTTTTCCTCGACAGCTCGGCGCGCGGCCCGCAGGGCCGGTACTCGTTTCTCACGGCCGATCCGATTGCCCTCGCCGGGCAGACCGGTGACCCCCTCGCCGCAGCTCGAGCGCTCCTCGCCCCGCACACCCGCGCTCCGGTCCCAGGCCTGCCGCCGTTCCAGGGCGGCATCGCGGGATACGTCGCGTACGACTGGGGCGCCGCCCTGGAAGGAGTCCAGCGCCCGCCGGGAGGGGGAGGGCCCGACATCCCCGACGCCGTCCTCGGTTTGTACGACTGGGTGATCGCCTGGGATCATTTCGAGGAACGTGCGTGGATCATCGCGTGGACCCGCGAGCGGCTCGCGTGGGTGCGAGCACGCTTGGAGGCGCGCGTGCGCACCACCTCCGCCACCCTCCGCCGCCTTCCGCCGTCTGCGATCACCTCCAACTTCACCCGCCCCGAGTACGAGGCCGCCGTCGCGCGGATCCGCGATTACATCGCCGCCGGCGACGTGTACCAGGTGAACGTAGCGCAGCGGTTCCGGGCCTCGTTCGGGGGCGCGCCGCTCGCGTTGTATCGCCGTCTCCGGGCGCGCAGCCCAGCGCCGTTCGGGACGTACCTCGCGCTCGGCGACATGACCGTGGCGAGCATTTCCCCGGAGCGGTTTCTGCGGTTCGACGCGGCGACTCGCGCGGCGGAAGCGCGGCCCATTAAGGGGACGCGCCCGCGCGGCGCGACGCCGGCCGAAGACGCCGCGCTCGCCGAGGCGCTCACGGCCAGTGAGAAGGACCGTGCCGAGAATGTGATGATCGTGGATCTGCTGCGAAACGACCTTGGCAAGGTATGCCGGCCCGGGTCCGTGCTGGTTCCGGAGCTCTGCGCCCTCGAATCGCACCCCACCGTACACCATCTGGTCTCCACCGTCACCGGCGTGCTGGCGGACGGGGCCGACGCGTTCGATCTGCTGCGGGTGGCGTTCCCGGGCGGCTCCGTCACCGGAGCGCCGAAGATCCGAGCCATGGAGATCATTGCCGAGCTGGAGCGCGCGCCCCGCGGTGTGTACTGCGGCGCGATCGGCTACATCTCGGCCACCGGCGCCATGGACTTGAACATTCCGATCCGCACCGTGGTCCTGCAGAACGGTGTGGCGTCGTTCCACGCGGGTGCCGGGATCGTGTGGGACTCGAACCCGGCGGCCGAGTACGATGAAACGCTCACCAAGGCGCGGGCGCTGATCGACGCGCTCACACAGCCGAATCGTGACCGGGCCGTTACGCCCTTGCTGTCGCTGGGGTGACAGCCGCGGGCGAACCTATCGCCTCCACTCCGTGCATCACACGTAGCCAGGAGGCATCCGATGTCTCATCGACTGCTCGGCGTCGTCCCGCTGCTCCTGCTGGCGGCCGCCTGCGACCACCCACCCGCCGCACCCGTCGCGCCGCTGTCCGCTCAAGGTCTCGCCGCCGGCGGTGGCCACGTGATGTATGTCGCCGTCACGGGCAATAGCGGGGCGGTGCGGGGGCGCGTGCTGGCGATCCGGCTCCGCAACGACGGAACTGCCTTCGTGTCGAACTACGTCAAGGTCGGGGAGAATGCCTCGAATGACTTCCTGATGCCGGACAACGTGGCCCTCGATCACACGGGCCGCCTCTTTATCACCGAGGACCCGGGCTCAGCCGGCGAGACGGGCCAGGGCGACGACATCTGGGTCGCGACCCCCGGCGACGAACCCGGGCAAGCGGGGAGCGTGAGCCGGTTCGCATCGCTCACCGATTGCTCCGCCGAACCTACGGGGATCTACTTCGACAAGAGCAACGGCACGCTGTTCGTGGACATCCAGCACCGCGGCGGTGACGGGCGAGACAAGACGCTCGCCATCCGGCGGGAGTAGCCTCACTTCCCCACGCAAAACGTCGCGAACACGCGGTCCAGCACGTCGTCGGGCGTCACCACGCCAATCAAATCGTCGAGCGCGAGAACTGCGGCCCGCAGGTGCGTTGCCACCGCCGCCGCATCGACGCCTGCCGCGCGCGCTTCCGAAAACGCGTCTAGCTCGGCGAGGGCCCGCTCGAGCGCCGCGCGGTGACGCGCCCGCGTGACGACCGGCTCCACGTCGCCGAGCGCCAGGAGCTGCCCGAACGCCACCTCGGCGAGTCGCTTGCGCAGCGTGTCGAGCCCGGCGCCGGTGACGACCGACACGCCCTCCCCTCCCCCGAGATCCACCTTGGTACGGACCACGACCACCGGTGCTCGTACCTGAGTGAGGAATGTCGCGCGCGCCTGGTCCTCTGATTCCTCACAGAACAGCACCAGGTCCGCCGCCGCCAGGTACTTGTGGCTGACTTCGATCCCCAGTCGCTCGACGCGTTCGTCGCTGTCGCGCAAGCCCGCGGTGTCGATGAGCCGGAACGGGAACCCCTCGATCACGGCGTGCGCCTCGATGGCGTCACGCGTCGTGCCGGGGACCTCGGTCACGATGGCGCGTTCGGCGCCAAGCAGCGCGTTGAAGAGCGACGACTTTCCTGCATTGGGCCGCCCCGCGATCACGAGCAGCGCGCCTTCGCGGAGCCGTTCCCCCTCCGGCGCGGTTCGCAACAAGTCCAAAATGCGTCCACGCACCACGTCCCACGCACCACGCACTCGTGCCTCGCTCACCGGCCCTTCGTCTTCTTCTGGGAAATCGATGTCGTAGGCGATTAGGCCTTCGAGGTCGAGCACTTCCTGCCGCAGCGCGCTCAGCCGGCCAGACAGGCCGCGCTCCAGCTGGTGCAGCGCGCGCCGGCGCTGCGCCGGCGAGCCCGCGTCGATGAGATCGGCCGTCGCCTCGGCCTGCAACAGGTCCATCTTGCCGTTCAGGACGGCCCGGCGCGTGAACTCTCCCGGCTCAGCAAGCCGCGCGCCGGCCGCGACAAAGGCGGCGACCGCGGCGGCGGGCACCACGAGGCCGCCGTGCGTCGAGATCTCGACCACGTCCTCACCGGTGTAGGAGCGCGGCGCCGGGAAACAGGCCGCCAGCACGTCGTCGATGGGGTCAGCGGTTTCGGGGTGTACGAGCCGGGCGCGCAGCGCCGTGCGCGGTGCGTTGGCATGGAACGGATGGAGGCACCGGGCGGCGAGCGTGAAGGCTCCCGCGCCGGACACGCGGATCAGCGCGAGCGCAGCGCGTCCCGGTGGAGTCGCGAGCGCAACTATCGGGTCGGAGAGCGTGCCGAGGCCTCCCGCAGGCGGCGCTTCGCGATCATGTACTGCTGCGGGATGCTGAAGAGGTTCTGCGCCGCGTAGTAGAGGTTCAACCCCGACGCGAAATTCAGGAACAGCACCGTCATCATGATCGGCATGAAGTACAGCATCATCTTGGTCTGCGGATTCGGCGGCACGCCGATCTGGCCGACTTTCGACAACCCGAACATCGACAGGCCCATCGCGACCGGGATGATGAAGAGCGGGTCGTGACGCGACAGGTCCGGGAGCCAGAGGAACGCCACGCCGCGGAATTCGATCGTGTTCGCAAACACGAAGAACAATGCGAGCAGCACCGGCATTGGGAGGAGCATCGGGAGACAGCCGCCAAACGGATTGACCTTGTGCTCCTTGTAGATGCGCAGCATCTCGCGCTGCAGCCGCTCCGGATCGCTCTTGTACTTGTCCTGGATTTCCTTGATGAGCGGCGCGACCGCCTGCATCCGGATCCCCGACTCCATCGCCTTCTGGTTGAGCGGCCAGAGCAGGATGCGCACCACGACGCCGAACAGGATCAGCACCCAGCCGTAGGCGAGCGACAGGTGCTCGTGGATCCACACGAGGACATTGACGACGAAGATCGACACCGGATGGATCACGGGGCGAAGGAATCCTCCGTACGGATTCGCGTCGTCGAGACCGTGGTCCAGGGCGGCGAGCCGGCGATGGTCGAGCGGTCCGAGATACAGGCCGTAGCGGAAGTCGCCGGCGGGCGGCACCGCGAGCGTGAGGACCACCGCGGCGCGGGCGGTTTTCTTGCCGGTGCGCGGAGCGCCCACGGCAATCGCGCCGCCGAACTTCGGCTGGTTCTCTTCCAGCGCGAGCGCCGCGGCAAAGAAGTACTTCGACTTGACGCCCGCCCACTCGAAGGGCCCGTCCAGCACGGCGCGTTCACCGGGGTCGAGGGAGGAGAAATCGGTGCGGTTCGCCTTCGAGGCCCTCGTGACCAGCGCGTAGTGCCGATAGTCATCGAGCGAGTCCGCCTCGACCGATCGCAGCCCGTCCGACAAGCCGATCACCAGCACGGCGCCGCCGCCCTGGAGGCCGCCCACGCTGCCGCGGACATCGAAGTGGTATTCGTCGGGGACGAAGCGGTACTCGATCGTGACGCGCGCTCCCGCGCGTGGCTCCGCCTCGAAGCGCAGGGTCGCCGGGCCGCGCACGTCGACGGCAGGAGCACTGGGCCGGAAGGTCCAGTCGGCGAGGGAGACGGTGTCGCCGCCGCCCGTCGGCACCAGCTTGTGGACCAGGAGCGGTCGTCCGGTGGGCACGAGCTGCACCCGCTGCGCCGAATCCCCCGGCGCAAACGACTGGTATTGCACCAGTTGAGCGGCTACGAGGGCGCCGCCGCGGGTGCTGAAGCCGAGCCGGTAGAGCGGCGAGGTGACCCACACGGTCTCCGCGGGCTCGGCGGGTTGGCGGGTTGGCGACTGGGCGGTTGGTGCCAGCGTCGCGGGGCTTGGCGTCACCTGTGGCTGAGTGACGCGCGCCGTATCCGTCGAACCGCCTAACCGCCCATCCGCCGGCTTCTTCGGCGGCCAGATGAGACTTGGGGCGATCGCGACGATGAGCATCAGCACGATCGCGAGGATGACGCGTCTTTCCACTATCGATCCCCTTGGCGTCTTGGCGCCTTGGCGCCTTTGGTATTCATGGTACGGGGTCGTAACCGCCCGGGTGAAACGGGTGACACCTCAGAATGCGCCGCACGCCGAGCCAGCTCCCCTTCAGGGCACCGTAGCGCTCGACGGCGACGTGTGTATAGCGCGAGCACGACGGCACGAAGCGGCACTGCGTGAATACCAGATGCGACAGCGTAAGCTGGTAGCCGCGAATGAGCGCCATCACGATACGACGCGGCACCTGACCGAGTGTCATGTGAGCGTGCTCACCACGTCCGTCAATTCGGCGCGCAGGGCTGCAAATGGGGCGGCATACGTCGCGCGCTTCGCCCGGATGACCACGTCGATCGACGGCAGCTGGAGGAGGGGGAGCACGTCACGTCTGAGAATCTCTCTCAGGCGGCGGCGCAAACGATTGCGGGCCACCGCGGAGGATTGAAATCGGGGAACGATGATCCCCATCCGCGCATGGCCCGCCGAGTTGGGCCGCCAAGCTAGGTCGAGATGCGGGGTGCGCCGGCGGCGACCCGCCTCCCAGCAGGATGTAAGGTCCGAACCGCGCGTCAGGCGGGCGCGGCGCGGGAACCGCTCGCGCGTTACCGGCTCCGGTTCTTCGACGGCAGGCGCACGGTGAGGCGCTTGCGCCCCTTCTTGCGGCGGCGAGAGAGCGTGGCACGACCCCACACCGTTTTCATCCGCGCGCGGAACCCGTGCTTATTGATGCGCCGCCGATTGCGCGGCCGATACGTCGGACCCATACATTCCTCAGTGTAAGGCCGGGAAACTTACCCCGGCGTCGCCGTGGCGGTCAAGGTTGACTTTTCCACATAGGCCCCGTACTTTCGGGCCGCCCTTGCAACACGTCCTTCCTAAATTCGAATCGTAATGGAGCAGTCAGCCAAAGAAGCGTGGAAGCGTCTCCTCGAAGAGGCGCGGCGTGAACTTCCGGAAGCGACGGTACGGACCTGGCTCGAGCCAGCCGAGCCCATCGCGCTGGACGACGGGCGCCTCATTCTCGGCGCGCCCGATCAGTTTGCCGCCGAATGGAACGAGTCGAAGCACTCCGGGCTCCTCGCCCGTGCCGCGGAGCGCGTCCTCGGCCGGCCGACAACGGTCGTGTTCCGCGTGACGGAAGATCGCCAGCAACGGCCGCAAATGGATTTCTTCGTGGCCCCGCGCGAAACTGCGGCGACGGCCACCGCGGCGGTGGCCGGGACGACTCCACTCAACGAACGCTACACCTTCCAGACCTTCGTCATCGGGAAGTCGAACGAGCTCGCGGCCGCGGCGGCGCACGCCATCGCCGAGGCGCCGGGCAAGACGTACAACCCGCTGTTCATCTACGGCGCGACAGGACTCGGCAAGACGCACCTGATGCAGGCGATCGCGCACGCGGTGCTACAGAAAAACCCAGGCACCCGGCTGCAGTATTTCGGCGCCGAGCAGTTCATCAACGACGTCATCGAATCGATCCACGCGCGCACGATGCCGGAGTTCCGGCGGCGCTACCGCAACGACGTGGACCTGCTCCTGGTGGACGACGTGCATTTCCTGGAAGGTAAGGAAATGACGCAGGAAGAGTTCTTCCACACGTTCAACGCGTTGTTCGAGGCGCACAAGCAGATCGTGTTGACGTCGGACCGGCAGCCTAAGGAGATCCCGGGCCTCGAGGACCGGCTCATCTCCCGCTTCGAGTGGGGAATGGTGGCCGACATCGGGCACCCCGACTTGGAACACCGCATCGCGATCCTGCGAAAAAAAGCGGAGCAGGACCACCTGGAGCTCACGATTCCGGACGACGTGCTCCGGTTCATCGCCGAGCACATCCGCTCCAGTGTGCGCGAGCTCGAGGGCTGCATCATCAAGCTGCTGCTCTTCGCCTCCCTGAAGAACCGGGAAGTGACGATCGAGTTGGCCCGCGAGGCGTTGTCGGACAAGATCCGCCAGGGCGAAGAGGGGACCGGCTACGGGAATCAGTCGACCCCGAGCATCGACCGCGTCCAGGAAGTGGTGGCGCGCCGCTGGGGCGTGACGCCCGAGGGACTCCGCTCCAAGGCCCGCACCAAGACCCTCACGATCCCCCGTCAGGTCGCGATGTATCTCGCGCGAGACATGCTGGGCATGCAGTTGGTGGAGATTGGACAGGCGTTCGGAGGCCGGGACCATTCCACGGTGATTCACAGCGTGGACAAGGTCGAACGGCAGATGATGCGCGACCGGACGTTCAAGGAACGCGTCGAAATGGCGCGACAGGAATTGTCCGCACTGTAGCCAACATTTTGTTTTGGGGATAACGGCGCAGGGTGTTGGGTTTGGGGAAAGTCAGGCAGTACTCCTCAATGCACAAACAACCCCCACAGTGCGCCAACATGAGGTGAGAGCAGAGAGACCGCGTGGGCGGTGCGAGTTAGCACACATAGCCCACATATCCCCGGTCTCTACTACTACTACTAGTATTAGATATAGAATAGAAGCAGTAAGACTTTCCCCCATTCGGGAGACGAATTAGGCCGCATGAAGTTCACGATTACGCGGGAACAGCTTCAGGAAGGCTTGGCAGCGGTGGCGGCAGCCATTCCTGCCAAGACGACCTTGCCCGTCCTCGCCAACGTGCTCGTCGAAGCCACCAAACAGGGGCTGCGCCTTTCCGGGACCGATCTGGATATCGCCGTCAGCACGACGGTTCCAGCCGACGTGGACGCCGAGGGCGCGGTGACGCTGCCCGCCAAGAAGCTGGTGGACATCGCGCGCGAGCTGCCGGCAGGACCGGTCCGCGTGACGGCGGCCGGTGAAGCGCGCGTCTCGATCGAGTCTGGGCGCTCCAAGTTCAAGCTGCTCGGCCTGCCGCGGGAGGAGTTTCCGTCCTTTCCGACCGTGAAGTTCGAGAAGGCGTGGAAAGCGGCAGCGGGTGTCGTCCATAAGCTGGTGGGCCACGTGGCGTTCGCCGCGTCCACCGAAGAGAGCCGGCCGATCCTGAACGGTGTCCTGTGGGAGCTGCGCCCCGACCGGATGCGCATGGTGGCGACGAACGGCCACCGCCTGGCCAAGATGGACGTCCCGGCGACGGGCGGTCAGGCAGCCGACCTCATCGTGCCCCCCAAGGCCCTGGAGCAGATCCGCAGGCTCTACGCCGCCGATGCCGAGATCGAGATCGCCAAGAGCGACAACCACATCGGATTCCGCGCCGGCGGTACTCACGTGTTCTCGCGGTTGATCGAAGGGCCGTACCCGAACTACGAGCAGGTCATCCCCCGGGAGAACGACAAGGCGGCGACGGTCGACAAAGCAGCGCTCGCCGCGGCGCTGCGACGCATGAGCGTGGTAGCGAGCGACCAGACCCACCGCATTCGCTTGGCGTTCTCGGGCGGCGCCGTGAAGTTCTCGGTCCAGACGCCCGACCTGGGGGAGGCGCAGGACGAGCTCGCCGTGACGTACGAGGGCGAGCCGCTCGAGATCGGCTTCAACGCGATGTACCTGCTCGAGATCCTCAAGTACATGCCGACCGACGAAGTGCGCCTGACGTTCAAGGCTCCGGAGCGCGCGTCGACGGTGGAGCCGGTGGGCTGGAACGACCCGGCTTCCTACATGGCGCTCGTCATGCCGTTACGTCTGGTGGACTAGGCGGGGACCTGCACGGCTGGGGGCACAGACGCGGGATTTGGTGAACGGTGATCGGGACAGGGCAGTCCTGGTCACCGTTCGCTTTCTGTGTACGAAGGTGTCGCGTTCGCGCGACAGGCGACCTTCTCCCGCGCCCTTGTTTCGACCCGCGAAATGTGGAACGTCCGCCCTGCGCTGGTGCTACTAGCCAGACGCCCTAGCGACGCCCACGTAGCGCTGTTCGACGCAGCGGTTGCGCCTGTCACGCTCGGAGGTTCTGTGAAGAACGGGTACATCGCGTGGGCGCTCCTTGCCGCCCCTCTCGTGTTTTCCGGCTGTAAGTCGGACGATCGCCTCGTCGGTCCGGTCAGCAGACAGCCGATATTCAACCATCAGTTCTATGATGAAGTGCCCGGGGAGGGCGGCGTTGTGTGTCATGCCATGCTCGCGGGGTCGGCCCACGAGTATACGGACGGTTCGGCAGGCACAGGCCCGTTATGCGAAACGGCTATCGGCGTTGCGCCCCCCTCCGAATTCAGCGGCATGTCTGTGGAGCCTGGCTCGTACGATCCAATTCACGTTGCCTTTTCTCGTCCCGTGTCCCACCTCGTGATCTCGAACTACGCCGGCATCGTTCACTGTGGCGACGACTTCGGGTCCGTCACGGCGCACAGGATTTCCGGAGAAGAGGTAACGGTGGCACTGGAACCGTACCCCCAGCCGCCGTCGGGATGCGGCTATGAGTGGTGGAGCGGGACGGTCTACCACGTACAGGACTTCCTCAACGAGCTGATGGCCACCATTCCCGACGGCGCGCCGGTTGACCGGATCGTGATCACAGCGCCTGGTGGTAGCCGAGTCTGGGACGAGTGTGAGACCGATTATGCCTATGATCCACCGCGGACCGATTGCTGGCAGGTTGAGACGCTCGTGAGTTACTTGGTCTTGTTTCGTGAGTTCGACACGGATCTCAACGCCGGGATCGACGTGGCCTGCGCCGGATCCGGTGCGCCGCGCGGCGGCACTCTTTCCTGTCAAGCCGCTCCTCACGTTCCGACCGACCCGCTCGTCGTTACCGGATGGACGTTCACCAGCGACGCCAACGACGTCGTGCCACGAGAGGGGGCTGGTGTGAGCGATCCAATCTGGACTGGTCAGCTCGTGGTGAATGGTCAGATCGTCGTAACCGGCACGGTCGGAGGACAGGCGGCCACGGGAACGGCAAGTGTGACGGTGACTCC
>Ga0307299_10000362_pt1 | contig 15198 bp, 16 predicted proteins | sample ER_DNA_159_FD_194466 | JGI IMG/M metagenome (GOLD analysis project Ga0307299, IMG submission 194466) | Bulk soil microbial communities from the East River watershed near Crested Butte, Colorado, United States - ER_DNA_159 | ecosystem: Environmental > Terrestrial > Soil > Floodplain | place... | reverse complement strand
TGTCGGGGAGTGTTTCCTTGGTCTTGAGATAGTGGTCCGCCGAGTAGGGCAGCCGCTCCCAATCGAGGGCGCAGCCGTGCTTCTTGGCTGCGGCGTTGAGCACAGGAATCGCTGCCTCGATCACCTCGGGGCCGATTCCGTCTCCGGCGATGACCGCGACAGAATACCGCTTCACTCGAAACCCGTCGCGCGGCCGCACGACAGGCAATACGTCCAGCCGACGTCCACCTCGCTTCCACAGGCGGGGCACTTCAAGTCCCCCGACGGGGGCTGACCGCAGTGGGGGCAGAAGTTGACCTTGCGGTTGGTGGGGAGCATCCCGCCGCAGTACGCACACTGGTTGCCGGCGGGGACGTCGCGCCGCGCCGCCAGGGGAATCACGACCGGCGGGACCGGATTCTCCGACGTGTAATCCACGGAGTCGTCTCCCCCACCCGATTCAACGGTGAGCGGCGGCGCGTACGCCCCTTCACCGAGCAGCACACGCTCGGCCGCTCGGCCGTTGACCATCGCGCGCGCATCGGGGAAGTTGCGGAAGTAGGCGGTATCGGGATTCGCCTCGCCGACCTCGCGGTGCATCGCCTCGCGCACGTCGTCGGGCTCGAGGCGCAGGTACCCCCGCTCCCCGGCAAAGAGGCGGAGCACCGTCATCTCGTAATCCTGGTAGGTGGCCACTTTGATGCGCGAGCGGTTCGAACGGTACGGCACGAGCCGCTCGTACACCTCCGCGGCGGGGAACGGCACGGCGAGCCGCGACTCCTCGGCCAACGCCTGCACCAGGCGCTCAAACAGCCGGTCCAGCTCATCCGGCACGGGTCAGCCTCGCCATTCGCTCACCCAGCGGTCGTAGAGCACGGGCTCGACCCCGCCGCTCTGCAGCACCTCCACTCCGGAGGGATCGCGGTACGCCTTCCGGTAGAACACGTGCGTGACGCCCGAGTTGATGATGAGCTTGGCGCACATCACGCAGGGAGAGGCGCTCACGAACACCACCTTGTCCCGCAGGTTGCCTGGAGCCTTGACCAGCGCATTCATCTCGGAATGAATGCAGCCGCAACTTCCCGGCACGGCGGAGTCGCACTTGTTCGGGAGGCCGCGCGCGTTGCCGTTGTAGCCAATCGCCAGCACGTTCTCCAGGCGTTGGTCCGTCACCACCGTACCGACCTGCAGCCGCACGCAAGTGGAGCGTTTGGCCAACTCCTCCGCCATGCGCATGTACACCTCGTACAGCGGGATGCGGTCCACGGGAGGTGCGGACGTACCGTTGGGTAGCACGTTGTAGGGGTGCGTATTGGCGGCGACGCCGTCCTTATGAACGCTCATGCAGCTCCTTGTCGGGATCGTACGCCGCGTACTTACCGCGGGCGCGTTGCTGGTTCAGCCACGTATCGAACCCTGAGGGGACGAGGCCGTTGGAGCGCTCCTGATGCTCCGCCGCGCGGGTCGCCAGGAAGTCGGCGTACTCGTTCTTGGGATGGTCGGCGTGCCCCCGCACCCAGCCCCACTCCACCTCGTGAGCCCCCGAGGCCTGGTCGAGCTTCTGCCACAACTCGAGGTTCTCGATCGCACCGCCTTTCCGGCGCCAGCCGCGTGCTTTCCAGTCCTTGATCCACGCGGTCATGCCCTTCACCAGGTACTCGGAGTCGGACACGTAGCGCACGCTGGCGTGTTTCCACTGGCGGCGAATCCATTCGAGCGCCGCGATCGCCCCGGCGAGCGCCATCCGGTTGTTGGTCGTCTGTGGAGCGCACTCGTAGAAATCCCAACGCGCCACGCTGTCTCCCGCCGGCGCCTCCACCAGCGCGGCGTTCCCGCCGGGGCTGGGCTTCGTGGAATCGTTGCCGATGCAGCTCTCGTCGGCGTGCACCAGCACGGAGATCGCCCCGCTCACGGCTGGATGACGACCGGAATGTCGGTGAGTCGCAGGATCTGCTCGGCGTGCGAGACCGTGACCTTGCTGGTGCGCCCGCGCGTGACGTGCGCGCCCGCGAACAAGGCGTCGCACTGGGTCCGCGCCACGACCCGCGCCACCACCTCGCCGGGCGTCCCAGGCTCGATGTGCGTCACGAACGCGACTCCCTGAAGCGACAGCACCGCCTCCGCCGGGCCCACGACCTGCACGCCCGCTGCGTGATCGGAGGTGGCGTAGATGATGTGGATCGTGCTGCGCAGAATGCTCGCAAACCGCGCCGCAAAATCGAGGGCGCGCCGGGCCGTCTCGCCGCCGTCGTACGCGACGGCGCACGCGTTCATGGGCGACGGCCGCCCACCGCAGACGATCACACAGCGCTCGGCAATCTTGATCAGCGACGCTGCCGTCGGCCCGAGCTCCGCGCCCTGGGTGTGGATGCCGCGCCGGCCCACCAGCACCCCGTCCGTCTCCTTGGCGAGGGCCGCGAGCTCCGTATCGGGGTCGCCTTCGCGCAGCACCACGTCCGCATGCAGCCCGGCGCCGCGCACGCGCTCGGCGGCGCGCCCCAGCAGCGTCGCACCGGCCTCCGCCTCCTTGGCGCGCTCGGCGACGTGACCCAAGACGAGCGTCGCCTTGAACCGGTCGCCCAGGACGATCGCCTGCTCGAGCGCCGCGTCGGCGCTCGGGCTGCCGTCGAGTCCGATCAGAAGGCGTGTGAACACGAGGCTATGGGAGCACCGCGAAGGTCTCCAGGTCCCGCAGGCGGAACGACAGCACCTCGCCGGTCATGGGAAGGCGTCCCGCAAGGACTTCGTCTCGCCCGCTCGTCTCGAGTTGTTCGGCCACCACCACATATTCGGTGCCCCGCCGCCGCAGCGCTACCCGCCGCCGCTCCCGCACGGCGCGCTCCAGCGCATCGAGCGCGTCGGGGGTCAGGGTACGGTACTCGGGGATGGTGGCCACCGGGCCTCAATGAACGTGGATCGCCCCAGTGGGTCCCGCCGTCACCCGGCCGATGCGCGCCGCGGCGGGGGTGCGCTCCTGCTTCAGGGCGGCGACTAGCGCGTCGGCCCGCTCGGCCGGGACGGCCAGGAGCAGCCCCCCCGAGGTCTGAGCGTCGTGGAGCAATACCCGCATTGCTTCACTCACGCCCGCCGCGAACGTCACGTGCCCGGTGAGGGCATCGCGGTTGCGCTGCGTACCGCCCGGCACTGCGCCACGCGCCACCAACTCGACCGCGCCGGGGAAAAGCGGTACTGCCGCCGCGTCGAGCTCCGCTGCCACACCGCTCGCGGCCAGCATGTTGTGCAGGTGGCCGAGGAGGCCGAAGCCCGTTACGTCGGTGGCGGCGTCCACGCCCACCGCCAGCATCGCGCGCGCCGCGCCGGCGTTCAAGGTCGTCATCGAGGCCACCGCGGCGGTCAGGTCGGCTGCCGTCAGGAGATCACGTTTCAGGGCCGTCGTGAGAACGCCGGTGCCGATCGGTTTCGTCAGAATGAGGATGTCGTCCGGCTTGGCGCGGGACAGCGTCACGATGCGGTCGGGATGCGCTTCTCCGATGGCCACCATCCCGTACTTCGGCTCTGGGTCGTCCACCGAGTGCCCGCCCAGGACGAACGCCCCGGCTTCCCGTGCGATGTCTTGTCCGCCGCGCAGCACGTCGCCCAGCAGATCGAGGGGCAGTTTGCCGCGCGGCCAGCCGACGAGGTTCAGGGCGAGGAGCGGCGTGGCCCCCATCGCGTAGACGTCGGAGAAGGCATTGGCGGCGGCGATGCGCCCGAAGTCGTAGGCGTCGTCGACGATGGGCGTGAAGAAGTCCACCGTCGCCACCAGCGCGCGGTCCGGCGCCAGCCGGTACACGGCGGCGTCGTCCCGAGTCGAGGCGTCGACCAGGATGCGAGGATCCGTCAGCGTGGGCACGTGGCGCAAGACCTGCGTCAACTCGGCGGGGCCGAGTTTGCAGGCTCAGCCGGCGCCGTGCGAAAACGCTGTGAGTCGGATGGTGGCTTGTGTGGACATCGTGCGCGGAAGATGGCGGCAGGTGGACACGCCCGGCAAGGCGCGCCTACTGGAGGGCGGCGACCTCCGCGGGAATCCGGTTCAGATCCCGGTACTGGAAGCGCACGACGCCGTCGCCGTCGACGACGAAGTACGATGGTGTGCCCCACTGGCTGAAGGCGCGGCTCGCCTCCCGCCACGCGTCGCCGTACACCGGAAACGTGAGCTGCTGCGCCGCGAGGAACTGCTGCAGGTCGTCCGAGACGCGCTCATCCGTGATCGTCACGACCGCCACGCCCTGCTGCTGCAGCCGCGCGATCAGGCGCGCCAGCGCCGGCAACTCCTCCTTGGACGGGCCACAGAAGCGGGACCAGAAGGCGACCACGGTCACTCGGCCCCGCGTGAGCGAGTCGAAGCGAACCGCGCGGCCGCCCGCGGCCTCGAGGCGCACGGCTGGTGGCAGCGCGCGGCGAACCGCCAGAGCCAAGAGGCGTCGACGCATCTCGTCGCGGCTCTCGTTGACAATCCGTGCCCACGCGGCCGAGTCGAGCGGAACGCCCGTGACGCGCCTGACGGAGTCCCTGCTCCACGTCTCCGTCGAGGGGTCGACGGCGAAGAGCCCGAGCAATCGCAGCCCGCCCGCGGTGTCGCCCGTCGAGACTTTGATCCGGGCGACGCGGCGGAACAGAGCGATGTCCCAGCCCTCCCGCACGGCCAGCGTGAGCGTATCGAGACCCGCCCTCGTTCGCCCGCTGGCCACCAGCGCATCGCCTAGCATGACTAGGATCTCGCGCGTTTTCGCCGCATCGGCGACACGCTGCTCTTCCACGGTTCGCTCGAGGGCGCGGCGCGCGTCGTTGCGAGTCTCGAGTCCGCGAAGGTCCAGACGCAGCAGCCGCATCCCCTCCTCCCGCAAGGCCGGAACCTTGGTGAAGGCGTCGGCGATGAAGGTCGAGTCGCGCGGATCCTTCTGCCACCAGTGCTCGGCCCAGCGGACGAGCGCCGCCGAGTCGGCCACCCGTCGCGCCGTCTGCCACCCCATGACCAGCAAATTGCCATGCGCCGGGCCTGCCTCGTCCCAGAGTCGGTCCAGATCGGCCAACGCGCGGACCGAGTCCTTGTCTTTCCATGCACGGGCGGTAATCGCGAGGGCGCGGTTCTGCACCGCGAACGGGGATGCGGGCGCCTCGCGCTCCAGCCGACTCCTCCAAAAGGATTCGCGGACGGTGTCGTGCACAGCCAGCGCGTACCAGAACATGTAGCCGAGCTCGTCGGCGGTGAGCGCCGCGCGCTGTGCGAGCCGGTCGTGGAAGGCCTTCAAACGCGCCCTGTGAGCGGTGAGGGCGCTGTCCAAGTGGGACTCCCCGAGCACGTTCTTCTCGTAAAAGAGCAGATTCGACCAGCTGGCAATTCGGTCGGGATACAGGGCCGCAACCTGGCGCGCCGTCTCGTACCCCTGCTCCCAATTCCGGCCCATCAAGTCGTTCTCGCGCTGGGTCAGGGCGTCGAACGTCGGCCGGCCGCCGCGGTCGTGCACGAGGAGCTCCCACAGACGATGGCCGTTGCTGTCCACGATCCGCCCGTCCAGGTCCTCCACGGCGAACACGGCGTACACCACCGAGTCCGGCAGGCGGAGTGAAGCTCGGAACAGGCCGTCGCCTGCGGGCATCAGCTCGGTGGCGACGACCTGTCGCATACCGTCGTTGTACGACTCGTCGCGGGAAGTGCGGTAGCGCGCCCGCAGGACAACTCGGTCTCGGCCGGCGAGCGTGGCGGGCGCGCGATATGTGACCTGCACCGTCTCGCCGGCGCGGGGCGTCGCCGACGTGAACGTGAGCTCACCTTGCCTGTCGCCGGCCGTGAGCGGCGCCGCCGGCCAAAGGACCCAAAGGGTGATCCCAGCGGCAATCAGTGCAGCGGCTGCCGCTCCCGGCCGCCACCGCGCCGCCGTCGGCGCTGGATCAGCGACCGGCAGGATGACGTGCTCGCCGCGAGACAGGCGTTCATGAACACGCGCGAGCAGGGCACCGGTGGCTTCCGGCCCTTGCAGCGCGGCGATCCGGTCCCTCAGGTGGTCCATCATGGTTGTCCTCCAAGAGCTCCACGTAGCGCCTTGATCGCGCGATGCAGCCGCACTTCACTCGTCCCCGTTCGAATGCCGAGCAACCGACCGATCTCGGCGTGGGAGTAGCCCTCGACTTCCTTGAGCATGAACACGACGCGCAAGGCGTCGGGTAGCAGCGCGAGGGCTCGCTCCAGCTCCCAGCGCGCTTCCATTGCCCCCGTCGCGCTCGAGTCACCAGCGGTTCGCTCCACCGTGGAATCGAGCGGCACCTCCCGCCGGCGTTCGCGGCGCCGCATGCGGTCGAGGGCGAGCCGCACCGTGACCGTTCGTAACCATGCTCCGAGCGCTCCCTGTTCGGCGTAGCGGCGCAGGGCGACCGGGAGACCGACGAACAGGTCCTGCACGATGTCCTCCGCCTCGGCGGATGAGCCCGTGAGACGGTAGGCGACTCCGAGCAGGGCGCGCGCATGACGATGAAACAGCGCGTCCAGCGCCTCGAGGTCGCCGGTGCGCAGCCGCTCCACGAGCGCTGCGTCGTCGAGAGGGCCTATTGGTCTCACCAAGCGCTGAAAGGGAAACGTGCGGGCGGGGCGAAACCTTACTTCAGGACAGGCGCCAGGCGAGCAGAGCGCCCGCGGCGATGTACCGGGCGACGTCGAGCCCCGCGTGCCCCAGCAGGTGGCGCCGGCGTGGCGCTTCGACGTGCCGCCACATGACGAGGCGCCGCGGGAAAGCCACGAGGAGTCCCACGAGAAGAAAGAGCAGCCACCAACCGCCCGCGCCCAGCGAGTCGAACCACAGGGAGGCGAACAGCGTGACGACCCCAGCCTCGGCGAGCCGCCAGCCGATCTCCCACCGATTGAACGTCCAGACGAAGAAACTCTTCTCGGGGACCTCTCCCCCCCACGGGTAACCGATCGGCGGGGTCACCGCAAACAGGGCCGCCACCGGCAGCCACGCGAGGAGCAGCCGGCCGAGCGTCACGCTAGCGCCGCGGCCGGTGGTGGCCGGGGCCCCGCAGGCCGCGACCGGGCCGGGCATCGGTCATTTTGCCGTGCCGCAGCACGGCCTGCCCGTTCACGAAGACGTATTCGATGCCCACCGACGGTTGGTGCGGCTGCTCGAACGTCGCGCGGTCGCTCACGGTCCGCGGGTCGAAGACGGTGATGTCGGCGTACATCCCGGGCCGGACCAGGCCGCGATCCTCCAGGCCCACCCGCTGCGCGGCGAGCGACGTCATCTTGCGAACGGCGTACTCGAGCCCCATCAGCCGCTCGTCGCGCACGTAGTGGCCCAGGATCCGGGTGAAGGAGCCGTAGGCGCGCGGATGCGTGCCGTCATTGCCGAAGGGCCCGTCCGGGGCGACGCCGCCCGCGTCGGTGTTCACGCCCACCCACCACTGCTTCATCGCTGCCTGCACGTCGGGCTCGCTCATGAGAAAGTAGATGGCCCCGCTGCGCGCGTGGTCCGCGATGACCAGGTCGAACATCGTCTCGATGGGGTCTTTCTTCCGATCGGCCGCGATCTGGGACAGGCGCTTCCCCTGTAGGTAATGAAGGGAATCCTCGAACGGGAACACGATGACGCCCTGCGGCCCTTCGGTGGCCCGGTAGAATCGGTCGGTAGCCTGCGGAGGCGCGAGCAGCTCGGCGCGCAGTCGCGCCCGCGTAGCCGGGTCGCGCAGACGCGCGATGAGGGAGTCATTCCCGCCGGAATGCGCCCACGCCGGGACCGAGGCGTCGAGCGAAGTCGCCCCGGCGAGATAGGGATACTGGTCGGCGGTGACATCCAGTCCCGCCGCCCGTGCCGAATCGATGCGGGCCAGCACGTGGGGCATCCGGCCCCAATTGCGCCGCCCCGAAACCTTGAGATGCCAGATCTCGGCCGGGATGTCGGCCTCGCGGGCGATGCGGAACGTCTCGTCCAGGGCCTGATCGATTTGTCCGCCCTCGTTGCGCATATGGGTGGCGTACACGCCGCCGTGGCGCCGAGCGGCCTTCGCGAGCGCAATGATCTCCTCGGTCGGGGCGTAGAAGGCGGGCGCGTACTCGATCGAGGTGGACAGGCCCAACGCGCCTTGCTCCATGGCCGTGTCCACCAGCGCGACCATGCGCGCCAGCTCCTCGGGCGTCGCGTGGCGGTCCTGTTTGCCCACGACGGCCATCCGGACCTGCGTCGCGCCGACGAACGTGGCGATGTTGACGGCGCTCTTGGTGCGCGCGAGATGCGCGAAGTAGCCGTTCAAATCGCGCCAATCCTCCTGGACGCCGTACTTCTTCATCCACGCGGAGTCGTCGACGACGAGGAGGTCGGTGAGCGGTGCGACGGAGCCACCCTCGCCGGTGATTTCCGTCGTGACGCCCTGCGTGACCTTGCTGAACACCCGATTGTCGATCAGGACGTTCCCTTCCGACTGGCCGAGCATGTCGATGAAGCCCGGCGCCACGATCAATCCGCGGACGTCGAGCGTTTCGCGCGCGGCGGCCGACCCCAGGTACCCGACGGCGGCGATGCGATCGCCCGAGATGGCGACGTCCCCGAGGTAGCGCGGGTTGCCACTGCCGTCCACGATCCAGCCGCCACGGAGGATGACGTCGTAACCGTCGGCGCCGCCGTCGGCAGGGCGGAGGCAGGCGCTGAGTAGTAGTAGGCCAAGACAGACGGCGTGCGAGCGAGCACTCACTTTTTCCATGCGTTCCTCAAGGAATCGGGCCATACGATGCGGCCGCGGGTCATGACCCAGACGATCCGGCGCGTGGCCCCGATGTCCCGGGCCGGATTCGCGTCGAGCACCACCAGGTCGGCGACCTTGCCGGGCGTCACCACACCGAGGGAGTCGGCGTGCAACAACTGCGCGCCGCGCCGCGTGGCGGAGGTGATCGCCTCGAGCGGCGTGAGCCCCGCATCGACGAGCAGCGCCATCTCCTCGTGCAACGAGAACCCGGGGATCAAGAGCTGGTTCGCCGCGTCGGTGCCCGCGGCGATGACGCCGCCGGCGCGCTTGAACTCGCGCACGAACTGATCCTGCCGCGCGCGCGCGCGGCGGAACGCTTGAAAATCGCGCGGCCGCCATGCGGTGCGGCGCAGCAGACTCGCCACGCTGCGCACGCTCGCGGCGTCTTGAGGCACGTCTTCCATCCCGGGCCGGGTGAGCAGGATCGGATTGTCGAGCCGCGACAGCATCTCGTGCACGATGAGCGTCGGAACGATCGCAACCTTCGTTTGCGCCAGGGCCCGCGCCGTCCGCGCCAGTGCCGCGGAATCGAGCGCCGTCCAGCCCTGCTCTTCGGTGGTCCAGCCGGACAGGAAGCGGTCGTGCGCGCGATAGTAGACGGCGGGATTGCGCGCCGCCGCCTGCACCACGCCCGCCATGTGCTCGAGTGAGACGACACCCGCCCGCGCGGCGGTCAGCGCGTCGGTCTTACCGAGATGCGCCGCGACGGGCAGCTGCAGCGCCCGCGCCTCGTCCATCAGCGGCTTCAGGAGGGAGGGCGTGATCTTCGTGTAGATCTTCAGGTAGTCGGCCTCGGCGATGCGGTGCCGATCTACCGCCTGGCGGGCTTCGGCGGCCGTCGCGACGCCCGTGGCGTTGGGATACGTCGTGGGAACGCCGTCGATCATCGGCCCCGATGTGAACATGCGCGGCCCGACGATCGCGCCCAGGTTCAGGTCGTTCTTCAGGGCGAACCCGGAGTCGTTGCCGCTGTGCAGGTCGCGGACCGTCGTGACGCCCCAGGCGAGGTAGCGTGGCGCCGCCCACCGCTCCACGTGGGCATGCGCGTCGATCAGCCCGGGAATGATGGTCTTCCCGACGAGGTTGATGCGCTCGGCGCCCGCGGGGATCTGGATTTCGTTGACCCGGGCCACCGCTTCGATGTGCCCGTTTCGGATGAGGATCACCGCGTCTTCCTTGGGCGGGCCTCCCGCGCCGTCGATGAGCGTGGCGCCCTCGAGCGCGATGACTCCCGCCCCGTTGGACGTACACGCGGCGAGAAGGAGCAGGGAGCCGTAGAGCAGGGGGCGGTACTTCACGGTTTCGGGTCCGCCGACGTGTGGTCGTGGAGGATGCGCCAGCGGTCACCCTGGCGTTGCAGGACGAGCGTAAAGGGACCGCTCGCGACCACTGAATCGCGGCGGATCAGCCGGAAACGGGCCGTGGCGTACGCGAAATCCGGCGTGAGGGTGCGCACGCGCACCTCCTCGAACGTCAGCGAATCGCGAGACTTGCCGGGCGCGAAGTAGTTCGCCTGGTAGCGGTCGTACAAAACCTGCCAACCGTACTGCACGTGGCCGCCCGACACGTAGCTCGTGAGCGAGTCGTGGGCGTAGTCGCTCATGAAGCCCGCAAGGTCGCCGCGGTTCCAGTCGCCGGCCGAACGGGTCAGCATGGCCTCGATCTCGCGCGGCGGATCTCCCATCGGCACGCCGGGTGCCGAGCATGCCGCCAGCAGGATTATGACGCTAGGCGCGCGACGCACGCTGTGCCTCTTCAGTTCGAGTTCGGTCCCAACGTACCTTCCACCGTGGCCGACGCAACCCCGTTGTGGGAGACGATGGCGTACGGGCCGGTGCGGTCGCGCCGTCTCGGCGTGAGTCTCGGCCTGAATCTCCTCCCGCAGCGTTCCAAGATCTGCTCGTTCGACTGCCCGTATTGCCAGTGCGGCTTCAATACTCCCAGAGCCGCGGGGTCGCGCTGGCCTTCACCCGACGAAGTCGTCCACAGCCTGACGCGCATGCTGGCCCGCATCCCGGCGCTCCCTGACTGGATCACGTTCTCGGGCAACGGCGAGCCGACGCTGCATCCGCGTTTTGCGGTCGTCGTGGACCGCGTGCTCGCCGTTCGCGCCGAGGTCGCGCCCAAGACGCGCGTCGCAGTTCTGTCCAATGGTCTCACCGCAGGACAACGCACCGTACGCGAGGCGCTGATGCGGCTCGATGGCCGCATCATGAAACTCGATCCGGGGCCGATGGAGCACGTGAACGGCGCACGGTACGACGCCGATCGCCTCGTGGCGGAGTACCGGACGCTCAAGCCCTACACGATTCAGGCGATGGTGGTGAAAGGGCGGGACTGGGACGGCTCGAGCGATGCGAGCGTCGCGACATGGCTGTCGCTGCTCGTGCGAGCGGATCCCGCTGCGGTACAGCTCTATTCGCTGGCGCGGCCGCCCGCGGCTGCGAGTGTCCAAACCGTGCCGCGGGAGCGCCTCGACCAGATGGCGACCGCCATCCGCAAAGCGCTCCCGCAGTGCCGCGTCGAGGTGTTCTAGCGCCGACGCTTTTTCTTGCCGGCTTTCTTCTTCTTCGCTGCTTTCTTCTTGGCTTTCGGACGAGACTTCTTCGCCGCCTTCTTTTTTTTCTTCTTGGCTTTCTTCTTGGCCTTCGGCTTCTTGGCAGCGGGCGCTGCGGGCTTATCCCACATCGGCGCGGGCGCCGGAGCGGGCGCAGGCGAAGGAGCCGAGGGGAACATCGGCTCCGAGAAGCCCGGTCCCGGCCAGCTGCTCTCGGTGTTGTCCATCTGCTCAAACATCGGTTTTCTCCTCCGCGTGGTGGCTGGGCGTGGCCTATAGCTTACCTGCGGAATGAGACCTCGCAAGTGCATAGGCTTACGGTGGCAAGTTGGCTTGACAACGCTACTTAGGCGGACTTACGTTGCCCGAGCCATGATGCATCGCGTACCTCTTGCGGCGCTCGCGCTCAGTCTACCGGGCGCCGCGCTGGCGCAGAACGTCGCCGAAGTCCAGGTCGCCCCCCCGACGATCACCATCCGGGTCGGGGAGCGGAGTGGGCTCCTCGCCACGGCGTTCGACCGAATCGGCAACGTCATCCCCACCGTCCGCATCATCTGGTCGTCCAACAACCTGGCCGTCGCTAAAGTCGATAACAATGGCACCGTCACGGGGGTGGGGAACGGCGTCGCCATCGTCGAGGCGCGCGTCGGATCACGCAAGGGCCAGGCGGCGGTGCAGGTGACCGGCGGTGCCGGGCCTCCCCCGACCAATCCTCCCCCGGTCACTCAGGTTCCGCCTCCGGTGACGACCGGCGCGCCCGACCCCCTCGGCGGCCAGCCGGCGGGCAGCGGACCCGCCGCGGCGCTGCGCCTCGAGCCCGGCGCGATCTACCTGCTGCCATCCGAGAACACCCGTGTGTCGCCCCGCGCGTTGCGCGAAGACGGTTCGCCGGCGGCCCCGCTCGCCGTGACGTGGAACTCGCTTCGGCCCGACGTGGCCAGCGTGGATCAAAACGGCAACGTCGTGGCGCTCTCGGCGGGTCAGGGGACGATCCAGGCGACCGCCCTCGGCGGTCTTACGGCGACGGCACCGGTCGTGGTGCAGGCCGCGGAGATCACGGTGCTCGAGCCGTCGCCGCTGATGCTGTCGCCGGGCCAACTCGACACGCTGCACGTCGTCGTGCCGACGCAAAACAACCGGGCCGTGAATCCGCTCGTACTGCAGTGGGCCTCGAGCGACCAGAGCGTCGCGCGCGTGAGCCTGGGGGGCGTCGTGACGGCGGCGGGGCCCGGCAAGGCGACGCTCACGATGTCGGGGTTGCTGCAGAGCAAGACTATCGAGGTCTCGGTGCACCGCGTGGCGGCGAAGATGTCGGTGCGGCCGCGGTTCTCGGTCGAGGTCCAGGTGCCGCTCACCGCCACCGTGAAATTCGACGCGCAGGCCTTGGCCGACGACGATACGCCGATCCCCGAAGCACCGCTCCGCTGGAACCTGGCGGAGCCCAGCATTGCGGGCTTCGACGCCCAGACGGGAACCCTCACCGGTAGGGCCGTCGGCAAGACGCAGCTCACGGTGCGCGGCCCGGGGACGGGGCTCGCGGTCACCTGGAACATCAGCGTCATCGCGGGCTCCGTGAAGTTCGCGCAGCCCCGCGTGAGCATCGGACTGAACCAACGGCACACGCTGCGCCCGAGCTACGCCGACGACCAGGGCGCGATCATCGCGCCGGCCATGAACCTGACGTGGAGCACCGACAATCCACAGGTCGCGACGGTCGGTGAGGACGGCACCGTTACTGGGGTCGGGTACGGCCACGCCCGGATCACGGCGAACGCCCCGGGCGGCAAGACCTCCGCGGCGGACGTGTACGTCGTGGGCGAGATCGTGGTCTCGAGCTCGCGCGGCGGGAAGTTCCAGCTGTATGCCGCCGAACGGGCGAACCTCGCACAGCTCGCCAAGATCACCACCGACACGACGAACGCCAGCGATCCCGCGTTCTCCGCCGACGGTTCGCGCATCGCGTACGTCTCGACGTCGCCCGGCAACGCGGAGATCTATGTGATGAACGCAGACGGGACCGGTGCGACGCGCCTCACCACCGATCCCTTGGCCGACGGCCGCCCCGTCTTCACGCCGGACGGTCAGACGATCCTGTTCCACTCGGCGCGCACCGGCGGCAAACAGCAGATTTGGTCGGTGAATGTGGACGGCACCGGCCTGACCCAGCTGACGCGCGACTCGATCAACTTCGCGCCCGCGGTGTCGCCCGACGGGCAGACGGTCGCCTACGTCTCGATCCGCAACAAGAACTACGACATCTGGCTCATGGCCCGCGACGGTTCGAACCAACGGCAGTTCACGCCGACCGCGCAGATAAAGGAATCGGAGCCGCGGTTCCTGCGCGACGGGACGCTCGCCTATCTCGTCGAACGGCGGGAGGGGAACCGCACCGTCCAGCAGGTCGTGCGGGCGGACGTGGGGACGGGGTCCGTGACGCCGCTCACGGGCACCGATCTCGCACTCACGTCGTTCGGCGTTTCGTTCTCGGGTGACCTCGTGGCCCTCGTGGTGAACGCGCAGCCCGAGAACCGCCGCAACCCCATTTACAAGGTGTACATCCAGCCGGTCGGCTCAGGCACCCCGGTGCCCATGCCCACGGTCGGCACGGAGCAGATGGTCACGCCCACGTTCCGCCCGTAGTGCGCGCCTGCGTTCTCACCGCCACCGGCGCGAACGCGTCCTACACCCTCGAGATCACTGACGTCCCCGACGCCCCCGCCCCCCAGCCGGGGGAAGTGCGCGTTTCCATCCGCGCGGCGGCGCTGAACCACCTCGATCTCTTCGTCGCGGAGGGCTTGCCCGGATCGGGCCCGCGGCTCCCCCACATCGTCGGCGCCGACGGAGCGGGAGTCGTGGAGTCGGTTGGCGCGGGTGTGACTGCGGTTCGGCCCGGCGATCGCGTGTTCCTGAACCCCGGCATCCCCGATTACAGCTGCGAGTTCTGCCGCGCAGGGGAGCAATCCCTCTGCATCGCGTACCGGCTCCTGGGCGAGCACCTGCCGGGCACGATGGCCGAGCTGGTCACGCTGCCCGCCGCCAACGTGGCTCTCGTGCCGGCGTTGTCCCCCGAGCTGAGCTGGGCGGACGCGGCGGCGTTCTCGCTCGTGACGCTCACCGCCTGGCGGATGGTCGTGACACGCGCGCAGCTCAAGGCCGGCGAGACGGTCCTGGTGTGGGGCATCGGGGGCGGGGTATCGCTCACCGCCCTGCGGATCGCGAAGCTGCTCGGCGCGCGGGTGATCGCGACATCGTCCGACGATGCCAAGCTGGCCGAAGCGCGGCGACTCGGTGCCGACGTCACCCTCAATCACCGCTCGCAGAAGGTTTCGCAGGAGGTGCGCACGCTCACGCAGAAGCGCGGTGTGGAAGTGGTGGTGGAGAACGTGGGCGCGGCCACCTGGGACGAGTCGCTACGCTGCCTCAAGCGCGGTGGGCGACTCGTGACGTGCGGGGCGACCTCGGGACCACAAGTCGCGATCGATTTGCGCCGGCTCTTCTGGCATCACTGGACGGTCATGGGATCGACGATGGGCAACGCGCGCGAGTACGCCGAAATCGTGCGCCGCTTGGGCGAAGGTCAACTGCGGCCGATCGTGGATCGCGTCTATCCGCTCGCGCACGCGCGCCAGGCGTACGAGCGGCTCGCGAAGGGGGAGCAGCTCGGCAAGGTGGTGGTGTCCGTCGTCTCGTAATTCCCACGCTGAAGCGAGAACAGGCTTTAGCCTGTCTTCGATCGCTTCACCTGGATGATGCTGACTCTGTTTCTCCAGGTAGCGCTTGGCCTGCTCGAGTTGACGTGGGCTCACGGTCGTCGCAGAGTACTCCTTCGCCCAGCGCAACCTGAGAACATTCCCAGGCTGACGACTTGCCGCGTAACTGCTTCCTCCCTTGAAGAACTGCACGAGTCGTGGCAGATCGATCCGCGCCGGTGT
>Ga0307299_10000359_pt1 | contig 15216 bp, 11 predicted proteins | sample ER_DNA_159_FD_194466 | JGI IMG/M metagenome (GOLD analysis project Ga0307299, IMG submission 194466) | Bulk soil microbial communities from the East River watershed near Crested Butte, Colorado, United States - ER_DNA_159 | ecosystem: Environmental > Terrestrial > Soil > Floodplain | place... | reverse complement strand
AAACCACGCCACCCTTCATAACGAACTTGACGCGTTGGAGTTCCGTGATGTCCCGCAACGGATCCCCCGCCACGGCGACCAAGTCGGCGTACAGTCCGGGCGCGACGGCGCCCAGACTCTGCTCCTGGCCGAGCAACGCGGCGGCGACCGACGTGCCGGACTGAATCGCTTGCATCGGCGTCATGCCGTACTGCACGTAGTACTCGAACTCCTTGGCCTGGTTGATCTCCGTCCACGGGAATCCGCCGACATCGGTGCCGAGCGCGATCTTGACGCCCTTCCGCACGGCGCGCGCGAAGGCGCGGCGCTCGAGCGCCACCAGCGCCGGCCAGACCCCGCCGCGCGGCTGCACGTGCACGCCGACGGTGACGGTGGGCACCCAGTAGACATTGTTGCGCACCATCACGTCCATGAGCGAGTCGGTGAGGCCGTCGCCGTGCTCGATCGAGTTCACGCCGGCGCGCAGCGCGGCCGCAATCCCATCCGACCCGATGGCGTGCGCGGCGACCTTGCGGCCCAGGCGGTGCGCTTCATCCACGATTGCGCGCGCTTCGTCGTCGGTGAAGTTCACCCAGCTTCGGAGCGTGCTGTCGGGCGTGAAGTAATAGCGCCGGTCGCTGTAATACTTGATCCAGTCGGCGCCGTGCTGCACCTGCTCGCGCACGGCGAGGCGCGCGTTGTCGACGCCGTCCACCGGCTGCACGCCATGCGGCAGCTCGATCTCCCAGTTCGGCGTGCCGATCGGGTACATCCCCGTCGGGGCCATGGCGCGGGTCGAGGCGAAGATGCGCGAACCGGGGACCTCGCCGCGGTTCACCGCCAACTTCACGTCCACGTCGGCGTACATCGCCCCTTCGGTCTCGACATCGCGCAGCGTGGTGAAGCCGTGCTCCAGCGCGAGGCGGGCGTTGCGGGCGGCGAGGATGGCACGGTAGGGGATCGATTGCTTGAGGAGCTGGTCCTCGTACTCCTGGGACGTGATGTCCCCTTGGAGCAGGAGGTGCGTGTGCGCATCGATGAGTCCCGGCAGGACGGTCATTTGCGACAGGTCGATGACCCGAGCGTTGGGCGCCTGCGCCTGCGCCTGCACCTGCGCCAGCGGGCCGACGGTACGAATCCGCTCGCCATCGATCAGGATCCCGACGTTGGTTTGGGCCTGGGCTGAACGGCCATCGATCAGGCGACCCGCCTTGATCAGGATCGGCTGGGGAGAGGGCGTTTGCGCGGCGAGGGGGCCAGCCAGGACCGCCAGCAACAGCGACAGACGGCGCATGAACGAGAGCTCCGGAAAAGGGCGCCGCAAATCTAGCCGCCTTCGGCTGGAGACGGTAAGCTTCCCCGCGCCCACTCTCTCCCCGTCCGGAGGCCGTCCATGTCGGTACGCGTGACTTGTCAGTGTGGAACGTCGTACGAGCTCAAGGACGAGTTCGCGGGGATGCTCGTGAAGTGCCCGCAGTGCGGGCGCGAGAATCGGGTCCCCGGCGCCGGCGTCCCGATGCAAGTGCAATCGGACCCCGTGTTCGACCGCGATGTCTACCTGCTGCGTCAGCAGCTGCTCAGGATCTCCGAGAAGTATGACGTGGCCGACGAGCAGGGGAACAACATCATCTACATCGAGCGTCCGGCGCACTTCCTCCGGAACTTCGGTGCCATCCTCGCCGCCTTCGCCGCTGCCATACTCGTCTTCGTGGCGTTCGCGACGATCGCCGACCAGACGCCGGTCGGCAGCGCGGCCCGTGGCATCCTGCTCATCCTCGGAACCGTCCTCGCGATCGTCGCCCTAGGCGCCGTCGGGATCCCGCTCTCCGCCAAACGGCACGTCACGTTTTACCGCGACGGATCGAAGCGCGACCGGTTGATCGAGGTGCTGCAAGACAAGAAGTTCCAGCCGATCACCGCGACCTACACGGTGCGGGATCTCCGCGGAAAGCCCCTCGCGCGATTCGCGAAGAACATCCTGTGGAACCTGATCCGCAAGCGCTGGTACGTGTACGCCCCGGACGGGCGGCTGCTGTACATCGCCAAAGAAGACTCCGTGATCCTGTCGTTGCTGCGCCGGTTCCTCGGACCGATGTTCGGCCTCCTCCGGACGAACTTCATTTTCCTCCGGCCCGACAGCGAAGAGGTGATCGGTGAGTTCAAGCGCAAGTTCACGATTCTCGACCGCTACGTCCTCGACATGACCGGCGACCCACAACGCCTCATGGACCGGCGCGTCGCGCTCGCGCTCGGCGTGATGCTCGACACGGGCGAACGCCGGTGACGAGCGGCGCCCCGCACGACAAGCCGATCCTCATCACTCCGGACATGCTCGCCGGTCGGGGCGCGCAGTCACGCGGACGGATCGACTTCGAGCGCGGCATGCGGCACGCGCCGCCGCTGATCCTGTTTCTCATCTTGGCCAACCTCGCGATGTTCGGCTGGGAGATCGCCGCGGGCGCCCTTGCCGACCGCGATACGATCGTGGAGGCGGGCGCGCTGGTGCGGGAGCGGGTATTGGCCGGAGAGTGGTGGCGCCTCATGAGCGCCATGTTCCTGCACGGCGGCGTCGATCACGTCCTGGGGAACGTCATCGTCCTTTACATCGTGGGGCTGGCGTGCGAGCACGCGTTCGGCGGCGCGCGCACCGCCCTCGTGTATTTCGCGAGCGGTGTCGCGGGAGGACTGCTCAGTATCGCGGCCGGACCGGGACCCTCGGTGGGCGCGTCTGGTGCGATCTTCGGCGTGATCGCGGCGGTCGTCGTCGTGTTGTACCGCTACCAGGACCGGTTCTACGTGCGCGACAAACGGATCGGCTTCGTGCTGCTCGTGTGGGCCGGGTGGCAGATCCTGACCGGTCTCGCAACCCCGTTCATAGACAACTTCGCGCACCTCGGCGGCTTGGCGGGCGGGGCGCTCGCCGCCCTGGCCCTCCGGCCGCGCCTCCTGCCGAACGGTCCCGCAACATAGATTAGTCGTATGGCCACCACCGCCGAACCGAAACGCCCCCCCCCGTCATCCGTAAGCGCCGACGAGGCGCGCGACGTCGCCGAGTCCGCGCGCGAGCAAGAGTGGGCCGCGCCCAGCTTCGTGCGCGATCTGTTCCTCGGCAACCTGCGGATGGATCTCATTCATCCGTACCCGGAGCAGGAAGCCGAGGAGGTCGCCCGCGCCAAGCCGTTCCTCGACAAGCTGGAGCGGTTCTTGCGCGAGAAGGTCGACTCAGATCAGATCGACCGGGAGGGCGAAATCCCGGAGGCCGTCTTTCAGGGGCTGCGTGACCTCGGGGCATTCGGCATCAAGATCCCGCGTGAATACGGCGGCCTCGGCCTGTCCCAGCTGTCGTACATGAAGGCGATCGAGCTGGTCTCATCGGTGGATGGCTCCATCACGGCGTTGCTCTCCGCCCATCAATCCATCGGCGTGCCACAGCCGCTCAAGATGTTCGGCACCGATGGCCAGAAGAAGAAATACTTCCCGCGGCTCGCCAAGGGCGCGATCTCCGCGTTCGCCCTCACCGAGGCGGGCGTGGGGTCGGACCCCGCCGCGCTCGAAACCATGGCGATCCCGAGCGACGACGGCGAGGCGTGGATCCTCAACGGCGAGAAGCTGTGGTGCACCAACGGCACCAAGGCTGAGCTGATGGTGGTGATGGCGCGCACGCCGTCTAAAGTCGTCCGCGGCAAGGAGAAGCGGCAGATCTCCGCGTTCATCGTCGAGACCAACTGGCCCGGCGTCGAAGTGGCGCACCGCTGCCACTTCATGGGCCTCAAGGCGATGTACAACGGCGTGATCCGGTTCACGAATGTCCGCGTCCCGAAGGAGAACCTGCTGTGGGGCGAGGGCAAGGGGTTGAAGCTCGCGCTGATCACCTTGAATACGGGCCGGTTGACCCTCCCCATCTCGTCGGTCGCGGCGGGTAAGCGGTGCCTCGAGATTTCGCGCCGCTGGTCGGCGGAGCGGGTGCAGTGGGGCCGCCCGATCGGGCAGCACGATGCGATCGCGCAGAAGATCGGCGCGATGGCGGCGAACACGTTCGCCATGGAAGCCGTCGCCGAGCTGTGCGGCGCGATGGCCGAGCGCGGGGGCTACGACATTCGCCTCGAGGCCGCGATCGCCAAGTTGTACAACTCCGAAGCGGGCTGGCGCATCATCGACGACACGCTGCAGATCCGGGGCGGCCGCGGCTACGAGACGGCGGACTCGCTCAAGGCGCGCGGCGAGCCGGCGGTCCCCGTCGAGCGCATCATGCGCGACTTCCGCATCAACCTGATTTTCGAGGGGTCATCGGAGATCATGCACCTGTTCATCGCCCGTGAGGCGGTGGATAAGCACCTGCAAGTGGCGGGCGACGTCGTGATGCCCGGGAAGTCGCTCGGGCAGCGGCTCGCGGGGCTCGGCCGCTCGGCGCTGTTCTACGGCTGGTGGTATCCGTCGCGCTGGCTCGGCTGGGGATTCTGGCCGCGCTACTCCGGGTTCGGGTCGCTGGCGCGCCACGTGCGGTTCGTCGAGCGCAACGCGCGGCGGCTGGCGCGCGGCGTGTTCCACTCGATGATCCGGTTCGGACCGAAGCTCGAGCTGCGCCAGGCCGTGCTGTTCCGCCTGGTGGACGTCGGCGCCGAGCTATTCGCGATGGCGGCGACCTGCGCGCGCGCCCGGTGGCTGCTGCAGCGCGACCGCGCCACCGGCGAGCGCGCGGAGCGCCTGGCTGACGTGTTCTGCCGTCAGGCGCGCGGGCGCGTGCGCTCGAAGTTCGCGGGATTATGGCGCAACGAGGACGTTCCGACGTACAAGGTCGCCCAAGAGGTGCTGAAGGGCGAGCACCGGTGGCTGGAGCGGGGGATGGTCGAGCTGGAGCAGTAGGCGGCAGCCGTCAGGCCGCTTGATGCGCAATCATGATGCTCTTCAAACGTTCCGGCCCTTCGGCTCCCGCGCCGGCGTCGCCGTAGGGCGACGGGTGGCCCTCCGCTTCCATCACCACGCTGGGACAGACGAGCGGGTATTGCCGCGCCCGGATGCGCTCCGCCGCGGGTGCCGCGGCCACCGGCGCCGCGATCACGACTTCCCGCGCGCCGAGCTGTTCCGCGGCCTTGGCCGCCGCCAGCACCTTCCACGGATAGACGATCTGCCCGTCCACGATCACCACGGTACGTCCCTGAAGGTTCTTCACGGGCCGCTGCGTGCGGTACAAGACCAGGTCCTGTTTCACTCGCGCGCGGGACTCGTCGATCGCCGCCTGTAGCTTCTCGAGCAGGTTCATTCCCGGCAGAAAATCCGGATCCATCTCGGCGGGCGCCGACTCGGCCATCGCCCCGATCGGCGCGAGGTTCGAGCCCAGTTTAATGAACGAGGCGACGATCACGTCGAACTGCGCGCCCATCGCCTTCGCCGCGTGCGCCGCGATCTCCACGCCCTCTGGCGTGATGCCCAGAAGGATGCACGACTGGTACCCCTGGCCGGCGAGCTGCTGGCCGAGCAAGGCTCCCGCGCTGGAGCGCGTAGGATAAAGGCTGGTAGCCACGGTGCGCCAAGATACGAAAGCCCGCCCCTCCCCGCCACAGGTTATCTTTCCCGCGCACCCAACTCGGGACGTCGCAGTGCCGAAGGACACGCTCTCCGTCGTCGACAATCGCACCGGGAAGTCGTACGAGATCCCCATTCAGGACGGGACGATCAAGGCGGCCGACCTGCGCCAGATCAAGGCGTCGCCCGACGACTTCGGGATGATGAGCTACGACCCGGCGTACATGAACACCGCCTCGTGCCGCAGCGCGATCAGCTATATCGATGGAGACCGCGGGATCCTGCGATACCGCGGATACCCGATCGAACAACTGGCGGAGCACAGCACGTTCCTCGAGACGGCGTACCTACTCCTGCACGGGGAGCTCCCCTCGGCTGCGGAGCTCGACTCGTGGGTGTTCAACATCACGCACCACACGATCATTCACGAGAACATCAAGAAGTTCATCGACGGATTCCATCACGACGCGCATCCGATGGGCGTGTTCGTGAGTACGGTCGCGGCGCTGTCGACGTTCTATCCCGAAGCCAAGCATATCAACGACGAGAACTCGCGCCGCAACCAGATCTTTCGGCTGATCGCCAAGACCCCGACCCTCGCGGCGTTTGCCCACCGGCACACGGTCGGCATGCCGTACGCCTATCCGGACAACGACCTCAGTTACACCGGCAATTTCCTCAACATGATGTTCAAGGCCACGGAGGTGAAGTACGTCCCGAACCCGACGCTCGAGCGGGCCCTGGACGTGCTCTTCATCCTGCACGCCGACCACGAGCAGAACTGCTCGACCAGCGCGATGCGGGCGGTGGGCTCGGCGCACGCCGATCCGTACTCCGCGATGGCGGCGGCGGCGGCGGCGCTGTATGGACCGCTGCACGGTGGGGCGAACGAGGAAGTGTTGCGGATGCTGCGGGAGATCGGCACGATCGACCATATCCCGGCGTACATCCACCGCGTGAAGCAGGGCGACGTCCGGCTGATGGGCTTCGGGCACCGCATCTACAAGAACTACGACCCGCGCGCCAAGATCATCAAGCGGACCGCCGAGCAGGTGTTCGACGTCACCGGCAAGAACCCGCTGATCGACATCGCGATCGAGCTGGAGCGCATCGCCCTCGAGGACGAGTACTTCGTGACGCGCAAGCTCTACCCCAACGTGGATTTCTATTCGGGGATCATCTACGAGGCGATGAAACTGCCCCTCGACATGTTCCCGGTGCTGTTCGCGATCGGGCGCACGCCGGGGTGGCTGGCGCAATGGCAGGAGATGTTGCTCGACAAGGAGCAGAAGATCGCGCGGCCACGCCAGGTGTACATCGGCGCGCCGCAGCGGGACTACGTGACGATTGAAAAACGAGCGTAGGAAGTCTTTCGAAGCCTTCTCTTAACGGGGTTCCATGCCAACCTACATCCTGCTGTCGAATCTGACCGACGACGGCGCCAAGGCGCTGAAGGCCAACCCCAAGCGCCTGCAGGAAGTGAACAAGGAGATCGAGAAGTTCGGGGCCAAGGTCACCGCGCAATACGCGGTGCTCGGCCCCTACGATTTCGTGAGCATCGTGGAGTGCCCCGACAACGAAACGATCGCTCGCGTGTCGGTCGAGCTGTCTTCACGCGGCAGCGTGCGGCTGCTCACGCTGCCGGCACAACCGGTGGCGAACTTCGTCCGGAATCTGAGGAGCTAGGGCGGCGGCGGCGGCCGGATCGAGCCGCCACCCGAGCCCACCAGCGCCCGCACCCCAAGAATCGTGGCGACGATCCCGGCGCCGCCCATGGCGATCGCCAGCCCGCTCCGCGCCGGCGACGCCCGCTTCTCGCGTATCGCGGCGACGTCCTGCCTCGGCAGGTTGACGCCGATACCCGTCGCCTCGTAGGTGCGCCCTTCTTGCCCCCATAGCCGCGCCACCGCCACGGCCAGGGAATCGGCGTCCGCGGCGAGGAGCCGTCCTTGCACCGCCGTGATACCATGAACCGTGACGTCTTGCAGCACAACGTCGCGGGGGGCAGCGAACTCAACCTGCACGGCAGCACCATTCGCAGGCGCCGGACCGCGGACTGCAACGTAGCTGTAGCAGCCGCCGACAACCACGAGCAGCACGGGGAACAGGCCACGCATCAGAACCTCCGCTATCAAGGACCGAACTGCTTGCCAACAGTCACGGGGATCGCACTCCCTCGCGTCGATCCATCACCCAGCTGGCCGCGGTCGTTGAGGCCCCAGCAGTAGGCAACGCGACCCACGGTCAGCCCGCAGCTGTGTTGGAGGCCGGCGCTGATCGACTCGAAGATCAACCCGGCGACAACCAGCGCCGGAACCCGCGTGCATGGCTGGACGCCGCCGGGCGCGGCGCACAGGGCTGCCGGCTGGCTCCCAAGCTGGCCGTTGCCACCCGACCCCCAACAGTACCCGGCGCCGCTCACCGTGACGCCGCAGGTGTGGGTGCCGCCCGCACTAATGGATGCAAATACCAGACCCCCGAGAACACGAGTGGGGGCGAGTGCCTGGTTCACGAGGGTGTCGCCCAGCTGCCCCAAGCTATTGTCGCCCCAACAGTCAGCGTCGCCGCTCGCCTCGAGCGCGCAGGTATGACTGAACCCCGTGCTCAGCGCCGTGAACCTCCGCCCGCCGGTCACGAGGACCGGGACCACCGTGTCCACCGTCGAACCGCTGCCCAGTTGTCCGGCGTTGTTCGCCCCCCAGCACCACGCCGTGCTATCGACGGCGACCCCGCAGCCGTGCTGCGCCCCCACGCTCACCGTCAGAAACCTCAGGTTGCCGGCCACCGCCACCGGCGCCGGGTGATCGACGCGACCGCTGTCTCCAAGCTGGCCGTGCCCACCCCAGCCCCAGCACCATGCGGTGCTGTCGGTCGCAATGCCGCACGTGAAGGCACCCCCCGCTTCCACGGTCAGCAGGGTCAATCCTCCCACGACGGCCACGGGGGTAGGTGCCCCGCTGAGGCTGCCGTTCCCTAGTTGGCCGCTCAGGTTGAACCCCCAGCAGTAGGCCTTGCCTGCAGCGATGAGGCCGCAGGTGTGCCCGCCGCCGCCGCTTACCGAAACGAAGCTGGACTCGCTGAGGACGCGCGCCGGGAGGCGCCGGTCGCTATGGGAGCCGTCGCCCAGCTCGCCGTCCCGGTTCCAGCCCCAGCAATACACGTGATTCGTGGTAGTGGCGCCGCACGTGTGCAGCACCCCGACGACGACCGAAGCCAACGGCGCGTCGATTGGCGGCGGGTCGAAACCAGGCTCGCCCACCCCACACGCGGCTCCGGCGAGGGCAAGCGTCAGCACCGCTAGACGGCGACGGAGGGTCACCGGGAGAATTCTATCGCGCGCGCCGCCGGGTGCCACTCCGGTCCCCCTTCTTGACGACGCCCGCTGGGGCGTGCACACTCGAGCCGTCAGCCCATACCGACCGATCGGGTTCCCGCCGTCCTCGATCGGAGCTTGAGGTCGTCCCCAACGAGGCTTCATCCCGAGGCGCGCATGTGCCTCAGAAGTGTAATCGCCGTCCGGCTCTTCCTTCACAGGAGGTGGAGATGATTTCTCCGCTTCGTTGGTCGACGCGCGCCCTGGTCACGGGCGTGTGCCTCGCGTTGTGCGCCCTGGTGCCGCCGTCGGTCTCCGCGCAGGTGACCGGCACCGTTCGTGGGCAGTTGATCGACGTCACTACGCGCCGCGCGGTGGACGGTGCCGAGGTGTTCGTCGTGGGGACCGATCTCCGCACGCTCTCCAACGCCAACGGCCGCTTCGAGCTGAACGTGAAGGCCGGCGACGTCGAGGTCCGCGTACGGCGCTTCGGCTATTCCAGCGTCACCAAGCACGCAACGGTGACCGCTGGTGAGGCCGTGACCGTGGATTTCGAACTCAATCAGGCGGCGATCGGTCTCGACGCGGTCGTCGTCACCGGCGCGGGCGCTGAAACGGAGAAGCGCAAGCTCGGGAACACCGTCGCGACGATCGACGCCGGCACACTCCGAAACGCGCCGGTCACGAGCATGTCGGAGGTGCTCGCGGGCCGCGAGGCCGGTGTGTCTGTGCTCCCATCCGGGGGGCTCACGGGCGAAGGCGCGCGGATCCGCATTCGCGGCATCGCGAGTCTGTCGCAGGCCAACGAGCCAATCGTGTACGTCGACGGCGTTCGCGTGGACCGCAGTGGTGGGTTCGGCGACTACATCGGCACCGGCGGCGGTGGCACGCCGTCGCGGCTGGACGACATCAATCCCGACGCCATCGACCATGTCGAGATCCTGAAGGGCGCCGCCGCGGCGACGCTGTACGGCACTGAAGCGTCCGCGGGAGTGATCCAGGTGTTCACGAAAACAGGAATGCGTGGCGCCCCTCGCTTCGACTTCACGAGCGAACAAGGGGTCTCGAGTTACCCCAGGGGCCGCTACAAGGCGAACGCCGGCTTCGCGCGCTACGCCAACATGGGGGATTGCGTCGCGCGGCTCCCGGACACCACCGCGACGCAGAGCGATTGCCGCGGGCAGACCGCGAAATTCGCCGACTATCTCACGCAATTCTACGGCATGCCGATCCAGCCGTATCAGGTGTTCGAGCGGGACTTCATCCCTGCGCTCTTCGAAACCGGGTACGCGCAGTTGTATTCCGGGTCCGTAAGCGGCGGCACGCCGGCGGTCACCTACTTCGTGAACGCCCGGGTGCAGAAGGAGAATGGGCCCTTCGGCAACGCAGAGCTGGGTCCTGCCACTGACGAGGACCGCAAAGTGCAGGGGTCCGCGTCGCTGGAGCTGCTCCCGACCGACAATCTGAAGATCCGCGTGAACACACAGTACGTGGACGCGCACCACGCGACGCCCGCGAACAACAACAACATCTTCGGTACGATCCCGACGGCGATCTTCGGGAAGCCAGAGACCGCCGGCTGCAACTCTGCCGCGGATATCACGGGGCGCGGTGATTGCCGGATCGGCGGGGCTGCCAACGCGGCCATCGCGCCGGGGAATCCCTACGGGTCCCCCGCCTTCAACACCCTGCGCGAGACGATGCAGGAGCTGTACGCTCAGAACACGAAGCACTTCACGGGCAGCATCAGCGTGTCGTACCAGCCGACGCCACAGCTCAACGCGATTGCGACGTTCGGTGTGGACATGACGAACCAGATCAGCACCGACTTCGCGCCATTTGGACACAACGTCGACGCCGTGGCCGGCTTCGACCCCGAGGGCTTCAAGTTCCTCGACAACCGCACGCGGCGCGAGATCACGGGAGAGCTCAAGGCGACGTGGAGCCGTCGATTCGGAAGCGACTTCCAGTCGACATTGGTCGCGGGCGGACAGGGGTTCCTGACCCATTTGGACGACGAAGGCATTGGTGGCGAGGTGTTCCCCGGGCCGGGACTCGAAGTGACCAGCGCCGGGCTCTACAAGGGCACGTACGAAAAGATCCTGGAAACGGTGAACGTCGGCGCGTTCGCCCAGGAGCAGCTCGGCTACCGCGATTTCGGGTTCGTCACCGTCGGGGCGCGGTACGACCGCAATAGCGCGTTTGGGAAGACGTCCCAGGGCGTCTGGTATCCCAAGGCCGGCCTGTCGTTCATCCCGAGCGCGTTGCCCGGCTGGGGTCACTCGCCGATCACGAACACGATCTCCACGCTGCGGCTGCGCGCCGCCATCGGACAGTCGGGGCTGCAGCCGGGCGCGTTCGACAAATTCACGACGTTCTCCCCCCTCCCCGCGGAGACCGGGCCTGGGTTGCAGCCGGATAATCTGGGAAACCCGAACCTCAAACCGGAGATCAGCACGGAGCGCGAGGTCGGGATGGAGATCGGCCTCGTGCAGGATCGTGTGGCCTTCGAGGCGACGTACTACCGGCGCACCACCAGCGATGCGCTGTATGCCCGGCAATTCCCGGTTTCGGGCGGGTTCCCGAACCTGCAGCTCGACAACATCGGAGAGATCCAAGGCGGCGGCTGGGAGCTGAACGCCAGGGCCCTGATCTTCAATCGACCGGGCTTGTCCCTGAACGTGTTCGTGAACGGGGCCTGGAGTTGGACGTACGTCACCGACCTGGGTGGCGCCCCGCCGTTGAAGGTGGGCGGGAGTTACCCACGCTACCGGAACTTCGTGATCGAGGGATACCCGATCGGCTCGCTGTTCGGGGCGAAGCTGGTGCAGCCGTGCGGTCAGCGCCCCAGCGGCGCCACGTACGCCTGTCTCGCGGCCGGGCAGAACCCGTACGATCTGAACGGCGACGGGAACTTCGATACCGACGCCGACATGCTGGCGTACCTCGCCGTGCCGCGCACGTTGAACGACCTGGCGCCGACCCGCGTCGACGAGGATGGGGACGGCGACTACCTCGACCATTACCTCGGCAAGTCCTACCCGGACTGGCAGGGGTCCTTCGGGGCCAATGCCACATTCCTGCGCAACTTCGAGTTGGGAACGGTGCTCGAGTACAAGTTCGGCAATTACATCCTCACGAACTTGACGGACGGGTTCCGCCAGTCGAACGCCGGAATCGGGCGCAACATTCGCGCGACCGCCGAGGTGGAAGCAACGGTAATGAATCCGGCGAGCACACCGCAACAGCGGGTCGACGCCGCGAAGAAGTGGGAGACGCTGCGGGCCTTGACCCCGTACGACGGTATGAATCAGAACGACAACGGAGCGTTCCTGCGGTGGCGCGAGCTGTCGCTGACGTACAACGTGCCGAGCCGCTGGGCCGAGCAGCATCTGGGGATGCGCACAGTTTCGATCCGGGCGTCCGTTCGCAACCTGAAGCTCTGGACGCCCTACCGGGGCATCGATCCCGAGCTGAACGTGTTCGGGCGCGGCGCCGCCTCGGCCGACGGGACGGGCGTCGACCAGAACTTCGGCGATGGAATTGATGCCTTCGGCTTCGCGCTCCCGCGGCGGTTCACCTTTGCCGTCCGCTTCGGCTTTTAACCGGGTCACCGGAAAGGAGAGAGACACCATGTGTACCAAGAGCCTTGGGGCCCGGAGCCGCGCGCTCGTCTCGTTCTGCCTGACCGCGCTCGCGGCCAGCTGCAGCGGGCTGCTGGACGTGGAGAACCCAAACAACGTCAACATCGAGAATCTCAACAATCCCGCCGCGGCCGGTCCGCTGGCGAACGGCGCGCTGTCCGCAATGGCGCGGGCGTGGGGCGTGGTGCTTACGCCCTATGCAGAGGCCACGGATGAGCTGACCTGGATCGGATCACGTGACGCCTGGAGCGATCTGGATCAGGGGTACCTGTCCGGCATTACCAGCGAGTTCGTCGATGCAGCATTCCCGTCGCTCGCGCAGGCGCGTTGGCTGTCGGACGAGGCGATCAAACGGCTGCGGGCCTTCGATTCAGCGACTGTCTTGCCGAATCGAGACGACCTCGCCCGCTCCTATCTCTATGGAGCCATCGCGTACGTCGCGATCGGAGACATGTTCGACGACTGGCCGATCGGCTCCGATCGCACCCAGGCGGCGCCACCGCTCGGGCCGGCGAACATGGCGCAAGTCTACGACACGGCCGTCGCCTACACGACACGGGGGATCGCGATCGCTCAGGCGACCGGCAACAAGACGCTCGAGCTCGACCTTACGGCGATGCGGGCGCGCGCCCATCACGCGAAGGGGGTATGGGTGAAGCTCAATCCCCTCACGGCCGCGACGCTGGCCAACCCACTGGTCAACGACCCCGGCGCGGTGGCGGACGCCAACGCGGCGCTGGCCCTCGGGGTCGCGACGCCGGACTGGAAGTACCGGTTCGGCTACAGTTCCGCGACCATCAACAACAGCATTGGCTTCGAAGTGAATCAGCGGTTGGAGAGCCGGTTCGGTGATCTGTACATCGTTCCGACCATCGACAATAAGCGTGTGGCCGACATTCGGCTCCAAGATCCGATCAGCGGGGCCCGCGACCCCGTCCTGACGGCCACAATCAACGAGTTCGTCACGGGGGTACAGTACGGGCCCCTCACGGTCGTGTCGGCCCGCGAGATGTACCTCATTCTTGCCGAGGCGCGGCTGGCGCAGAACGACTCGGTGGGGGCCGCCACGTTCATCAACAATATTCGCTCGCTGAACGGGCTTACGCCGTACGACCCGCTCAACGCCGCGCACCCGCGCGCGCGGGCCATGTACCAGCACGAGCGCCGCGTGAACCTGTTCCTACAGGGTCGGCGGCTGGCCGACCACTACCGGTTTGGCGTGCCGGCGGACAAGTGGCCGGTCAACGCGGAAGCGCGGCTGCAACCGGGAACGGTCTTTCCGATCACCAACACGGAGCGCTTGGCGAACTGCTACATCAACGGGACCTGCTAGCGGCTTAGCGCCGTTTCCGCGCTCCAACCCGCGGCCGAACGGATCGCTCGGGGCGGCGTGCCGCCGCCTCGAGCGCCCTCGGCTGCATCGGCGCTACCGAAGGCTCGAACCCCGGGATCACTTCCCGCGGAAATCCCTTGCCGATCAGCTTCTCCACGTCAGCCATCAGCAGCCATTCGTCCGGAGAGATGAGCGTCAGGGCGAGGCCCTGCGCGCCCGCGCGGGCCGTGCGGCCCACCCGGTGCACGTACACCTCGGGATCGGTCGGTACGTCGAAGTTCACGACCATGCGGATGCCGTCCACATCGATCCCGCGCGCCGCAATGTCGGTCGCGACGAGGATCTCGGCTTCACCGGACCGGAACTGATCCAGGGTGCGCTGGCGCTGGCTCTGCGCCTTGTCGCCGTGCAGCGCGTTGGCGGCGATGCCCTCGCGCCGCAAGAACGTCACGAGCTTGTCGGCGCCGTACTTGGTGCGCGTAAAGACGAGCGTCTGGCCGGCCGGCTTCGCCTTGAGGATCGAGCCGAGCGCCCCGCGCTTCTGTAGCTTGTCCACCGCGACGATGATATGCTCGATGCCGTCAGCCGGTTGGGCACGACGCCCAATCTCGACCGACGCGTGGCCGTTCAGGGCCCGGCGGGCCAACGCATCGACCTCAGGCGAGATCGTCGCCGAGAACAGCATGGTCTGGCGCGCATCGGGGAGCGCGTTCAGGATCTTCCGCACGTCCGGGGCGAACCCCATGTCGAGCATGCGGTCGGCTTCATCGAGCACGAGGACTTCGACCTTCGAGAAGTTGACGTGCCCGCGCTCCATGTGATCGAGCAGGCGACCGGGGGTGGCGACCACGATGTCGGCGCCGTGCTTCAGCGCGCGGGTCTGCGGTTCCATCCCGACGCCGCCGTATACCGCGGCGCCCTTGAGATGGGTGTGGCGCCCGTACGCACGGATGCTGGTCACGACCTGCTCCGCCAGCTCGCGGGTGGGCACGAGGATCAGCGCGCGCAGGGCACCGCGCGTCCCGGCCTGGAGGCGCTGCAGGATCGGCAGCACGAACGCCGCCGTTTTTCCGGTGCCGGTCTGGGCGGACCCGATCAGGTCGCGGCCCGCGAGCGCCAGCGGAATCGCTTCCGTCTGAATGGGGGTGGGGTGCTCGTAGCCTTCATCGGCCACGGCACGGACGAGCTCGGGCATCAAGCCCAAGGCGGTAAATGGCATGGTACTCCTTCACTACACACACGCGCGCTGCGGGTGACCATATGTCACCACGTCGCAACTTCGCTAGTTGTGAACCTGGGGAATGAGACCGGGCGTGTGTACAGCGCCGGCACCCGCTCCTGAGCGGGACCGTCCTTCGGAAGGATGCCAGCTCGCGGTTCTATGCTACGGCGAACAAGGTAACCACCTGTACCGCAAAACGGTA
>Ga0307299_10000357_pt1 | contig 15235 bp, 11 predicted proteins | sample ER_DNA_159_FD_194466 | JGI IMG/M metagenome (GOLD analysis project Ga0307299, IMG submission 194466) | Bulk soil microbial communities from the East River watershed near Crested Butte, Colorado, United States - ER_DNA_159 | ecosystem: Environmental > Terrestrial > Soil > Floodplain | place... | reverse complement strand
GGTGTCACTCCCGACTTGCTCACCCTGGCGAAGCCGCTCGCCGGTGGGCTGCCGATGGGCGCCGTGTTGGTCAGCGATCGCATCGCCGCGGCGCTCGCGCCGGGGGATCACGCCACGACGTTCGGCGGTGGACCGCTCGTCGCGACCGTGGCGCTCGACGTCTTGAAGACCATCGCCGATCCCGACTTCCTTTCCGACGTCCGGACCAAGGGCGCCTGGCTGGGCGCCCGCTTGCAACAGGTCGCCGCGGCGTCCCCGCGGGTACTGGCGGTGCGCGGGCGCGGCCTGATCTGGGGGATCGAGCTCGCCGAGCCGGCCGCGCCGGTCGTCACGGCCGCCCGCGAACGCCGGTTGCTCGTCCTCACTGCGGGGCCGAACGTGATCCGCATCGTGCCGCCGCTCACCATCAGCCTGGACGACCTGGAGCGTGGGGTCGCCGTGCTCGCCGAGGTGCTCGCGTGACCGTCTCGACGCTCGCTACTGTCGCTCCCGCGCCGGTCGTGCGCGCAGCCGTGCTCGCCGACGTTGCGCGGATGGAAAAGCTGATGACGCCGTTCGTAGCCACGGGCGACTTGCTACCGCGCTCCAACTACGACCTGTGCCGTCACATTAAGGAATACGTGGTGGCGGAGGACGCGGACGGCGCGATCGTGGGCACGGCGTCGCTCAAGGTGTACAGCACTCAGCTCGCGGAAATCGCGGCTCTCGCGGTGCGCGACGACCAGCAGGGCCGCGGCGTGGGCCGTGCCCTCGTGGAGTCGGTGCTCGACGATGCGCGGGCGCTCGGTCTCAAGCAGGTCTTTGGCCTCACGCGCAAGCCGATGTTCTTCTTGCGGCTCGGGTTCCGGGCCGCCGAGAAGGAGCAGTTCCCCCTCAAGGTGTGGGCCGATTGCGCCCGCTGTCCCCGGCAAGATGCCTGCGACGAGGTGGCCGTAGCGCTAACGCTGTAGCCGTCTAGATTTCCGGCCATGGCGCGAGTCATCTTCTGGGACGTAGACACCCAGTACGACTTCATGAAGGCGGACGGCAAGCTGTACGTGCCCGACGCCGAGCACATCATCCCGAACCTCCGGAAACTGACCGATTTCGCCCACGGGCACGGCTTGCGGATCGTGGCCAGCGCGGACGATCACGTGATACAGCATCCGGAGGTCTCGGATAAGCCGGACTGGAAGACCACCTTTCCGCCCCACTGCTTACGCGGTACACCAGGCCAAAAGAAGATCCCCGAAACCGTCCTGCGCGATCCGCTCGTCATCGAGCCCGATCCGGAAGACCCGAAAGCCCTGGCCGGCCGCGTGCGGGCCCATGGGGGCGACATTCTGTTCCACAAGCACCGCTTCGACGTCTTCAGCAACCCGAACGTGCTTCCCGTGCTCGACGCGCTCGATCCTCAGGACGTCGTGCTGTACGGCGTGGCCCTCGATGTGTGCGACAAGTACGCCATCGAGGGGTTGCTCGAGCACCGGCCGCACGTCCGCCTGTTCGCCGTGGTCGACGCCATGAAGCCGATCGACCGCGACGTGGCGGAGCACCTGCTCCGCGAGTGGGGCGACGAGGGCGTGCGCCTCGTGAAGACCAGCGAAGTCGTCGTCGGAGGGCTCGTGGAGGAACTGGCTCGGGCGACGGCATGACGGTTCCGTTCGGTAAGTTCTTCCTTCCAGGCCCCACCGACGTTCATCCCGAAATCCTAGCCGCGATGGCGCGGCCGATGATCGGTCACCGTTCGTCCGGCATGGAGCGGCTCCTGAAGACGGTCGCTCCCCAGCTCGGCGCGCTGGCGCGCACCGCGCGTCCCGTCCTCATCGGCACCACGTCCGCCACCGGCTTCATGGAGATGGCGGTCCGGAACGGCGTGCGCCGGCGGGCGCTGTCGCTCGTCAACGGGGCCTTCAGCGATCGGTTCGCCGCCCTGGTGGGCGCCTGTGGCAAAGAGGGCATTCGCCTCGAGGTCCCCCTGGGCAGCGCGATCGAGCCCGAGATGCTGCGCGACGCGCTGCGTCGCACCCCGGTGGACGCCGTCACCTGCGTGCACTCGGAAACCTCGACCGGCGTGCTGCAGGACGTCGCCGGCTACGCTGAAGTCGTGCGCGAGTTCGACGACGTGCTGCTCCTCGTCGACGCGGTGACATCGATGGCCGGGTCGCCGGTCGAGACCGACAAGTGGAACCTGGACTTCGTGTTTACGGGCTCGCAGAAAGCGCTCGCCTTGCCGCCCGGTCTTGCCCTGGGCGTCGCTTCCGACCGGATGCTGGAGCGGGCCAAGACGCTTGAAGGTCGCGGTGCCTACTTCGACCTCGTCACCTTCGCGGCGGCGATGGCGAAGTTCCAGCCCACCAACACCCCGGCGATTTCGCTGCTGTACGCGCTCGAGGCCCAGTTGGCGCGCATCGAGCGGGATGGCGGCGTGGAGGCGCGTTGGCAGCGGCACGACGCGATGCGGCACCGCGTCGAGACGTGGAGCGCCGAAACCGGCGTCGCGTTCGTCCCGGCCCTAGGCCGGCGCAGCTGGACGGTATCCTGCCTCAAGCTCCCCGATGGCAAACACGCCAAGGATGTGCTCGGCGCGTTGAAGCAGCAGGGGTGGACGATCGGGGCGGGGTACGGCGCGCTGAAGGACTCGACGATCCGGATCGGCCACATGGGCGATCACGACGTCGCTTCGCTCGAGGAGCTGCTCACGCTCATTCGCGGGGCGCTCGATTGACCTGGCGCGTCGTCGTTGCCGACCGGGTCGCTGACAGCGGCCTGAAGCTGCTCGCTGGAACCCCTGATATCGAAGTCTTATCGATGGCAGGAAAGCCCAAAGACGAGCTCGATCGGGCGCTCGCCGGCGCGCACGCGCTGATCGTGCGGAGTGAGACGCGAGTGACGGCCGATCTGTTGGCCCGCGCGCCCAACCTGCGCGTCGTGGCGCGGGCGGGGACGGGGGTCGATACGATCGACGTCCCCGCTGCGACGCGGCGGGGCATCGCAGTGATGAATGCTCCAGGCGCGAATACGGTGAGCGCGGGGGAGCACGCCCTGGGCCTGCTGCTCGCGCTGGTGCGGCGCATCCCCGACGCCGCCGCGGCGATGCGCAGTGGGGGTTGGGACCGAAAGAAGTTCGAGGGCACAGAGCTGCGCGGCAAGACGATGGGCGTCGTGGGGCTGGGCAGAATCGGCGCGCACGTCGCGCAACTGGCACGCGCCTTCGGCATGAGCGTCGTGGCGCACGATCCCTACCTCCTCCCGGAGCGGGCCGCCGAGATGGGGGTCCCGCTCTTGTCGCTCGAGGATCTGCTCCGCACGGCCGATGTCGTGACGCTGCATGTCGCCCTCACCGACCAGACGCACCATCTGATCAACGCCGAGCGTTTGCAACTGATGAAGCCGACGGCCGTGCTGATCAACACGGCGCGCGGCGAGCTCGTGGACGAAACGGCGCTCGCCGACGCGGTGAAGGAGAAGCGCATCGGCGGCGCGGCGATCGACGTGTTCTCCGTCGAGCCGCTTCCCGCCGATTCGCCGCTGCGCGCACTCGACCGCGTGCTCTTGACGCCGCATCTCGCCGCCTCGACCGCCGAAGCGCAGGAGCGCGTGGCGGTCGAGATCTGCACCGCCGTGCGCGACTCCCTCGTCAGCGGGGATCTGTCGTTCGCGATCAACGTCCCCGGGATCGCCGGAGGCGCGGCGCTGCAGCGACTGGCGCCGCTGCTCGATCTGGCGCGGCGGCTGGGCCGGCTCGCGTACGCGCTGTCGGGCGGCCCCGTCAAAGTCCTCGAGGTGGCGTACGGCGGCAAGGACGAGGCGGCACCCAAGGCCGCGCTGATGTCGGCGCTGGAAGGCCTCCTGTCGGCGATGAACGCGGGCCCCGTCAGCCTGGTGAACGCGCAGGTACTCGCCGAGGAGCAGGGCATCCAGCTCGCCCGCAAGACCGGGGCGCCCGAGCCCGGCTTCGAGACGTCGATCGGCGTAAAGGTCGATACGGCCCGGGGTCGCGTGCGCGTCGCGGGAGCGCTCGTCGGCAACAGCCACGGCCGCGTCGTCCGCATCGACGACTACCACGTGGACGTGGCGCCCGAAGGCTGGATGCTGGTGATGCGGAACCGCGATGTACCGGGGGTGATCGGCCGGGTGGGGACGGCACTGGGCGGCGCGGGGATCAACATCGCGAGCTACCACCAGGCCCGGCGCGCGACTCCGGGACAAGAAGCCCTGGCCGCGATCAACGTGGACCAGGCCCTCAAGAACGGCGTGCTCGAGGAGCTGCAGCGTCTTCCGGACGTGCTGGACGTCCGGCTGGCGCACTTCGGGGACTAGTCCGCTTCTCGGCAGAGCGTGCATGGCCCTCCAACCCTTCGGCTCGGGCAAACCACGCTGAATCATCAGCGAGTTCACACGCCGCGGCGGCGTCGTCAATCCGCAGCCAAGTCCGCAGCCTGAGAAACGTCAAGACCGACAGCCCTCCAGTCCCTCGTGCGGCGCCACCCGTGGGCAGCACGTGGTTTGGTCCGGCGCCGTAGTCCCCCAACACCTCACCTGACTTCGATCCGACGAACATCGTTCCGTAGGTGCGAAGGCCGGGGGTGACCATCGCCGTCGCCGAATCAGCCAGGTGCAACGCCAGGTGCTCGGGGGCGATCGCCTCACACGCGGCTACGCCTTGCTCGAGGCTGTGGACGCAGATGACGCCCCCATTGGTCAAAGCCGCGCTCGCCACATCCGCTGTGGGGAGGTCGGCCAGCTGACGGCGCAACTCCTCATTGACGCGAAGGGACAGTGAGGAATCCGTCGTAATCAGCAGCGGCACCGCATCGCTATCGTGCTCCGCTTGCGCGAGGAGGTCCGCGGCGATGAGGTCGGGATCGGCGCTCGAGTCGGCGAACACGATGAGCTCTGACGGACCCGCGAGCGTGTCGATTCCAACAGTGCGCGAAACCAGGTGCTTGGCGGCGGTGACGTAGCGATTGCCCGGACCAACGACGACGTCACACGCCGGAACCGGTCCAGCTCCGTAGGCAAGCGCCGCAATCGCCTGGGCTCCGCCAACGGGGACAACGGCGTCGGCACCTGCCACCGCCGCTGCTGCTAGAACGAGCGTCGCTGGTTTCGGACTCGCGACAATGACTTCGCTGACTCCTGCGACCCGCGCCGTGATCGCGGTCATCAGCACAGATGAAGGCAACGGATACCGGCCGCCGGGAGCGTAGCACCCCGCGCGCATGACCGGCTTCACCCGGTGGCCGGCGAAACCGCCGGGGACGGGTACCATCACGTCGCGGATGGCTCCGCGTTGTGCCTCCGCGAATGCGCGGATCCGGCCGGCAACCCGTTCCAGGCGCACCCGGTCTGCACGGTCGAGTGTTCGCAGAGCGTTCTCGAGGGACGGTCGCTGGATCATGATCGGGGCGCCCGACATCAACTCCCCGAACCGCTCCGCCTGCTGCCTCAATGACTCCTCTCCACCGCAGCGCACGGCTTCGACGATCGGCGCCGCGACGGCCAAGGCCTCCGCCGACACCACCGCGCGGCGCTGCTGGAGCACCTCCTCCACGGTGCGATTCCGCAGCAAGGACGTCACTTCGCCACCATCGGCCGGCGGCTCACGGCCCCGTGACGCCGTTCGAGCTCCGCCACCACGTCGGCGAGCGGGGCGCCTGCCCGCACCAGCGCGACCAACCCCATATAGAACAGATCCGCCGTTTCGCGCACCGCCTCAGACGCGCTGCGGGCCGCGGCCAGCTCCCCCGCTTCCTCCCGCAGTTTCGCCCCCAGCAAGGCCGCGTCCGCCAACAGGCGCGCCGTGCCGGACTCCGGCACCGGTTCGTCGCGGCGTGTCTCGATCACGCGCTCGAGCGCGCCGAGGTCGAATCCGTCGGGCCAGCACGAGGGACGTTCGAGATGGCAGAACCCCACACCGTGTTGACGCACCGTGAAGCGCAGCGCATCGCGATCACAATCGAGATCGACGCGCAATAGCTCCTGCGTATTCCCGGATGTCTCGCCCTTCACCCACAGGGCCGCGCGCGACCGCGACCAGTAGATCCCGCGCCGCTCCGCCACGGCACGCTCCAGCGATTCGCGCGTACTCCACACGAGCCCCAGCGTCCGGCCGAGCTCATCGCAGACGACCGTCGGCCAGACGCCGCCGTGCAAAGGTTTGGCGAGTGACGCTGCGACCGCTTCGCCCAACGTCAGTCGTTCCGTGTACAGGGCCATGCCGACCTGCGCGTCGGCGCCCATCGCATCGAGCGCTGCGATTTGCCCCGCGGTCGTGATCCCACCCGCGGCCGTCACGCGCGCGTCGCCCGCGGCGGCGACCGCGGCGCCTACGGCGTCCAGGTCGAATCCACTCATCGTTCCTTCGTATTCGACCTGCGTGAACAGGAATCCGCCCACGTTCTGCGCCAGCTGGGCGATGCGTTCGCTCACCGTGGCGCCCGTCTTGGCGCGCCACCCGTCTACGACAACGTCTCCCCGCTCGGCGTCCACCGCTGCGATCACGCGTTCCCGCGGTAGCCGGCCGCACAACTCGGGGCTGGCGGCGGTTCCCAGCACGACCTTTTTCGCGCCCGCGTCGAGCCACGCGCGGGCCGCATCCAGAGTCCGGATGCCGCCACCGACTCGGCACGGTGCCCGCCGCACCATCGTTCGGATGAGGCCCGTGTTCGAGCCTTTCCCCAGGGCAGCGTCGAGATCCACGACTGCCACCTCGCCCGCGACCGCGAACTGCTCGAGGCGCTCGAGTGGGTCTCCCCCGTCGAGCACGAACTCCCGTCCGTGCCGCAGCTGGACGGCGCGTCCGTTCATGATATCGATGCTGGGGACGATCATCGCCGCACCGCGATCCCGCACGCTGCGACGTGCGCCTTGATCCCCTCGACTGTCTCGGCCCCGTCGTGCAGCACCGACGCCGCCAGCACGGCGTCGGCCCCGGCTGCCAGGGCCTCCACGACGTGGGCTCGCGTTCCGATCCCTCCCGATGCGATCACGGGCACGTTGACCGCGTCAACGACGGCGCGCAGCAGGGTGAGGTCGTGGCCGCTGCGGGTTCCGTCCGCGTCCCAGCTCGTGAGCAAGATCTCGCCCGCACCGCGGCCCTCCCCTTCGGCGCCCCAGGCGACCGCGTCGCGACGGCCGGTGGAGCGCCCCCCGACGACCAGTGCCTCCCATTCTCCTTCACCGCGACGCGCATCGATCGCCAGGACGACGCACTGCCGTCCGAATGCGTCGGCGAGTTCGCTCAGGAGGTCGGGACGCCGCACGGCCGCCGTGTTGACGCTTACCTTGTCGGCGCCGGCGCCGAGCAATCGCTGGGCATCGGCGACGCTGCGGACGCCGCCGCCGACCGTGAGGGGGATGCGAATCGCCGCGCGCACCCGCCGCACCGTGTCCACCCGCGTATCGCGTCCCTCCGGCGCCGCCGCGACGTCGAGCATGACGATCTCGTCCGCGCCTTGCGCCTCGTAACGCTCCGCGCGTTCTGCCGGATCACCGGCATCGCGGAGCCCCTGAAAGTTCACGCCCTTCACGACTCGCCCGTCTCTGACGTCCAGGCACGGCACGATCCGGCGCAGGACGCCGGCCGCGCGGGGCGGAGGGTCGGCGTGGGCCGTTCGGGTCCCGTGGCCCAGCCAGCGTGCGAGCACGTCGCCACCGTACGCTCCCGACAACTCGGGATGGAACTGGCAGGCGAGCGTGTTGTCGCGCTCGATCGCCGCGACGAACGGCGCTCCGTGAGTGGTCCACGCCGCATGCCAACCGAGCGGCTCTTCACGGAGGGCGTACGAATTGGCGAACGCGGCCTCAGCGGTGCGCACGAACCGCGCGTGTGGATTCGCGACGACACGATTCCAGCCGAGGTGCGGCACCCGCACGCCAACGGGTAAGCGCCGGCATGTGCCCCGTACAATTCCCAGTCCCGGTACGTCTGGTGCTTCCTCGCTGCCATCGCACAGCAGCTGCAGGCCGAGGCACACGGCGAGGAGTGGCGAGCCACCGGCGACTCTCTCGCGCAATGCGCCGTCGAGCCCTCGAGCGCGCAACTGCGCCGCGGCGGCCCCAAACGCCCCCACACCCGGCAATACGAGGCGCGCGGCCTCACGAACGACCGCCGGATCGCTCGTCAGCGTCACGCGCTCGCCGAGCCGCGCGAACGCGTTCACGATCGACGCGACGTTCGCGACACCGGTCTCCACGACCGCGATCACAAGACGCCCTTGGTCGAAGGGACGTCGTCGTGCCCCGAGCTGGCAACGGACTGGCGCAGGGCGAGGGCAACCGCCTTGAACGCGGCTTCCGCGCGGTGGTGATCGTTCTCGCCCCGCAGCACGTCAACGTGCAGGGTGAGCTGTGCGGCGACGGCGAGCGAGCGGAGCACGTGCGCGACGTTCTCACAGGCGAGCCCGCCGATCGTCTCGCGACCGAGCCCCAGATCGACGGCCGAGTATGGCCGCCCCGAGAGATCGACCACCGCCCGCGCGAGCGCTTCGTCGAGGGGCGCGTACGCCGACCCGAATCGTGTGACACCGCGGCGCTCACCGAGGGCCCGATCGAGCGCGTCGCCCAGCGCGAGCGCGCAATCCTCGGCGGTGTGGTGGTCGTCGACGCGCAGGTCGCCCTTGCAGGACAGGGTCACGTCGAACGCAGCGTGCCGTGCCAGGGTCTCGAGCAGGTGGTCGAGGAACCCGATCCCCGTGCTCACCTCGGCCTTACCCGTCCCGTCGAGGGAGAGCGTGACGTTGACAGTGGTCTCTCGCGTGACGCGTTCGACAGCGGCGGTCCGGTTCATGGCAACAGCTCGAGGAGTTCGGTGAGCTCGCCCAGGACCCGGGCGCTACCCGCCGGAGCCTCGTCCCCGGGGGCGGCGACGGCGAGGGGAAGCACGCCCGCCTGCGCGGCGGCGTGCATGTCGTCGGTGGTATCGCCGACCATCCAGGCTCGACGGACCCCGAGGCGCTCGAGCGCGAGGCGCACGGGGGCCGGGTTTGGCTTGGATGGCGCGTCCTCCATCGCCACGACGGTGGCGAAGAGCCGCGCGACGCCCGCGCGCTCCAGGAACCACTGCGCCTCGGCCCGCGGTCGGCCCGTGACGATCGCCAGCGGTCGGCGCGCCGCCAGTCGCTCCAACAACGACCTGCTGGGAATGAGCACCTCGCGCTCGCGAAGCGACCCGAGGTAGAGCGACTGAAAGCGCGCGGTTACGTCGTCGAGTGAGGCTGGTGCGCCACCATCCTCGATCAATCGTCGTGTGACGACCCAGTCGTTCGCGGCGTCGCCCCTCCGGATCGCGGCCGAGACCTGCGCGGCAGTGATTGGCACACCGAACGACTGGGCCGTCGCGGCAATGGCGGCCCGCTGCGAGTGCTGCACGTCGGCGAGCACACCGTCGAGATCGAAGAGCAGCGCTTCGGGTGCGAGGGCGGTTTCGAGCGCCGCCACCAGACGCTCAAACGCGACAGCGTCGCCCGGCAGCGTGATGCGCAGCGCGCTGGTCAGGCCGGGACGGTTTGGAAACGCCCGCACGACAACGCCGAGCGCCGCGAGGGCAGCGGTCACGAACGGCGCGAGCGCGCCGCATTCGACCAAAATGAAGTTTGCTTGCGAAGGCAGGGGTTCGAGTCCCAAGGCTGTCAGGCGCTCACACAAATCCTCGCGTTCCTCGCGCACGCGCGCGATGTGAGCGCGCAGCGTCGTGTCGCCGCCGGCGAGCCGCTTCAGCGCGAGCGCGATTGAAGGACCGGCGACCGGGTACGGTGCGCCCGCGATCCGCAACCTCGCGATGACGGCGGAGCTCCCGATCGCGTAGCCAATCCGGCATCCCGCGAGCCCCCACGCTTTGGAGAGCGTGCGCAGGACGACGACGTTGGGAAGGTCGATCACCCCGCGCGTGATGTCCTCATCCGCGTACTCGCCGTAGACATGGTCGAACACCACCAGGGCGGTGGGCGCCGCTTCGGCCAGGCGCCGCACGTCGGCGGTCGTCGCTGTAGCTCCGGTGGGATTGTTGGGCGACACCACGGCGATCACCGCCGGTTGCTCCCCGAGCCGGTCGAGGAATGCCGTGAGCGGGAAGTCGCCGCAGCGCCCCGCCCAGGGAACGCGCGCGAGCGTGCCGCCCGAGAGCCCGGCAAAGTGATCGAACATGTCGAACGTCGGCTCGGCGAGGAGCATCGTGCGGCCGGGACCGAGATACGCCCGGCACACGCGGTCAATCGCGTCGTCCGCGCCGGCGGTGACGATGACGCGCTCGGCGGCGACTCCGAACCGCGAGCCGAGCGCCGCCTCGAGCGGCGTCGCGTCGGGATAGCGGCGTAGCGTCTCTGGGTCGAGTGTCGCTAGCGCCGCGAGCAGATCAGGTGAGGGAAGCGGACCCTCATTGCTGTCGAGCGTCAAAGTCAGGAGCGTGCTCATGGGACGATCTGCGCCAGCCGCGACACGACGACGTCTGTCCCCCCCGCCGCCTTGACGGCGGGAATGACGAGGGGCAGCGCGTCTCGCGGCACTGCCGCCTTCACCGCGTAGCCGTTGTTGCCGAACAGCGGCGCGACCGTCGCCCGGCGCATCGCGGGGAGCGCCGCCACGACCGCGTTCAGGCACTCGGCTGATGCATTGACTTCCAACATGACCCGTCGCCGCGCGTCGAGCACGGACCGCAGGAGCAGCACCAGGTCTTCGATGCGGCGACGGCGGGCCGCATCATCGAGCGCGCGCGCGTTGGCGTAGAGCCGGGTGGAGGAGTGCATCAACACATCGATCACGCGCAATCCGTTGGCCTCGAGCGTCGAGCCCGTTGCGGTGTTGTCGATGATCACATCGGCGTCCTCGGGCGGAAACACCTCCGTCGCCCCGTACGAGCGGACGAAATCGGCGGCGAGGCCGCGGTCCGCAATCCACGCGCGGGCCAGCCGCTCGTATTCCGACGCGACGACCACGCGCCGCTCGGGCAAGGCACCGGGTGCGGCCGCGACGATCTGTACCTGGTCCAGCTCGGTATCGAGGAGCTCGACCAGGTCCACCTGGAGCTCGGCCACCCAGTCGGCCCCCGCGAAACCTGCATCCCGACTGCCCGCGGCCAGCATTTCCACGACGTTCTGTGGCTTGAGCAGCTTGGCCTCCGTCTCGGGAAGCGAGACGTCCGGGCGATACCCGCGCGCCCCCGGACGCACGGTGACGCCCGCGTCGCCGAGCAGCGACAGAACCCCGGCTTCCATCCGGCCTTTCGGCAGGCCAAGGCGCAGAATCATCTTGCATGCTCCCAGAGTGATGAGGTGCCAAACGTAAAAAACGCCGGCCCAAAGGGCCGGCGTCGGCGATGACTCAAGCTTGTGCTGATCGAACCTAGCTTGTGCGCACCTCCGGCGGCCCCCCGATCGGGTGGCGGTGATGGTGCTGGTGGTGGCGCGCGATGGATCGCATGACCATTACGTAAGCCCCCGGCAGCGCGGATGTCAAGACTAGTCCGCCGCCTCCCGCTCAGGCGGGTGCTCTTCGTCGGCCAGGAGCCGGAACGACTTCACCGCTCCGGTGAGCTTGTCGGCCGCCTCCGCCAGTCGGTTCGCCGACGCCGCGATCTCCTCGGTCGAGGCGCTCTGCTCCTGCCCCGACGCCGCGAGCTCTTCGGCCGACGCGAGCAGGCCGTCGGTCTGCTGCGTCACCGCCCCCAGCCGGTTCGCGATCTCCTCCACCAGGGCCTTCATCTCGGCCGCGGATTGAGCGATCTCCCCGCTCCACGTTGCGTTGGCGTCGGCCTCACCGGCCACAGCGCCAAGGCCTTGGGCGGCGGTCTGCGCCGCCTCGCGGACTGACGCTGCGACCTGCGACAGGCGCACCAGCCGGTCGCGCGTGCCTTGCACCCGCGTCAACACGCCGCGCACCGTGTCGGCGGTGTCGCCCGCGGCGGCCGCGGCGAGCGACGCGAGCTTCCGCACCTCGTCGGCCACCACGGCGAAGCCCCGGCCCTGGGGCCCGGCGCGTGCCGCCTCGATCGCGGCGTTCAGCGCCAGCATGTTCGTCTGGGTGGCGACCGCCTTGGTCTGGACGACGAAGCGCTGGATCTCGGCAGACGCCACCGCCAGCGCTTCGGCTTCGGCAGCCCCTTTCGTGACCTCATCGGCGAGCTGGGCGAGTTGGACGGTGCTCTGGTCGAGCACGTCTTTGTGCTTGCGCGCCAGCGCGGAGAGCCCGGCATTGCGGCGCACCGCCTCGTCCGCTCCCTGCGCCAGGGTCGCGGCGATTTGGAGGATTCGCGCCGCGTCGTCGGCGGCCGCGCGCACCAGCTGCGCTTGCTCGCTGGCGCGCCGCGACAGGTCCTGCGACGTCGCCGCCATCTCCTCGGTCGAGGCGCTCATCTCCTCAGTGGAGGCCGAGATCTCAGAGGCCATGGCGGCAGCCTCGTCGGCCGCGGAACGGATCGCGCCCACCAAGCGCCGCAACGCCACGACCATCGAGTGGACCGACGACAGCAGCTCGCCGACCTCCGCGGCCTCGGCGCGGTGGGTGGAGACCGTCACGGACAAGTCACCGCCCGCCACCCGGCTGGCAATCGCTCCCGCCGCCCTCACGGGCTCCGTCACGAGGCGGTTGAGCCGCCGCGACAGCCAGAACAGGGCCCCGACCACCAGCAGCGCGACGAGGACGGCGCCGAACCAGACATTCCGCTGCGTGCTGCGCGCGGCGGCGAATGCGGTGGCAGCGGGCTGGCGGTACAACACCCACCACTCGCCCTGGTTCGTCGGGGCCGAAACGATCAGCTCCTCCCCTCGCTGCGTCGTGGCAACCCTCGCACTCGTCGCTTCGGCCAGGAGCGGGATCCGGTCTTTGTCTGGCAGCAGCTGGAGCAGCAGAGCAGGGTCGCGCGACACGAGCACGCGACCGCCGTTGTCGACGACCTCGATGTACGCGCCGCCGCCCAGCTCGTCAGACCCGAGCAGCTTCGCCAGCTTGTCGAGGGCGAACACCGCCTTCAAAACGCCGACCGGGCGCGCGTACCCGGGCGCGCGGACGGCGACGTCGAACTCGAAGGACACCGCGCCCGCCGAGGAGTCGAACTTCGCGTCGCCCTCGTACACGCCGTCCTCCACCGCCCGCTGCCACCAGTCTTCGTCCCGTTGCACGAAGTCCGAGGGTCGTTCCGACGTGAGCACGTTCAAGCCGTGGCTCTCGGTGACGAACATCTCGGCGAAGTCGGAAAGCGTGGTGTAGGCGCGGACGTAGCTGCGCAGCTCGGAGTCACCGCCCAGCTGGCGCGAGCCGGCGAACATGCGCTCGAGGGTGGGGATGTCGATCTTGTCGAGGCCGCGCGTGGCCGCGTCCTGGGACGCTTGCCGCACGGCGCCGATCAGCTGCGGCATGCTCGCCAGAGAGACCACTTCCCGGCGGCGCTCGTTCAGGTAGAGGGTGACCATCGCCGCCTCGCGGGCCGCAACGTCGCGGCCCCGGGCGTCGGCCTGCTGCTCGAGGATCTGCGCGGCCCGGCTACCCGTGAACCAGGCGACCACTGCGACGAGGAGGATCGCGGTGCCGGCCCCGGACGCGAGAAAGCTTTGGCGGAGTTGCTGGGATTTCGTGGCCATTCGGGTGGTCGGGCCCAAGCTACCGAGGGTGACACCGTGCAGCAAGTCCGTTTAATTTCAGGCACTTATGAGTGACGCTTCCCCACCCCTCCCGACGTACGATCCGGCGGCGCTCGAGGCCAAGTGGCAAGCCCGGTGGGCGGAGCGCGGCACCAACGAGCCCGACTTGGACCGCGCGGCCCGGCCGTTCTACAACCTGATGATGTTCCCGTACCCGTCGGCCGAGGGTCTGCACGTCGGTAACATGTTCGCGTTCACCGGCGCGGACATCTACGGCCGCTTCAAGCGGCTGCAAGGCTACGACGTATTCGAACCGATGGGGTTCGACGCGTTCGGCATCCATTCCGAGAATTACGCCCTGTCGATCGGGACGAATCCGGCGCAGCTGATCCCGAAGAACATCGCCAACTTCCGGCGGCAGTTGAGACGGTTCGGCGGGATGTTCGATTGGCGCCACGAGCTGTCCACGACCGATCCGGCCTACTACAAGTGGACGCAGTGGATCTTCTTGCAGTTGTTCCGCGCGGGGCTCGCCTACAAGAAGCGCGCCGCGGTCAACTGGTGCCCCAAGGACAAGACGGTCCTCGCCAACGAGCAGGTCATCAACGGCCGGTGCGAACGGTGCGACACGCCCGTGGAGCAGCGCTTCTTGGATCAATGGTTCTTTCGGATTACGAACTACGCTGAGCGGCTCCTTCAGAACCTCGACAACCTCGACTGGTCCTCCTCAACGGTTTCACTGCAGCGCAACTGGATCGGCCGGAGCGAAGGGGCAGAGCTCGTATTCGAGACCCCGGGGGGCAAGAAGATCACGGTGTTCACCACACGCCCCGACACCGTGTTCGGCGCGACCTATCTGGTGCTCGCGCCCGAGCACCCGCTCGTCGAGGAGCTGATCGCCGTCGAGCAGCGTAATGCGGTCAAGGTGTATCAGCGCGAGGTCCAGGCAAAGGACATCGTCTCGCGCCGCGTCGGCGACAAGACCAAGACCGGCGTGTTTCTGGGGTCCTACGCCCGCAACCCCGCCACCGGCGAGGCGATTCCGATCTGGATCGCCGATTACGTCCTGATGGAGTACGGGACCGGCGCCATCATGGCGGTGCCGGCGCACGACAAGCGCGACTTCGAGTTCGCCACCCAGTTTCAGCTCCCGATCCGGCAGGTCGTGAAGGTCGAAGGGGAGCCCCTCCCCAGCGTCTCAGACGACGGGGCCCTGATGAATTCCGGCGCGTTCGACGGGCTCCCGTGCCGGGAGGGGGGCCGCAAGATCGTCGCGTGGCTCGCAGGGCGCGGGATGGCGACGCCGCGCGTGCAGTATCGCCTGCACGACTGGTGCATCTCGCGCCAGCGCTATTGGGGCCCGCCGATTCCGATCATCTACTGCGAACGCTGTGGGCCCGTGGGCGTGCCCGAGAGCGACCTGCCGGTCGAGCTGCCGTTCATCGAGGACTTCCGGCCCGACGATACCGGTGTCAGCCCGCTCGCGCGGCACAAGGAGTGGTACTTCGTCAAATGTCCCGATTGCGGCGGCGAGGGCCGGCGCGAGACCGATGTCTCCGACACGTTCCTCGACTCGGCGTGGTACCACCTCCGCTATCCGTCGACCGAGTTCACGGACCGGCCCTTCGACCCGGCGCGGACCAAGAAGTGGTTGCCCGTGTCCACGTACATCGGCGGCA
>Ga0307299_10000355_pt1 | contig 15246 bp, 11 predicted proteins | sample ER_DNA_159_FD_194466 | JGI IMG/M metagenome (GOLD analysis project Ga0307299, IMG submission 194466) | Bulk soil microbial communities from the East River watershed near Crested Butte, Colorado, United States - ER_DNA_159 | ecosystem: Environmental > Terrestrial > Soil > Floodplain | place... | reverse complement strand
CCCTGGGGATGATCGCGGACGCGACCACCCTACCCCTCGTGCGCGCGGGGGTGCGCGACCCCGTCTGGTGGGTGCGCTTGCGGGCGGGGCTCGCGCTGATGCGGTTTGGCGCACCGGGCCGGAACGCTCTGCTCGAAATCGAGGTCGGTGCGGATTCCGACGCGCGCAACGTCGCCCGGCTGATCCTGGGCCTGCCCACGCAGGCGCTGGCGGAGTTCGCGGCGTGAGCGGCCTCGGCGGCGTCATCGCGAACGTCGATCTCGCGATCCTCATCTACTTCCTGGTGCTGAATTCCTTCTACGCGCTGCTGCTGCTCCTGTCGATCCCCGAGATCTGGGAGCAGACGCGCCTGGCCGAGGACGACGATTTCCAGCGCCTCATGCAGAGCGACGCGCTGCCCCCGATCACGATGTTGGTTCCGGCGTACAACGAGAGTGCGACCATCGAGGCCAGCGTCACGGCGATGCTGACACTCGAGTACCGCAGCTACGAAGTCATCGTCGTCAATGACGGCTCCAAGGACGATACGATCGAGCAGCTGCGCCACGCCTTCGATCTATACGAGGTGCCGCGGATCTATCCAGAAACGATCCCGACCAAACCGCTCCGGGCCATGTACCGCTCGCGCACGCGCTCGCGCCTGCTCGTGCTCGACAAGGAGAACGGCGGCAAGGCCGACTCACTCAACGCCGCGATCAACGCGAGCCGGTTCCCGCTCGTGATCGCCGTGGACGCCGACACGCTGATCGAGCCCGACGCCCTGCTGCGCCTCACGCGCCCCTTCCTCCTGGGCCGTCGCATCGCCGCGGTGGGCGGAACGGTGCGCGTGGCGAACAATTGCACCGTGAAGGACGGCCGCGTGACGGACGCGCGCGTTCCCCGCCGCCTGCTCCCGGGCGTTCAGGTCGTCGAGTACCTCCGTGCCTTCCTGTTCGGGCGGCTCGGCTGGAACCGGCTCGGCGGCAACCTGGTCATTTCAGGCGCGTTCGGCCTGTTCCGCAAGGAGTACCTCGCCGCGATTGGCGGGTACCGCACCACCAGCATCGTCGAGGACCTGGACCTCGTCGTTCGCCTGCACCGCTACCTGCGCGCGCAGAAGATCCGCTACGAGATGCCCTTCATCCCCGACCCCGTCGCGTGGACCGAGGTGCCGGAGTCGGGGAAGATCCTCGCGCGTCAGCGGGAGCGGTGGCATCGCGGCTTGATCTCCGCGATGTGGCAGTATAAGGGGATGCTGTTCAATCCCCGATACGGGCGCGTAGGAATGCTCGCGATGCCGTTCTTCGCGTTCGGGGAGATGCTCGCGCCGCTGGTCGAGGTCTTCGGCTACGTCGTCACGGCGATCGGCCTGTCGGCCGGGAAGCTCAACACCTCCTTCGCCCTCCTCTTCATGCTGGTGGCATGGGGCTACGGGATGCTCTTGTCCATCTGGGCGGTCGTGCTCGAAGAGGTGAGCTTCCGCCGCTACCGCCGCTTCGGCGACCTGCTGCTCCTGCTGCTGTACGCCTCGCTGGAGAACTTCGGGTACCGCCAGCGCACGGTGTGGTGGCGCCTCAAGGCGTTCGTGACGGTGTGGAAGCACGGCCGTGTGTGGGGCGAGATGACCCGCAAAGGCTTCGCGACGCCGCCGTCGTGATCGTCGCCGTCCTCGTGCTCCTCCAGACGCCCGCGTGTGATCGGCCGGCGGCACTGACTGCCGTGGACCTCGGGTGGCAGGCCTACCGGCGTGAAGACATGGCGCAGGCGGAGAGTCGCTTCACCGCCGCGGCTACCGCCTGTCCCGGCGTCGCCGAGGCGCAGGCCGGGCTGGGGTTCGTGCTGCTGCGGCGCGGCGATGCCGCAGGTGCTGAGCGGCGTTTCGTCGCCGCCGTGCGCGGCGATTCGGGCGCCGGCGACGCGTGGTACGGATTGGGCTTGGCGCGCGACCGGTTGGGGAAGCGCACGCAAGCCGTCACCGCATGGCGCCGGGCGTTGGCCGTCGCACCGGGGTACGGCGACGCGCTCGACGCGCTGCTCGCCGCCGGCGTGGACAGCGGCCTCCCGCTGCCGGCGGCGGCGCGCGCGGCGGCGCCGGTTGTCCCCGCGCGGGCCGCACTGGAGCAATTCGAGATCCGGGTTGGAGACGCGTGGCAGCCGTTCTACGTGAAGGGCATCAATCTGGGCGCCGCCCTCCCCGGCAAGTTTCCCTCCGAGTTTCCACCGGACGATTCGACCTACGCGAGATGGCTTGGGCTCATCGCGGCCGCGCATGCGAACGTGGTCCGAGTCTACACGATCCTGCCCCCGGCGTTCTATCGTGCCTTCAAAGCGTGGAACGACGCCCATCCGGAGCGACGCCTTTGGCTCGTACACGGCGTGTGGGCGGAGCTGCCGCGGCGCAGTGACTACGACGAGCCCGCCTGGAAGGGACACTTCCGCGCCGAGCTGCGGCGGGTCGTGGATGTCGTGCACGGCCACGCCGCGATCGGGCTGCGTGCGGGACGTGCGTGGGGCCGCTACGACGCCGACGTCTCGGACCACGTGCTGGCGTACATCATCGGTCGTGAGTGGGAGCCGTTCTCGATCAAGGCGTTCAACGCGCTGCGGCGTACCCGCACCGCGTACGCCGGGCGCTTCCTCGCCGTAGATCGCGGCACGCCGGCCGACGTGTGGATGGCCGAGCAGTGCGACTACATGCTCGCCTACGAGTGGGATACCTGGAACGGGGCCCGGCCGATCGCCTATACGAATTGGCCGACCCTCGATCCGCTGCACCACCCGACCGAAGCGACCCAGCTCGAGGAGCAGGCGCTGCGCAAACGCCTCGGCCTCCCGCCCAATGTGCGGCCCAAGGAATACGACAACGACAGCGAAACGCTGGACGCGATGCTCGTCCGCACCACGAGCGCGAACGTCGCGGGATACTTCGCGTCGTATCACGCGTATCCCTACTATCCGGACTTCATCGGCCTCGACTCGACGTACGGTGCGGCGCGATCGCATTACCTCGGCTATCTGCTCGACCTGAAGCGCCATCACGCGGGGCGGGCGCTCCTCATCGCGGAGTATGGCGTACCGTCGTCGCGCGGCGTGGCGCATCTCGACGCCGATGGGATGCATCACGGCGGCCACGACGAGCGTGCCATGGCCGAGCGTGACGTGAGGTTGACACTCGACGTTCGCGACGCGGGGCTCGCGGGCGGCATCCTGTTCGCCTGGCTCGACGAATGGTTCAAACACAACTGGGTGACGATCGACGTCGAGGTGCCCGCGGAGCGCACGCGCATGTGGCACAACGTGATGGACGCGGAGCAGAACTACGGATTGCTGGGGCTATACGCCGGAGACTCGAGCTCACCGGAGCCGGGCGGTGATGCTAGCCGTTGGCGCGCCCTCGCGACCCTCGGCGACAGCGCGGGGACGCATCTCCGCGTTGGATCGGATGCCGCCTACCTGTACGTGGTGCTCGAGAACACGGCCGGCCTCGATGCGACGCGTTGGGTAGTCGGGATCGACACCGACCGGCCGGGGAGCGTGGAGTTCGAGCTGGTGTTGAACGACACGACCGACGCACAGCTACTGGTCACGCCGACCTACAATCCCTACCTCGGACCGCGCGCGGGCATGCGACCCACCGACCTCGACGCGTTTTACAACCGGCGGGCGGCAATCCTGACGCGCTCGGCCGCCCGCGCGTTCGACTCGATGTTCGTCGCCACGAATCGGTTTCGCGTGGCGCGTGATGGCCGAACCTTCCCGGCGCGCGGCGTGAACCGCGGCCGGCTGCGCTACGGCCGCGCGGCGTCGTCGACCCTGGCCGACTGGTATTGGGACCGAGCGGCCGGCATCGTCGAGGTGCGCCTGCCGTGGGGGCTGCTCAACGTCACCGATCCGTCGTCTCGCACGGTGCTCGCACGGGTGAGGGTTCCGGGGCCGTTCGAGACCGAGCTGACCGATGGGTTTCGCTTCACGGTGACGGCGACGGGCCGCGCTGGCGCGGTCACACGACTGGCGCCTGGGCGCCCGTACGTGTGGGCGACCTGGGAGGTCCCGGTTTGGCACGAGCGACTGAAACCGGCATACTACGCCATGCAGACACTGTGGGGCTCGTGGTGATCTGCCTACTCCTGCCGCTCGTCGCGGCCGCCGTGCAGCTCCCCGAGGCTGAAGACGCCTTCCGCCGTGGCGACCAGCGCGCCGCGCGCGCCGGCTACGAGGCCGTCCTGGTGAAGGACTCGACGAACGTGCGGGCGCTGTACCGGCTCGCGGTGCTCGACAGCTGGGACGGCAAGCTCCAGCGCTCGCTGGATCGGTTCCTCTTCCTCCGCCGTCTCGAGCCGAGCGATCCCGATATCATGGTCGCGCACGCCCGTGTACTCGCGTGGGCGGGAAAGAACGGCGCGTCGGAATTGTTGTACGACTCGATTTTGGTGCGCGCGCCAGGACGGAGCGACGCGCTCGCGGGGCGCGCGCGCGCCGTCGCCTGGGCCGGCGACCTGGAGCGCGCCGAGCGGCTGTGGCGCGAGGCCCTCGATGCTCACCCGGACGACGCCGAGATCGTGATTGGCCTCGCGCAGACGTTGTTCTGGATCGGGAAGCCTGAGCTGGCCGAGAGTTACGCGGCGCGAGCGCGGCAGCTCGCCCCCGACGACCGGGCAGCGCGCGATCTGCTGAGCCTCGTACGCGCCGCGCTGCGTCCCGAGATCGCCACCGCCAGCAACTACGCGCACGACTCGGACGACAATGCGTTCATCGCTCAAGATGGATCCTTCACGACATCGCTCGGCCGCAACTTGCGGGGCACGCTGCAAGCGGGATGGCGTCGGGCCACGGATCCGGTGCGAACAGGCAGCAGTTACGGCGCCGGCGGATACGCTGTCGCGCCCCTCGGCCGAGGCACCGTGCTACGGGTCGGCCTGGGCGTGCGCCGCCTCGAACCCGAAGGTGGAGTCGCGCGAACGCCCCTCACGGCGCAGCTCGGGCTCGCTTTCCGCCCCGCCCGATTCGCGTCACTGAGCGTGGCCTACAGCCGGACACCCTTCGATGAGACCGCGCTGCTCATCGAGTCGGGCTACAACGTCGACGGTGTGGACCTGAGCTTCGACGTCACGCCGCGCCCCGGCGTCTCCGTTTCGGGCGGCGGCGGGGCCGCGTGGCTCTCCGACGCCGTGTCGAACCGCCGGCTCGGTGGCGTGTTCGCGGTGATGGTCGCGGTGCGAAAGGGCGTTGAGGCGGGCGTGCTGGGTCGGATGATGGGGTACCGAATCCCCAACCCCGGCGCCGGCTATTTCGCGCCCGATCGCTTCAGCGTGATCGAGGCTCGCGGAGGCTACACCTGGCGGAAAGAGCGGTGGGGCGTGCGCACGGACGGCGGCCTCGGCATTCAGCAGGTGGGCGCGGGCGCTCCCACGCAGTCCGAATGGCACGCGGGGGTCGCGATTACGCGCGGCTGGGGGGCTAACAGCGAGTTGGCCCTTCTGGCGTCGCTCACGAACAGCGCCGCGAGCCGCTCAGGCACGGCGACGGCGGCCGGGTTCACGTATGCAGGCGTCAGCCTGAGACTCCGGCAGGGGCTCTAGCGACCCCCCATCTGCGCGCTCACCCGCTCCGCATCCCGCATCACCCGCAGCGCATTGAGCCCAACGACCTTCCTCACATCCGCTTCGGTCCACCCACGCCGGAGCAGCTCGGCCACGAGATCGGGAAACTTCGATACGTCCTCGAGGCCTACCGGCACGTCGCTGATGCCGTCGAAATCCGAGCCGAGTCCCACGTGGTCCACGCCCGCAACGTCGCGGATGTGCTCGATGTGGTCCGCGGCTTGCTTGAGCGTGGCCTTCGGACCGCGCGCGGTCCACGCCTTGAGCGAGTCGGCGCGTGTGGCAGAGTCAGCCCCGGCCACGCGCAGCGCCCGCGCCCACTCCGTCACGCTATCGCCGTAGAGCCGTACGGCCTCCGACACGAACCCCGGGTTGAAGTTCACCATCACCACGCCGTTCTTCTGGCCGACGATTCGTAGGATCGAGTCGGGCACGTTGCGCACGTGGTTTGCCAGGGCCCGGGCCGACGAGTGGGAGTAGAACACCGGCGCGCGGGACACCCGCAGCGCGTCCATCATCGTCGCATCGGACACGTGGGAGAGGTCCACCAGCATCCCGACGCGGTTCATCTCGAGTACGACCTGTTCGCCGAAGGGCGTGAGGCCATCGTGCTTGGCGCTGTCGGTCGCAGCGTCGGCCCAGTCCAGCGTCTCCCAGTGCGTCAGCGTCATGTAGCGAACACCGAGTTCTGCGAACGCCCGGAGGGCACCGAGCGAGTTTTCGATCGCGTGGCCCCCTTCGATCCCCACCAGACAGGAGATCCTTCCCGCCTTGAAGTTGCGCTCGATGTCCGCCGCCGTCCGCGCCGCGGCGAAGCTGCCGGGGTACCGGGCGCACAAGCGGTGCGCGAGGTCGATCTGCTCCAGCGCATACACCGCCGGATGTGTGCCTTCGTGGATCGTCGTCACGGGCACGTACGCCGCCCAAAACTGCGCTCCGACGCGTCCAGCACGCAGCTTCGGGATGTCCGTCATCAGCCTCGGCTGCAGCACCGAGAAGTCCACCGAGTCGAGGCCCCCCCGCTCGCGGATCGCGTCGGGGATGTCGTTGTGGCCGTCGATCAGGGGCGTTGTCCGGAGGATGCGAAGCGCTTGGGCTCTGTAATCCTGGGCGTCGAGACGCCAAGACACCAACACGCCAAGAAGCAAGAAGAGGGCGAGCCTGCGAAGCATCGTTCCATCCGAAGCGGGGAGCACGAAAGCTATTACGTTTGACCTATGGTCACCATCGAGCTGGAGGTCAACGGTGAGCCCACCGAGGTAGCGTTCGCGCCCCACAAGACCCTGCTCGAGGTGTTGCGCGAGGACCTGAACCTCACCGGCACGAAGCACGGTTGCGAGCTGGGCGAGTGCGGCACGTGCACGGTGTTGCTCGACGGAACACCCGTCCTGTCCTGCCTCGTACTCGGCATCGCCTGCGCGGGTCACCGGGTGAAAACCGTGGAAGGAATGGCGCTGTCGGGCCGGCTCCACCCGCTGCAGGAGACATTCGCCGACCTGGGCGCCGCGCAATGTGGTTACTGCACCCCCGCGTTTCTACTCGCCGCGGAAGCCTTGCTCGCCGCTAACCCCAAGCCGACGCGCCAAGAGATCAAGGATGGCCTAGCCGGCAACCTGTGCCGCTGCACCGGCTACATCAAGATTTACGAGGCGGTCGAGTTGGCTGCGGCGCGCATGCGCGGCGAGACGGCGGAGCCATCGCGGGAGACGTTGTATGGACAGCCATAGGGTCATCGGCAAGGCGCACCGCAAGATCGACGCGGTCGCGAAAGTCACCGGGGTCACAAAGTTCGCCGACGACCTCGCGTTCCCACGGATGCTCTACTGCAAGCTGCTCCGCAGCACCGAACCCCACGCCAAGCTGCTCCGCGTAGATGCAAGCGCCGCCGAGCGACTCGAGGGCGTGATTGCCGTCCTCACAGGACAGGACCTCCCGATCCCCTTCGGCATCCTCCCCGTGTCCCAGGACGAGCACGCGCTCTGCCTCGACAAAGTGCGCTTCATCGGCGATCCCGTGGCCGCCGTCGCCGCGACGAGCGAAGAGACTGCGACCGCTGCGCTGGACCTGATCAAGGTCGAGTACGAGCCGCTCCGCGCAATCACCTCGGCCGAGGACGCGCTGTCCCACCCGGAACCCCGCATTCACGACTACGGCGACAGCGGAAACCTCCACAAGCTGATCGACCTCGAGTTCGGCGACGTAGAAGAAGGCTTTGCGGAAGCCGACCTCGTGCGTGAGGACTTGTTCTTCTTCGAGGGGAACACTCATCTCCCGATGGAGCAGCATGCCGCGGCAGCCATGTGGTCGCCCGACGGGAAGTTGACGCTGTGGAGCTCGACGCAGACGCCGCACTACGTGCACCGCGCCCTCGCCAAGGTGCTCGAGCTGCCCCCCGCGCGGATTCGCGTGATCGCGACCCCGAACGGCGGCGGCTTCGGCGGCAAGAGTGACCCGTTCAGTCACGAGATCGTCGTCGCCAAGCTGGCGATGCTCACGGGACGGCCGGTCAAGATCACCCTGACCCGCGAAGAGGTGTTCTACTGCCACCGCGGCCGTCACCCCACGCTGATGTGGGTGAAGACGGGCGTGAAGAAGGATGGCGCGATCACGGGCATGCACTTCCGGTCGCTGCTCGACGGCGGCGGCTACGGGTCGTACGGCGTGGCGAGCACCTACTACACGGGCGCGCTCCAGACCGTCACGTATCAGGTGCCACGCTACAAGTTCCAGGGCGCGCGCGCGTTCACGAACAAGCCGCCCTGCGGGCCCAAGCGCGGCCACGGGACGCCGCAGCCGCGCTTCGCGCTCGAGGTGCACCTCGACAAGATCGCCGAACAGCTGAAGCTCGACCCCGCCGACCTGCGTCTGAAGACACTCGTGCCCGCCAACTCCCTCACGGCGAACTACCTGCGCGTGGGGTCCATGGGCCTGGGCAAATGCATCGAAAAGGTTGTCGAGGGCTCGGGGTGGAAAAAGAAGTTCCGGAAGCTCGCCGAGGGACGCGGCGTCGGGCTTGCCTGCTCGAGCTACATCTCGGGTGCGGGCCTCCCCATCTACTGGAACAACATGCCGCACTCGGGCGTCCAGCTGCGCTGCGACCGCGGTGGTGGCGTGACGGTCTTCTGCGGCTCGACCGAGATCGGCCAGGGTTCGGATTCGGTACTCGCGTACGTCGTGGCCGAGGTGCTGGGCGTGGACCCGTTCGAGATCGCCGTGGTCACCGCCGACACGGACCTGACGCCTGTGGACCTCGGCAGCTATTCGAGCCGCGTCACCTTGATGACCGGGAACGCCGCACTCCAGGCGGCGGAGCGAGCGCGAGAGATCCTCGGGCTGCACGCCGCGAAGAAGCTCGAGGTTCCCGGGGACCGGCTCGTCTTTGCGGGGGGCCGCGTGTTTGACGCGCAGGATCCGGATCGTGGGATGACGTTCGCCGAGGCCGTGCAGCTGGCGGAGGCGGCCGAGGGAACGATCGGGACGGTCGGGTCGTACACGCCCCCTCAGGGCGCCGGCAAGTACCGCGGGGCGGGCGTCGGCCCGTCGCCCGCGTACTCCTACAGCGCCTGCGTCGCCGAGGTGGAGGTGGACCCCGACACCGGGATCGTGCGCGTGCCGACGATCTGGATCGCGCACGACGTAGGTCGTTGCATCAACGCCGCCGCGGTGATCGGGCAGGTCGAGGGCTCGATCTACATGGGGCTGGGCGAAGCATTAATGGAGGAGATGGCCTACCGCGGCGATCTCAAGGTGGTGCACAAGATCCCCAGCCTGCTCGAATACAAGAGCCCCACCACGCTCGAGATGTGCGATGTCGTCACGTATCTGATCGAGGACCCCGACCCCAACGGGCCGTTTGGCGCGAAAGAAGTGGGCCAGGGGCCGTTGTTGCCGGTGATGCCCGCGGTCGCCAACGCCGTATACGACGCCGTCGGCGTGCGGGTGGACGAGATCCCCGTGACCCCGGAGAAGGTCCTCAAGGCCCTGAAGAAGAAGGGAAAGGGAGAAGAAGGAAGGGTTGGACCCACGAGCTTCCCGGAAGTCCCTTGGCCCGAAACCACACGGGTGCCGCCCCCGTGGGAGGGAGGGGACGGGAAGGCTCGTGCAACAGAAAGGAGGCTGGGCGTCTCTCCTGGGTAATCCACCCCATTGGAGGGCCCTATGTCGCTCCACCCCGTTCGATTGCTCGTTCTGCTCGCTACCCTCGCCCTGCCCCCTCAGCCTTGTGGCGTTCTCGAAACCGGCCGCATCGAAGGCCACGTCCGCGACGCGCAGGGCGGGCCGATCTCCAACGCTCAGGTGCTCGTCGTCGGCACCACACTCAGGGTCATCACGAACGACAGTGGCTTCTACCGAATCAACGGCGTCCCGGTCGGCACCCACACTGTGCGCGCGCAGTTCATTGGGTACAAGCCCGCCGACTCAGCCGGTGTCCGCATCGTGGCGAACCAGACCATCACGGTCGACCTGCGCCTCACTGCCTCCGCCGTCACGCTCGACGCAGTCGTCGCGACGGGCGTGGCGGAGGCTCGTGTGGCACGCGACCAGCTGAGTAGCTCGTCCGTGGCGATCGCCGGCAAGGCCCAGGCCCAAGCGCAAGCTCAGAACGGCGTCGTCGGCATCAACGGGGCGCCAGCCCGCGCTTACGCCCAGGAGCCGTGGCGTGTGCAGCGCCAGCCCGGCGACCGCGAGCAGTACGACCAGATCAACGAGAACCAGTTTCTCGCGGTCTCGGCGCACCCCCTGTCGACGTTCTCGATCGACGTGGACCGCGCCTCCTACAGCAACATGCGCCGCTTCATCATGCAGGAAGGCCGGCTGCCTCCCAAGGATGCCGTCCTGATCGAAGAGTTGATCAACTACTTCCCCTATGGGTACGCCGAGCCGGACGGGGACGATCCCGTCGCCGTCCACGCCGAGGTCGGTGCCGCGCCGTGGAAGCCGCAGCACCGTTTGGTCCGGATCGGCCTCCAGGCACGCCGCGTCCAGGTCGCGAACTTGCCGCCCTCGAACTTTGTGTTCCTGCTCGACGTGTCGGGCTCGATGATGCCACCCAACAAGCTGCCGCTCGTGAAGGCGGCGATGCGACTCCTCGTGAACGAGCTGCGCCCCAAGGATCGCGTGGCGATGGTCGTCTACGCCGGCTCCGCGGGGCTCGTGCTTTGCTCCACGCCCGGCGGCGAAAAGGAAAAGATCCTCGACGCCATCGACCGGCTCGAGGCCGGCGGCAGCACGGCCGGCGGCGCAGGGATCCGGAGGGCGTACGACGAGGCCGTGGCCAACTTCATCCGCGGCGGAAACAACCGCGTCATCCTCGCGACCGACGGCGACTTCAACGTCGGCGTGTCGAGCGACGCGGAGATGGTCCGCCTGATCGAGGAGAAGCGTCAGACGGGCGTGTTCCTCACCGTGCTGGGTGTGGGCGACGGCAATCTCCAGGCGGCGAAGATGGAGAAGCTCGCCGACCACGGAAACGGCAACTACGCCTACCTCGACAACCTGCTCGAAGCGCGGAAGGTCCTCGTGCACGAGCTGGGCGGGACGCTCTACACGGTGGCGAAGGACGTGAAGATCCAGGTCGAGTGGAACCCCGCGCGCGTCCGCGCCTATCGCCTGATCGGTTACGAAAACCGGTTGCTGCAGAACGAGGACTTCGCCGATGACCGGAAGGACGCCGGAGAGGTCGGTTCGGGGCACTCGGTTACCGCTCTGTACGAGGTCGTCCCAGTCGGCGCCGAGACCGATGTCACGATCCGCCTGCCCAACTCGCTGCGCTATCAGCGCGTCAGCTCGCAAGGCACCGCGGTGGGAGGACCGGAGCTGTTGTTCGTGAAGGTGCGCTACAAGCGGCCCGACGGAACCGAGAGCCGGCTGCTCACGCGGCCCGTTCTCGCCGACGCGGGTCGTGCCCCCTCGGTGGACTTCCAGTTCCAGGCCGCGGTGGCGGAGTTCGGCCTGCTGCTCCGCAATTCCGACCATCGCGGCAAGGCGGAGTTGTCCCACGTGATCGCGGCGGCGCGTGAGGCGGTGGGCGCGGATCCCGAGGGCTACCGCGCCGAGTTCGTGAAGCTCGCCGAAGCGGTGCGCGGCATCGGCCTCGCGCGGAGAGTCGGCGGGCACTGAGACTGGACGGAGGAAGGGGGGAGCCGCAGCTTACGATCACGTATGCTGCGGCTCCCGTCGTTCACATATCTGCAGCCGCGATCCCTCGCGGAAGCTCTACGAATGAAGACCGACGCCGGCCCGGACGGCATGTTCGTGGCGGGCGGCACCGATCTCTATCCGAACATGAAGCGGCGGCACCAAGAGCCGAAGACCGTGATCTCGTTGATGGGAATCGCCGACTTGCAGGTAGCAAGACACCAGACGTGGTCCGGAATGCCGCGGCTCTCGTCTCGACCCCCCTGCTCCGCAACATGGGCACGCTCGGCGGCAACCTCTGCCTCGACACGCGCTGCAACTATTACAACCAGTCGTATGAGTGGCGGAAGGCAATCGACTTCTGCATGAAGAAGGACGGCGCGATCTGCTGGGTAGCGCCATCCTCACCGCGCTGTTGGGCGGTCAGTTCGTCCGACATCGCCCCCGTCATGGTTGCGATCGGCGCCGAGTACCGGTTGGTGGGACCGCAGGGAGAGCGCGTGGTGCCGGCGGGCCGGTTCTATCACAACGACGGGATCAACTACCTCACGAAGCAACCTGACGAGATCCTCGTAGAAGTACGTCTGCCCGCCCCGGACGGGTGGGACGCCGTCTATCACAAGCTGCGGCGCCGCGGCTCGTTCGACTTCCCGGTGCTGGGTGTGGCGGCGTCGATCAAGTGGAACGGCAAGAGAGTCGCGGATGCGCGAATCGTGCTGGGGGGGGTGGCCAGCTGGCCGCAGGAGGTGCCGGAGGCTGCCGCCGCGTTGCAGGGCTCCACACTCTCGGACGAGGCGATCGCTGCAGCTGCCGAGGCGGCGTACCGGCCCTCGAAGCCGATGGACAACACCGATTTCGACCTGTCGTGGCGCAAGCAAATGACGCGGGTGTACGTGACCCGGGCCCTAGAGGAGTTGAGAACGCGATGAAGCGTTTCGTAAGCCTGTGCATCCTGGCGCTGATCGCGGGATCGTTGTCCGCTCAGCGACCCGCCGCTCCCGCCCTCCCCCGCGATCTCGACGCCTACATCGCCCGCGTGATGCAAACGTTCGAGGTTCCCGGGATCGCCCTCGCGGTCGTAAAGGATGGCCGGGTTTTGCTCGCCCGCGGCTACGGTGTCCGCAAGCTCGGCGACCCGGCGGCAGTGGATGATCACACACTCTTCGGCATCGCGTCCAACACCAAAGCGTTCACGGCCACCGCGCTGGGGATCTTGGTGGAAGAGGGCAAGCTCCAGTGGGACGCCCCCGTGATCAACTACCTGCCCTGGTTCCAGATGTACGACCCCTTCGTCACGCGCGAGCTGACGATCCGCGATCTCCTGGTGCACCGCAGCGGACTGGGGCTCGGCGCGGGCGATTTGTTGTGGTGGCCCACTTCGACATATGACCGCAAGGAGATCGCGCGCCGCCTTCGCTATATCAAGCCGGAGACGAGCTTCCGGTCTGCCTACGCATACGACAACGTGCTCTATAGCGTCGCCGGCGAGGTGATCGAGGCAGTCTCAGGGCAGACGTGGGAAGACTTCGTGACCACGCGCATCCTGGCGCGAGTCGGCATGACGGGCAGCAGCGTGCGGCACTCTGCCGCCGCCGCGGGAGGGAATGTCGCCGCGCCGCACGCGGCCATCGACGGGCACGTCCGGCCCATCGCGCCGTTCGGAAGCGACAACGTGAATCCGGCGGGCGGCATCAACGCGAGCGCCGCCGACATCGCCCAGTGGCTGATCGTACAGCTCGACTCGGGGAAGTTGGCCGACGGCACGCGGTTGTTCAAACCACAAACGACCTTTGAGTTGTGGTCGATCGTGACGCCGTATCGGGTCGGGAGGGTGCCGCCCGACCTGGCGGCGCAGCAAGCCAACCTGGCGGGCTACGCGCTGGGATTCGAGGTGCGCGACCTCAGGGGCCGGAAGGTGGTCACCCACACCGGCGGCTTGCCGGGGTACGTTTCCCGTATCACCCTCGTGCCCGACCAGCGCCTCGGCATCGCCGTGTTCACGAACCAGGAGATCGGCCAGGCATTCCAGGCGATTACGTGGCGCTTACTCGACCACTTCATGGGTGCGCCACCGACCGATTGGGCCACCGTCTACCGGATCCGGAAGGCTCGGCAGGATTCGATCATCGCGGCTCAGGAGCAAGCTGCCGCGGCGGGGCGCGACACCGCGTCCCGGCCCTCGCTGCCGCTCGCCAAATACGCGGGCGCGTACCGCGACGCCTGGTACGGCGACATCTCGATCGCACTTGAAAACGGCAAGCTGGTAATGCGGTTCTCGCACTCGCCGTCCCTGACGGGGGACCTCGAGCACTTCCAATACAACACCTTCATTGCGCGCTGGCGGGACCGCGAGCTCAGGGCGGACGCATACGTGACGTTCGCCCTGAAGCCCGACGGGAGCATCGATCAGGTGAAACTGGCTGCGGTGTCGCCCGCGACCGATTTCAGCTTCGACTTCCAGGACCTGCTGCTAGTTCCCAATCCCTGAACCTCCGCCACCGCCGGTGGCGGTGGCGCCACGGGCGGAACAGCAACGCAAGCGCCATGAAGCCGAGCGGGAACAAGAGCAGCCGGACCCCCCAGAAACCCCAGAAGGTCGTCACCAGCATGGCGAAGACGGCGAACCGTGCCGCGCTCCACAGCAACCACGCGGCGCGCGGCCGGGGCACCGCGCGGTCAGTGGGATCCAGGTCCCCCGCTGTGGGGAGGTCCGCGATCAGCTGATTCAGCTCCTCGCGATACGTCGCGGCCGACGCGGCCGCCAGGCGCTCCCCCGCTTCCTCCGGCGACAGCCGTCCCTCGGCGGCCGCGGTCTGCAGCACCTGCGCGATACGTTCGCGCTCGGCGTCGGACGCCCGCACGCCGCGTGCCAGGTTGGGGGCGCTCATGACTGCACCAGCACGTCGATCTCCTGCGTCGCCCGCTTCAGGATGTCGGTGATCTTTTGACGCACCGCGTCGTCTCGTGAGCGCCACCCTGCGCGATACGCACTGCGCATCAGGGCGCCCATCGCGCGGTTCAGGTCGCCCATGCCACCACCCAGGACCTCCTCTATCGCGTCCTTCACGCGGTCGAAGATGTCCTCTACCACGTCGCGGTGCTCCTCGAGGAACTTGAGTCCCAGGTCGGTGATTTCGTAGACCTTCTTGCCCTCCACGTCCTTGGCGCGCACCAACCCTTCGTCTTCGAGCCACTGCAGCGTGGGGTACACGGTGCCGGGCGAGGCCGAGTAGCAGCCCTGCATTTGGTCCTCGAGCTCCTTCATCACTTCGTAACCGTGTCGTGGCTTGTCCTTGAGTAGTTTGAGGATCACGTACTTCATGTCGCCGGCACCGAACCATTGGCGGCGCCGACCGCCTCGGCCGAACCCCACGAACCCAGACCCGAAGCCCTGCCAGCCCCATCCGCGCCTCATGCTAGCCTCCTTGATATGTCGTTACGATACTGCGCTACGATACGTCATGACGATATGTCGTATAATGTATCGCGTCAACAGTTTCCACCCTTGTCCCGTCTAGGTCACTCGTCA
>Ga0307299_10000351_pt1 | contig 15301 bp, 17 predicted proteins | sample ER_DNA_159_FD_194466 | JGI IMG/M metagenome (GOLD analysis project Ga0307299, IMG submission 194466) | Bulk soil microbial communities from the East River watershed near Crested Butte, Colorado, United States - ER_DNA_159 | ecosystem: Environmental > Terrestrial > Soil > Floodplain | place... | reverse complement strand
CCATCTGGGCAGCACCCGTGATCATGTTCTTCACGTAGTCGGCGTGGCCCGGGCAGTCGACGTGCGCGTAGTGGCGCTCGGTCGTCGAATACTCGACGTGGCTCGTCGCGATCGTCAGGATCTTGGTCGCGTCGCGCCGGCCCTGCGACTCGGAGGCTTTCGCCACCTGGTCGTAGGAGATGTAGGTCCCCAGCCCCTTGTCGGCCGAGACTTTCGTCAGGGCCGAGGTCAGGGTCGTCTTGCCGTGGTCGACGTGGCCGATGGTGCCGACGTTCACGTGCGGCTTGTTACGTTCGAATTTGGCCTTTGCCATTGCTCCCTCATTGCGTGGTGCGTCGTGCGTGGTGCGGGCCCAGAGCTCGCGACCGGGATTGAACCGGTGACCTCGTCCTTACCAAGGACGCGCTCTACCGACTGAGCTACGCGAGCGTGCTGCACCAGAGCGGGCGACGGGACTCGAACCCGTGACCCTCAGCTTGGAAGGCTGACGCTCTACCAACTGAGCTACGCCCGCGCGCCACAAGAGTGGTGGGGGAAGGATTCGAACCTTCGTAGCGCGATGCGCGGCAGATTTACAGTCTGCTCCCTTTGGCCACTCGGGCACCCCACCCGATGCTCCGCCCCCACTGACAACAGACCCCGCGTTCGGTCGGCGCGGGGTTTGTTGTTTCCTCGGAGTCGGGGATCCTGCTGCTTCCTCTTCGGCAACGTGAGCTGACGAAGGGACTCGAACCCTCAACCTGCTGATTACAAATCAGCTGCTCTACCAGTTGAGCTACGTCAGCTGGTGATCGCTAAATATGACAGACTCATATCTTAAACGGGGTTGGGCACTTAGGCAACCCGCCACTTGGTCCCCATCGGCGTGTCCTCGATCTCCACACCACGAGCTTTCAGCTCCACGCGAATCGCGTCGGCGGCCTTGAAATCCTTGGACTTACGGGCCTGGTCGCGGGCGGCGAGGCGCTCAGCGACCCAGCCCGCCAGCGCCGGGTCCACGATCTTCGGCGTGGGCAGCACGTCGAGCAAGCCTGCGACCCGCTCGAAGGCGGTGAGTGCCCCGTTCCCCTTCTCCTTCTTAACGCGGTCCAGTTCCCGGTTTGCGGCGCGCACGAACTCGAACAGGGCCGCGACCGCGCGCGGCGCATCGAGGTCGTCGTCGAGTCCCGCGGTGAACTCCGCCTCCAGGTTTTGCGCCAGGTCCGGCAGGTCGCCGCCCGACGTTCTCAGCCGCTCGTGGAACTCGCCGAGCCGGCGCACTCCCTCCGTCGCTCCGCCCAGGGCTTCGTCGTTGAAGTCGATCGGTTGGCGGTAGTGCGACTGCCAGAACAGGAGCCGCACCGCCGCGGCGTCGACGCCTTGCTCTCGCAAGTCGCGCGCGGTGAGGAAGTTGCCGAATCGTTTCGACATCTTGGTGCCGCGCACGTTCAAGAACTCGCCGTGCAGCCAGAAGCGCGCGAACGGCTGACCCGTCGCGCCTTCCGACTGCGCGATCTCGTCTTCGTGGTGCGGGAAGATCAGGTCGATGCCGCCGCAGTGAATGTCGAGGGTTTGCACGCCGAAGCGGCGCTCGATTTCGTCGAGCGACATCGCTGAGCACTCGAGGTGCCACCCCGGCCGGCCGCGACCGAACGGCGCGTCCCACGCCGCGCCCACCGACTCGTCCTCGGCGTCCGCCTTTTTCCAGAGCGCAAAGTCGCTCGGGTCCTCCTTGGCATACTCGTCGCTCGCGACTCGTGCGCCCACCTTGATCTGACGAGTGTCAAGCCGCGACAACCGCCCGTACTTCGGGAACTTGGCGAGCGCGAAATAGACCGATCCATCATCTCCCTTGTAGGCCACACCGCGCTCGAGCAGCCGCTCCACCAGCGCGATCATCTGCGGGATGTACTGCGTCGCGCGCGTGTAGACGTGTGCGGGCTTGATGCGGAGGTAATCGCGGTCCTCGAAAAAGGCCTGCGCGAACGGCTCGGTGTGCTCCGTGATGCGTTTCCCCGCGGCGGCGGCCGCTTTGATCACGCGGTCGTCGACGTCCGTGAGATTCATGATGTGAAACACGTCGAACGCCGAGTGCTCGAGCCAACGGCGCAGCAGATCTTCGAACAGGAACGTCCGGAAGTTGCCGATGTGGGCGTAGTTCCAAACGGTGGGGCCGCAGGTGTAGAGCAGCACGCGCGGCGGCGCGAGCGGGTGGAACGGCTCGACGCTCCGCGTCAACGTGTTGTAGAGAGAGGGCGCCCCCATCGGTCCGCGAAACGTAGGCGGGCCCGCCGAAAGCGTCAACGCGCTGCGTCGTGCGCGTCCAGGACGATCTCTTCCAGTGATTTCACGCGCACGCGCGACGCGCGCACGGCGAGGCGATGGGCGCGGCACAACGCCAGCGCGGCTTCGGGCGTGCGGCCCGCAAGCGGGGCTTCGAGCCCGGCGGCGGTGACCCGGAATCCCGGCGGCGGCTCGGGAGGTGGGCTGTCGAGAAAGACCTCCAGGACACGCTCGGCGAGCAGCGCCGCGAGCGCGCCCGCGCGTACGATGCGGCCGGCGCGCAGCACCAAGACCCGCCCGGCCACTCGTTCGAGCGCGGTCAGGTCGCGGGCCGCAAGCAGCACGGCAACACCAGTGGCCGCGAGGCGCGCGACGCGGGCGCAAAGGTCCCGCCGGGCCAGCGGATCGAGACCCGAGAGTGTCTCGTCGAGCAGCAGGACACGGCGCCCGCCGAGCGCCGCCTGGGCCAGGGCGAGACGGTGGAGATCGACGCGACCGAGCGCGGCCGCGCGCGTGTCGGCGACCGGCGCGAGTCCGGCGACGTCGAGCGCGTCGTGGACGAGCGCGCGACCCCGCACACCGCCCGTGTGGAACCGCGCGTAGTAGGCGAGCGTCTCGCGGACGGTGAGAGCGGGCGGGAAGACCGGGGCTTCAGGGGCGTATCCCGCGTCCCCGCAGACGAATACCGTCCCTCGGTGGGGCGGCAACAGCCCCGCCGCCACCCGCAGCAACGTGGTTTTCCCTGCCCCGGCGGGCCCCACGATTCCGATGATCTCCCCGGGGAGGAGCGCGAGCGATACGGAGTCCAGCGGCCAGGGGCCGGACACGTCGTTGAACGTGAGGGCGTAGTCGGTCATGGTGCTCGCGCCCGTCGCCTCACGACTCCGCTCGCCAAGACCACGCCCAGTCCCGCCCAAGCGGCGGCGTGCAGCAACGCCCCGATGTCACCGGCCGCGACTTCTCGGTAGCGCCAGAGCGCCGGACCCAGCTCGAGCGCGCTGGCGATGGCGAGCCGCGTGGCGCCGGGCTCGGCGACGCCGACGATCGTCTCGGGCGGGACGGCTCCGGCGAGCGCCGTACAAAGAAAGAGCACGAGCGCGGCGGCTGTGCCGGCGACGAGCACAGCCGCCAGCGCGAACCCAGCGACCGCCGCCGCCGCTGCGAGGCCCGCCAACGCGGCCTTTGTCTGCCACCCCACCAGGGCGGTGCACGCCAACGTGAGGCTGGCAGCGGGGATGACCGCCGCGAGCCAACGGCCGCAAGCAACGGCGAGCGGGGTCGTTGGGTGCGTGAGAGCGATGGCGAGTGCGGCCCGGTCGGCGGCGGAGCCGGCCGCGAAGGCAGCGCCCAAGACGCCGCCGAGGGCGCCGGCGTGTAATGCGACACTCAGCGGGTCGGCACCGCGGTTGCCGAGCCAGACCAGGGCGGCGCCGAGGAGCAGCAGGCAGATGCCGTAGCGGGTGCGCGCGAGGCGCGGGCGTACCAGCGCCCACTCGGCGAGCACGCAGCGGAGGAAGTGCACGGGGGCACTATAAAGAAGAAAGGGCGGCGATCGGTACCGAATCGCCGCCCCGCGAACCAAATCATCGCGCGTTGTAGGGGCGCAGCATGCTGCGCCCCTACCGGCCCATCCCCGCCTCCTTGACGATCGCGTCCACCAACGGTCCCGAATCGAACCGCACCGGATCGGTCGCCGGCAACCCCGTTTCTTCTGCGGCCTTGGCGATCGCCTCCCGCGCGGCTGCGTCTTCCATGTCGTACGTGTTCAGACAGATCCCGATCACCTTCGTGGGGTGCACCGGACGCGCCGCGCGCTCGTAGATGTCGATCATCTCCCGATACGACGGGATCTTCACCCACGGCTCGCGGCCGTGATAGTCGCCGATGAAATCACGCGTCGCTTGATGGCAGAGAATCAGCGCGTCGGGACAGGAGCCGTGCAGCAAACCGAGCGTCACGCCCGAGTAGCCCGGATGGATCAGGCTCCCCTGCCCTTCGACGAGCACGATGTCGTTGCCCTTGGCGCCTTGCAGCACCAGCTCCTCGGCGGCACCGGCGATGAAGTCGGCGACGACGGCGTCCACCGCGGTGCCCCACCCCTCGATGAAGATCCCCGTCTGCCCCGTCGCGACGAAGCTCGTCTTGTGACCGCGCTTCACCAGCTCGTCGCGCAGCTCGAGTTGGGCCGTCATCTTGCCGACGTTGCAGTCGGAGCCCACCGCGAGAATGACGAACGCGTCCACCTCGGCGGCGCGGCCGTCGGCGATCGGGAGATTCGGCGGCGGTTTGCGCGCGTCGAGGATCTTGACGCCCTTGGCCTTGGCGAGGGGACCCAGCTCGGGATCGTCGCCGATGAAGGTGTGGAGCCCGCTCCAGATCTCGAGGCGGCGCTCGATGGCGCTACGCAGCCACCCGCGCCATTCGTCGGGGAGCCGGCCACCGGGAGGCGCGATACCGATGAGCACGGCCGTCGCACCACCGCCCTGCGCGACGCCCTGATCGAAGTCGGCCACGACGGGGATCTTGCCGCCGAAGCCCAGCACGTCTTGGACGGTCTTTCCGGCTTCTTTGCGGTCGAGTACCGCGACGATCCGCTCGGGGAAGTAGCGGATGCAGGAGTTCGCGGTCTTCGAAGTCAGGGGGCCGAATTCGCCGTCGGCGACGATCAGGAATCGATGTTTAGGGGACTTCGTCATTTCACCGAAGCAGGCATGCGGTGCTCACCGGTGGCGCGGAGCACGGCGGGCTGTTGACGGTCCACGTCGCCGTAGATCTCGCCGTGCAGCACATGGCGCACGAGCACCAGGGTCACGGCGAGGATCGGCACGGCGACGATGAGTCCGACGGCGCCGAGCAGCGTGCCCATGATCAGGACGCCGCCGATCGTCAGCACGGGGGGCAGCGCGAGCCTGCGCTGCATGATGCGCGGCACGATGAAGTTCGCCTCGAACACGTGGACGAGGACGCCGAGCGCGATCACCAGCACCACCTTCAACCAGTCGCCCGTCGCCACCATGAACAGGGCCGGGAGCAAGGTGGAGACGAGCGTGCCGAAGAACGGGACGACAGCGACGAGCCCGGTGAAGATCCCGAACGCCAGCCAGAAGGGCACGCCCAGTATCCACAGGCCGATCGCCGTGAGAATGGCGAGCACCGTCATCGCGATGAGCTGACCCACCACCCACGCGCGCAGGGTCGCGGCCATGTCCTGGAAGACGCGCACCGCGATGGGACGATGGCGCGGCGCGATCAGGGAGATGAGGCCGTCGCGATACAGGTCGGGCTGGCGCGCGAGGTAGAGCGCCATCACGACAACGCTGGCGCCTTCAATGAACGCCTTCCCGCCGCCGCGCACGGTGCCGATCAACGAGCCGCGCAAGAAGTCCGTGGCGTCGTTCACGATCCCGGCGACGAGGCCGGACGACGGGTCGGCGAGCTCCGTGCGCCGCAGCACCGGGTATTGGCTGGCCCAGCCGGCGAGGACGTTCTGGATCCTCGTGAGGGTGTCCGGGAGTCCGCCCACGAGCGCCTGCGTTTGGTCGATCACCGGAGGCACGAGGAGGGCCGCGATGAACCCCACGGCGGCCAGGGTGGCCACCACGGCGATCGTCAGCCCCGCCCAGCGCACCAGCTTGAAGCGCCGCTCCAGCCAGTCCGTGACCGCGGAGAGATAGACCGCGAGCAGGATGGCGATGAAGACGAGCAGCAGGATGTCGACCACCCGGACGACGAACCAGATGACGATGGCCGCAACAAAGAGCGCCACGAACGTGGCGCTCGACAACCGGGTGGGTGGGGGCGTGGGGTCGATCGTCAGGGTCAGCGGCTGTGCTCGGCGTCGTCATCCTCGACGATGTCCGCCTCTTTGGCGCCCTTGCCCAGCGCCTTCGCCTCCGGCGCCGAGCCGGCGGGGAGGAGACCCATCTTGCGCTTCAGCTCGATCAGCTGCTCGTCGGCGTTGGCCTTCACTTCGAGGCCCTGGAACTGCTTCATCAGATTGTCGCCGGAAAGCTCGTCATTCACCTCGGCGGCGGCGATGAGCTTGCGCTCCTCGTGCTCGATCTGCTCCGCCATCCGTTCGAACGTCTCGAAGGCGCTCTTGTCGGAGATCGAGGACATCGTTTCCTGGATGCGCTTGTGCGCCTCGGCCCGCTTCTGACGGGCGACCAGGATGTTCTTTTTGCGCTTCGCTTCTTCGATCTTGTCGTTGAGCTGGCGCAGCGAGCCCTTGAGCTTGTCGGTCTCTTCGCGGTGCTTGATCCACGTCTCTTGGAGCTGCACGGCGTTCTGGACGTGCTCGTTGTGCCGCAGCAGCGCCTGCTTGGCGAGGTCGTCGCGGCCTTCCTGCACGGCGAGCACGGCGCGCTTCTCCCAATCTTCGGAGAGTTTCTTCTCCTGCTCGGCCTGCGCCGAGAGCCGCTTCTCATCGGCGATCGCGGCGGCCACCTGCTGCTTGGCTTTCGCCAACTGGCTGCGCATGTCGATGATCAGCTGCTCGAGAACCTTTTCCGGATTCTCGGCCCGCGAGATCAGGTCCGTGATGTTGGACCGGATCAGCGTGGACAGACGGTCAAAAATCCCCATTCGGCGCCTCTCGCTCTCCTGGAAGGGCTACTCGCCCGCCCGCAATGTGCGCTCGCGCTTCTGCGCGAGCAGCCGCTCCGCAAAATCTAACCGCTCGGCCAGCTCGGCGATCTGGCCGTGTAGCTGATCCACCCGTTCCTCGAGCTGTGCCACCCGCGGCTCGTCGCCGGCCGTGTCGATCCCCTTGCGACGGTGCAGCCCCCCGCGGATCCGTTCCGCCATGGCGGCGGCGATGTCCGATTTGAAGAACGCGTACAACACCACGCCGGTGATGATCAGCCCCGCCACCACTCCGATCAGCGGGATCAGCTGATTCGGGTCGAACGGCAGCAACGGCGGTTGGGGCGGCTGCGGCGTTGCAACCTGTAGAATCATGGCTTCTCCTACGCCCGAACTACGGCGTGCGTTTCAGCGGGCAACGTCACGCGCGCGGCGGCCCCAGCCGCTCAGCGCCCCGCTGCTGGCCCAGGAGCCGCTCCGTAAAATCTACTCGCTCCGCCAGTTCCGCCACCTCGCGGCGCAACTGCTCCATCGCCTCGAGCGCGTCTTCGCCCCCTCCCGCCTCCACGGGGGGCACCGGACCGTGGCGCAACCGCTCGGCCAGCGCCTTGCCGAGCGCCGAGTTCGCGAGCATCCATGCGAAGAAGCCGCCAATCGCGACGATGGGAATGAAGACCCCGACCATGCCGGGGTTCACGGCAGCCGCCCCGTCTCCCGCTGCTGCGCCAGCAACCGCTCGGCGAAGTCGACTCGCTCCTCGAGCTCGGCGACGCGACGAGAGACATCATCCAGCTCCGCGATGCGTTCCCGCAGATCGTCCACCTCCGCTCGCGGCCGGTCGAGCGGCGGACTCGCCGCCCGCAAGAAGCGCTTGGCCAGGGCCGGCACCACCATGACGGCCAAGAGCGGCCCACCCACCACGGCCGCCATCGTGAAGAAGAGTTCGATCCCATGGCCCATGCTTCTATCCTCGCGGCTTCGCCAGGAGCCGCTCGGCGAAATCCATCCGCTCGGCAAGGTCCGCCACTTCGTGCCGCACCTGTTGGAGCTCGGTGAGGATCTCGTCGCGCTCGTCCTTCTCCAGCCCCGGCCGCCGGTGCTCGCCGGCGATGCGCTTGGCGACCGCGGCCGCGACCGGGCGCAACACCCAGAAGGTGCCCCCGAAGAACATGAACGCCGCTACCGCCTCGGGTCCGTTCATCGGTTGCCTGGCGACAGCCGCTCGGGGTCGCGCTGCTTAGCCAAGAGCCGCTCGGTGAAGTCCACGCGCTCGCCCAGCTCCGCCACCTCGCGGCGCATGTCCCGGAGCTCCGTCAGCAGGTCTTCGCGCAAGCCGACCAGCTCGTCCTTGATGCCGACATCGACGCGTGGCCGAATGCGCTCGGAAAGCGCGCGCACCAAAGGAAACGCGAGCAGCCCGAACCCCACCATGGCCACGACACTCAGGAAGACTTCTTCAGGTCGCATGCGTTACCTCACCGGCGGGAGGCGTTCGGCCTCGCGGCGCTGCGCCAGCATTCGCTCGGCGAAGTCCATTCGCTCGCCGAGCTCGCTCACCTCTTTGCGCGTCTGCTGCAGCTCTGTGAGCATGTCCTCTCGCAGGGCTTCGAGTGCCTCGTGTACCGCGCCGGGCGCATTCGGCGCGCCACCCCGGATGCGCTCCGCGATGGCCCTCCCGATCGGGGAGATGGCGAGCAGAAAGAGGCTGCCGCCGCCGAAGATGAACACGATCGCAAGGATGTCTTCCATGCTCGGGACGACACGCTCCTTCTCTGGTGCAACCTACCGTCTAGTCCCCTGGCTGCAACACCTTACGCAGGTATTGCCCGGTGTAGCTGCCCTTGGTACGGGCGACGGCCTCGGGCGTCCCGGCCGCCACCACCCGCCCGCCCGCGTCCCCACCCTCGGGACCGAGGTCGATGACCCAGTCGGCGGTCTTGACGACGTCGAGGTTGTGCTCGATGACCACGACCGTGTTGCCCTTGTCCACCAAGCGGTGCAGCACGTCGAGCAGGAGCCGCACGTCCTCGAAGTGCAGGCCCGTCGTCGGCTCGTCGAGGATGTAGAGGGTCCGCCCGGTGTCGCGCTTCGCCAGCTCGGTGGCGAGCTTGACGCGCTGCGCCTCGCCCCCCGACAGTGTCGTCGCCGATTGTCCAAGGTGGATGTACCCGAGTCCTACGTCGTTCAACAGCTCGAGTTTCGTCTTGATACGCGGTTGGTGCTCGAAGAAGTCGAGCGCGTCCGCCACCGTCAGATCCAGGACGTCGGCGATCGACTTTCCTTTATAGCGCACCTCCAGGGTCTCCCGGTTGTAGCGCCGCCCTTTGCAGACTTCGCACGGAACGTACACGTCGGGCAGGAAGTGCATCTCCACCTTCACCAGACCGTCGCCCTGGCACGCCTCGCAGCGGCCCCCCTTGACGTTGAAGGAGAAGCGGCCGGGTCCATAGCCGCGCAGCTTCGACTCGGGGAGGAAGGTGAACAGCTCGCGAATCGGCGTGAACAGCCCCGTGTAGGTGGCGGGATTGGAGCGTGGCGTCCGGCCGATGGGGCTTTGATCGATGTCGATCACCTTGTCGATATGGTCGAGCCCCTCGATCCGGTCGTGCGCGCCGGGCACGACCTTGGCCCGGTAGAAATGCCGCGCCAATGCCTGGTACAGGATGTCGGTGACGAGGGTCGACTTCCCCGATCCCGACACGCCCGTCACGGCCACGAATGACCCGAGCGGAAAGTCGACCGTCACGTCCTTGAGGTTGTGCTGCCGCGCCCCCACGACTTTGAGCACCCGGTCCTCGGGCGCGGTGCGGCGGCGCGGCGGCACCGCGATGCGCAGCTCGCCCTGCAAGTAGCGCGCGGTGAGGGAATCGCGGTGGCGCAGCACGTCGGCAAGGGGCCCCGCCGCGATCACCTCGCCGCCGTGCCGTCCCGCGCGGGGCCCCAGGTCCACGACGTAGTCGGCCGCGCGGATCGTCTCCTCATCGTGCTCGACCACGAGCACCGTGTTGCCGAGGTCGCGCAGCTCCCGCAGCGTCGCGAGTAGGCGGCCGTTGTCACGCTGGTGGAGGCCGATCGACGGCTCGTCGAGGATGTAGAGCACCCCGACGAGACGGCTCCCGATCTGCGTCGCGAGCCGGATGCGCTGTGCTTCGCCACCCGAGAGCGAGGCGGCGGAGCGGTCGAGCGTCAAGTAGTCGAGCCCGACGTCGGACAGGAATCGCAGCCGATCGACAACCTCCTTGAGGATCGGCCGCGTGATTTCGGGATTGAGACCCTTAATGCCCGTACAGAACGCGAGAGCCTCCCGCACCGCGAGGGCGACGACGTCGCCGATGCTCTCCCCCGCCACGAGCACCGACAGGCTCTCGGGGCGCAGACGCTTCCCTTTGCAGACGGGACACGCCTGCTCCACCATGTACTGGTCGAGCTGCTCGCGCATGGCGTCGGACGCCGTCTCGCGATAGCGCCGCTCCACGTTGTGGAGCACGCCCTTCCAACCCGATTCATACGAGCCGTGCCAGCGCTCGCTGTCGTACTGGTACGTGAATGTCTTGCCGGGCGCCCCCTCGAGCAAAACCTTGCGCACTGCCGCCGACAGGTCCCGCCACGGCGCGTTGAGGTCGAACTTGAAGGCCTTCGCCAGCGCCGGCAGGACGACCTTCCGCAAGTAGCCGCTCGGCTCGCCCCACGGCAGGACGACACCCTCGAGAATCGACAGACTCGAGTCGCCGAGTACGAGATCCGCGTTGACTTCGCGCCGCGTGCCGAGTCCCGAACATTCGGGACAGGCGCCGAACGGCGAGTTGAAGGAGAACTGCCGCGGCTCGAGCTCGGGGAGCGAGAGGCCGCACTTGGGACAGGCGTAGCGCTCCGAGAACAGCGTCGCGCGCGGGCTCCCGCTCTGGCGCACGACCTCGACCACACCGTCGGCGGCCTTTAGCGCCGTCTCGATCGAGTCGGCGAGCCGTCCGCGATCGGCGGCGCGCACCACGAGCCGGTCCACCACGACGGCGATATCGTGGTTCTGGCGACGGTTCAGTTTCGGGACCGCCGACAGATCGTGCGTCGTCCCGTCCACACGGACGCGCACGAACCCTTGCTTCGACATCGCCTCGAAGACATCGCGGAACTCCCCTTTGCGTCCTCGCACCAGCGGCGCGAGCACTTCGATCTTCGTCCCCTCGGGCCACGCCAGCACGAGGTCGGTGATCTGCGACGCGCTCTGCCGCTCCACCGGCGTGCCGTCGTTGGGGCAGTGCGGCGTTCCCGCGCGGGCCCAGAGGAGCCGCAGGTAGTCGTAGATCTCGGTGATGGTGCCGACGGTGGAGCGGGGATTCGAGCCGGCGGTCTTCTGCTCGATCGAGATCGCCGGCGACAGTCCCTCGATCGCATCCACGTCCGGCTTTTCCATGAGGCCGAGGAACTGGCGCGCGTACGCCGACAGCGACTCGACGTAGCGCCGCTGCCCCTCGGCGTAGATCGTGTCGAACGCGAGCGACGACTTGCCCGATCCCGACAGCCCCGTGATGACCGTGAGGGTGCCGCGGGGAATCTCGACGCTGATGTTCTTGAGGTTGTGCTCGCGGGCACCGCGAACGATGAGGGCGTCGCCGGACATATCCCCGTAGCCTAGGGGGCGCCCCCGCCTCAGGTCAACTCTCCCCCCAACGCTTGCCTATCCCTCGCGGTCTTCCTACGTTAGGCCTCCCATGCCTACACACGCCCTCCTCGTCCTCACCACGCTCGGCTCCGCCGAGGACGCCCGGGCGTTCGTCACGGGCCTGGTGGAGGATCGGTTGGTTGCGTGTGGCACCGTCTTGCCCGGGGCCGCGTCGGTGTATCGCTGGGAGGGAACGATCACGGAAGAGCAGGAGGTCGTCGTGCTGCTGAAGACCGATGCGTCGAAGTGGGAGGAATTGAGCGCCGCGGTGATGGAGCGGCATCCCTACGAGGTCCCCGAGCTCCTCGCCTTCCCCGTGGAGCGCGGCACCGATCTGTACCTCTCCTGGCTCACCAACGAGGTGGTCGCGTGAACCGGCGTCGCGAGCGGCGGTGGCAGTCGTCGCAGGACCGGGCGCGAGTCGCCGCGGAGCTCATCGAGGAAGCCGAGTCGCTCACGGAAACGGGAGCGATCGCGACGCCGCTCGATGTCGCGCGGGACAAACTCCCGCCGCCGCTGCGCGTCGAGTCGAAGCAGCCAGAGGCGCCGCGGGCGAAACTCGATCAGGAGCCGCCTACGCCGCCCGAACCGCCCACGTCTCCCACGGCCCCCGTCCTCCCGGCGCCGCCAGCCGCCACGGAGCCCGCAGCGCCGGTGGCCCAACCAGTGGACGATCCGCTGTACATATCGGCGCGCGAGGCGAGTGAGCGCGGCGACTTCGATCGGGCCGCGGCGTCGTACCGCGATCTGCTGGCGCGCGAGCCGGGGCACGTGAAGGCACGGAACAACCTGGCGCTCATCCTCGATGCGCGCGGCGACCGTGACGGCGCGCTCGCCGAGCTCGATCGAGCCCTCGAGACCGACCCGAACAACGCCGGCCTGCTCGTCAATCGTGCCGCGGTACTCGGCGCCAAGGGGAGCTACGCCGCGGCGCAGCGCGATCTACTGCGCGTGATTCGCGACGATGGCGCGAACGTCGAAGCACTGTTCAACCTCGGCGTGGTCTTCACGCGGCGGGGATTGTGGGCCGACGCGATCGCGCAGCTGAGGCGGGCGGTCGAAGTCGATCCGGCCCGGGCCGCCGCCTGGTACTACCTGGGCGACGCGCTAAACCACGTGGACGATCTCACGGGCGCGCTGGCCGCGTTGGAGCGGGCTGTCGAGCTTCAGCCCACCAATCCGAAGGCGCTGTACGGCATCGGGAAGGTGCTCGACCGTCTGAACCGGCCCGACGAGGCCACCGTGATGTACCGCCGTTCGCGGGAGGTCGCGGGCAGGTGATTCGCGTGGTGGTGGACGACGTGGGGTTTCTCGCAGCCGACGCGATCGTCCGTCCCGCCACCACCCGCCTCGACCCAACCGCCGCCGCCCTGCGCCGCCTGGAGACGATGGGCGGGGCCGAGTTTCACGATCGCCTGCGCCTGACGCGCGATCTGCCGGTCGGCGCGGCAGTGGTGACCGCGGCGGGCGGCGACCTGCCCGCCGAATTCGTGATTCATACCGTCATCCGCAGCGAGACCGAGCCCGTGAGCCGCGGGAGCGTGACGCGCGCCTGGCGCGCGGCGCTGCAGCAGGCGCAGGAGTGGCAGTTCGGCCACCTCAGCGTCCCCCCGATCGGCACCGGCGCCGGCAACCTCACGATCGAAGACGCCGCCGAGATCATGGCGACGGTGCTGCACGTGCACCTCGAGAATTCCGCCTTCCCCGCCGACGTATCTTTTGTCGTGGAGACGCCGGAACAGCACGAGGTGTTCGAGGCCGCGTTGCGGCGCGCCTCTGCCGCGAGCGAGACGTGACCCGCCGCCACTGGGCCATCGGCGTCCTGGCGGCCTGGTTGCTGTCGCTCGGGTGGCTGGTGAAGCGGGAGCTGTTCCGATCGACGAGCGCCCGGTTGGCCGACGCGGCGCTCGCGGTCCCGCCCGGCGCGCTGTTCTACCGGCTCGATCTGGGCTCCCAACAGGTGGGCTTCGTCTCCTCGACGCTCGACACGCTCACGGACTCGATCCGCGTGGAGGACGTGTTCGTCCTCGACGTCGCCGCCGTCGGCAAGCTGCGCCGCACCACGGCCCGTAGCGTCGCGCTCCTCTCCCGCACGTTGCGGCTGCAACGGGTGGACGTGACGTTCGACGGGGATCTCGGCCAGTTCGTGGCGCACGTCCGCGTCATGGGTGACTCCTTGCTCCGCGTCTCGATCGTGTCGGATGGCGACTCGCAGGTCACGCGCATCCCCCTCACCGGCCCCATCACGCTCCCAACCTTGCTGCCCCTGCGCCTCGCCTTCGGGGGCGAGCTGAAGCACGGACGGAGCTACTCGGCGCGGTTGTTCGACCCGTTGCTGCTGGCGGCGCGGGACGTGACGGTGCGCGTCGCCGCGGAGTCCACGCTCGTCGTGGCCGACAGCGCCGACCTCGACTCCACGACGATGGTGTGGGGACCCGAGCACTTCGACACGGTGCGCGCCTTCCGGATCGACCACGAGACGAACGGCGTTCGCGTCAGCAATTGGATCGACGCGCAGGGACGGGTCGTGCGCTCCTCGGGCCACGTGGGATTCGCGATGGAGCGCTCCGCGTTCGAGATCGCGTACGAGAACTTCCGGCGGCGCGACACCGCGCGCGTGGCGCGAACCAGCGCCGCCCCCGATCTCGGGGACGTCGTTCCGGTGACGGCGCTCGCCGCCGGCGTTCGGGCGGGCCCGCCCGAGCCCGGACTGGCTGGCTTACGCGTGCGGTTGTCGGGCGTCGACCTGACGGGATTCGACCGGCTGCTCGCGGGGCCGCGCCAGCATCTCGCGGGCGACACCCTCGAGATCACCGGAGAAAGCTCGCTCCAAGCTCACGCCACGCCCTATCGTCTGCCGGCGCGGGATAGCGCCCTGGCCCGCTGGCTTCAGCCCGAGCCCCTCATCCAGAGCTGGGACCCGCGCATCGCCGCGCAGGCGCGTCTCATCCTCAACGGACGCGACCGCGCCAATCCCGCCAGGGCCGCGGAGCTGCTCACCCACTGGGTGCACGCCAACCTGCGGCGCGAAGTCGCCACCACCGTGCCCAGCGCGGAAAAGGTGCTCGAGACGAGGCGCGGCGACTGCAACGAGTTCGCGACCTTGTACGTCGCGCTCGCGCGCTCGGCGGGCCTGCCGGCGCGCACGGTGTCCGGGCTCCTCTACTTGAACGGCCGCTTCTACTATCACGCCTGGCCCGAGGTGTATCTCGGCGACTGGGTGGCCGTCGATCCGATGTTCGACCAGTACCCGGCCGACGCCGCGCACGTGCGGTTCGCCATCGGCGGGCTCGCGCGCCAGGTGGAGCTCTTCCCCTTGGTGGGCCGACTCACGCTCGAGGTCTTATGATTCGCCTGGAGAACCTCACGAAGCTCTACGGCAGCTTCGTCGCCGTAGATGACATCAGCCTGCACGTGCCGCGCGGCGTGCTGTACGGCTGCCTCGGCCCGAACGGTGCCGGCAAGACCACGACGCTGCGAATGATCGCCGGCATCCTGCGCCCGACGCAGGGCCGCGTGCTGCTCGGCGGCGACGACGTGCATGTCAATCCGCTGGCCGCCAAAATGCGGCTCGGGTTCATCCCGGACCGGCCCTTCGTGTACGACAAGCTCACCGGCGTCGAGTTCCTCCGTTTCGTCGCGGGGCTCTACGGCCAGGAGGGGGACTCAGTCGAGCGTCGCATCGCGGAGCTGCTCGAGGTGTTCGAGCTGACCAGCTGGCAGAACGAGCTGGTCGAGGCATACAGTCACGGGATGCGGCAGAAACTCATCATCTCCAGCGCATTGATTCACCGC
>Ga0307299_10000345_pt1 | contig 15379 bp, 12 predicted proteins | sample ER_DNA_159_FD_194466 | JGI IMG/M metagenome (GOLD analysis project Ga0307299, IMG submission 194466) | Bulk soil microbial communities from the East River watershed near Crested Butte, Colorado, United States - ER_DNA_159 | ecosystem: Environmental > Terrestrial > Soil > Floodplain | place... | reverse complement strand
ACCCTCGAAATAGAACGCGTAGCTGGGCGTGGCGGCCACATCGACCCGAGCGGCGAGAATCCGCCCGAAGCGGCGCTCTCCCTCAGGCGACTCGAGACGCTCGATCAGCACGTCGAAGCGGTCCCCGGGCCGGATATCGCGCGTGAAGTCGACTTCCCAGTCGTACACGTCGGCGATCGCCCACGCGAGGGCGACCCGTTCTTTGCCCGGCAGGAACGAGTCGGGGACAGCGCCGTCGAGCGCGTCGTACAAGTTCGACTGGATGACGCCCGTGGCGCGCAGCCGCGTCCTGCTCCAGGGAATCGTCTCGACGGTCTCGCGCCAGCCCGAGTCGCCGCCGAGTCGTGTCACCCACAGGCGAACTTCGGGGCCGGTGCGGACGCCGAGGCGCTGCGCGACGGAGTCGCCCTTCAAGCGTCGCACGTTGAAGACTAGGCCCGGGCGCAGACGCCGAGTATCGAGCGCGCGGGCCGCACTCAAGAACGCGACGTAGTCGCTGCCCGTAATGCCGGCGCGGGTGAGCAGATCCGACATGGTCTCACGGGCGCGCAGCGTGTCGGCCCACTCGTCGTACGCACTGGTGACGACGATCGCGGGGGCGGTCGGCAGGCGGCGCGCCGACCACGCCTCGTGCGCGGCCCACAGCAACCCGCCGGCGGCCAGCGCGCCGGCGACGACGTAATGACTGGTGCGCCAGGCCATCAGTCCATCTGACGCCGGATGAACGTGGGGATTTCCATCTCGTTGAGCTCCGGGGTCCCCGGTGGCGCGGACGGCGGGGCCGACGGACGTTTGGCTCCCCCCCCCCCAGGGCCACCGACTTCGGCGGGCTTCGCGTAGCCCGGGGGCGGTGGGGGCGTGGGCCTGGCGCCGCGCTCGCGGAACGGCAAGACGCCCGGCGCGCCGCGCGGCGCGGCGGCGTCGGCCAGAGCGCCGCTCCGGTCGAACCCGGTCGCGATGACGGTGATGCGGACCTCGCCGTGCATCGCCGGATCGTTGACCGCGCCGAAGATGATCTCGGCTTCGTCACCGGCGGCGTCGTGGATCGCTTCGCTGATCTGAGTGACTTCGCCCAGGGTGAGATCCTCGCCCCCGGTGATGTTGATGAGAACACCGGTGGCGCCCGCGATGGAGATGTTGTCGAGCAGCGGGCTCGAGATCGCCTGCTGCGCGGCTTCCATCGCGCGGTTCTCTCCGCGTCCGGTGCCTGTGCCCATCAGTGCCGCGCCGCCGTTCTGCATGACCGTCCGCACATCCGCGAAATCGACATTGACGAGGCCGGTCACGCAAATCAGCGATGAGATACCCTGCGTCGCATGCAGCAGTACTTCGTCGGCTTTCTTGAGGGCATCCTGGAACGGGATCCCCTTCCCCACCACCGCGAGCAGCCGCTCGTTGGGGACGACGATCATCGTGTCCACGTGCTTGCGCATCTCGGCGATGCCCATTTCGGCCTGGCGCATCCGCTTCCGCCCCTCGAACAGGAACGGTTTCGTCACGATCCCGATCGTCAGGGCGCCCAGGTCACGCGCGACTTGGGAGATGATCGGCGCCGATCCGGTGCCGGTCCCGCCGCCCATGCCGCACGTGACGAAGACGAGGTCTGCACCCTGCAGGGCGTGGAGCACCTCGTCGCGGTTCTCTTCGATGGCCTGACGCCCGATCTCGGGCCGGGCCCCGGCGCCGAGCCCCCGCGTGAGCTTCTTGCCGATCTGGATCTTGACGTCGGCCTTGTTGTTGAGCAGCGCCTGGGCGTCGGTGTTCACAGAAATGAACTCGACTCCGCCGACGTGCTCGTCGATCATGCGGTTCAAGGCGTTACCGCCGCCCCCGCCTACGCCGACGACCTTCATCCGCGCGTTCTGCGTGACTGTTTCTTCGAGTTCGAAGATCATGGCTCTCCCCTAGAAGAAATCCTGCAGCCACCGCTTGAGCGGCCCGAACCATTTGTCCACGCCTGTCCCGCCGAACAGCACGCCCGGTGCCGCCCCGTGCGCCGCTTTGCGCGCCGCGTACAGCACCAGCCCGACCGGCACCGCGTAGCGCGGCGCCTCCACGCTGTCCACCAACCCTGAAATGCCGAACTCCGGATGACCGGCGCGCACCGGCACCGCAAACGCCTCGCGCGCCAGCTCCGCCATCCCGGGGAGGTGCGCGGTTCCGCCGGTCAACACGACGCCGGCCGGCAACTTGCCCCCGCCGAACCCCGCCCGCTCGAACTCCCGGCCTACCAGCTGGAAGATCTCGTCCACGCGCTGGTGGATGATGTGCGCCAGCAGCTCGCGCGACGCCTGCCGCGCCCCCTGCCCGGGCGTCGACGGCAGGTTGATCATCTCCGCGGCGTCCACGAGCGGCGTGTACGCCGCCCCGTGCCGCTCCTTCAATCGCTCGGCGTCGGCCTGCGTCACGCCGAGGCCCTGAACCAGATCGTTCGTCACGTGCGTGCCGGCGTACTTGAGCGACGCCAGGTGCCGGATCTTCCCGTCGTGAAAGATCGCCACGCCCGTCGAGCTGCCGCCCACTTCCACCAGGGCGACGCCCAGCTCCTTTTCGTCGTCGGTCAGGACCGCGTACGACGCCGCCAGCGGCTCCAGCACCAGATCCGCGACGCGGTACCCGGCGCGCTGCACGCTCTTGCGCAGGTTCTGCGCGGCGGTGGACTGCACCGTCACCAGGTACATCTCGACCTCGAGCCGGGTCCCCGTCATGCCGACGGGATCCGAAATGCCGCGCTGCTGATCCACGATGTACTCCTGCGGGATGTCGTGCAGGAGCTCGTGATCCCGGCCGAGCGACACCGCCCGCGCCACCTCGTTCACCCGCGCCACGTCCTGGGCGGTGATCTCCTCGCGGCTCACGGCGACCACGCCTTGTGACCCGCGCGCCGACACGTGCTCGCCCGCGATGCCGCAGGTGACGTCGTTCACCTTCACGCCGGCCATCCGCTCGGCGTCCTTCAGCGCGGCGGCGACGGAACGGGTGGTCTCGTCGATGTCCCGCACCATGCCGCGGCGCACGCCGCCGTTCTTGGCGAGGCCCACGCCCAGCACCTTCGCGAGCGGCGAGCGCGGCAGATCGCCTACCACCTCGGCGATCACGGCGCACGTCTTGGTGCTGCCGAGATCGAGCCCGGCCACGAGGCGGCGCTCCGCCATCAGGCGCTCGCCTTCCGTCGCACCACTACCTGTCCGGCGTAGCGCGCGTCCAATTCGGCGTAGCGGCGCGCTTTCGCGGCCAAGTCTCTCGCCACCAGCACCACGGCCTGCACGACCTCCGGCCCGGCATCACGCGCCAACAGCACGCGATGGGACCCTAATTCTAGAAGAACGTCGCCGCGCACTCCGAAGCGCCGCGCGGCATCGATGTCTTGAAACAGAACCGGATCGAACGCCTGGATCCGGGCCAGCACCTGCACGATCCCGCTATCCGCGACCTGTGCGATCGGGAGATCGAGCGATCCACCTCCCACCGCCCGCGTGGGATCGAACGGCAACGACCGTCCCGCGGCATCCACGGCGATGAGCCCGCCGACGCCGGGGACCAGCGCGACCGGCTCCACCTCCCGCACGATCACCTTCAAGTCCGCCGGCAGCCGCCGCGCCACGTGTGCGTCCGCGACACCGGCCAGTCCCCGTACACGATCGGCGAGCAAGTGCGTGTCGTCGAACACGCTCGCCTTGGGCGCGAGTCGCAACGCCCCAAGCACCGCGTCCGGATCGAGGTTCCTCACGCCGACGACCTCGACCTGCCGCACGCGGAAGAACGCCAGACGCCGCAGCACGGACGGCGCGGCAAGCCAGAGCACCAGCGCGCCCAACACCACCCCGCCCCACAGCCATGCGCGCCGCGGCAGGCGCAGCTTCACTTTTGCCCCGCCTTCAAGATACCTAGAAGCTCGGGGCCAACGCGGGTCACGTCCCCCGCGCCCAGGGTGAAGACGACGTCCCCGGTGCGAACCGCCCGCGCCACCTGGTCCGTGAGGTCGGCGCGGTCGCGCACCGCCACCGTCGCGGCGCCGGCGCGGATCGCACTGCGCGCCACCAGCTCGTGCGTCACGCCTCCCCCCGCCGGCGGTTGCTCGCGCGCCGCGTAGATCGGCGCCACGACGACGACATCCGCCGCGGCCAACGCTTCACCCAGCGCCGCGCCGTGCAACGCGGTTCGCGAGTAGAGGTGCGGCTGGAACACGGCCACCACCCGGCGGCCCGGGAACGCCTGCCGCGCCGCGGCGAGCGTCGCCGCTACCTCGGTCGGGTGATGCGCGTAGTCATCCACCACGGTGACGCCGCCCTCCTCACCCAACCGCTCGAACCGCCGCCCTACACCGCCGAACGTCGCCAACGCCTTCGCGCCGGTCTTTACGTCCGCTTCGAGCGCATGCAGCACCGCAAGTGCGGTGGCCGCGTTGCGCACGTTGTGGAGGCCCGGCACCGCGAGTCGAAGCTTCACCGACGACCCGCCCGGCAATTCCACCGTCGCCCGCGAACCTGACGGCTCCTGCACGACGCCCCTGATCCGCACGTCCGCGTCTGCGCCCAGGCCCACGCGCCACACCGGCACGCTGAGCCGCGCCGCCACCCGCCCGGCACCCGCGTCGTCGCCCCCGGCGATCACGCGCCGAGCGCGGCCCGCGAATTCGACAAAGGCATCCTCGAGCGCGGCCACCGTGCCATAACACTCGAGATGATCGGCCTCGACGTTGTTCACCACCGCCACGGTCGGGGTCAGCGACAAGAAGGAGCGGTCGTACTCGTCGGCCTCGACTACGAAGAGGTCGTTCGACCCAACCTTCGCGTTGCCCCGCCATGCAGCGACGCGGCCGCCGGCGAGTCCCGTTGGGGTTCGCCCGGCGGCCGTGAGTGCCTCCGTGACCATTACCGTGGTGGTCGTCTTACCATGTGTCCCCGCGACCGCCACGAGGGTCCCACCCCCGTCGGCCACCAGCTCCCCGAGGGCGTCGGCGCGACGCACGACCGGTATGGCCAGGGCCCGCGCGCGCTGCAATTCGGCGTGATCCGGCGGGACGGCCGCCGTAACCACCACCGCCCGGGCGTCCTTCAGGTGGCCCGGGTCATGCCCCCGCCACACCTGAACCCCGAGGGCTGCCAAATCGGCGGCGCCGGCGGGGTCAGAGTCGCATCCCGTTACGGTCACCCCGAGGTGCCTGGCGATGAGCGCCAGGGCGCTCATCCCCGCTCCGGCTATGCCCATAAAGTGAATCGGGCGGGGATCCCCGGGTCGAAACAAGGTCATGTGTGGTGGGCTAGTATAGCGAATCTACTAAACTTGCGAAAGAGCTTGAGGTTAGCTGACCAGTGTCAAAATCTTTGACATGATCTCCCGGGCGGCGTCCGGGTGTCCCCGACTCAGGGCGGCATCGGCGAGCGACGCGAGTCGACCCCGATCGCCGACCACCTCGGTGATCGCGTCGGCGAGCGAGCTCGCCGACAATGCTCCCTCGGGAAGCATCACGGCGGCGCCCGCCGCCGCGAGTGCGCGCGCATTGAACGTTTGATGATCGGCGGCGGCCGTCGGCAACGGAATCAAGACGCTCGCTTTGCCCCACGCGCACAACTCGGCGATGGTCATCGCGCCCGCGCGCGACACGACGAGATCGGCGGCGGCGTACGCGGGCGCGATCGGATCGAAGAAGCCACGCACACACACACTCCCCGGCCGCGCGAGGGATGCGTAGCGCTCGTACTGCGCGGTTCCTGTCCCCCACAGCACGTTCACACCCGCGAGCCGTCCGCTCGCGATCGCAGCGGCGAGGGCTTCGTTCAGCGCGCGCGCCCCCTGACTGCCGCCGAAGAGAAACACGGTAGGGCGAGCGGGATCGAGACCGAAGCTCGTGATCGCGGCGCCGCGGTCAGAGGACTTAGGCGGCGTGATCGGATTGCCGAGCGTGAAGACCTCCGTGTCGGCGCCGAGCCGCAGCCGCGCGCGCGCTTCGGGAAAACCCAGATGCACCTGCCGCGCTTTCCGCGCGAGGAGGCGCGTCGTGAGGCCGGGGTAGGCGTCGGGTTCCTGCACCACGATCGGAATGCCGCGGCGATGCGCGAACCAGAGGGCCGGTCCCGCCGCGTAGCCGCCCGTGCCGATCGCGAGGGCCGGTCGTTCGACGTCGAGCAACCGCACCGCGGCGCGCCACACGCGCCACAGGGTCAGGGGCCAGCGCAGATTGCGCCACCAGGTTCGGCGGTAGATCGGCTCGAGCGGGAGGAGGGAGAACCGAAATGGATGGGACGGGAGGATCTGCGCTTCGATGCCGCGCTCCGCGCCCACCAACACCGGCTCGTGCCCCGCGTCGGCGGCGGCGCGCGCGAGGGCGAGCGCCGGCATCAAGTGTCCTCCGGTGCCGCCGCCCGCGATGAGAATCTTCACGCGACGGCTCGGCTCCCTCCACCGCGTTTCCGGCCGCGCGCGACGCTCACGAGCACGCCTGTCGCCGCGAGCGCGACGATGAGACTCGACCGGCCATACGACATGAACGGCAACGTTACTCCCGTCGCGGGAATCACGGCGAGGGTCACGCCAAGATGCAGCACCACGCTGAGACCGATCATCACCGTGATACCGGTGGCGAGCAGCTGGCCGAAGAGATCTCCCGCGGTGCGCGCGATGCGGAATCCCAGCCACAGGAAGGTCCCGAACAGGAGCGCGATCGCCAGCACGCCCAGGAAGCCCCACTCCTCGCCGATCGTGGAAAAGATGAAGTCCGAGTAGGCGTACGGGAGGTAGCCGAGCTTCTGCTGCCCCTGCCCCACGCCGACGCCCATCAGTTGTCCCGCGCCGATGCCGATGAGGGATTGCTTCACCTGCCACGTCGCTTCGGTGGGCGCCGCGCCCGGGTTCAGGAACGTGAGCACGCGCGCGAGGCGGTACTGCGCGCTCGCCACCGCGCCGTACAGCAGCGGCGTCGCGAGGCTCCCGACCAACAAGAAGTGCCCGATGCGCGCGCCCGCGGTGAACAACACGGTCCCAGCGAGGATCGCCACGAGCAGCGCCATCGACAGGTTCGGCTCGAGAAAGATGAGTCCGATGACGGGAACGAGAATCACGAGAAACGGCAGGACGCCGAACCGGAAACTGCGCAGCTGTTCGCCCTTCTTGGCAGCGAGCATCGCGCACCACACGACGACGGCGAACTTGGCGAGCTCGGAGGGCTGGAGTGATAGAAAGCCGAGGCTCACCCAACGGCGCGCGCCGTTGATCGTCGGGCTGATGGAGTGGGTGAAGGGCAGCAGCGGGATCACGAGAAGGAACGCGGTGATGCCGAGCAGCGGCCACGCCCAGCGGCGCCACTTCTGGTAGTCCACGCGGGCGAGGATCGTCGCCAAGAGTCCGCCCACGACCGCGCCCACCGCCTGGCGCAGCGCGAAGCTCGCTCCCACCTGGCCCCCGCCTCCCGTGGCGACGAGGCTCGAGGCGCCGTACACCGCGGCGAGGCCGAACACGACGAGCACCGCGGCCACGACCGTAATGAGCCGGCTCTCCCAGGCGCGGTCGGTCACATCGCCTCCACGAGTTTGCGGAACGTCGCGCCCCGCTCTTCGTAGTTCTTGAACATGTCGTAGCTGGAGCAGGCGGGGGAGAGCAGCACGGCGTCGCCGGGCCGGGCGACGCGACGCGCCCGCGCGACGACGTCCTCGAAAGTCGTTCCACGCTCGAGCGCGGTCTGATCCTTCAGGTCCTGCTCCACCATCCGTCCCGCTTCGCCGTACGCGATCACGAGCCGAGCGCGGTTCGCGAGCAAGGGCCCGAGACGCGTGTACGGTTCGCCCTTGTGCCGGCCACCCAGCAGCAATACGAAGGGGCGGTTCATTGCCTCGATCGCCACGACTGTCGAGGCGATGTTCGTCGCCTTGGAGTCGTTGATCCACAGAACGCCGTTCACCTCGCGCACCGGCTCGAGGCGGTGCGGCAGCGCCTGGAACGACCGCAGCCCCTCGCCGATGATGCCGTTTGGCACGCCCGCTTCGTGGACGGCGAGCGCGGCGGCCAGCGCATTCGCCACGTTGTGATCGCCGAGCAGGTGCAGGTCTTCGCGCCTGAGCAGCGACGCGCCGCCGAGCCGCAGGAGGCCGGCGCCGGGGTCGAACCACGCATCGGTGGGCTTCTTGAGGGAAAAGAGCGCGGGGCGCCCCGGTATGCCGCGCGCCAGCTCGAGCACGGCGGGGTCGTCGGCGTTCAGGACCCAGACCGACGACGGACCCGCATTCTGGAACAGGAGCCGTTTGTCCGCATAGTAGGCGTCCACCGACGCATACCGATCGAGGTGGTCGGGGGCCAGGTTCGTGAGGATCCCGACGTCGGGGGCGAAGTGCGGGCTGTCGTGCAGCTGGAACGATGACACCTCGACGCTGAGCCAGCGAAACCGGTCTCCGGAGATCGCGACGTCGGCGAGGGGCCGGCCGATGTTGCCGGCCGCCGTGGCTTTGAGTCCGGCGGTGGCCAGGAGGTGTGCGACGAGCGCGGTCGTCGTGGTCTTGCCGTTCGTGCCGGTGATCGCGATGCAGTGCGTCTCACTCGCAGCCGCGAGGGCGCGGAACCCGAGATCGAGCTCGGAGACGATCTCCACGCCGGCGTCGCGCGCGGCCGCGAGCGGCGCCGCGTCCGGCGGCACACCCGGCGAGACGACAACGCCCGAGGCGGCACGGATCTTCGCGAGATCGTGCCGCCCGACGTCCACCTCGACACCGGGAAGCCCGCGCAGCGCTTCGGCGGCCGCCCCCGCGTACGGGTGGTCGGAGCCGTCGCTCGCGTAGACGCGCACGCCCTCGCGCGCGAGCAGGCGTGTAGCCGCCACGCCGCTCTTCCCGAGGCCTATCACGGCGACCACGCCCTTTCGCCACGCGTCGGGCAACTTCATCGCACCTTGAGCGTCGCGAGGGCGATCATCGCGCACAACACGCCCAGGATGTAGAACCGCATCACCACCTGCGGCTCCGGCCATCCCAGTTTCTCGAAGTGATGGTGCAGCGGGGCCATGCGAAACACCTTGTGCGCGTCAGCGTACTCTTTGCCGCGCCGCTTCTTGTGGAAGCGATACACACCCACCTGCAGCATGACCGACAGCGTCTCCGCCGCGAATACGCCCCCCGCGATGAGCAGCAGGAACTCGGTCTTGAGCAGGATGGCGATGGTGCCCAGCGCGCCCCCGATCGCCAGGGCGCCGGTATCGCCCATGAACACCTGCGCCGGGTGGGCGTTGAACCAGAGGAACCCGAGCGCCGCCCCCATCAGCGCGCCGCAGAAGATCGTCAGCTCCCCCGCTCCGGCGAGATGCAACACGCCGAGGTAGCGCGCCGCATCGACTCGTCCAAAGAGGTATGTGAAGACCGCGAACGACCCCGCCACAATGGCCGTGAGCCCGGTCGCGAGACCATCGAGTCCGTCGGTCAGGTTGACCGAGTTCGAGCTGGTCGTGATCACGAGCGTGACGAACGCGACGTACAACGGCCCGGGGAGCACCAGGATGACATACTTGAGGAGTGGCAGCTGAGTCGAGGCAGCGTCGACGCGTGCGACGAGCGGGAAATACAGGAGGTACGCGCCCAGCGCGATGCCGAACGACACTTGCCCCACGAGCTTCCAACGGGCCACCAGGCCCTGCGACTTGCCGCGCACGATCTTCAGGTAATCGTCGAGGAAGCCGATCGCTCCCATCCACAGCGTGGCGACGATCGCGATGATCACATAGCGGCTGTCGAGCCGCGCCCAGAGGAGCGTCGGCACCAGGGTCGCGAGGATGATGATGATCCCGCCCATCGTCGGCGTGCCGCGCTTCTCATGATGGCTCGCGGGTCCCTCGGCGCGCACCACCTGTCCCACCTTGTGCTCCCGCAGCTTCCGGATGATCCACGGCCCCAACACGAACGCGAGCAGCAGTGCGGTGACCGTCGCGCCCGCCGCACGGAACGTGATGTAGTTGAAGAGATTGAAGAGGATGTGCTGGCGGGCAAGCGGTGCGAGCAGGTGATAGAGCACGAGGGGACGGCCCCTTCAAGTGAGGTGGCGCAGCACTCGCTCCAAGGCGACGCCGCGCGACGCCTTGAGCAGCACGATCTCGTTTCCCTGCAGCGCCGCTTTGAGCCGCGGCCCTAGCGTTTCGGCATCCGGCGCGGTGAGCAGCCGATCCGCGAGCACCTTGCGGTGCCGCTCGAACGCGGGGACGAACTCCCCCACCGCCGCGACGACTTCCGGCGCCGGGAGGAAGCTCATCAGCTCGTCGGCGACGAACGCGTGTAATCTTGCACTCTCGACGCCCAACTCCAACATCGAGCCCAGCACCACCACCAGCCGGCGCCGCCGCCGGGCGGCGTAGGTCAGCGCTGTTTCCAGGGCCGCCAGCACCGAGTCGGGGTTGGCGTTGTAGCTGTCGTCGATGATCGTGAGGGAGCCCCGCGACACGAGGCCCCCCCGCCCCGACGGGATCTGCACGCTCGAGAGCCCCGCCAGGGCCGCCTTCGGCTCGACACCGGCCTCCCGCGCGACGGCGAGGGCGATCATCGCGTTGTCCACCTGGTGCAGACCCAGGACCGGCAGCGTGACGGACGCGCCGCCCCAATGGAGCACGGGCCGGCCAGCGTCGTCTACGTCCACCTTGCTCGGGTGTACCTCGCCGAACTCGTCACGAGCGACCACGACGACCTTGCGCGCGCGCCGCCGTGCTTCCGCCACCAGGGCCGGCAAGTTGCCCACCACCGCCACGGGCGCGCCGTCGAGCAACGAGGCCTTTTCCTGGAGCAGCCGCTCCACCGTCCCGAAACCCTCGAGGTGGGCGTAGCCGACGTTCGTGACCACCGCTATCGTCGGCTCGATGATGTCCCGGAGCGCCGCGATCTCGCCCGGGACGCTGGCGCCCGCCTCGACCACGAGCGCGTCGGTGTCCTCGGGCGCTGCCAGGATCGTCAGCGGGACGCCCACGAGATTGTTGAGGTTTCCAGCGGTGGCATGCACGCGCCCCCCCCACCGGGCGGCGAGGGCACTGCGGATCATCTCCTTTGCACTGGTCTTGCCGCTCGACCCGGTGACGGCCACCACCGGCGCGCCCGCGGGCAAGAGCCGGCGCCGCGCCCGCGCCAGGAGCCCCAAGGCCGTGAGGGTGTCGGCCACCTCGAACAGGGTGAGGCCGGCCACCGGCGGGGTCCCACGCCGCACCACCGCGCCTGTGGCGCCGGCGGCCTTGGCCTGGCCGAGGAAGTCGTGCGCGTCGAAACGCTCGCCTTTCAAGGCAACAAACAAGGTGCCAGGGGTCAGGTGTCGGGTGTCAGTGGTGACGCCCGTGAAGCTGAGCTGCGCCGGTGCCGCAACCCCCAACGCCTGCGCCACCTGTTGGCTGGTCCAGACCGTCATTGCGCGCCCAGGTCCCGCACGATCTCGCGCTCGTCGAACGGCTGCTTCACCGTCCCGATCACCTGGTAGGTCTCGTGCCCCTTCCCTGCGAGCAGCACGGTGTCTCCCAGCCTCGCCAGCTCGAGGGCCTGACCGATGGCGGCGCGCCGATCCACGACCCGGTAGTGCGGGCGCTCCCCCATCCCCGCCTCGACCTCGTCCAGGATCCGCTCGGGGTCCTCGGTCCGCGGGTTGTCGGAGGTAGCGATCGCGACGTCGGCGAGGCGCGCCGCAGCGGCGCCCATCGGGGCTCGCTTGCCGCGGTCGCGGTCGCCCCCCGCACCGAAGACGACGATCACGCGGCCACCGGGCGCGGTGATGTCCCGTGTGGTTTCGAGGGCCCGTTCGAGGGCGTCCGGCGTGTGCGCGTAGTCGCGCAGCACCGTGCACGGGTCGGCCGCGATGCGCTCCATCCGCCCGGGCACCTGCGGCGCCGTCGTCAGCCGCTCGGCGACTTCGGCCGGCTGCACGCCGAGCCCGACGGCGCACGCCGCGACACCGAGGGCGTTGGCGACGTTGAAACGCCCGAGCAGGGGAAGGGCGACGGCGTGCCGACCCCCTGCGGTCACGAGCGTGAATCGCGCGCCGCTCGGGCTCACCGTTACGTCGCGGGCGGATACTTCCCCACGCTCCCCGTACGTAATCCGGCGCGGTGCCTTGGGAAGCTTCTCCCATGCGGCATCATCGGCGTTAATGACCGCCAGACCGTCGGCGGCGAGATAGCTCACGAGCCGAGCCTTGGCGGCAAAGTACGCCTCGAACGTCTTGTGATAATCGAGGTGGTCGCGCGTGAGATTGGTGAAGATCGCAGCCTGAAACACGAGTCCGTCCACGCGGCCCTGGTCGAGGCTGTGGGACGATACCTCCATCGCGGCGCCCTTCGCCCCGCGTTCAATCAAGGCGGCGAGTGTTGCTTGCAGGTCGATCGGCCCGGGAGTGGTGAGGTTCCCAGCTTCGCTCTCGACCGGCGCGCCGGCCGGATCGAAGGCGCCCAGCGTGCCGATCGATCCCATCGGCCCAATCCCTGAAGGACCGCTCAGCACGTGACGCGCGAGCGTGACGGAGGTCGTCTTGCCGTTCGTGCCCGTGACGCCGATCAGCTTCAGCCGCGCGGCGGGCCGCCCGTACCACGTCTCGGCGGCGATGGCGGCGGCGCGGCGGCCATCGCGCACGACGATCTGCGGGATCGTCACGGGCTGCCGCGTCTCGACGATCGCCGCCGCGGCACCGTGCCCCGCGGCGGCGGCGACGAACGCGTGACCGTCGGCGGCGGCGCCCCGCACCGCGCAATACAGGGTCCCGGGGGTCAGGCGCCGGGTGTCGGCGGTGATCCCCGTGATCTCGGGGAGGGAGGATGGCGCCTCCACCAACAGGTTCGCGTGGCGAAGCGCGTCGACGATCGCGGTGAGCCGGCTCAGTGGCGGGGCTCCGCGAACAACGTGACGGTTTTTCCCGCGGCGGCGCTGTCACCGGCGGCGGGCCAGCTGTGATGCACCACCCCCCACCCTTTCACGACGACCCGAAAGCCGCGGCGGTGCAGCGTGCGCGCCGCCTCGCGGAGGGGACGGCCGGTGACGTCGGGCACCGCGCGCTTCGGCTGGGCAGCGGCGCTGTCGGGCTTCGGTGGAGGCACGCTCACGACGTACGGCACGAGTCCGTCCGGTTCCTCGAGCGGCGCCCGTTCGGCGGTGGGCGCGACATTCGAGAGGCGCGCGCGGTCCAGTGCCACCGTGCGCGCCGCGAGCGCCTGCTCCAGCATCGAGCGCGTGACGGGCGCGGCCGTTTGGGCGGCGAAATAGCTCCCCTTCTGCGGGTTGTCGATCTTCATTACAACGACTAACTGGGGATCGTCCGCCGGGAAGAGCGCGGCGAACGATGCCGTGTACTGCCCCGGGGCGTAGCGCCCATCCACCACACGGCGGGCCGTGCCGGTCTTGGCGGCGAGTTGGAAGTTGGCGAGGGCGGCGCGCTCTCCTGTCCCCCCCGCTTCGACCACGCCGCGCAGCAAGTCACGCAGGCGAGCGGCCACCTCCGGCGTGACCGCGCGCCGCACCGGCTCGGGACGGTGGCGGTAGCGCACGGCGCCGGACGGATCCCGCACCTCGCGGATGAGCGTCGGTTGCAGCAGCACGCCGTCGTTGGCAATCGCGCCGTACGCCGCCGCCAGCTGCAACGGCGTCACCGACAGCTCGTAGCCGATGGCAAGGCTCGCCGAGCTGGGCCGCGTCCACTCGCTGGGCAGGCGCAGCTTCCCCTGCGCCTCAGCGGGGAACTCGATCCCCGTGGGCGCCCCGAAGCCGAAGGCCCGCAGCATCGTGTACTGCTCGTCGGGCTGCAGGCGCGCCGCGAACTTGACGAGCGCGATGTTGCTCGACACCCGGATCGCATCCGCCAGGGTGAGCGACGGCAGTGGGTGCTCATCGGTCACCAGACGGTCGGGCAGCTGATAGCGGCCGCCTTCGCCCGACACGCGCTCGCCCGCGCGCACGCGGTTGAGCGACACGAGCGCCGCGGCCGCGAAGATCTTGGCGAGCGACCCCGGCTCGAAGGTGTCGGTGAACGCGCTGGGGCGCGCCCCACCGTCCCGCCGGCGTGACGCGATCGCCAAAGCTTCTCCGGTGACGGGATCGAGCATCACGACGTCGCCGCCCTCCGCGTCCATCCGGTCGAGCGCGTCGTCGAGGGCACGCTGCGCGATCTCCTGCAGCTCGGCGTCGATGGTGAGCACGACGTCGTTCCCCGGCAGCGGCTGCGCGATCACCCGTGCCGGCGACTCGTACTCGCGCCCGGCGCGGTCCTTGAGGACGACCGCGGAGCCCGGCGTGCCGGCGAGGAGGCTGTCGAGCAGGCGCTCGAGGCCCGAGGCGCCGAGTCCGTCGTCTCCCACGCGCCCGATGACGGCGCGCGCGAATTCCGCCGACGGATAGAAGCGCCGCAGCACGGGCTCCAGGTGCACGCCGCGCACGGCCCGCAGCGGCTCCACATCGAGCGCCGTGTACGGGCCGGAGAACCACGCGTAGCGGCGGCGCAAGGCGCGGTCCAGGTCGCGCGGGGCCAGGCGCAGCCGGCGCGCGATCAGCCCCGCGTCGCTGCGCGGATCGCGCAGCTCGTTGGGCGCGATCCCGACGTGGTAGGTCTCCTGCGTCAACGCCAGGGCGATCCCATGCCGGTCCGTCAGCGTGCCGCGACGCGCCTCGAGGACGACGTGCTCCGTCCGCTGGGCCGCGGCCTCGGCCGCGTGCCGCCGCCCCTCGATGAGCTGCACCTGCCCGGCGCGGAGCACCAACGCGGCCAGCGCCGCGAGCAGACCCGCTTGCACGAAACTGAGGCGGACGACGGGCTTGGCCATCAGTTCAACCGTGGGGTGGGGGGCGGAGTCTGCGCCGCGCCGGGCGCCGGCAGCAGAATGATTTCCGTGTCCGCGGGGAGCCGGAGTCCGAGGCGCTCGGCCCGCGGCAGCAACACCGCGCGGCTTCCTGCCGTGCGGATGCGGCGCTCCAGCTCGGCGCGCCGCCCCTCGAGTCCGGCCCGCTCGGCGCGCAGGTCGGTGAGGGTGCGCGCCGCGTTGAGCGACGCCGTCTGGCGCGCGATCACGGCCCACAGCGCCGCGAGCAGCGCCACCAGCCAGATCGCCAGCCAATGCCGGCCTTTAATCCTCGCCATCGGGCTCCTCGGCAGTCTCGAACGCGCGGAACTGCGCGGAGCGGGCGCGGACATTCCCCGCCACTTCGGCGGCGTCCGCGACGATCGGCTTCTTGGTCAACACGCGCCCCAACGCGCGGCCGCGGCAGGTGCAGATCGGCTGGCGCGGCGGGCACACGCACTCCCGAGCCCACTCGCGAAACAGGTGTTTGACGATGCGGTCCTCGCCCGAATGGTAGGTGATGACCCCCATGCGGCCCCCGGGCACGAGGGCGTCGCGGAACTCGGGCAACGCGGCGGTGAGCTGCCCGAGCTCATCGTTCACCGCGATGCGCAACGC
>Ga0307299_10000339_pt1 | contig 15622 bp, 15 predicted proteins | sample ER_DNA_159_FD_194466 | JGI IMG/M metagenome (GOLD analysis project Ga0307299, IMG submission 194466) | Bulk soil microbial communities from the East River watershed near Crested Butte, Colorado, United States - ER_DNA_159 | ecosystem: Environmental > Terrestrial > Soil > Floodplain | place... | reverse complement strand
GAGGACGACTACCTGTCGCGCTCTCTCGGTGAAGCGTTCGAACAAATCGCTTCCTTTCCCCTTCGGTCCGCGGAGTTGCTGAGTCGCTCATCGTAGCGAACGGGTCGGGGGGTAGCGCATCCCCCGACCGGGCGTTCGACGCCCGTATCTTTTTGCCCGCAAATCACGTTAGATAGTCCTTAGGGGATGGGTCGACGTGCTTCTTCACTACTGCTCTTCGTGGCCGGGTACCTGGCCCTCGCGTCGCTCGGACCGCTCTGGGCAGCCGGGCCGGCGCTGACGAGTTTCATTGCGGCGACGCTGTTGCTCGCGCGTGAACGCGAGCCCGCTCGCATCTAAGTAGTCGAGCGGGCCGCCCCGGGCGGCGGGGCGTGCCCGCTCAGCCTGCCGGTTAGACCGGCGAGCCGGTCCGAGGCATGTGCCCGCGGCCGGCTCGTCGGAAGACGTTTCATTCGGCGGACGGTCGGGCGGCAACCGCACTCCTGCTCGCCATCTGGATCGGCGCCCGTCAGCGGGACCTTGCGCACAATCACTCCTCCAAGCCACCTCGTTCGAGGGATGCGAGTAGGCCGAAGCGGGTTCCTGAGCTCGACCCGGAAGGCTGTTGGTTAGGCTGAGCCGGTGGAAGCCGCTTCCGGAAAAGCACTCGTGACCGGCGGCGCCGGCTTCATCGGATCGCACCTGACGGAGCGCCTGCTATCCGCCGGCTGGGAGGTCTTCGCCCTCGACGACCTTTCCACCGGCAACGCGGCCAACGTCGAGCACCTCAAGGATCGGCGGGACTACCACCTCGTCGTGGACTCGGTGCTCTCCCCTTCGACCGTCAACGAGCTCGTGCACAAATGCGACGTCGTCTACCACCTCGCCGCGGCCGTTGGAGTCCGGCTGATCGTCGAGCAGCCGGTGCGCACGATGGTGACGAACGTTCAGGGGACCGAGAACGTCCTCGAGCAGGCGAGCCGCTTCGGCAAGCGCGTCCTGATCACCTCGAGCTCCGAGGTCTACGGCGACCACCGAGAGGAGCGACCGCTCTCGGAAGGCGACCGTCGGATCTACGGCCCGACCACCGAAAAGCGTTGGCTGTACGCGGACTCGAAGGCGATGGACGAGCACCTGGCGCTCTCGTACCACCTGGAGCGGGAACTCGACGTGGTCATCGTCCGCCTCTTCAATACCGTCGGTCCGCGGCAGAGTGGCCAGTACGGAATGGTGATTCCGCGCTTCGTCGGCGCCGCACTCAGCGGGCAACCGCTCGAAGTGCATGGCGACGGGACGCAGACTCGCTCGTTCTGCCACGTCGCCGACACGGTGCGGGCGCTGCATGGCCTGATGGACGCGCGGTCGATCTCGGGCGAGATTTTCAACGTCGGCTCCACCGATCGGATCAAAATCCTCGAACTCGCGGAGCGCATCCGCGAGCGGACCAGCTCCCGTTCCGAGCTCAGCTTCGTTCCCTACGACGAGGTCTACGGAGTCGGAATCGAGGACACCCTCCACCGGGAGCCTGCGATTGGGAAGATCGAGTCGGCTACCGGTTGGCGGCCATCGCTCGACATGGGTCGGATCCTCGATGACGTGATCGACCATGTCCGTGCCAGCTCGGCTCTCCCCGAGCAGGGAGCGATCGAGGCGTCGTAGCCGGGCTGTTCGACTAGCTCCTACGACGAGCTTCCCAGCGGTCGAGCGTCTCGGCCGCGGTCCCCGTCCAACCGCCCTGCTCGTCGATCCAGGCGAGTAGACGGCGGTAAACCCGGTCGAACCCGTTCGAGAGGTGCGGGTGATGCGAGGGCGGGTGCCAGAGCAGCGCGACAGCGCCGCCGTGCTCGACGACCGGCGCCAGCGCGGCGATGGCCGCCTGGTAGGCGCCTTGCGGGCCTAACGCGAGGTAGCGCTCCTCGGCGAGCGTCGCGTCCATTACCGCGAGCGGCAGTTCCCACCCGCCTGGCTTGCGGCGATCAGGATCCCAGAGCCGATAAGGGTACGGCGTGCCTGCGCGCAGGCCAGGAAGCGAGGGCCAGCCGATGCTCGAGTCGTAGCGGAGGCCCGCCTCGCGCAGTTCGGCGGCCAGGCGCTCCGGGGCGCTGCGGAGGTAGTGGTGCCGGACGCCCTGCGCGCCGGCCAGCGGCTCTGCCTCCTCGGCGATCGCACGGGGCCGTTCCCTCGCGCGGTAGGAGGCATGGAGCGCGATCTCGAGGCTTGCGGCAGTGGTTCGCTCGAGCGCCCGTTTCAGCCCGGCCCGGTATCTCTCTGGGTAACCGTCATGGGGGTCTTCCTGACGAGTGAGGAAGAAGCACGTCGATCCCCGCCCACCCTCGGCGTCGAGCATCTCGTGGAGCGGGTAGGCCGGGTCCCGACCTCGAACGGCGTCCAATGCGAAGGCGTAGCCCTCGTGGAGGCGCCGTGGAGAGCGTCGCAAGAGCCCGCCGGCCAACTTGCGGGCAGCGGTACGCGCTCCGCCGGCGCCGAGCAGGTCAATGTCATGCGTGAGCGCGATCAGGAACCTCTCGCCGCCGGGATAGCCGTGCCGGCCCACACCGAGCCGCTCCCCGAGCGCAGCCGACAGCTCGGCGACGCGCGGCCCCGGCGGTCGCTCCGGAGGCAACGGCCGGCCGTGGTCGTCGAGCCCGGCCCCCCGCTCCCCGGCGAGGGTCAGGAGACTGAACACCTCGTCGAGCTCATCCGGCCGTGCGGGCGCGGCCTCGTCGAACGGCAGCCCGAGCGCGTCGAGCAGCGCGTCGAGCGCGTACCGCCTCTCCGCCTCCATTAGTCCCTGGGCCGAAGCGCCGGAAAGAGGATCGCGTCGCGGATCCCTTCGCGACCCGTCAGCACCATCGCCAGCCGGTCGATCCCGAGCCCGAGGCCGCCGGTGGGCGGCATCCCGTACGAAAGGGCCTCGACGTAGTCGGGATCGCCCGGCTCGCCGCCGACCTCGGCCGCCTGCTGCGCGAATCGCGCGGCCTGCTCGTCGGCGTCGTTCAGCTCGCTGAAGGCATTGCCGAGCTCCATCCCGCCCACGAAGTACTCGAAGCGCTCGACGATCGAGGGATCGTCGTCGGTGCCGCGGGCAAACGGCGAGAGCTCGACGGGATAGTCGTGGAGGATCGTTGGCTGAATCAGCTCCGGCTCGACGAAATGGCTGAGCGCGTGGTCGACGAGCTGCGCCCAGCTCTTGTCTTGCTTCGTGTCCACCCCGCGCTCCTCGAGCCGCGAGCGCAGCTCGGCCTCGTCCCGCGTCCAGAGGCCGAGCTCCTCAAGCGCATCCAGGAGCTTGAGCCGTCGCCACGGCGCCTTCAGGTCGATCTCGTGACCGCGGAAGGTGAACTGCGTGCCGCCGGTCGTCTCGCGGGCGACCGACTCGACCAGCTCCTCGATCCGCGCCATCGTGTCGGCGTAGTCCGCGTAGGCCTCGTACCATTCCAGCATCGTGAACTCAGGCGCGTGCTTGAACGAGATGCCCTCGTTGCGGAAGTCCTTGCCGATCTCGTAGACGCGCTCGAGCCCACCGACGATCAGGCGCTTGAGGTAGAGCTCGGTCGCGATCCGGAGGTAGAAGTCGGCGTCCAGCTCGTTGTAGTGCGTCACGAACGGCTCGGCGAAGGCGCCGCCGTAGCGCGGCTGCAGCACCGGTGTCTCGACCTCCAGGAACCCACGCTCGTCGAGATAGCGGCGGATCGCGCTCACCATCCGGGTGCGCAGCTCGAAATCGGCTCGCGTCTCCTCGTTCGCGAGCAAGTCGAGGTAGCGCTGCCGGTAGCGGGTCTCGACGTCGGTCAGCCCGTGGAACGTGTCGGGCAACGGCCTCTTGATCTTCGCGAGGAGCTCGAGCTCCTCGACGGTGAGCGAAGGCTCGCCCCGCTTCGATCGGCCCGGCTTACCCGTGGCGCCGACGATGTCACCGAGATCGAGGCCCTGGCTTTCCTGGGCGATCAGCTGGATCCGCCCCGAGCGGTCGACGAGGTCGAGGAAGGCGAGCTTGCCCATGTCGCGACGCGCCATTACGCGGCCTGCGACCCGGTGTTGGGACTCCAGCGTCTGACCGGGCTCGGCCTTCTCGGCCTCCGCCCGGACCGCGGCGATCTCCTCCCGGCCTGGAAACCGCTTCGGCAGCATCGGCGCGAGTCTAGTGGGCAATCGGCATGCGCCTCGGGGCCTCAAGCGACTGCGATGCTGCAGAGATGCGCGTGAAACCAGGGGAACTGAAGCCAATCAGGGACAAGATCGCCGAGGACGCCGATCGGTACCGCGGTGCCGACCTGGATGGGCGCTGCTGGACTGTGACTACGCCTTAGTGGGCTTCACGGATCCCGACGTAAGAGATCGCCGCGGAGGTGGGCTTTGCTCGCCTCCGCTCACTACGGAGGGTCGTTAGCGCTCTCTGCGTGAAGTCGTCATGGCGCGCGAAGCGCGCCGGACTTCACGCAGCCTTGATCTCGAGGATCTTGAACTTCATCGAGCCGCGCGGTGCGGAGACCTCGACGGTCTCGCCCTTCTTCTTGCCGATGATCGCCTTGCCCACCGGCGACTCGTTCGAGAGCTTGTTCTCGGCGGGATCGGCCTCGGCGGACCCGACGATGCGGTACTCGACCGTCTGCTTCGCGTCGAGGTCGCGCAGCCTTACCTTCGAGCCGACCGAGACGACATCCTTGGCGATGTCCTTCTTCTCGATCACGCGCGCATTGCGTAGTCGCTCCTCGAGCGTTGCGATCCGGTGCTCGAGCAGCGCCTGCTCGTTCTTGGCGTCGTCGTACTCGGCGTTCTCGGCGATGTCGCCGAACTCGCGGGCGACGCGGATCCGGTCCGCGACCTCGCGGCGCTTCTCGGTCGAGAGAAACTCGATCTCCTTCGTGAGCTTCTTGAACCCCTCTGGCGTGAGGATTACGTCTTTCAACCGTTCCTCCTAAAGAAAAACGCGCGGCGCAAGGGCGCCGTCGCGGGCGGGGATGTTACCTACGAGGATGTAAGAACGTCAACTCCCTCGCTCGGTACCATTTTGGGCCGTGCAGCCTGATCTCCGCAGCCCCTGGTGGATTCGCGACGTCGAGATCCCGACGCGCCTCGTCCTGGCGCCGATGGCGGGGGTCAGCGTGCAGGCGTTTCGCCGTCAGGGCCGCCGTTTCGGCGCAGGGCTCGTCTGCTCGGAGATGGTCAGCTGCGCCGGCCTGCAGCACGGCAACGAGCGCACGCTCGGCTACCTGCGCATCTCTCCCGACGAGCGGCCGCTCGCGGTGCAGATCTTCGGCTCCGATCCCGAGGTGATGGCCGACGCGGCACGGATGGTCGAGGACGCGGGCGCCGACATCGTGGACGTGAACTTCGGCTGTCCGGTACGGAAGGTGACCAAGACCGGGGCCGGTGCGACGCTCCTGGACGACCCCGATCGCGCCTGCAGGATCGTCTCGGCCGTGGCCGAGGCGGTGGCCGTGCCGGTGACCGTGAAGATGCGTCGCGGCCTCGAGAACGGCTCGCGCGCGTGCCTCGAGATCGGGCCGCGGCTGGTCGAAGCGGGCGCGGCCTCGCTGACCCTGCATCCCCGCTCGGCGAAGCAGATGTACACCGGCGAGGCCGACCATTCGCTGACGACAGAGTTGGTGGAGCTGGTGGACGTGCCTGTGGTCGCCTCGGGAGACGTGACCTCGCGCGCGCGGGCGCAGGCAATCCTTGCCACGACCGGCGCCGCGGCGGTGATGGTGGGCCGCGCAGCGCAGGGCAACCCGTGGGCGCTGCGGGAGATCGTGGACTCGGAGGTGGCCGAGCCCTCGCGTGAGGAGGTCGTCGCCGAGCTGCTGCTTTTCATCCGGGAGACCGTGCGCGAGCTCGGTGAGCGGCGCTCGCACGGGTTCCTGAAGAAGTTCTACGGCTGGTACCTGGGGCGGGGTCGCTTCCCGCGTCCGTTCAAGCAGGAGCTGGTGCAGCTCGAGACGCTGGACGAGGTCGAGACGCGCCTGCTGGCCGCAGCGCCCGGGGCCGCCGAGGTGCTGGAGCGGCTCGAGGCAGACCTTCCCGGCAGCGAGGACGACGTCGTCCTCGACCTGCCGATTTCGATCTACGGCGGCGGCTGAGTAGCGCACGAAAGTCCGGCCGCGGCTTCGCCGCGACCATGACGACTTTCGTGCGATCGACGGTCCGAAAAACCGTTGTGTGCCGAACCGGGCAAAGCCCGGCTCGGCGGCGATCAAACCCGGTTTCGCTCCCACACGAGCCGTAATCCTTCGAGCGTCAAGAACGGATCGACCCGGTCGAGCGTGCGCGCGTGGGGGACGATCAGATCCGCAAGCCCGCCCGTGGCGACTGTCTGGGCGTCCTCGCCGAGCTCGCCGCGGATCCGCTCGACGATCCCGTCCACCTGGCCGGCGAAGCCGTAGACGAGCCCAGATTGCAGGCTGGCCGCGGTGGTCTTCGCAATGACCGTTGGCGGCTCGGCAAAGTCCACCTCGAACAGCCGCGCCGCGCGCTGGAAGAGCGCATCCATCGAGACCTCGATCCCCGGCGCGAGGACACCCCCGACGTACTCGCCCTCGGGGGAGACGACGTCGAAGTTGGTGGACGTGCCGAAGTCCACGACGATGCAAGGCGCGCCGTGGCGCTCGTTCGCGGCGACGGCGTTCGCAATCCGGTCGGGTCCGACCTCGCGCGGGTCGTCGTAGCGGACCGGGATCCCGGTCCGCGTTCCAGGGCCGACGACGAGGAGCGCCGCCCCGACTTCCTCGGCGAGCTCCTCATACGAACGGATGAGCGGCGGAACCGTTGAGGAGAGGCAGATGCCTTCCAGCGTGGAGACGTCCACGAGGCCTCGTAGCAGCAGCCCGACCTCGTCTCCAGTCCGGTGAGCCTCGGTTGCGACCCGCCAGTGCTCACGCAGCTCCGGGCCCTCGAACAGCCCGAACACGGTCTGCGTGTTTCCTACATCAATCGCCAGCAGCATTCGGCGATGCCTCCACACGAGTCTTGCTCGCCGCGGTGCCGGGGTTCGCCCGGTACCGCTCACGAACGCCGTTGCAGGCAGTCAATCGCATTCGAGTCGTCATGGTGACGGCGAAGCCGGCGCCGGACTCGAATGCGGAACTAGAGGTCGTCGTCGGCAGAGAGCGACTCGCCGATCCGCTCGGCCAGCGCCTCCGCCGTCAGGGTCGGCTCGTCGCCTTCGCCTCGGAGCTCCTCGACGGTCACGTCGCTCGAGGTGTACACCTCCGCGCGCGGGATGATCCGCGTCGGGCGGTTCTTGTCCCAGACCCAGACGTCTTCCATCTTCAGGTGGAAGAACGGGTAACTCGGCTGCGGCACGTACTGGAGGTCGAGCCGGTTGCAGAGGTACGTCGCGTCCTGCGTCAGGACGCAGTAGCGGAAGAGGCTGAAGACAGCCGAGTACTCCTTCTTGAGCGTGAGCTCGAGGTCTGCCTCGAACTCGTCGAGCTCGTCGAGGTGGGACATAGCGAGATCATAGCCCCGCCAACAACGCCTGCACCGGGCCGCGACCGGGAACCTCCAAGGCCGGATCCAGCTCGGCCAGCGGCTCGAGCACGAACCGCCGCTCGTGCAGACGCGGATGCGGCAGCGTCAGGCCCGGCTCGTCGACGGTCTCCTCGCCGTACAGGAGCAGGTCGAGGTCGATCGTGCGTGGGCCGAAGCGCGGGCCCTGGCCCCGCACGCGGCCCAACCGCGTCTCGATCGCAAGCAACCGCGCGAGCAACTCCCGGGGCGAAAGCTCAGTTCCGAGTTGAACGACGCCGTTCAGGAAGCGCGGCTGCTCCTCGTAGCCAACGGGGTCGGTCTCGCGAAGCGTCGAGACAGCGACCAACTCGACATCGCTCTCCTGGTCGAGCAGCGCGAGGGCGGCGGCGATCGTCTCTCGGGGTGTGCCGAGGTTCGCACCGACCCCAACGTAAACACGATTGCTGTCGGTCGCGCTCATCCTCGCCGGTCCCGGCATTTCGGACCGCTGGCGGACAGGATGTTAATTTTTTTCGGCTTCCCCCGCTGGACTGGTTTATTTCTCACGTTTCTGTAAATTGTGTGGAGGAGACGAGCGAGTCCGGGATCGCGATCACGGAGGACTCGTCTAGGGGAGAGGGAGGAGCGAGGATGGGCTGGGACCATAGGCGGCCCGGGGTCCGGGCGAAGCCAATCACCGAAGCATCGGTGCGGATATTTGACTGTGTTACAGCGCTTTTCCTGCTGTTTCTGTTGACCCCGCTGATCGTTCTGATCTCAATCGGGATCCTGATCGACAGCCGTGGGCCAATCCTCTACGGAGCCACACGCGTCGGCCGGTACGGGTACCCCTTCCGGATGCTGAAGTTTCTGAAGATGAATGCTCAGGCCCAGGGGCCGCCGCTGACCGTGGCAAGCGACGCACGGTTTACGCGGTTCGGACGACTTCTTGCCAAGACGAAGCTGGACGAGCTGCCTCAGCTCTGGAACGTTGTCCGGGGGGACATGAGCCTCGTTGGGCCTCGTCCGGAAGACATTGCCTTCGTCTCTCTCTTGAGAGACGACTACGAAGAGATCCTGATAGTTCCGCCTGGAATTACCGGCTTGTCGCAGCTTGCTTTCGCCAAGGAGAGCCAACTACTCGCCGCGAACGACAGCCACGACTATTACATCGAGCGCCTGCTTCCGCAGAAAGTGGCGCTCGACCGCCTGTACGCCCGGCGGCGATCGCTGCTCCTCAATCTGCATGTCCTGTTGTGGACGGGGGTCGTAGTCAGCTTGATCGGGGATGTCGCTGTCAATCGGGCAACGGGCCGCGCCACGCTCAGGCGCCGACCCAGGCAGGTGGAACTCGCGCCCGAACAGACGACGCCGCAGCTCGGCCACGAGGTCAGCAGCCAATGAGCGCCCCGGCTGAATAGGCCGGCCCCGGCGATTGTCATGACAGACGCTCTCGTCCAGGAGGACGTGAACGCGAGGGCGGTGATCCTCGCCGGCGGCAGGGGAACGCGGCTGGCGCCGTACACGTCGATTCTCCCGAAGCCGCTCATGCCGATCGGCGATCGTTCGATCCTCGAGATCGTCGTCGAGCAACTAGGGCAGCGTGGGTTTCACGATGTCGTTCTTTCAGTTGGACACCTTTCACATCTGATCCGTGCGGTCTTCGACCACGGTGGCCCCGCGCGACCGAGCAACGGCTCACAGCCAACGCGCATCTCGTACGTGTACGAGGAGCAGCCACTTGGTACCGCCGGCTCGCTGCGGCTCGTCAGCGGGCTCGATCAGACGTTCCTGGTGATGAACGGCGACCTCCTCACGACGCTCGATTACGCCGATCTCCTCCGCAGGCACCGAGAGACCGACAACGTGCTGACGATCGCAACGAAGAGGCGCGGTATCAAGGTCGACTACGGCGTCCTTCATCTCGGGGAGGCCTCCGGCGCCCTTGCGCCTGTGACGAGTTACCAGGAGAAGCCCGAGTACGTCTCGACCGTGAGCATGGGCGTCTACGTCGTAGAGCCCCGGGCTCTTGACTTCATCCCGCCGGACCGACCTTACGACTTCCCCGACCTGGTCAACGCTCTGCTGGAGGCGGGTGAGCCGGTCGCCGCCTATTCATACGACGGGCTCTGGTTCGACATCGGTCGCCGCGACGACTACGAGCGCGCGATCCTTGCGTGGGAAGAAGGCGACCCATTCGTGCACGACAGCGAACCTGAGTAACCGTCACCGGCTAGGGACCTACGCGCCGCCCTATATGCGCCCGCCCGAGGACGATGAGTCGCGTGGGCTTGCCCGGAGTACTACCCGTTGTCGCGACCGGCGCGACGAAGCGTCCAGCCGGTGAGCAGCAGGAGAATCCCGCCTCCCACCATCAGCGCCAAGTCGAAACCGGTGAACGGCAATGTTCCGGACGCCTGCACTCCCTGGCCGGAAACGCCGTTCTGGACCCCCGCCAAACCTGAATACTCATTCAGAAGCGCGGACGGCGTCGCAAACGCGGCTGCCGAAAGTACCAAAGCAACCAGCGAAAGAGCCGCCAGTATCAGAACTTTCCTCACGCTTTCCTCCCCGTCGAGTGTAGATCGAGCAAGGTATTCCCCTGTGGGCCAAAGAGTAATCGTAAAACCTACTCTTGTCCAACGGTTCTCGAGCCTCAACGTTGGCGCGTGCCGCTCAGAATCTGGGTTCGCTCGAGGAAGAGCTGGTTTATCGCTGCCTCGGAGACCGGTTTCCGGTGGGCGATCTTCTTGCGGACATCGGGTATCACCGGCTCGCGGGGATTCAGCTGCCCCGCCAGACGGAGCTGTGCAAGCGCCGCGGCGGTCTTTCCCTCACGTGCGTCGACGAGAGCGAGTTCGAATCGCGCGTACCAGTTATGGGTGTTTCGCTCGATCGCTTGCTCGAATGCGGTTCGCTCCTTGCGCCGATCGTGGATCCGCGAGGCGATCACGCCGGCAACGACATCGGCGTGGTCGGTCAGCGGGTTGAGTCGCCGCGCGAGATCGAGCCTGCGGAATGCCGCCGCCGGGTCGACCGTCCAACTCCCGGAGGCCGTCTGGATCTCTTTCGCCGCCACCCACGGAAGCGCCAGGCTTGCGGCTGCCACCGCGACTGCGAGCATAAGCGGCAAGAGGGCGTACGAGGGAAGCCGAGGGCGCGCGCGCACCGGGTCACCCGGCACGACCTGCGCCGCGAGTGCCAGCCACGCGAACGCCGGGGCCCCGAGGGCCGGAACCTCCCAGAACCAGTCCACGGAACCATGGATCAACCAGTAGGTGAACGCGGCCAGGCAGGCCGCAGCAAGCCCGGCAACAGCGGTGTCCCCTCGCCTCAGCGCGCGAGCTCCGGCCAGCAACGCCGCAATCAGGAATCCGACGAAGAGCATGGTTCCGACAAGACCGGTCTGGGCTAGCACTCGTAGCTCGAGACTGTGCTGGTGCAGCGGTTCTTGGCTCGTCCGGCGCTCGCGCAAATAGTCCACTGCGAAGTTGTCCACTCCGACACCGGCGATCGGCGCTGTCTTGAACTCGTCGAGCGCGACCCGCCAGATGTCATAGCGGGAGCTCGCGAAACCGCTGGAAAGGTGACTCGAGACCGTGTAGGTCGAATTCGTCGGCTTGTCCGTCCTGAATTCGTGCCAAGCCGTCCTGGCACGATCGACAGGGTCGCCATATCGATCGATGAGCACAGGCGCGGCCACCACTACCGCCACCAGTGCGCCAACGGACACGACCCAGCCGATCGTTCTCGTAGCGCGTGCCGGAACACGCACTCGTCGGTCGACGAGTGCAATGCCCAAGCCTGCGACGAAGAGAGCCAGAGCGCTCCAGGCCAGCACACTCCGGGCCTGGGTCAGTGCCAGCTGAACTTCATGTCCCTCGACCACCGCGGTATAGACGTGGAGGAGCCGCCCCGTCCCGAGCGCCACGGGCAAAGCGACGGCGGCAAGCGCGAGGAGCGATCTAAGGCGATCCGGCGAGATGGCCAGAAAAACCAGAGCGGTGAGCGGAAGCGCGAAGAGCGACGCTCGGCTCTGGCACATCGTCGCGAGCTCGAGCAGCAAACCCGCACAAGCGAGCATCACGCCCCGAAGAAGAGGAGGCACTTCACGTCGGGAAGCGAGGAAGACCGCCGGAAGAAAAGGCGCCAGGAAAAGGGCGGCGTTCGCATTTGGATAGCTGATCGGGGTGCTCAGCCGTCCCTGGATGAAAGATCCGTCGAGTCGGTGGGCCTGCTCGAGAGTCAGGAACTCGATCGTTCCGATTGCCGCCGTGGCCGCTACGAAAGCGCCCAGGAGGACGGCGCCGACGCGAGCGGGTACGGGACGCCAGGCGAAAAGCACGAACACGCAGAGATAGAGCAACGTCCTGTTCGCGCCGTCCCAAGCGTCGCCCTTCACATCGGCCCAGGCAATGCTGAGGAAGCTCCAGGCGGTGAAGGCAGCGAAGAAGATGGACGCGGCGGCGAGGAAGGGCCGGCCGGCCATCGGCCGCCCTTCCCCCAGCGCGACGATGGCGGTGAGCCCGAGGACGAAGATCGTCCCCGGGAGCCACTTCACCGACGCGTACCCACCGTCGAGAGCCGCCCAGACGAGAAAGACAGCGAGCGTGAGCGCCAACGGGGACCAGCGCATAGAAACGCCGAGGGCGGCATCCCAGATCGGCTGGGCTTCCGCGTTGCGCGCAGGCGAGGGGCCGACCTCGGCCGGGCCTCTCGGCGACGTCACCTTGGATGAACGCGGCAACCGCACCGCGGCAAGGCTAGCCGCGGAACCGATACGTTCGGTGCGTCATGGCAGGGGAACGCTCGTCGACATCACAGGGGTCGCGCACCGAGCCCGAACGCTCGTGGATCTGGCCTGTCGTCGATCGCCTCCTCGAGCGGCTCGACGCCGACGCCCTCCGTGCGCACGCTCTCGTGCCGCTTGCCGCGGAGCGAATCCGAAGCCGCGGAGGAGACGTTCCTCAGGAGTTTCTGAAAGAGGAGCGGGCCGCGAAGATGGCAAATCTGATTGCTCCTTCGGTGCTCGATCGTGCGCGCGAAGCGTATGAGGGGCCGATGATGGTGCTCAAGGGCCCGGAGGTGTCGGCGCTCTACCCGGGCCGGGCGAGAATGCTCGTCGACCTCGATCTTCTGGTCGCCGATGCCCCCGCAGCCTGGAAGTCGTTGCTAGCCGTGGGTTTCGAACCAGCCGATCGACTCGAGCGCGTCTTGCCGTCCTTCTATCATTTGAACCCAATCGAGCTTCCCGGGTTTCCTCTCCCGATCGAACTCCACAAGTCCGCCAAGTGGCCATCGGGGTTACGCCCTCCGCCCAACGAAGTGCTGTTCGAAGCCGCCGTTCCCGCCTCTGTCGAGGTGCAAGGCCTGCTTACGCCCGCGCCCGCTCATCACACGCTCCTGCTGGCCGGCCACGCGTGGGCAGAGCGTCCTCTCGAGCGGTTCCGCGACCTGATCGACGTCGCTCTGATGGCCGATGGCATCGATTCGCGCGAACTCGAGCGAACCGCGGCCGAATGGCGGTGGGATCGGATGTGGCGGACCACGAAAGCCGCGATCGAGTGGCTGGTCGAAGATGCGCCGCGACCCGCCCCACTTCGGCTGTGGGCAAAGCATCTGGCCGAGTTTCGAGAGCCGACGGTCCCGGAGCTGCGACTTCGCCGGTGGCTGTCTCCTTTCTGGGCGCTTCCCCCCGCATCCGCAGTCCGCGAGATCACGTATGACCTCAAGAAGGCTGTGATCGGAAGAGGACGCGAGAGTTGAGGGGCATCGGCCACCGGTGAGGGTGGTGATCACCGGCGCCGCCGGCGTCATCGGAAGCGTACTCAGGCGCGGTCTCGGCGACGCGTACGTCGTGCGCGGCCTGGACCGGAGGCGCACTCGCGAACCCGACGTCGATCGCGTCGACGTCACCCGTCCGAAAGCACTGGACGCCGCCTTCGCCGGCGCGGACGCCGTCATCGATCTGGCTGCCAGCGCTCGTCTCGAGACCCCGTGGCCCGAGGTGTGGAAGAACAATCTCCGTGGAACGATGAACGCGCTCGAGGCGGCGCATCGCAACGGCGTGGGGCGCTTCATCTTTGCGAGCTCGAACCACGTCACGGGCATGTACGAGCAGGATCTGCCGTACTCGGCAATCGTCGCGGGCGAGTACTCGCAGCTCCAACCGGGATCGATCCCACTGATCGATTCGAGCAACCCCGTGAGGCCCGATAGCCCGTATGCGATCGGGAAAGCTCTCGGCGAGACGGCGGCACGGTATTACGCGGACGTCTTCGGTCTTCGGACGATCTGCCTACGCATCGGCACGGTCAATGCGGAGGACAAACCGAAGCAGGCACGACAGTTTGCGACGCTCCTGACGCACGGCGATCTCGTTCGACTTTGCGAGTGTGCGCTCAACGCGCCGGCGGACCTCAGATTCGGCATCTACTACGGCGTCTCCGACAATACGTGGCGCTTCTGGGATCTCGCAGAGGCTCGTAGCGCGATCGGCTACATGCCTCAGGACGATGCCGAGCGGCTTCGCTCGCCGGCATCGACCGACTGACTCGACGCCCTGGCCGCGCGACGCGTTCTTCCCAGCACCTTCCTGGCAGCGACCGGAGGGACCTGCGCGACCCGTTCGAGATCCCACGCGTCGCGCATGACGCTCGGCAGACTAAGAAGGGCCGTCGGTAGAGGCTCAGCGAGGCTCCGCCGCGCGTGATCGAGGAGCGCTTGAGGCGCCAACCCAAGTGGGCCGAGGCCGTTCGCCGCCAGGCGATAGGTCAGGCTGGCGCGTCGACTCGTGTGTTGCTGGTCGAGCGTTCGCAGGATTCGGTTAGCTGTGATTCCCAATGCGGTTGCTCCCGAGAGATAAGTCAAGGTCTCGCCGAGCGGATGTCCCAGCCGATGTGCTTGCGCACGGTCCACGAGTCGTCTCTCGTCCATCTCCCCACTGGTCAAGATGTGATGTGCGTCGACGAGCCACTGCACTTGCGGGGCCAGCGTCCTGCGGGCTCCGAGCGCGCAGGCCAGCAGGAGCTCGTCGGACGCATCAAGAGTCACTGCAGAGGTACCTCCGATCGGGCGTTCCACTGCGGCTTCGCGGAGGGCTGCGATGGCCGTGCTCGAGTCGACCGGGCCGAGGACGTACTCCGGAAGACCTTCGTAGAGGACCGCCGACGTAGTGCCGGTCCCATCTTGGAACCTGCTCGCCCGTGCCCCCGAGCCCGCAGCCGGACGCCAACCGCTTTTCGTGATCGCCGCTGCCGCGCCCACGCCCTCCGCGGGGGAAACGAGGAGCTCGAGCTGCAGGACTGGCCGCAGCCCGAGCTCCGCGTAGTAATGGGTCGCGATTGCGGGGCCGCCGACTATGAGCGGATCGATGCCGGCAGTTCGCAGAACCCCTAGCAGGGAGGACAGCCGTTCGACCTGTAGCTGGTTCTTGACCCAGTTGCTTCGGTAGATGCCGGCGAGGCGCGGCAGTCGAGACTCGGGAACCTCGGCCTCCTGGAGCCGCCGGTAGACGAACGGCAAGAGAGCGAAGGTTCCCGGCTCCAGCGTCTCGAGGTCGAGCGGCTGGAGGCCCCGCCATGTCTTCTCGACGTCGACGCCCGGCACCAAGGCGAGTTGCATCAGCGTTTCCTGCGTCCGGCTCGGCCAGAACGATCCTGTCAGGCCGCGCTTTCTCATCCTTCCTCGTCCCCGGCTGCCTCCTTGGCGCGTCTGCGATCCATCGCCGCCTTCAGCACGTGCAGATATTGGGACCGAGCGTCGCGTTCGCGCAGGCCGTTGTTCTGCGTGTGAAGGCGACGCTCCAGCACGACCTCCGGAAGGATGACGTTGCGAAGGCCGGCCTCGTCCGCCCGGGCGAACCAATCCACCGTGACGCCCACGCGAAACGACGTGGAGAAGCCGCCCACCCGCTCGAAGGAAGCGCGATGGATCAGCATGAGGTTCGGAGCAGTCCAGGGCTGCGGAGTCGGTGCGGGCGGCCGGATCCCCCGCCGCTCCTCCTCGCTCAGCTCGGGACTGACGAATTCTCGGACGTGGCCGAAGACCATGTCGAGGTCGGGATCCCCGTCCAGCGCGGTCATCTGGCGCTCGAGCTTGTCCGCCACGAACCGATCGTCCGCATCGAGGAAGGCGAAGAAGTCGCCGCTCGCAGCCTCGACCGCACGGTTCCGCGCGGCGCCGTTTCCTCCCC
>Ga0307299_10000336_pt1 | contig 15702 bp, 8 predicted proteins | sample ER_DNA_159_FD_194466 | JGI IMG/M metagenome (GOLD analysis project Ga0307299, IMG submission 194466) | Bulk soil microbial communities from the East River watershed near Crested Butte, Colorado, United States - ER_DNA_159 | ecosystem: Environmental > Terrestrial > Soil > Floodplain | place: USA... | reverse complement strand
ATAAGAAGAAGATCGCCTACGAGGCTGACCGCCTCGCCAAACAGCGCGCGACCGAGAAGGCCGCGGCGGAAACCGAGGCGACACGGCTCGTCGGCGTGCAGCTGTCTTTCCCCGCCAAGGTCGGCGAGGAGGACAAGCTGTATGGCTCGGTGACCGCCAGCGACATCCAGCGCAAGCTCGAAGAGCTGGGGATCCACGTCGACAAGCGCAAGATCGATCTGCCGGAGCCGATCCGCGCGCTCGGCGAGTTCCGCGTGGGCATCAAGATCCACCCTGACGTCCGACCCGAAATCGTGATCACGGTGGTCAAGGAGTAAGCGGCTCACTGTGGCAGTTGGCGTCGGCATCAGTTACTTCGACGGCTCCCGGTTGCGCCGCTCCCTGCTCGCGGCGGCCGATTGGGTCGCCGCGGGGCGCGACGAGCTGAACCGCCTGAACGTCTTCCCGGTGCCCGACGGCGACACCGGCACCAACATGTGCCTCACGCTGCGCGCCGTCGCCCAGGCGCTGCGCGCGCTCGACGGTTCTACCGCGCCCCTCCCGCTGCCGTGCGTCACCGAAGCGATGGCCCAGGCGAGCGTGCGCGGCGCCCGCGGCAACTCCGGCATGATGCTCTCCCAGTTCCTCCTCGGCTTCCAGGAAGGGTTGGGCACGCGGCTCCGCGCCCGCGCTGCCGACCTCGCCCGCGCGATCCGCACCGGCTTCGACCGCCTGCAGGCGTCGCTCGACGACCCAGTCGAAGGCACGATCCTCACGGTCGCGCGCGAAGCGGCCGACGAGGCCGGACTCGCCCACGCCGAGCCCGATCTCCGCGTCTTCATGGTGCGCCTCGTGCGCCGCGCCGAAGCGGCCCTGCAGCGCACCCCCGACCTGCTCGCCGCCCTCAAGACGGCGGGCGTCGTCGACGCGGGCGCGAAGGGGTTCGTACGTTTCCTCGAGGGCGTGAAGCGATTGATCGAGGAGGGTCACGTCGCCGCTGGCGCCGTCGACCGCCTGACTCCCAACGCCGCGGCGCAGACCGAGGTCGCCGCCGACCGCGACTACCGCTACTGCACCGAGCTGATGGTACGAGGCGCGTCGCTGCCCGCCGCCGCGGAGGTGCGGCGCGCCCTGCGGGCGTTCGGCGCGTCGATCGTCGTGCTCCAGACGGGTGACCTGGTCAAGGCGCACGTGCACACCGACACGCCGGAGGCCGTATTCCAGGCCGGCGCCGGATGGGGAACCGTCGAATACACCAAGGCCGACGACATGCGGGCCCAGCATCAGGCGCTCCAGACGCGCCGCCCCATCGCCTTCGTGAGCGACACGGCGTGTGACCTTCCGGACGAGCTGGTGGTCCAGTACGACATCGGTCTCGTGCCGACGCAGCTGATCGTCGACGATCGGGCCTATCGCGACCGGCTGGAGCTGACCTCGGCGGAATTCTTCGTCCGGCTCCGTGCCGGACTCGACGCCAGTACGTCACAGCCGACGCCGCAAGCGTTCACCGACGGCTACGCCGATGCGGCGCGGGCGGCCGACCACGTCATCGCCGTCGTGGTATCCAAGGCCCTCTCGGGGACCTGCGCCAATGCCGAGGCTGCCGCGCGCCGCTTCAACGGCGGGCGGGTGACCGTCGTCAACAGCCGCAGCGCGTCCCTCGGCGAGGGGATGCTCGTCCTGCGGGGCGTCGAGCTGGCCGCCGCGGGGTGGGCCCCGGAGACGATCGCGCGCGAGCTGGAGCGCGTGCGCAACCAGTCGGGCGGGTTCTTCACGGTGGACAATTTCGACCGCCTGGTCCGCTCGGGCCGCGTGGGCCGGGGCCGCGCCTGGCTCGGCACTACGCTGAACCTCAAGCCTGTGATGGTCGTTACCCGCGAGGGTGCGATCGAGCCGGCGGCGCGCGTGCGGGGAGCCGTGGCGGCGCGCCGCCGCATCCTGGATCTGCTGGGCCGCGCGTTGGAGGGCAGTCCGCGCGAGCTGCGGCTCGGCGTCGTGCACGGTGACATTCCGGATTTCGCCGACGCCCTCCGCGCCGAGCTGGTCGCGCGCTACCGGCCGAAGCAGTGCCTCGTCGCGCCGATCACCCCGGTGATCGCGGCGCACGCCGGTGTGGGCGCGTGGGGCGTTTTCTATCAGGTCGAGGACGGAACAAACGGATGACGCGCGCGCTATGACTAGCCGGGGACGCTCCCGTCCCGCCGGCCGCGCGCCGGCGACGCCTGCAGCCCTGGGGCTCGTGCTCGAAGCGCTGGCGGATCGCAGAGCCGTGGACGCGCTGGTACTGGACCTGCGCGGACTGTGCGCGGCAACCGACTATTTCGTGATCGTCTCGGGCACGTCGGACGCCCATGTGCGGGGCATGGCGGACCACCTGGTGGAGGCGCTGGCGCCTCGCGGTGTGGCACCGCATCATGTCGAAGGGATGGCGCAGGGGCGGTGGGTGTTGCTCGACTACGTGGATTTCGTGGTACACGTGTTTCATCCGGAGCTGCGGGACTTTTACCAGCTCGAGCGGTTGTGGGGCGATGCACCGGTGGTCGCCGTGGGCGATTCGGGCGCGACGGGCGCGAAAGGATAAGGGAGCATGCGACGTATCGGTGGCACGCTGGCGGCGATTCTGGCGCTCACGACGTTGGGCGCAGGTCCCCTCGCCGCGCAGTACTTCGGGCAGAACAAGGTCCAATACCGCACCTTCGACTTCAAGATCATCCAGACCGAGCACTTCGAGGTCTACTACTATCCCGAAGAGCGCGCCGCCGCCCTCGACGCGGCGCGGATGGCCGAACGGGGTTACGCCCGCCTGTCGCGCATCCTGCACCACCAGTTCCAGGGTCGGAAGCCGATCATCCTGTACGCCTCGGGCTCCGACTTCCAGCAAACGAATGTCACCGACGTCGGCGGCGAGAGCGTGGGCGGCGTCACCGAGTTCTTCAAGCACCGCATGGTGTTGCCATTCACGGGATCGTACGCCGAGCTCGAGCACGTGCTGCAGCACGAGATGGTGCACCAGTTCCAGTTCGACGTCTACAGCCGCGGGCGCCCCGGCGGCGGCATCCAAACGCTCATGAGCGTCAACCCACCGCTCTGGTTCATGGAGGGGATGGCCGAGTACTTGTCCCTTGGCCCGATCAACCCCGAGACCGCCATGTGGTTGCGCGACGCCTCGCTCGAGGGCCATTTGCCCACGATCGAAGAGCTGACCTACGGGGACATCTTCCCCTACCGCTACGGCCACGCGTTGTGGGCGTACATCGGCGAGAAGTGGGGCGACGAGGTCATCGGAGAGATCCTGCAGACGTCGGCGAGCTCGGGCATCGAGACGGCGATCAAGCGGGCGCTGGGCCTGACCCTCGACGAGCTCTCAGCCGACTGGCGCGACGCCGTGCAGACGACGTTCCTGCCGCAGGTCGGGGATCACTACCGCGCGCGCCGCGTCGCGCAAGCGACGCTGACGCGGAAGCGGTCCCGCGGACGCATCTTCCTCGCCCCCGCTCTCACGCCGGACGGCCGCGAAATGGCGTTCTTTGGCGACCAGGGCGGGTTCTTCGTCGACCTCTTCCTGGCCGACGCCGAGACGGGACGGGTCAAGCGGCGGCTCGTCAAGTCGACGCTCAACAAGAACTACGAAAGCCTGCGGTTCATCAACTCGGCGGGCACATTCTCGCCCGATGGGCGTTTCTTCGCACTCGCGGCGAAGCGCCGGGACCGAGACGACCTCGTCATCCTCGACGTGAAGCGCGGCCGCGAGGAGCGGCGCATCAAGGTCGACCTCAACGGGCTGCAGACGCCGAGTTGGTCCCCCAACGGGCAGCAGCTCGTCTTCACAGGATTCGACGGCGGACTGTCGGACCTGTACGTCATCAACCGCGACGGCACCGGCTTGCGGCGGCTCACCAACGACAAGTACGCCGACCTCCATCCCGCCTGGTCGCCCGACGGCAAGACGATCGCCTTCGTCACCGACCGCGGCAGCAACACGGACTTCGACCAGCTGCGCTTCGGCAACTTGCGCGTGGCGCTTTTCCACCTCGACGCCGGCACGATCGAGTTGTTGGGCCACATGGAAGAAGGAAAGAACATCAACCCGGTGTGGGCGCCGGATGGTCAGTCGCTGGCCTTCGTGTCCGACCGCACGGGCATCAGCGACATCTACCTATACGACTTGAGCGACCGCAACATCTATCAGATCACGAACCTTTACACGGGCGTCCAGGGGATCACCCCGCTGTCACCCGTGATGTCGTGGGCGCGGCAGGCCGACCGCCTCGCGTTCGTCTACTACGAGGACGGCCAGTACAGCGTGTACTCCGTGGAGAACCCGCGCTCGCTGAAGCGCGCGCCGTTCCGCGGGCCGGCCGTGCAGGCGGCCACGTCGTTGGTCGCGTCCGCCGCGCGCGACACGTCGAGGCGCCGGGCACCCGACGTCGCCATCGCCAACCCGACCGAGACCCCGGCGCCCACCAGCGCGCCGCTCGAGCGGCCCAACGAGACGCAGTCGGTGTATCGCGCCTCCGGCGGCTTCCGGCCGTCGGCATCACCACAGGCGGCCGAGTCGCTCGGCGTAGTGGGGCCTGTCTCGGTGCGGCAATTGCTCGATTCGGCGAGCCTCGCGCTCCCCGACACGACCGAATTCACGTTGAAGCCGTATCGCGTGCGCTTCACGCCCGATTATGTGGCCCGCCCGACGGTCGGCTATCAGCGCGACAACTTCGGCCGCGGGTTCTTCGGGGGCACCGCCGTCGCCTTATCGGACATCCTCGGTAACCGCACCATCGTGTTGTCGGGATCGGTGAACGGGCGCATCAGTGAAGCGCAGTTCCTGGGTGTGTTCGTCAACCAAGCCCATCGCTTCAATTGGGCCGCGGGTTTTTCCCAGGAGCCGCTCTACTTCTACAACGGCAGCTCGTGGTCGCGCCAAGACTACGGCAGCGTGGGCGGCACGGACAGCGTCGACGTTCTGACGACCAGCATCGAGCGCTTCGTGATTCGTGACGGCTTTCTTGAGTCATACTACCCGTTTACCCGCTTCAGCCGCGCGGAGCTCGGCTTCCACGCCGTCAACATCACGGACGCGACGCTGCAGCTCGAGACCGGGTTCGACGCGATCAGCGGGGCGTTCGTTGGGCAGAACTACAACACGCTCGACGGCCCCTCGATCAGCTACGTGCAGCCGTCGCTGTCGCTCGTGCACGACAATACGCTGTTCGGATACGTAGGCCCGTTCGCGGGCTCGCGCTCGCGCTTCCAAGTATCGCCGGCGTTCGGCACCTGGCATTTCACCGCCGCGTCCGCCGACTATCGGCGCTACATTTTCGTCCGCCCGTTCACGATCGCGGTCCGCGGCCTGATGTTCGGCCGCTACGGCCGCGACGCGGAGCGCTTCCCGATCTTCCTCGGCTCACCGGAGCTGCTGCGCGGCTACACGTACGGATCGATCCGTAACCACGAGTGCATCTCGAACCCCGGCGCCGGCAACGTCACGGGGTGCGCCCAGCTCGATCAGCTCATCGGCTCGAAAATCGCCGTAGGCAGCGTCGAGCTGCGCTTCCCGCTCACGCGCAGTCTGGTGCTCGGGTTCCTCCCGATCGGCTTCCCACCGATCGAGGCAGCGCTGTTCTACGATGCCGGCATGGCGTGGAGCGAGGGATCCATTGTGAAGTGGCAGCGCGCCGCCGGCGACAGCGACGTCGTCCTGGTGAGGGCACCGCTCAGGAGCTGGGGCACCTCGATTCGGGTCAACATGCTCGGCCTGATGATTTTGCGGTTCGATTACGCGAAACCGCTCGATCGCCCGCGGAACAAGGGCTACTGGACCATCAGCCTCGGTCCGACGTTCTAACTCCGCGTCGCTAAAACACTTGCAATGGCCTCGCCGGTTGTCTATCTTGTCCGGCGAGGCCACTTTGCGTATCCCAGCTTACCTCCTGCTCGCGAGCGTGACGCTCTGCGGCTGCGGGTCCCAAGCGCCCGCCGCCGCGTCTTCGCAATCCCAAGAACCACAACAGGTTAACCAGCAGCGCCGGGGCTCCACTCGCAGCACCGGTGTAGCGATTCGGCTCGCCGCCCAAGGCGGCGTGCCCCGGTTGTACCGGCTCCCCCGCCTGGTCGAAGTCCCCGCCGTCCTGCGCGGCCGGCTGCCGCCGCTCGAGCGGGTCATCGGCCTCGACGCCGAGTCCGACTTCCTCTTCGTCGTCACGGCCAAGCAGGAGCTGCTCGCCCTCGACCTTGGCAGCGGCCGCGTGGACACGGTCGCAAAAGAAATCGCGCAGGCCGCACTCGGCCCCGACGGCACACTCTACGCCGTGGACGCGAAGAAGCGCGTCGTCTCGTTGTCGCGACGCACGCGCTTCGCCTGGCCGCAGCCGCTCACCGGCCTCCCGCGCGATCTATTCGGCTCGACCGATCAACGCCTGGTCGCCGTGATCCCCCAGGGTCCGGACGACCCGCCGCGGCTGCTCGTCGCCGCCGCGGACCAGCCCCCCGCGGTGCGCCAGATCGCCGCCGGCGGTGACGTCGCCGCCACGCGCTGGGGCGATCTCGTCGCCGTCGCGAGCGACTCGGGCGTGGCGCTCTACGACCCGCTGGGGCGCCGCGATCCGACCTTCGTGGCGCTCGCGGACCGGCCCCGGGCACTCGCGTTTTCGCCGTCAGGGCACCGCATCTACGTCGCTCGGCGCGCCGCGCTCGGTCTCGCCGTGATCGATCGGTACGAGCGACGCGAGCTCGACGGCGTCGCCCTCCCCGGCCCCGCCGCGGCGCTGCGACTCGATCCGCTGGGCCGGTGGTTGCTCGCGCGTCCCGCGCTCGGCGATTCGGCGTGGATCGTGGATCTGCCGATCAAGCAGCACACCGGGGCCATCGCCACGACCTGGCAAGCCGACCTTCCCGCCGTTTCCCCCGACGGCGCGCTGCTTTACAGGCGGGGCGACGACGTCATCGCCCTGCGGCCCGATTCCCTGACCGAGACGGGCAAGGTGGAGAAAGGCGCCGCCGATTTGTGGGTACTCTCGTCGTGGCTTCCCCGCGGCAGCGGAATGGCAAGCCAGGCGAGCACCGATGTCGCGGCCGACACGGTCGGCGCCGAAGGTCCGTTGTACGTGCAGGTGTCCACGTCGCGAAACCCCGATTGGTCGGGCCGCTTGGCTCAGGATCTGGTGCGCGCCGGCCTCGCCGCCCGGGTGCTGGCGCCTCAGGGTCCCGAGGACGGCTACCGCGTCGTGCTCGGTCCGTACGCGACGCGCGCTCAAGCCGAGGCGACCGGCCGCAAGCTCGGCCGGCCTTTCTGGATCTACCAACCCGGCCAGTGACGGCTCCGCGGCAGCTCCCGCTCTCGCGGCTCGGCCACTTGATCCCGCCGCTGGTCGCGTCGCAGGCGCTCGTGGCGCTCGTGCCGACGACCGCCGACCTCGTCTGGGCCGCCAAGGCCGCGTGGGACATCGCGCGCATCGCCGCGCGGGGCGGACGCCGGGTGGCGCTCGTGGACTTGGGTGTCGAGGAGCCGTCGCTGCATCAAACGGTGGGCTTGACGCCGAGTGACGGCATCGTGGACGCCTTCGAGTACGGCGTGTCGCTTTCGAAGGCCGCGCACGAGGTGGACGGGGTGTTCTTCATCGCGGCGGGTTCGTACACGGCGAGCGCCGGCGATCTGTACGCGCATCCCCGTTGGCGCAAGCTGCAAGCGGGATTTCGCTCCGAGGGCGCCCTGCTCCTGCTGTTCGTATCGGCGCCAGGGCTCGGCAAGCTCGCGGCGGTGGCGGACGGGGCGATCGTCCTCGCGCCCGAGGGATTGGACCCGGCGTCTGCGGTCGGACTGGAGCTCGCGGCGGTGGTGGAGCGCGGCACGCCACTGCTGGGTGTCGCGCGCGATCGCTGGATGCCGACGCCAGCCCCCACGCCGAGCGTCACGCCGCTGCCGGAGCCCGGGCACCGCGGACGTGGCGCCCGCGCCGCGGTGGCGACGCTGGTGCTGGCCGGGGCGGCCGTCGGTGGCTGGGCCCTCTTCGCACCGGCCACCGAGCTGCTGCGACCGCCATCCGAGCCCACGCCCGCCGCACCACCGCCGCCCGCGCCCAGCCCCGTCGTTGTTCACGTCGACACCCTGCCCTGGACGATTCAGCTCGCCGCGTACGGGACCGCCGTCAAGGCGCTCGCGCACGCCGATCAAATCGCTGACGAGTCCGGGATCGCAACACTCGTGACTCCGGTCCAGCAGAGCCGTGCCGGCACCGTCTGGTACCGTGTCCTGGCCGGCTCGTACGCAACGCGCGAGGCGGCCGCGGCGGCGCGCGATTCGCTGTGGCGGCGAGGCACGACCGCCCGCGGCATTGGGGAGCTGCTCCGCGCGCCGTACTCGTTCGCGCCCGAGACGGACACCTCGTTGACGGCGCTCCGCCGCCGGGGCCTCCCGGCGGTCCGCTGGCACAACCGCGTGTTGATTGGCGCCTTCGAGACACCCGAGCAGGCCGCTTTCACGGAAACCAGGCTGACGCGCGCCCGCGTGCGCGCCACTCTTCTCCCACGTGTGGGGACTGCACAATGAGATTGAGCCGGCTGGAGCTGTCGGGCTTCAAGTCATTCGCGGGGACGGTGGAGCTGCCCTACGAGCCCGGCGTGACCGCCATCGTGGGTCCGAACGGCTGCGGCAAATCGAACATCTCCGACGCGGTCCGCTGGGTGCTGGGCGAGCAGTCGCCGCGCCTGCTGCGCGGCGGGAAGATGGAAGACGTCATCTTCCAGGGCTCGACGGGGCGCCGCCCGGTGAACGTCGCCGAAGTGTCGCTCGTGTTCGACAACTCGGACGGCACGCTGCCGATCGCGTACCAGGAGGTCGTGGTGACGCGGCGGCTGTCGCGCTCCGGCCAGAGCGAGTATCTGCTGAACCGGTCGCCGGTGCGGTTGCGCGACATCCAGGACCTGCTGCGCGGTACGGGACTGGGGGCCGACGCGGCGGTCGTCATGGAGGCGAAGATGATCGAGGCGTTGCTCTCGGAGAAAGCCGAAGAGCGGCGCGCACTGTTCGAAGAAGCCGCGGGAATCGGGCTGTACCGCGACCGGAAGAAGAGCACCGAGCGGCGGCTCGAGGAGACGGCGGCCGACCTGGCGCGGCTCGAGGATCTGGTGAGCGAGGTGCAGACGCAGGTGCGGAGCCTGGCCCGGCAGCGCGGCCGGGCCGAGCGCTACGGCAAGATGGTCGAGGAGCGCTTCGGCGTGGCGCTGACGCTGGTGCGACGCGAGATCGAGGACTTCGATCTGGCCCTCGGCTCGCTGGGCGTGCGGGCGCGCGAGCTTGCCGAGGCGCTCCCGGCCGCGCGCGGGCGCCTGGCCGATGCCGAGCGCGAGCGGGAAACGCGCGTGCAGGCGCGCCACACGGCCGAAGCGCGCCGCACCGAAGTGGAGCGCCGCCTCGCCGACGCGAAACTCGAGGTCGGCCGGCTCGACAGCGATCTCGCCCTGGCAGCGGAACGGCTCGGCAACGCGGGCCAACGACGCCAGACCGCGGCCGAAGAACGCGCCCAGGGAGAGCGGCGCGCCGCGCAAGCGGAGCGGGAGCGTGAGGCAGCCGCCGCCGAATGCGGCGCGGCCGAACGCGACCTGGCGACCGTGCAAAGCGAGCTCGGGACACGCGCGGGGCACGAGGACGACGTGCGCGGCCGGCTCGCCGCGCAGCGTACGGCGGTCCGCGATCTCGAGGAGGTGTTGCAGCGCCGCGCGGAGGCGGCGCGCGCGCTCGAAGGCGAGCGGGCAGCGCTGGAGCGCGAGGGCGCCGAGCTGCGCGAGCAGCTGGGCCGGGCCACCGGTGAGCGGCAAACGCGGGAGACGGCGACGCAAGCGGCCACGAGTCGCACCGACGCCGTCGCACAACTTGCCGCGCGCCAAGCGCAAGGCGCCGTCCGCGCCGTCGAAGCGCTGCAGCACGCGCGACGGCAGGTGGCCACATTGCAGGAGCAGGAGATGGGCGCGCGCTCCACGCGGCGCCAGACCGAAGCGGCTCTGGCGCAGCTCGAAGCGCGGCGCGATGCCCTCGCCGAGCTGGACCGCGAGCGCGTGGGCCTCGCGCCCGCGGCGCAGGCGCTGCTCAAGGCGCGCCAGCAGTTCGGCGACGCGGTCATCGGCCCGCTGGCGGATTTCGTCCGCACCAGCCGTCGCGACGCCGAGTTGGCGGAGCGTCTGCTGGGTGAGTGGCTGCACGCCGTGTTGGTGCGCGACGCGTCGGCCATCGAGGCGATCCGCGCCTGGCACGTGGCAGCAAAGCCTGGACCGCTGGTGCTCCTCCCCTGCGTGCCCGGCCCGCGGCTCGCAGCCGACGGACACCCGTTGAAGGACGAGCTGCGGGTGGACGGCCCCGCGGCGGCCTGGGTGCGCGCGCTGCTCGCGGGGCACGAGGTGCTCGATGAGGGTGGGGGCGGTCGCGCGCTGCGGCGGGCCAACGGCGCGGTGTTCCTGGACGGCGGGACGACGGCGGCCGGCAGCGCGGGCGGGCCCCTGCAGCGCCGCGCCGAGCTCGAGACCCTCGAACAGGAAGTGCGGGACGCCTCCGCCGCGCGAGACCGCGCGGGCGTCGCGCTCGATCGGGCCGTGCAGGAGCTGGCGGCAGCGGAGGCGGCATTCGCCGCGGCCGGTCACGCGGCAGAAGGGGCGCGGCACGCCGAGCTCGAGGCGGGGGCGGAAAAGGGCGAGGCGGAGCGCGCGCTCGTCCACGCGCGCCGTGAGGGAGAGGAAGCCGCAACACAAGTGGATCGCCTGACGCGCCGGCTCGCCGAGGTCGAGGCCCGGTTGGGCACGCTGCACGCCGACCTCCAGGAGCGAGAGCTCGAGCGCGTCCGCGCCGACGAGCAGCTGGGCGCGCAACGCGCGGGACTCGAAGGGCTCGAAGCGCAGCAGGAGGCCGCGCGCGAACAGCGCGTCCGGTGGCAAGTGGAGGCCGCGCAGGTGGAAGCGCGGCTCGCCGCGGCGCGGGAGCGCGCCGATCGGGCCGCAGCCGACGCGGGCGAGTCGCGCCAGCAAGCCGCGGCGCGAGCCGCAGAGATCGCGCGCATCGAGCACGACACGGCGTCGCTCACCACGCAGCGCGCCCAGTGGCAGGACGCCCTCCAGGAACGCCGGCTCGCCCTGGTGGAGCTCGAGGCCGCGGCGAAGGAGGCCGAGGCGCAGGTGGGCCTCGCCGAAGCCGATCTGGCGCAGGGCGAGGGCGCGCTCGACCAGGCGCGCAAGGCCTTGGAAGCGCTGGGCGAGGAGGAGCATCGTCTGCAGCTCGAGCGCACCGAGATCGAAGGACGCCGGCGCGGGCTCGTCGAGCGGGTCGAGACGGAATGGCGCAAGCCGCTCGACCGCCTCATGGCCGAAGCCCCGGAAGTGGCGGGCGACATCGAATGGCTGCGACAGGAGAACGACCGGCTCCGCGAACAGATCGACGCCGTGGGTCCCGTCAACGCGCTCGCCGTCGAGGAGCACGCCGACGAAGTGAAGCGGCTCGAGTTCTTGATGACGCAGCGCGACGACCTCGTGGCCGCGCGCAACTCGCTGCAGCAGGCGGCCCGCGAGATCGACCAGACCGCCAAGACGCTGTTCCTGGAGTCGTTCGGCAAGGTGCGCGACAACTTCCGCTCGGTGTTCCAGACGCTGTTCGGCGGCGGGGAATGCGACGTGCGGCTCGCCAATGAGGACGAACCACTCGACAGCGAGATCGAGATCCACGCGGCCCCACGCGGCAAGCGCACGCAGCGCATTCACCTGCTCTCGTCCGGCGAGCGTACGCTCGTCGCCGTGTCGCTCCTGTTTGCGATCTTCCTGACGAAGCCGAGCCCGTTCTGCCTGCTCGACGAAGTGGACGCTCCGCTCGACGACTCCAACGTCGGCCGCTTCGTCCGGCTGCTCGCCGAGTTCAAGAACCAGACGCAGTTCATCGTGATCACGCACAACCCGCGCACCATGCAGGCAGCCGATGCCGTCTATGGGGTCACGATGCAAGAGCCCGGAGTTTCGACGATCGTCGGGGTGCGGCTCGGCCAGATGGAACCGGTGTAGGCGCGGTGCGCCGGCTGCTCTGGCTCGCGCTCCTGCCCGCGAGCCTCTCGGCGCAGCGCCCGGCCGTCTCTCCACCCCTGGCCCGCGTCTGGTCCCGGGATACGACCATCTCCGTGTGGCTGTTCGTTCGCCCCGGCGTCCCACTCGCGACTCCCGCGGCGCGCGCCGCCGGCCTCGGCGCTCGCATCCGCGTGCGCAGCCGCTGGCTCCACGCGATCAGCGTGGACGTTCCCGCTGCCGCCTTGCGGACACTCGCGCTGGACCGCGATTTGCGCCGCATCCAACCGCTCGGGCGCTTCCGCCTCGCCCCGGGCATGCGCGGCCAGCTCGAGCTCACGGCCACCCCGTCGCCGACCGCGCCGGGCGACACCTGCCCCGCGGGTGGCCATCCGGTTCTCGGACCCTCCGAAATGCCGTATCGCCAGCTCCACCTCCGTCCGCTCACCGATCTGGGCGTCGACGGAACGGGCGTGCGGATCGCGATCTTCGACGGCGGGTTCGATACCCAGAACCCCGCCTTCGGGGGAATCACGGTCACGGCGCAGTACGACTTCGTTTTCGGCGATACGATCGTGCGCAACGAGCCCGCGGACGACCCGTCCGCTCACGACCATGGGACCGCCGTCTGGTCGTTGTTCGCCGGCGACGTCCCGGGACGCCTGCACGGCGTGGCGCGCGGCGCTGCGTACCTGCTCGCCAAGACCGAGGACGTGCGCAGCGAGCAGCGCGTGGAAGAGGACAACTATGTCGCGGCGCTCGAGTGGGCCGACTCGATCGGCGTCGACATCGTCTCCTCCAGTCTCGCCTACTTGTTCTTCGACAACGGATTCACCTACACGCCCTCGCAGTTGAACGGAGACATCGCGGTCACGACCGTCGCCGCCGACCTCGCCGCGCAGCGGGGGATCCTCGTCGTCACCGCGGCGGGAAACGCGGGCCCCGGGGCGCGTTCCGTCTGGACGCCCGCCGACGGCGACTCGGTGCTCGCGGTGGGCGCCGAAGATTCACTGGGGGTGCTCGCCAGTTTCTCCTCGCGCGGACCGACCGCCGACGGCCGGATCAAGCCTGACTTCACCGCGCCGGGCGTGGACGTCTGCGTGGCGACGGGCGGTGGCGCCGTGCGCCGCCAGAACGGCACGTCGCTCGCCACTCCGCTGCTCGCGGCGAGCGCGGCGCTCGTCCAGCAACTGCACCCGACGATGACGCCGATGGCGCTGCGCGACGCGTTTCGCCGCTGGGCGACGAACCGGGCCGCGCCCGATACCTTCCGCGGCTGGGGTCGCCCCGACGTCACCGCGGCCGCCGTTTTTCCCACCGGCGTGAGCGGGATCGCGCCGGTCATCGGCCCGCTCGCCTCGATAACGCCCACCTTCAGCTGGACCGTGGGCGACGTCCCGGCGCTCGCGAGGCCCGTCACGTTTCAGCTGCGGATCGCGCGCGACTCGGGGGGCGTGCCGCTCGTGGACACGACGCTCACGAACAGCGAGACGTATACGTTGCGGATTCCTTTGAAGCCGAAGCGCCCGTTGCTCTGGCGCGTGGACGCAACCGCCGCCACCGGCGACACGGCAAGCACCGGCGTCATCGGACCATTCGCCGTGCCGGAGTGGGCGACGCTCACGTCGCTCAGCAACCCAGCCGGGGCGGTGACCGACTCGGTGCAACCCACATTCACCTGGACCTCTCCGGCGATCGCCACGCCGCCGGGACCGTTCACGTACGACCTGTTCGTGCAGCGCGTGACGGAACCGGACCCCGATTTCGGAATTGCGGGGCTAACGGGCACGACCTTCCGCATCCCAAACCCGCTCGAGCGCAACACGGCGTATCACTGGCACCTGGTGGCACACTCGGGCAGCGATACGAGCCTCGCCGCGAGCCAGGGATCGTTCCTCATCCTCGACGGCTCGACGCCGGCGGCCACCCTGCTCTACCAGAACTTCCCCAACCCGTTTCCCTCTGCCGGCCGGTACTCGACGTGCCTGTGGTTCGATCTCGCCACCACGGGCCTCGTAGAGGTCGAAATCCTCGATCTGCGGGGCAATTCCGTGCGGCGGTTCGTGCCTGGGCCCGACTTTCCTTCGATCCTAACGGCGGGCCGCTACGGCCGCGGGCAGGCAGGGGGCACGACGTGCGATCCCCGGCTCATGTGGGATGGGCGCTCCGGCGACGGGCGCCTGTTGCCTGCCGGCGTCTACGTCTACAAGCTCAAGGCGCCCGGCCTCGTCCTGTTCAAGCGCATCGTCTTCCGCGGAAAGTGATCATGGATCTCGTCACCGTCGGCACCGGTACTGTCGCTCCCTCGGCTCACCGCACGTGCGCCTGTCATTGGGTCGCCCGCGGCGACATCCGCATGCTCCTCGACTGCGGCGCCGGCTCGCTGCACCGGCTCGCGGAATTCGGGCTCCCCTGGCATCAGATCAGCCACGTCGTGCTGACGCATTTCCACCCCGACCACTGGGGCGAGCTGCCGATGCTCGTGTACGCGCTCAAGTACACGACAGTCCCGCCGCGCACCGAACCGCTCGTGATTCTCGGACCGCCCGGCGTCGTCCAGCTGCTGCGCACCCTCGCCGAGGGGTACGGTGGTTGGCTGCTGGATCCTGGGTTCCCGATCGGCATCCTCGACGTGCGGGACGGCGAGCCCTTCCCGCTCGGCGCCGATCTGAGTCTCGAGACGTTTCCGGTGCCCCACACGACCGAAAGCGTGGCGCTCTCGCTCGTGGCGCCCGAGGGGCGGCTCGTATACACCGGCGACACGGGACCGAGCAGCGAGCTGTCCCGCTGGGCGGCGGACTGTGACCTCCTGCTGGCCGAGTGCTCCCTCCCCGCGTCCATGGCGATGGACATCCACCTGACGCCCGAGCAGGCCGGCGACCTGGCGCGAGATGCCAAGGCGAAACACCTAGTCTTGACGCACTTCTATCCTCCGGTAGAGACTTCAGACCCGGCGAAGATCGCGGGGACGCGGTTCAAGGGCCGCGTGACGGCCGCCCGGGACGGCGACCGGTTCACCATCGGAGGGAAGTAGTCGTGCTCATCGTGATGCGGCATGGCGCTACGGCGGACGAGGTGCAGAAGGTGATCTCGGTCATCGAGGAGATGGGATACCAAGCTACCCCGATGCCCGGGGCGCAGCGCACCGCCGTCGGCCTGGTCGGCAACGACGGCCGGGTCGACGCGTCGCGGCTCGAAGGCCTCCCGGGCGTCCAGGAGGTCATTCACGTCTCGCAGCCATACAAGCAGGTGAGCCGCGAATGGAGGCAGGAGCCGACGATCGTGCGCCTGGCCGGCGGTGTGACGGTGGGCGGCAATGAGGTCGTGGCGATCGCGGGCCCCTGCTCGCTCGAGACGGAGCGTCAGGTTCTCGAGTCGGCGCGCGTCGTGAAGGAGGCGGGCGCGGTGATTCTGCGGGGCGGTGCGTGGAAGCCGCGCAGCTCGCCGTACTCGTTTCAGGGACTCGGCCGGCCCGGCCTCAAACTCCTCGCCAAGGCCCGCGAAGAGACCGGCCTGCTGATCTGCACCGAGGCGATGGACCCGGACGGCGTGGGCTGGGTATCGGAGATGGCGGACATCGTGCAGATCGGCGCCCGCAACATGCAAAACTTCTCCCTGCTCAAGATCGCCGGCCGCTGCGGCAAGCCCATTCTGCTGAAGCGCGGGATCAGCGCCACGATCGTTGAGCTGCTGCTGTCG
>Ga0307299_10000335_pt1 | contig 15726 bp, 14 predicted proteins | sample ER_DNA_159_FD_194466 | JGI IMG/M metagenome (GOLD analysis project Ga0307299, IMG submission 194466) | Bulk soil microbial communities from the East River watershed near Crested Butte, Colorado, United States - ER_DNA_159 | ecosystem: Environmental > Terrestrial > Soil > Floodplain | place... | reverse complement strand
GATTGTCCTCCTCGTCGGACTGGTCCTGCCCCACAGCTGTGGGGTGCGTCCGGTGCTCGGGGCGTGGGACGGGATTGGCATGATCATCACGTTCGGGATTCCCGTGCTCGTCACGATTGCGTACGCGCTCCATCAGTTGGTCCCCGCGCTGGCCCGGTTCCACGAGCGCCACGGCGCCGCGCTCCACGGCTTCTTCCGGGCAGCGTGTCTCGTCCTCCTCGGCGTGTATGTGGGCATTGCGCTCGCGGATGACGCGGAGCCGCGCGCGCGCATCGGCACCGTAGTGTCCTTCGTCGTCGCCAGCGGGTTGCTGTTCTGGCAGCAGAGTCGGGCCACGAAGGCGCAACGCCTGCCGCTCCTTCTCCTCACGATCGTAGGTGTCGGCGCGGTCTACGCGTTCGCCGGATGGGTGGGTGACGGGCTGCAGTACGGGGGCTGGGTGTTTACGGCGGGGTGGCTGCTCGCGGTGGGGGCGGAGATGAGCGAGTTGCGGGGGGCGCCTCAGGTTTCGCACGGGGGGTAGGGAGGGTCCTTCGCGCCTCCCCTCTTTTTTTTCTTGAGCAGCCCCGCGGCTTGTCATCCTGAGCGAGCGTGACTGGAAAAGCAGGTCCTTCGCGCCTTCGGCGCTCAGGATGACAGCTCCGGGCACCTATAATACAAAAACAAACTGAAGAGAAAGCGAGTGAGTTGATCTGCTGTCAGGCTACGGCCCCGTCCAAGTGATGTCCCCGATCTCGGCCGAGGCGCGCACCTTCAGGCCATCGGTGTCCGAGCTCACCCCGATCGACATGATCGGCTTGGGCGCGTTGTTCCACAGGCGGCGGTAGTCGCTGAACGGGTCCCGGCGCTCGACGTGCCAGGACCCGTCCGCGTCTTCGGCGCGCTCCAGCACGATCACCATCCGGTTGCGGCCCGCCGAGCTCGTAAAGCTCTCGCCGCGTGACTCGCGGTTCCCCCAACAGTAGGTCAGGACGCGCCCATCCTGGAACGTGATCACGACCCTAATGGGACTATCGTCGCCGGCGCGACGCTTCAAGTCGGCGCCCCGGAGCGGCGTCTCAGACCGCCAGCGCCAGTTGAGTGCCCCGGGGCGCGTGGAGGGAGGCGGGCGCAGCGGTTGACGGAGACGGTACGTCGCAGTGGCCGCTTGGCCCACGGCGACGATGCGCAGCGTGTGCGCCCCGGTGACGCGGAATGTGGGCGCTTGAACGCCCTGCACGCTCACCAGCCGCCATCCGGAGGGAAGCCCCTCCCGAGCGGGCACCATGTTGAGATTCGTGAGCGTCTGCAGGAGCAGAAGAACCCCGCCACCCGCGGCGGTCAGATCGGCTCCTCGGCGAAATGACAGGCGGCCAGATGCGCTGGGCTGTCGCTCGTGACCCGCAGCGCCGGCGTCTCCGTGCGGCACCGGTCGTTCTTCTTGGGGTGCGGGCAGCGCGGGTGGAACGGGCACCCCGACGGCGGATGCGCCGGCGATGGAATGTCGCCCGTGAGCACGATGCGCTCCCGGGTGGCGCGCGGGTTCGGCTCCGGGACCGCCGAGAGCAGCGCCCGTGTGTACGGATGCCGGGGAGCGCTGTAGATGGCGGGCGCCGGGGCGCGCTCGACGATGCGGCCCAGGTACATCACCGCGACCTGGTCGGCGATGTGGCGGACGACGGCCAAGTCGTGAGCGATGAAGAGGTAGGTGAGGCGGCGCTTCTGCTGCAGGTCGGCGAGCAGGTTCAGCACCTGCGCCTGCACCGACACGTCGAGCGCGCTCACGGGCTCGTCGCACACGATGAATCGCGGCTCGACCGAGAGCGCCCGCGCGATCCCCACGCGCTGGCGCTGGCCGCCGGAGAGCTCGTGCGGATACCGGCCCGCGAACGCGGGGTCGAGTCCGACTTCATCGAGCAGGGCCGTGACCCGCGCTTCCATTTGAGCCGGTGGCGCGAGTCGATGGATCTCGAGCGGCTCGCGCAGCGTCCGGCCCACGGTCATCCGCGGGTTGAGCGAGCTGTACGGATCCTGGAATACGATCTGCATGCGGCGCCGCAACGCGCGCAACGGTCCGGTCCCCAGGGCGAAGACGTCCTCCCCCTCGAACAACACGCGACCGGCGGTCGGCTCCTGCAGCCGCAGGATGGTCCTGCCGACGGTCGATTTCCCCGATCCCGATTCGCCCACGAGGCCGAGGGTCTGCCCGGGCGCGATCGTGAGCGACACGCCGTCGACCGCTCGCACCGGCGGGCGGCCCGGGTAGTGCTTGACGAGGTTCTGGATATCGAGGAGCGGTGCGGTCATTCGGTCTCAGGCTGGCGCTTGCGGCGCCCCGGCTCCTGGACGAGCCAGCAGCGCGCGGTGTGATCGCCATCGCCCAGGAGCGGTGGCTCCTCGATCGTGCATTTCGTCCAGGCGTGAGGACAACGCGGATGGAAGCGGCAGCCGGAAGGCCAGGCGGTGGCCGCCGGCACTTGGCCGGGGATCGCCTGGAGCCGGGACTTGGGCGCGTCGATGCGCGGCACCGCGGCCATCAGGCCCTCCGTGTAGGGATGGAGGGGGCCGTCGAACAACGCCGTGGTCGGCGCCGTTTCGACCACCTGGCCCGCGTACATCACGACGACGCGATCCGCCTGCCCCGCGACGACGCCGAGATCATGCGTGATCAACAGCACCGCCATCCCCAGCTCCGCCTGCAGGCGTTCGAGCAGCTCGAGGATCTGGGCCTGAATCGTCACATCCAGCGCGGTGGTGGGCTCGTCGGCGATGAGGACCTTGGGGTGGCACACGAGCGCCATCGCGATCATCACGCGCTGGCGCATCCCGCCGGAGAGCTGATGCGGGTAGTGATCCACCCGCTCCGCGGGATCCGGGAGCCCGACGAGCGTCAGCATCTCGATGGCGCGCGCCCGCGCCGCCTTGCGGGACAGGCGCTGATGAATGATCGCCGCCTCGGCGATCTGATCGCCGACCGTGAACACGGGATTCAGCGACGTCATCGGCTCCTGAAACACCATGGCGATCTGGTTGCCGCGAATGGCGCGCAGGTCGGGTGGGGCGAGCGCCAGCAGGTTGCGCCCCTCGAACTCGATGAGGCTACCGGGCCGGATGTGGCCCGGTGGTTCGGGGATGAGGCGCAAAATCGAGAGTGAGGTGACGGTTTTTCCGCACCCCGATTCTCCTACGATGCCGAGGGTCTCGCCGGGATAGAGGTCGAACGACACGCCGTCCACGGCGCGTGCGGTGCCGCGCCCCTGCTCGGTGACGAAGTAGGTCTTGAGGTCGCGCACGCGGAGCAGCGGTTCCGTCACATCGCCTCCTGGCGCGGGTCGAGGGCATCGCGCAGCGCGTCGGCTACGGCATTCAAGGCCATCACGACGAGGGCGATGGCGAGGCCCGGGAACAGCGTCGTCCACGGCGCGCTGGCGAGGTACGGAGCGCCGTCGGCGATCATGTTGCCCCAGCTGGGGGCCGGCGGGGCCACGCCGATGCCGAGGAACGAGAGTGCCGCCTCGAGCAGCAGCACGTTGCCGATACCGAGGGCCGCCGAGACGATGATCGGCGCGGCGGCGTTGGGGAGAACGTGGCGAAAGATAACGCGGGCCGGCCCCGCGCCCACCGCCCGCGCGGCAGCGACGAAGTCGCGCTCGCGCACGCTCAGCACTTCCGCCCGCACCAACCGGCTCGTGCCGAACCACGACGTGAAACCGATGACGAGGACGAGGATGGCGAGCGGCAGCCGCCCGAACAGCGCGACCGCCATGAGGAGCACGAAGATGCGCGGCAGCGCGAGGCCGACGTCCACCCCCCGCATCAGCACGGCGTCCACCCAGCGCCGGTAGTAGCCCGCCACCGCGCCGACCAGGGTGCCGAGCGTGACGGCGACGAGCATGCCGAGGGCGCCGACGATCAGCGAGATCCGGGCCCCGAACGCGACGCGACTCCACAGGTCCCGGCTGTAGACGTCGGTGCCGAGGATGTTGCTCCACGAGGGCGGTTGGCTTTTCAAGTGCACGATGTCGATCTGATCGCGCGGGTCGAACGACGTCACGAGCGGCGCCGCCACGGCGACGATCACGAAGAAGGCGAGCACGCCGATTCCCCAACCGGCGGTGGGATGCCGGAAGAACCGGCGCCCCGCCTCGTGGCGCCCCGTGCGGCGGCGCAGGGCCCCGACCGCCCATCCCGAGAGGACGAGCGCAGTGAGCAGCGCGAACCAGGCGTGGAGCGTCACGCCGTTTCCCGCACCCGCAGGCGCGGGTCCGCCGCGGCGAGCAGCACGTCCGCGAGGAGACTCCCTCCGACGACGAGCGTGCTCGCGAGCAGCACGGCTGCGTTCACGACGGGGAAGTCGCGCCGCAGGATCGCGTCCGTCGCGAGCCGGCCCATCCCGGGCCACGCGAAGATCGTCTCGATCAGGACGGCGCCCGTGAGCAAGAAGGGGAACGCCAATCCGAACAGCGTGATGAACGACAACAACGCATTGCGGAGCTGGTGGCGCAGGACGACGCGCCGCTCGGACGCGCCTTTGGCGCGCGCCGTGCGGATGTAGTCCTGCGCCGCGACTTCGAGCATCGCGGCGCGTTGGAACCGGGCCGTTCCCGCCGCTCCCACGAATCCGAGCGTCAACGCCGGCAGCGCCAGGTGCCACAGCCGGTCCATCGTGCAGTACAGGGAGGAGACGTTCGGGCAGAGGATGGGATCGCTCATGCCCGCGACGGGGAACCAACGCAGCCACGCGCCGAACACGAGGAGGAGGATCAGGCCGAGCCAGAACGTCGGCACGGAGTAGAGAAACAGCGTGACGTTGCCGAGCACCACGTCCGGCAGGCGGTGGACGCGGAGTGCCTGATAGACGCCGAGCGCCAGGCCGAGGAGGAAATCGATGAAAAGGGCGGCGCCCGCCAGCAGCAGCGTGTTGGGAATCGCCTCGGCGAGCGCGTCGGCGACCGGCCGATGCAGCGCGAACGATACGCCGAGGTTACCGTGCGCCAGCTGGCGCAAATACTTCACGTACCGGACCAGGAGCCCCTCGTCGAGGCCGAACTGGCGCCTGAGCTCGGCCCGCACCTGGGGATCCACCTGGCGTTCGTCGGGCCCGAGCAGCTCCTCGCCCGGAGCGACGGCCATGAGGAAGAATGTCAGCGTGATGACGGCGAAGACGATCGCGACCGACGCGGCGACGCGCCGCACGAGCCACGCCGTCACCTAGCGCTCCACGCGATCCCGATCGATGAGCCGGTCCGAGGGAATGCGCCAGGTCCGGAGCAGGGCCGCCCATGAATCGGGGCGGATCCGGACGTCCACGATGCGGCTGTGGAAGACCGCCACATTATCGGGCGCGAACAAGAAAATGGCAGGCGCGTCCGCGTTGATCGTCTCGATGGCCGCGCGCCACAGCGGGCGCGCCTGCTTGGCAGTGGCGGCGCTCGTGGCCCGGTCGACGAGCGCGTCGAACGCCGGATTGTCGTAGCGCAAGAAATTCGATCCACCGAACCCGGCGTGGCTCCACACCTGCGCGACCCCGGAGCCCGGCGACGGATCGTTGTTCCAGGCCTGGAGGATCGCGTCGAACTTGCCGGCGGCGGCGCGCTCCGATTGCACGCTGGCCTCGACCTCGTCGATGTCCACCTGCGCGCCCACCGCCCGGAACTGCTCCTGGAGCAGCTGCGCGTATTGCTTTCGCGTCTGGCTCGTCGAGGGGACGAGGATGTGGAACGCGAGCCGCTGGCCATCGCGGTCGCGGATCCCGTCGTGGTCCGAGTCGCGCCAGCCCTTATAGGCGAGCAGGCGCTTCGCCTGCACGGTGTCGTAGGGGAGCTGCCGCACCTCGGGGTCCCAGATCCACCACAGCTGCGACATCGGGCCCGGGGGGACCTTGGCGAAGTCACCGAAGACGCTCTTGATGAGGCGCGCGCGATCCACGGCCATCGTCAAGGCGCGGCGCACCTCGCGGTCCGCGAAGATCGGGTGCGGCTGCGACGTGTCGCCGTTGGCGGCGAGGTTGAAGCCGAGGTACGCGTAGACGTTGCCCCGGTACGGGTACAGCGCGACCTGCGGCGCCGCGCGAGCGCGGGCGACGTTTTCCGGCGTGAAGAGCGCCTCACGTCCGTCCGCCTCGTCCGCCACCACCTGCGTGACCGCCACCTGGAGGTCAGGCGTGAAGCGCCAGATCAAGCGGCGGATGCCCGGCCGGCCGAGGAAAAACGTCGAGTCGGCGACGAGCTCGATGGTCTGGCCCGCCTTCCAAGACACGAAGCGGTACGGTCCGTCACCCACCGGCTGGCGCCCGAAGGGCGCCGTCTTCCACTGGTCCCGCGGTACGCCGCGTAACAGGTGCGCCGGGAGGATGCGCATGTGATAGACGGCGTCGTAGAACATCTCGGGGTACCGCTCCCGGAACCGAAACACGGCGGTCTGCGGGTCGCGCGCCTTGACGCTGGTGATGCGCCGCACATTGGAGCGAAACGGCGACGCCACGGCCGAGTCGGTGTAGGCGTCGAACGTGAACGCGACGTCGCTGGCGGTCACGGGCTGGCCGTCCTGCCAGCGCGCCCGGGGGTCGATATGGAATACCAGTGTCAGCGGTCCGTCCCACTCCCACCGCTCGGCGAGCAGGGGCTGGAAGTCTTCGTCGCCAACCGTGTTGGTCGAGAGCCCGATGTCGGCCAGCTTGAGGAAGAGCTGCTCCTCGATGTCGCGTGAGACGACCTGCTGGGTGGAGGGCGGCAGCAGGATGTCGGGCTCGCCGACCGAGGCGAACACCAGGGTGCCGCAGTAGGCGCCGGTGCACCCGCCGGACGGCTGGCACGCCGCGAGGCCGAGGGCCACGACCAGGACGAGACGGCACGGGCGTAGCATGGCGCTTAACATTTCACCGCGCCGCGAGCGGCGCCAGATGCGCTGGCCACGCAGCCACGATGGCTTCCGTGACCTCCTCGAAACTCACCACGCGCCCGAGGGTGTGCCGCAGGGTCGTGGCGTTTTCCGTTTCGGGTCCATCGAGCAAGATCGACCCGTGTTGCAGGAATGCCTCACGGCGGCGGACCTGCGCCGAGCCGACCAGCTTGCGGCCGTGCACCAGAATCTCTCCGCCCGCGGTGGTCGCGAAGCAATCCGCCGGACGTTCGGCGAGTCGGCCCATGGGACGGGGGGGGGGCTCCGCCAGAGTCACGTCGGCGCCCAACGCCCGCAGCGCCGCGGCGAGCCGCTCGTGAATCGCGCCGTAGGCGTTCTTCAAACGGCCGAAGATCGCGATGGGAGCGGCCACGGCATACGTGACTTCGTGCTCGTGCCACACCGCCCGCCCGCCCGTCGGCCGGCGCACCGTCGCGACCCCGGGACGTTCGGGCGTCGGATCGTTCCGGCCGAGCGACAGGCAGGGCGGATCCCAGCGATACAATCGCAGGAAGGCACCGCCGCGGCGGGCGGCTGCATCGAGCAGGGCTTCGTCCGTAGCCATGTTCGTCGCGCCCCTAGCTCCTTGCGGCTCGACGAGCACTTGCCACTCGAAGGAAGCCTCAGACGGTCGCGTAGGCTTCCACCGGAGGGCAGACGCAGACCAGGTTGCGGTCGCCGTACGCGCCGTCGACGCGGCTGACCGGCGGCCAGATCTTGTGCTCCCGCGTGGCCGGGGTGGGGAACGCCGCGCGCTCGCGCCCGTACGGGCGATCCCACGCATCCGCCAGCAGGTCCGCGAGCGGGTGCGGCGCGTGCTTCAGGAGATTGCTTTCGCGGTCCGCCGTCCCGGTTTCGATCTCGCGAATCTCCTCACGGATCGCGATGAGCGCGTCGCAGAAGCGATCGAGCTCTTCCTTGGGTTCGCTCTCCGTCGGCTCCACCATCAGGGTGCCTGCGACGGGGAAGGAGACGGTGGGCGGGTGGAAGCCGTAGTCGATCAGCCGCTTCGCGATGTCTTCCACCTCCACGCCCGCCGACGCCTTGAAGGGGCGGGTGTCGATGATGCACTCGTGCGCGATGAGGCCGTGCTGACCGGCGTACAGCAGGCGGTACCCACCCTCGAGACGCTTGGCGATGTAGTTGGCGGACAGAATCGCGACCTTGGTCGCCAGCGCCAGCCCGTCGCGCCCCATAAGCGCGATGTAGGCCCAGGAGATCGGCAGAATGGACGCGCTGCCCCAGGGAGCCGCTGAGACGACGCCGCAGCTCTGAGCCACCCCGAGGTCCACGACGGGATGGTTCGGCAGGTGCGGCGCCAGATGCGCCGCCACCCCGATCGGACCCATCCCCGGCCCGCCGCCGCCGTGCGGGATGCAGAACGTCTTGTGGAGGTTCAGGTGACAGACGTCGGCGCCGATGTCGCCGGGCCGGCACAGCCCGACCTGGGCGTTCATGTTGGCGCCGTCCATGTACACCTGGCCGCCGTGGTCGTGCACGATCCGGCAGATCTCCTTGATCGAGGCTTCGAAGACCCCGTGGGTGGACGGGTACGTCACCATCAGAGCGCCGAGGGTGTCCTTGTGCTCTGCCGCCTTGGCGCGCAGGTCGGCGACGTCGATGTTGCCTTGAGGGTCTGTCGTGACGACCACGACTTCCATTCCCGCCATCACCGCGCTCGCCGGGTTCGTCCCGTGCGCGGACTGCGGGATGAGGCACGTCGTTCGGTGACCCTGGCCGCGCGCCTTGTGATACGCACGGATCACGAGCAGCCCCGCGAACTCGCCTTGCGAGCCGGCGTTGGGCTGGAGCGAGACCTTGGCGAACCCGGTAATCTCGGCGAGCCAGTCTTCCAGCTGCTTGAAGAGCGTCGTATACCCTCGCGCCTGCTCGCGCGGCGCGAACGGGTGCAACTGCCCGAACTCGGGCCAAGTGACCGGGATCATCTCGGTCGTGGCGTTGAGCTTCATGGTGCACGAGCCGAGCGGGATCATCGCCGAGGTGAGCGAGAGATCGCGGTCCTCGAGGCGCTTCAGGTAGCGCAGCATCTCGGTCTCGGAATGGTGCGTGTTGAAGACCGGATGGGTGCAGAAGGGCGTGGTGCGGGCCAGGGCCTTTGGGATCGCGGATGGCGGGTTTGGTAGGGGCGCAGTTTTTGGTAGGGGCGCAGCATGCTGCGCCCCTACATGTCCCGTGCCCCCGGCCTGGCGTGACGCACCAGCCGCAAACGCCGCGACCACGTCGTTCACGTCGGTCGTGGTCACGGTCTCGTCCAGCGCCACACCGATGCGCGTCGGCGACAGCGTCCGCAGGTTGATTCTCTTGGCGCGGGCGGCCTCGAGGATCTTCGCCAGTAGGGGCGCAGCATGCTGCGCCCCTACCTCACCCAACTCGACCGCGATCGTATCGAAGAATTCCGCGTGAACGATTTTGAACCCCAGGCGCTTCAGCGCTTCGGCGAGCGCGCTCGTGTGCGCGTGCACCCGCTCGGCGATGCGTCGCAGGCCGGCGGGCCCATGGTACACCGCGTACATCGCGGCCACCACGGCGAGCAGGACCTGCGCCGTGCACACATTGCTCGTCGCCTTTTCGCGACGGATGTGCTGCTCGCGGGTCTGCAGGGCCATCCGCAGCGCCGGCCGGCCGGCAGTGTCCTTCGAGACCCCGATGATGCGGCCCGGCAAGTGACGCTTGAACTGGTCTCGAGTGGCGAAGAAGGCGGCGTGCGGCCCACCGTAGCCGAGCGGCACCCCGAAGCGCTGCGAGTTGCCGACGGCGATGTCGGCGCCCCATTCCCCGGGCGGCGCGAGCAGCGTCAATGCGAGCAGATCCGTCGCGACGGTCACGAGGGCACCGGCATCGTGGGCGGCCTTGCAGAGTGCGCGGTAATCCCGGATGGCGCCGTCGGTCGCCGGATACTGGAGCAGGGCGCCGATTACGCCCGCGCCGAAGGCAAAGGTCGCGGGATCGCTCACGACGACCTCCACGCCACGCACCTCGGCTCGGGTGCGGACCACGGCAATCGTCTGCGGGTGACACCCGGTGTCCACCAGGAACACCCGCTGGCCGTCGTGATTCGACACCGCCTCGGTGAGGTGCATCGCTTCCGCGGCGGCTGTCCCCTCGTCGAGCAGCGACGCGTTCGCGATCTCGAGGCTCGTCAAGTCCGACACCATCGTCTGGAAGTTGAGCAGCGCTTCGAGCCGGCCCTGCGCGATCTCTGCTTGGTACGGCGTGTACGCCGTGTACCAGCCGGGATTCTCGAGCACGTTCCGAACGATCACGCCCGGCGTGTACGTGTCGTGGTATCCCATGCCGAGGTACGAGCGGAACACTTGATTCTGCCCGGCGATGGCGCGCAATTCCGCCAGCGCGTCCTGCTCACTCTTGGCGGCCGGCAGCTTGAGTAGTCCGCGCAGCCGGATGTCGGCGGGCACGACCGCGGCGATGAACGCGTCGAGCGAGTCGTACCCGAGCGTGGCCAGCATCGCGCTCTGGTCGCTCTCGGAGGGGCCGATGTGACGTGCCGCGAACAGATCCTGGGTCATGCGCTCTCGGTTGCCTGTTGCGCCTATTGGGGAAGCGTGTAGGACTCGCCGGGCGCGAGGATGTGCACCTCGGCCCGGCTGCCCACGTCGCGCTGGAACACCCGGGGGTCGGCCCGGATCACGTCCCAGGTGTTGTAGTGCATAGGAATAACAATCTTGGGTTTCACGAAGTCGACGGCGCGCACGGCGTCCTCGATCCCCATGGTGTAGTTGTCCCCGATCGGCACGAGCATCAAGTCGACGCGGCCCTCGAGCAGCTGCATCTCCAGCGTGAGCCCCGTATCGCCGGTGTGGTACACGGTTTTCCCGCCAATGGTCACCACGACGCCGCAGGGGTTGGTCGTGTACTTGCCCGACGCGTCGCCCTCGACGCGCCCGCCATGGAAGGCGGGGACGAGCTTCACGCGGCCGAAGGGAAACTGGTGCGCGCCGCCGATGTGCATGGCATGAGCCGTCGCGCCCTTGTCGCCACAGAACGCCGCCAGCTCGGCGGTGGCGACGATGGTCGCCTTGTCGCGCTTGGCGAGGGAGACGGCGTCGCCCAAGTGGTCGCCGTGACCGTGTGACAGCAGAATGGCATCGAGCTTGGCGAGCCCGTCGGGGCCAATGATGGCGGCAGGGTTACCGGTGAGGAACGGATCGATCACGACCCGCTTGCCATCCCCCTCGAGGAGGAAGCAGGCGTGGCCGTGGAAGGTGGCTTTCACTCTCCAATGTGCTGCTTGTACGCGTCGGCCCCGAGCAGCGCGTCCAGGTCGGCAGGGTTCTTCAGCTTGACCTTGATCATCCACCCCGCGCCGTACGGGTCGCGGTTCACGACCGCGGGGTCCTTCTCGAGCGCGCCGTTCACCTCGACGACGGTCCCGGCCAGCGGGCTGTAGAGCTCGGACACGGCCTTCACGGCTTCGATCGTTCCAAAGACGGCTTTCTGGTCGAGCGCGGCGCCCGGCTTGGGGAGATCCACATAGACGATGTCCCCCAGCTCGCCCTGCGCGTAGTCAGTGATGCCGACCTGCACCACGCCCGCCGTGTCCGTCTTGCGGGCGTACTCGTGGTCAGTGGTGTAGCGGAGGTCCTTGGGAATGTTCGACATAGGCCTGGAAGTTCGAGTCGCGGCGAAGGTTACCAGACATCGCCGCGTGGCGCTAGACCAGTCCCGCCCTCTTCGGTGAGGGCCACCGGTTCGGGACGTTTCCCCCACGGCCGCAGGTCCAGCCGCACGGCAACGGGGTCGGGGTCCGCAGCCAGGTAGAGCAGTTTTCCTGGGCGCCCCGCGTCGATCCAAGCGGCGCGTGCTGCCGTACTCGCCGCCTCAGTAGCGATCGCCGCGCCCGGATGCGTCGCGCGCAGCGCCTTGGCGAGCGCGGCGGTCTTGCCGCTGGCCCGCTCGACCTTGGCGCCGGCATCGGCGTAGCGCGCCGCGATGGCGTCGAGTGTGCGCGCGTCGTCCTTCGCGTCCGCGGCGAGGAGAAGCAGGGTGCCGGTGGCCGTGCCGGCCGCGCGGCGGCGCAGCTCCACGAACACGTCGTGCGCGTGCGCCTCCAGCGCATCGAGCGACCCATCGTTGTCGATCACGTAGTGGGCCTGCGCGCGTTTGCGCTCAGCGTCCATCTGGGCAGCGATCATCCGGTCGGCCTCTTCGTTGGAGAGGCCGCGCTTGGTGCGGAGCCGCGTGCGGCGCAGCGCCACCGGGGCGTCCACCACGACGATCGCATCGAACTGCGCCGGGTCGAGTACTTCGAAGAGTAAGGGGATGTCGTTGACGAGCAGCACGTCGCCGCGGCGCCGAGCGGCGTCCTGCAGCTCCTCGCGGCGTGCCTGCACGGCCGGGTGCACGATGGCGTTGAGTGCCGAAAGCGCGTCGTCGTCACCCATCACCTTGCCACGCAGGGCGGCGCGGTCGAGGGTACCGTCCTTGGCGAGGACGTTGGTGCCGAAGCGGCGCACGATCGTCGCGAGGACGTCACTGCCCGGGGCCTGGGCTTCTCGGGCGAGGGCGTCGGCGTCGACGACGGTCGCGCCCCAGCGGCGAAACCAATCGACGATGGTGGACTTGCCGGCGGCGATGTTGCCGGTCAGCGCGACGTTGAGCACCTAGAGCAGCGCCGTTTGATCTTCATCTTGCTTCGGCACTTTATGACAGTGCCGACACCTCGCCTCATAGCTCTCGCGCCCGCCCACCATGATCGTCGGACTGTCCCACTTGGCCGGTTTGCCGTTCACGAGGCGCTGGTTGCGCGTGGCGGGCCCGCCGCAGACGACGCAGATCGCCTGGAACTTGTCGACCACCTCGGCGACGCACATGAGCGTCGGCATCGCGCCGAAAGGGAGCCCGCGGAAGTCCACGTCCGTTCCGGCGAGGATCACCCGCACCGCGCGGTCGGCGAGGGTGTTGGCCACGGCAACAATGCCGTCGTCGAGAAACTGGGCCTCGTCTACGGCAATCACTTCGGTGCCTTGGCGGATGCTGCGGAGGATCTCTTCGCTCGAGTCGACTGGCTCGGCGTCGACCGTTATTCCATCGTGCGAGGTGACGGAGTAGAGGCCGGCGTAGCGTGCATCCAGATGGGATTTAAAGACTTGCACGGTCTTGCGGGCGATGACGGCGCGGCGGACTCGACGGATCAACTCCTCCGATTTGCCGGAGAACATGACTCCCGAGATGACCTCGATCCAACCGGGGCGGGTGCCGTGGAACATGGGCCGGAAGGGTAGTCGACGTAGGGGGCAGGGTCAAGAAGTCCAGGAAACTTGCGGTTTTCCGAGGGATACCCTATGATGATGCCGGTGTTATGCGGGTTTCCGGGCGCCCCCCCGCGAAAGGGGCGGAATTTCGGGCTTTTCTGGATCTGTCCCTCACAAGGAGAACGTAGTGAACAAAGCCGAGCTGACTGCAGCGCTGGCCATGCGGACGAAGATGTCCAAGGCCGACGCGTCGCGCACGGTCGAAGCCCTGTTCGACGACAAGGGCATCATCGCGAGCGAGCTGAAGAAGGGCGCCAAGGTTCAGATCACGGGCTTCGGGAATTTCGAGGCACGCAAGCGCGCGGCGCGGATGGGGCGCAACCCGAAGACGGGCAGCGTGATTCAGATCAAGGCTTCGATTGCGCCGGCTTTTCGCGCGGGCAAACAGCTGAAGATGGCAGTGAACAACAAGAAGTAGGTGGGAACGTTGGAACGTTGAAGATCTACGGGCCGCCCCGCTGGGCGGCCCGTCAGCGTTTTAGGTGCCCTGATCCATCTTCGCCGCCACCCGCTTCCCCTTGATCGTTACGCCCGTCATGCGCCGCACGACGGTCTCGGCGGCCACAGGCGCCACCTCGACGAGGGCGAAGCTCTCGCGCATATCGATCCGGCCGATCTGGCCCTTCTCGAGCCCAACTTCCTTGATCAACGCCCCGACCAGATCCTTCGGCCCCGCCCGATCCTTCTTCCCGACGTTGACAAAGACCTTCGCCCACTGATCGGGTGCTGCGGTGACGTCTGAGGGTTCGTCGCTGACCGCTGACGATTGACGGCTGAGCGCGAGAAGTGCCGCGGCCACTTCCGCTGGATCCCACCGCTCGAATAGCGGCTCGAGGAGCGCCAGCTCCGCGTCCACCTCCCCACGGCTGAGCCGCTCGGCGATGCGCTCGCGCACTGCGGCGTTGCGATCTTGGGCTCGGTCGGACGCCGACGCGAGCGGCAACGGCGTAAGCGCCGCCACCGATTTCGCATACGCGACCTGCGACGCGGCGATCAGCAGGATCGGATGTCCAATGGCAGCGATCGACGTCAACTCCTGGCGGGTCGGCAATGCCACGCAGATCACGACGTCGGCGCCGCCCTCGGGCGCCGTGATCGCGCCGCCATCCCATACGCTGGGACGCTTGGCGCGTATGGAGTCGAGCGCTTCGCGCACGGCGGCGCCGCGTCGAGCCGACGAGACGACCGCATAGCGGGCTGAGCACGCGGGCCCGAGTGGTTTTCCATCCGGGTCCAGCGGCAGGTCGCCGACCACCTCGGCGCGCCGCGCGTGGCGTTCGAGGAAGTCGCCCAGCGCAGGAGGGTTCCAGCTCAGGACGATGCGTCGAGCCTCGGGAGCCTCTGCGAGCAGCGCATCGAGGCTGTCGCTGAAGGTCTCGGGCCAGGCGATGACGATTGTGTCGACGGACGCGAGTTTCAGCGCCGATCGCGCGACGAGTGCGCTTAGCTCGGCGGCGGCGCCGGCCACGAGACCGACGCGTCCTTCCTTGAGAAGGGCGGTGCTGCGGGCGAGGCCTGTGACGGCATGCGCGCGATACTCCGCGGGCGCGGCGGCGGCCCACTCGGCCGCCTGCTCATGGTCGGCACACACGACCAGGCTCTTGGGACCGATCAGATCCCACACATTGGCCCCCACCCGACGCACGTCAGGGGGCGTGACCAGCACCACGTGCCGACTGCGCTCTGCCTTCACACGAGCCTCAATTGTCAAAGGGCGGCGATATTGCGAGAGGGATGGTACTTTCGGAGACGGAGAATGGCAACATGTGTGCGAGTGCCGCGTTCGTTGTTTCCCACCCTGAAGGGTGGGCTCGGCAGGGCATTGTCCTTAAGGACAGCGCTGCGCCGAGCCCAGGCTTTAGCCTGGGTATTCATGAGCGGGGCACTGTTCTTGGTCCAGGCTCCCCTCGCCGCCCAATCCCGTCCCAGGGCTCGCGACATCGGCCTCGTCGTCGGCTCCCTCCCCCCGGGCCCGCTCAACGCCATCACGGACGTCGCCGGCGTCCGCGTGGGGCATACGACCGTGACGCACGGGGATTCGATCAACACCGGCATCACCGCGATTCTCCCGAACGGCGGCAACCCGTTCCGCGACAAGGTCCCGGCGGCGATCGTCGTCGGGAACGGCTTCGGCAAACTCGCCGGGTCGACGCAAGTGAACGAGCTAGGGGAGCTCGAGTCGCCGATCGTGCTCACCTGCACGCTCTGCGTCCCCCGCGCCGCCGACGCGGTGCTCACCTGGCTCCTGGGCCTCCCCGGCAACGAAGACGTTCGCTCGGCGAACCCGGTCGTTGGCGAGACGAACGACGGCTACCTGAACAACATCCGGGCGCGACCAATCACGGAATCCGATGTGCTCAGTGCTATCCGTGGGGCCGCCCCGGGACCCGTGGCCGAAGGGGCGGTAGGTGCGGGGCGGGGAACCGTCGCGTTCGGCTGGAAGGGCGGGATCGGCACGGCGAGCCGGCGGCTTCCGGCGGAGTGGGGCGGGTGGACCGTCGGCGTGCTCGTCCAAACGAATTACGGGGGGGACCTGACGATGGGCGGGGCGCCT
>Ga0307299_10000334_pt1 | contig 15811 bp, 15 predicted proteins | sample ER_DNA_159_FD_194466 | JGI IMG/M metagenome (GOLD analysis project Ga0307299, IMG submission 194466) | Bulk soil microbial communities from the East River watershed near Crested Butte, Colorado, United States - ER_DNA_159 | ecosystem: Environmental > Terrestrial > Soil > Floodplain | place... | reverse complement strand
GAGCCAGAACGGCGACTTCTCGGTGGTCCCGACGCCGAAGTAGTCGATGCCGCCCCGCCCGTTGGCGCGGGTCGTCCCGCCTTCGGTCATCAGGAATTCCGCGTCCCGAATCAGCTCGGCGTGGCGCTCGGCGAACCACCCCGCCCCCACGCCCGCCCCAATCTCCTCGTCCGACGTGGCCAAGAGAATGACGTCGCGTTTGAGCGGCACACCCGCTCGCTTGAGGATCAACAGCGTCATGAGCTGCGCGATCCCCTCGCCTTTCATGTCGAGCGCCCCGCGGCCCCAGACGTAGCCGCCCTGCACCACACCGCTGAACGGATCGACCTGCCAGTACTCGGGCGACGCCAGGACCACGTCCATGTGATTGAGGAGGATCAGCGGCCGCGCGCTGCCGTCGCCGCGGAGGCGCGCGTACAGGTTCGCCTTGCCGGGGGCCGGCTCGAAGACCTGCGACTCGATGCCGTCGCGGCGCAGTACCGCGGCGAGCCAGCGCGCCGCGACGATCTCATTGCCCGGCGGGTTCGTCGTATTGATGCGCAGATACCGAGATAGCAGCGCCCCCGCCTCGTCGCCCAGAGCGTTCCACTCGGCGTCGCCCTGTGGCGCCGCAACGAGCGCGACGCGCGCCGGCGTCTCCATCACGGGCGCCGAGGACGGACCCGCGAGCGGCGGGACGGCGCGCCCGGCGCAGCCAGCGACGACGAGACAGAGCGTGAGGGATGCGGTACGACGCACGACGGCGACTCCGGTAAAGAGTGAGCGCGAAACTACGAGTGACGGCGCGCGTCGGCTAGAGCGTCACCGCCGACCTCCGGCCAGTCGCACCGCTTCGGGCCGGCGTCGCAGCGCGAGCATCGCCCACACGCCGAGGGCGGGGCCGAGGGCCAGCACGCTCATGCTCCAACGCCAGCCGATCGCCGTGGCGACCGCCGGCAACAGATAGATCGTCGCGCAGGTGAGCAGAAAACCCATGCTCGTTTGCAGGGTCAGCGCCGTCCCCACGTAGTCCGCAGGGGCGAGCTCACTCACGGCCGTCGAGAACTGCGCGGAATCGGCAACGACCGTGACGCCCCAGAGGAGGAGCAGGGGCACCAGCGCGGCCAGCGGCCCACCGAAGAAGAATCCCGCCGCTAGAGCACAGCACCCCGAGACGACCATGGCGCCGCTCGTCACGAGCGTCCGGCCCCACCGATCGGCGTACTTCCCGCCGAGCCAGCAGCCGATCGCGCCGCTGCCGATGACGGCAAACGTGACGAGCGCCGCGAGCGTCGTGGTGTCGGCGCTTGCCCCGCGGCGCAGCCGCTCACTGGCAGCGACGAAGACCGCCATCCAGGTCCACATCGCGTACAGCTCCCACATGTGCCCGAGGTACCCAAGATTGGCGAGCAGCACGGCGCGGTCGCGCAGGATGCGCGGCGCGGCAGACCAGGAGAAGGGTGGTGAGGGCGCCGCGAAGGGTCCGTCGTGCGGCACAGCGAGAACGAGGAGGCCGCCCGCGAGCGCGCTCGCGGCGGCGACACCGAGCACGAGGCGCCACGCCTCCGGGGGAGCCGCCCAGCGCACGAGGTGGGGCGCCGCCGAGCCGAGCGTGAGCGCCGCGACGAGAATTCCAATCGCCCAGCCGCGCCCTTCGCGGAACCATCCCGCGGCCATCTTCATGCCGGGCGGATAGACGCCCGCCAAGGCGGCCCCCGTGAGCATCCGGCACGCGATCCCGACACCGGGACCGGGAGCGAGCGCGACGCCGACCGTTGCCGCGGCGGCGAGCGTCGCTGCCCCGGCGACGAGGCGCCTGGCCGACCACCGGTCCGCGAGCGTGAGAACCGCACTCACGAGTGCGCCCGCCACAAATCCGAGCTGCACGGAGATCGTGAGCCATGCCGTGCCGTTGGGCGAGAGGTGCCAGACGCTCGTGAGCGTCGGCGCGACCGCCGACGCGCTGAACCAGGGTGCCATCGCCAGCAGCTCGGCGGAGGCCAATACGGCCAGGACCCGCCGCGGGGTCACAGACCGGTGGGGTGATCCAGAAACACCCATGGGATCGAGTACTTCCGGCTCACATGCTCGGCGAGAGCCTTCACGCCTACGGTCTCAGTGGCGTAGTGGCCGGCGTAGAACACGTTGACGCCGAGCTCCTCAGCATCGAAGAAGGTCCAATGCGGACCCTCACCGGTGATGAATGTGTCGAGTCCCGCGGCGGCGGCCTGGGGAATGAGCGAGCCCCCTGCCCCGGTGACGATCCCAACCCGCCGTACTTGGGCCGGACCGAAAGGAAGGAGGCGCGGCACGGCTCCCAGTGTCGTCGCGAGCGCGCGGGACAGGTCGTCGCGCGACCCGGTCAGCTCACCCCACACGCCGATCGGCGCCCCGTGATACGACCCGAATTCGCCGCGTAGCGCGACACCGAGCAGTCGGGCAAGGCCGGCATTGTTGCCGACGTCGGGGTGGCGATCGAGGGGAAGATGTGCGGCGTAGAGGGCGATGTTCCGCGTGATCAACTCGGCGACACGGCGGTAGGCAGGGCCGACCAGGGGCCTGAGTCCACCCCAGAAGAGGCCGTGGTGCACGAGCAAGCCATCGGCTCCAGCCTCGGCCGCCATCCGCACGGTCGTTTCGCAAAGGTCGACCGCCGCTGCGAGGCGGGTGACCTCGCCCGCGTTCGCCACCTGCAATCCGTTCAGCGCCTCCGGCGGATCGGCCACCTCGTCGCGGATGCGGAGGTATTCATCGAGATAGCCAACGAGCTCGTCTAGGCGCATCAGGACACCGTGACGACAGTATTAAACCACCGGTCGATCTTCCACACGGTAGTGTGCTGTAAGTTGGTGTTCTTGAATGAAATAGAGAATCCACACGCGTGGAACGGTGCCGTGTGGATAACCCTCGGTGTTGCTAGAACGTGCTCGATGCAGCTTGCCGGGCCGGACGCTGGCCGCGCTGCGGGGGTTGGCCCGCATCCTCGCCCATCCGCAACACGCCGTTGATTTCGCCGCCCTCTTGGACGAAGAGTCGCTTGGTCGAAACGTCGCCGTGGACGACGCTCGTCGCCTGCAGCTCGACGCGCTCCTCGGCGTAGATCCCCCCGCGCACTTCCCCGCCGATGATCGCCTCGCGGCTCACGACGTCGCCCTCCACTTCCCCGCCCTTCGCGACGAGAACCTGCTTCGCGGCCTGCACGGTGCCGACCACGGTGCCTTCGATCTTCACGACGCCTTCGGCGGAGATGTCTCCCACCACCCGCATGCCGGTGCCGATGATCGACAATCCCGAAATCCCATCGCCGCCGGCCCCGCCCTTTTCGGTGAACATCGCCATCTCAGGTGCCCTCCTTCACAAGCGTAAGCGGATCGAGCGACTTGCCGTCGCGCCGAATCTCGAAATGCAGATGGGGTGCCGTCGACCGCCCCGAGTTGCCGGACAGGGCGATCACCTGCCCCGCCTGGATGTCGTCGCCTTCTGCTACGATCAGGCGCGACGCGTGTCCATACATCGTCTCATACCCGGACGGATGGCGCAAGAGCACGAATAGGCCATAGTCAGGATCGTACCCAGCTTGCTTGACTGTCCCGCCCCCCGAAGCGCGTACGGGGGTGCCCGTCGGCACGGCGATGTCGATCCCGGGATGGGATTCGGCCACGTCACCCTGACGCACCTGCCCCCGGGTGACGAAGCCGGGGACGTCGAGCGGCCAGTGGGATGGCTGGGAAGCCCCGGCCTCGTAGCGCGGCGGTGCCGCGGGGGGCGTGGCGCGGATCGTCACGGCCCGCATCCCACTCGAGAGCGTCGTCGTCGTGGTACCGCCGCTGCGAGGCGCGGGTGGGGCTTTCGCGCCGAGGATTTGGCGCAGCTCCTGGTAGTTCGCCTCGGCGTGGTTCAGCGCGACGGCCAGCTGTTGCACCCGGCTGTTCTCCGCGCGCAAACGCGCGACTTCGCGCTGCAGCCCCGGCACCCGCGCGGCGTTGCCCATGATCGGCCCGGCGAACGCAAGGAACCCGACGGCGATAATCGCCACGGCGATCGCCGCCGCCTTCCCCACTTGGAGGAGGCGGAGCGAGATCCGGTACTGCCGCGAGTTGAGATCGCCGTCCGTGTGGACGACGATCGTCACGTGCCGCTGGCTCATCCGTCGAACGGCGCGCCGAGCATCAGCTCGAGCACGCGCGCAAGATCATCGTTCGAGTAGAACGCCACGTGGATCTGTCCCTTGCCCTTGGCGCGCAGCGAGACGCGCACGTCGGTGCCGAGCCGGCGCCGCAATGCGTCCTCGACGCGCCGCACTTCGGGCGCCGGACCTACACCGCGTTTCATCCGGGGCCGGCGCTCGGGCGCGCGGCCGCCGCGGACTCGGTCCTCCACTTCGCGTACGGAGAGCCCTTGCGCCACGGCCTCGCGCGCGAGATTCGTGGCGACTTTGGGGTCCTCGATGGTGAGCAGGGCACGCGCATGGCCCACCGAGAGTTGGCCCTCGTGCAGCATCTGCAGAACCGCTGCCGGGAGTTTCAGGAGGCGCAGCGCGTTGGCGACCGTGGAGCGGTCGCGCCCGACTGCGTCGGCGACGTCCTGCTGGGCGAGACTGAACTCGGCGATCAGCCGGTCATAGCCGCGCGCTTCATCGACCGGTGAGAGATCATCGCGCTGCAGGTTTTCGATCAGCGCCAGGGTCAGGAGCGTGCGGTCGTCGGCGTCGCGCTGCACCGCGGGGATGCGCTCCCAGCCGAGCTGCTGGCACGCGCGGAGCCGGCGCTCGCCGGCGATCAGCTCGTACCCTCCGTTGGAACGCCGAACGACGACGGGTTGCAACAGCCCTACCTGCTTGATCGAGGAGACCAGCTCCTCGAGGGCGGCCGGATCCACGTCCTGGCGCGGCTGGAACGGATTGGGACGAATGTCCTTGATGGGCAGCTCGACGAGGTTGCCCTCGCGTTCCGCTTCCTCGCGGGTCGGCCCCAGCAGTGCCTCGAGCCCCCGGCCGAGGCGGCGACGTCCTGAAGCGGTCTCCGTCATGCGGACACCTCCGGCTGCGGTTCAGCGGCGGGCAGGGCGGGGGAGGATGCACGCTCGACCCGGCGGATCAACTCCTGCGCCACCGCCAGGTAGCTCTTCGCTCCCACCGATTGCACGTCGTACAGCACGATCGGCTTTCCAAAACTCGGCGCTTCCGCGAGACGGACGTTGCGGGGAATCGTGACCGCAAACATCCGGGCGCCGAAGTATTCCTTGGCCTCTTCGGCCACCTGTTTGCAGAGGTTCAGGCGCGCGTCGTACATCGTGAGCAGCCCGCCCTCGATGGCGAGCGCCGGGTTGAAATTGCGCTGCACCAGCTTGACGGTGTTGAGGAGCTGGGACAACCCTTCCAAGGCGTAGTATTCGCACTGGATCGGGATGATCAGGCTGTCGGCGGCGGTCAACATGTTGAGCGTGATGAGACCGAGAGACGGCGGGCAGTCGATGATGATGTACTGGTACTCCTCGCGCACGTCCCGCAGCGCGCGCCGCATCATCGTTTCGCGCGAGGACTGGTTGACGAGCTCGAGCTCAGCGCCGACGAGGTCCTGGGTCGCGGGGACAACGTCGAGATATGGGAAGTGCACGTGGGGAAAGCGGGCGTCGCTGAGGGCGCGGCCATCGAGCAGGGCGTCGTACAGCGAGTAGCGGATGCGGTCCCGCTCGATCCCGACGCCGCTCGTCGAGTTGCCCTGCGGGTCGGCGTCGATGAGCAACGTCTTCCGCTCTGCGGTCGCGAGCGAGGCGGCGAGGTTCACCGCGGTCGTCGTTTTTCCGACGCCGCCCTTTTGATTGGCGATAGCGATTACGCGTGACATCTCGTAAGTTATTTAGTGCCAATAAGTTATATAGTACGTCCGGTGCGAGCGATCAATATACCGCAGTTTCACGTGAAACGAAAGTGCCAAGTTTCACGTGAAACTGCAACCTAGGCGACCCGGCGCCGCCACCGCGTAGCCTCGACCACGAGGTTGTGCAGGTCGCTGGGCGAGACGCCGGGCACGCGGGCCGCCTGGGCCAACGAGGTGGGGCGCACTTGATCGAGCTTTTGCCGCGCCTCCGTGGCGAGGCTCTTCAGTTCGAGGTAGGGCAGGTCGACGGGCAGCGCGAACGATGCCAGCTCGGCGAGCCGCGCCGCAGCCTCCCGCTCGCGCGCCAGGTATCCGTCGTACTTGATCTCGATCTCGGCCGCGAGCACCGCATCGAGCGCGAAGCTCGCGCCCACTCCCGCTGCGTCGAGCAACGCGCCGAGTGAAACTCCGGGCCGCTTCGCCACGACAGCGATCCGCTCGCTCGCGGCGAGCGTTGTCCCGCTCGCCGCCAACGCACCTGTTGCCTGGGCCGGCGTGATCGCGGTCTCGCGAGCTACGTCCAAGACCGCTACCTCCTCTTCGAGGCGCCGCTCCGCAGCCCGCAGCTCGTCCGCCGTGAGAAGCCCCAACCGCTCGGCGAGAGGCAACAACCTGCGCAGCGCGTTGTCCTGACGAAGCAGCAGCCGGAATTCCGAGCGCGACGTGAACAGCCGGTACGGCTCGTCCACACCCCGGGTCACCAGGTCGTCGACCAGGACCCCGACGTAGGCGTCATCGCGCCCGAACACCACCGGCTCCTGCCCGCGGATCCGGCGGACGGCGTTGATGCCCGCCACCACACCCTGACCGGCCGCCTCCTCGTAACCCGTCGTGCCGTTTATCTGTCCCGCAAAGAACAAGTGCTCGACCGTCTTTACTTCGAGCCAAGGAGTGAGCTGTGTGGGCGGGTAGTAGTCGTACTCGATCGCATACCCGGGGCGGGTCATGTGGGCACGCTCGAGTCCCGGCACGGCGTGGAGGAACTCGAGCTGCACGGCGACCGGCAGGGAAGTGGACAGCCCGTTCACGTACAGCTCGGTCGTATCCAGTCCCTCGGGCTCGAGGAAGATCTGGTGCCGCTTCGCCTCGGGGAACTTGACGACCTTGTCCTCGACGGAGGGACAGTAGCGCGGCCCGCGCCCGCTGATGGCGCCGCCGTACAACGCCGACTCCTTCAGATGGCGTTGAATGATCTCCTTCACTTCTTCACCGGCCCAAGTGATCCAGCAGGGGACCTGACGCGGCCGCGCCGCGCGATCGTGGAACGAGAAGCGATACTCTCCCTCGTCCCCATCCTGGCGAGTGACCTTCACCCAATCGACGGTCCGACCATCGACGCGCGGAGGCGTCCCGGTCTTGAAGCGAGATACTGTAAGTCCAATAGTAGCAATGACTTGTGCAAGTTCTATCGATGGCTGGTCACCCGCTCGGCCCGCGGGAATCTGAGTATCCAAGCCGAGGTGAATTCGCCCGCGCAGGAACGTGCCGGCGGTGATGATGACGGCGCGGGCGCGAAAGCGACGCCCATCTGCCGTCTCGACGCCCCGTACCTGGTGGTCGTCGAGGAGCAGATTTGTGACCATGCCCTGCGTCAGCTCGAGCGTGGGGAAGCCCTCGAGCAGGTGGCGCACCGCTCTCTTATAGAGAGTGCGGTCGCACTGCGCGCGGGGGGCCCAGACGGCGGGGCCCTTGGAGCGATTCAGCATGCGGAACTGGATAGTGGCGCGGTCGGCGGCGCGACCCATCAAGCCGCCGAGGGCGTCGACCTCGCGGACGACGGTACCCTTCGCAATGCCGCCGATAGCGGGATTGCAGGACATCTGACCGATGGTTTCGAGGTTAGACGTAAGGACCAGAGTCCTGGCCCCGAGACGAGCAGCCATTGCGGCTGACTCAGTCCCGGCATGGCCAGCACCGACGATGATGACGTCATAATCGATAGCCATCGGGACAAACTACTGAGCTAGGCCATGCAAAGGCTAGACGCACAGACGCGCCGCGGAAAACAGTCAGCGGGTTTTGGGACGTTCCGACGCCTGGCTCACCTTCCGCAGGAGTCCGAACAACGTTTTGCTCGTTTCCGTCGAGAGGGCCTCTAGGCGACCGAATTCCGCCGGCTGCACGTATCCAACATCCCGGGCAATCGCGAGGGCGGTCTGTACCTCTGCGAGGGAACCCCATGCCGTGTCGAGAAACTTGCGGTAGTCTCGCGTTCCCTTCCGGCTCGTACCCTCCGCGATGTTGAGGGGAACGCTGTATGCGGCCCTGCGAAGCTGGTCCGCAAGGGCTTCCTGTTCAAAGTCCGGGAACCGTTGCGCGGCCTTCGAGCACTCGACGGCGAGTCGTTCGGCATGTTGCCATGCCTTGAGCGTGTGGTGGATCGGCATGACCAAGACTAGGGAAAAAAGGACGGGGTACGGAACCATTCGAGCTCGTCCCGTACCCCGTTTACGCGTTTACCGCGGCGCGTCTGTGCGTCTAGCCTTTGCAGGTCCGCGTTTAGCCTAGGCCGCCCTAACCCACCGCACGAGCTCTTTCAGGCTCGGCCGTTTCCCCGTCATCAGTATCCCCACCCTGTAGATCCTCGCCGCGACCCACGTCACTCCCAGAATCGCCAGCGTCAGAATTCCGAGCGACAGCGCCACTTCCGACAGCGGCAGATTCCCTGCTGCCCACCGTACCGGCATCGCGATCGGCGCGCTGAACGGAATCATCGACAGCGTCACCGACAGCCCCGACCCCGGATCGTTGAGCATCGCGAACATGCTGATGAACGACGCGACCAGCAGCATGACCACCGGCTGCTGCGCCTGCCGGGCTTCCTGCTCGTTGGACGACATCGCGCCCACGGCGGCGAACATGGCCGAGTACAGTAGGAACCCGCCGAGGAAGTACGCAATGAAGATCGCCGCGGTGCTCCCATTAACGTGTGGCATTTGGAACGGGCCACCGCCATCACCCCCGCCGAATAGCTTCGCTCGCTGGGAAAGCAGCAGGCGTGTCGAGACACCCCAGATCAAGAACTGGAAGATCGACACGGCCCCGACGCCGAGCACCTTGCCGAGCAACAGCTGGAACGGCCGCACTGAAGAGACGAGCACCTCGACGATCTTCGTGGTCTTCTCCTCCAGGACCGAGCTCATCACGTTGATCCCGTAGAGCAGGATCGCCATGTAGAGGATGATGCCCATGAAGTAGGCGAGCGCAAACGACTGACCCGCGCTCTCACCGGTCTCCTTGCCCCCTGAGACCTTCTTGCTGTCCAATCGGAGTGGAATTCGGGCCTTCTGGACGAGAGCAGGGTTTACGCCTTCGCGCTCGAGCCGCCGCGCGTTGACCATCTCGCTGATGACGTGCTCCAGCGTCCCGATGGTGACGAATGAGGAGACGTTCGAGGCGCGGTACATCACCTTTCCGGAGTCGACCGCGACGTCGTTGACGATCAGGAAGCCGTCGATCTCCTTCCTATCGACCGCGGCCATCAGGGAATCGGTCGTCCCAGAACTGGCGGGGATCCGCACGACGATGAACAACGACTCGCGATCCAGGCGCGCGGTGAGCTCCACGCCGAACGTCGAAGTCGTGCCGTCCACCAGCACGATGCGCTTCACGCCACCTTTGCTCATCAACAGCGTGGGCACGATGACAAGCGCTCCGAAGAACACCGGGGCGAGCGCCGCCATCACCCAAAACCACCGCTGTCGGACGCGCTCCACGAACTCGCGGCGAACGACCGCCAAGACCTTACGCACGGGCCACCTCCGCATCGGGGCGTGCCGACGGAGTCGCCGCTTCGGGACCGACGAGATCGATGAAGATCTTGTTGAGCGACGGCTCGGCGAGCTCAAAACGCGACAACCGGGCGCCCGAGGTCACCAGCGCCTTGAGGATCTCCTGGGCGTCGCCCTGAGTCGCGAGCTCGAGCTCGGCGAACTGCCCCGACACGTCGGCCTTAGCGACGTGGCGCCGATCGGCGAAGACGCGGTCGGCGTCGCCACGCGCGCCGTCGAAGTTGACCAATACGTGCTTTCCGCCGTGTGTGCGCTTGATCTCGGCGAGCGTGCCGTCCACCAGCTTCTTCCCGCGGGCGATGATGCACACATGGTCACACACCTTCTCGGCCTGCTCCATGATGTGTGTGGAGAACAGGATCGTCTTGCCCCGCGCACGGAGCTCGAGGACGGTGTCCTTGAGAACCTGCGAGTTGACGGGATCGAGACCGGAAAACGCCTCGTCCATCACGAGGAGATCTGGCTCGTGCAGAATCGTGGAGATGAACTGCACTTTCTGTTGCATGCCCTTCGACAGCTCGTTCACCTTGCGCATACGCCAGTCCGAGAGCCCCATCCGGGTCAACCAGTCCAACGCCTTGGGCCGCGCGACGCGCCGGTCCACGCCCTTCAACTCCGCGAGGAACAACAGGACGTCCAACACCCGCATTTTCGGGTAGAGGCCCCGTTCTTCCGGCAGGTAGCCGATCCGCCCCGAGTGGTCGCGACCGGTGCCGGCCTCGCCGAACAGCCGGACCGTCCCGCTATCGGGCGCGTAGATGTTCAAGATCATGCGGATGGTCGTGCTCTTCCCAGCACCGTTCGGCCCGAGCAGGCCGTAGATCACGCCGGGCGGGACCGTGAGCGAGAGCGAGTCTACCGCCGTGTGGCCGGCGAACCGCTTGGTGATGCGGTCAACCGCGACAATGGGTTCTGACATGGCCCCCAAACTACTGGGGACGAGGGAAGGGGGAAGGGGCTAGGCGGGGACGCCGAAAAGCTGGCCAGCCTTGCGCACTGCCGCGACCAGCGCGTCGATGTCGTCGACATCGTTGTAGACATAGAACGACGCCCGCGCCGTCGCTGCCACGCCGAGCCGCCGCATCAACGGCTGCGTGCAGTGATGCCCGGCGCGGATGCAGACGCCGTCCCGGTCGAGGATGGTCGCGAGATCGTGCGGATGGATGTCCCCATACGTGAAGGGGACGACGCCGGCGCGATGGTCCTTGGGACCGTACACGGTGATGCCCTCGATCTCGCTCAGCCGCTCGATCGCCACGCGCGCCAGCGCCTGCTCGTGCTCGGCGATCCGTTCCATCCCGAGGTGCTCGAGATACCCGATCGCCGCCGCCAGTCCAACGGCGCCCTCCACGTTCGGGGTTCCCGCCTCGAACTTGTGGGGGATCTTGTTCCAGCTCGAATGGTCGTCCCATACCCGTTCGATCATCTCCCCGCCACCGTGGTAGGGAGGCATCGCGTCGAGCAGCGCCGGCTTGGCGATCAAGGCCCCACTGCCCATCGGCCCAAGCATCTTGTGGCCCGATAGGGCGTAGAAATCGCACCCGAGCGCCTGGACGTCGACCCGGAGGTGGGGTGTCGACTGCGCCCCGTCAATGACGACGACTGCCCCGGCGGCGTGAGCGAGCCGGGTCAGCTCCGCGGCCGGGTTGACGGTGCCGAGGGAGTTCGAGACGTAGGGGAACGCTACCAGGCGGGGGCCCGCCTCGAGCGCCCGTCCGAAATCGAGCAGGTCGATGCGCCCATCCGCCGTGATTTCGACCATCCGCAGGGTCGCCCCCTTCTCCCCGCACAGGATCTGCCAGGGGACGAGGTTCGAGTGGTGATCCATCGCGGTCACCACGACGGTATCGCCGGCCTTCACGTTGGCTCGGCCCCACGACCCCACGACCAGGTTGATCGCCTCGGTGGTGCCGCGGGTGAAGACGACGCCGTCGCTGGCCCACGCGTTGGTGAAGCGACCCACGGTGCTCCGCGCCGCCTCGTACGCCTCGGTGGCGGCCACGGCGAGGCCATAGGCGCCGCGGTGGACGTTGGCGTTGCTGGTGCTGTAGTAGCCCAGGATGGCCTCGAGCACCTGGCGCGGCTTCTGCGTCGTCGCCGCATTGTCGAGATACACGAGCCGGTGCCCGTGCTCTTTGCGCGCGAGGATCGGGAAGTCGGGGCGGATCTTTCGGGTGTCGAGCATCAGAAGTCCCGCGACGATTCCGTCGTCACCGGATCGGACTGGTTCTGGAGCGCGGCGTGCAACGCGTGCCACGCGAGGTTGGCGCACTTCACGCGAGCAGGGAAGGCGCGCACGCCGCCGAAGGCGGCCAACTTGCCGGGTGCCATCGCGCCGCCCGCGAGCATGTCGCGGAATGCTTGGAACAGCGCCTCCGCCTCGGCGACCGGCTTCCCTTTCACCGCGGCCGTCATCAGCGATGCCGACGCCTTGGAGATCGCGCATCCCGCGCCGTCGGGCATTTGAAAGCCGATATCGCCGATCGTGTCGCCGTCGACCTGCACGTACACCTTGATGCGGTCGCCGCACAGGGGGTTGTGGCCTTCGGCGCTGCGGTTCGCCTTCTCGAGCCGCCGGAAGTTGCGCGGATTCCGGTTGTGGTCGAGGATCGTTTGCTGGTAGAGGTCGCTGAGGTCGCTCATTACTCCGCCAGGCGGTCGCGCACGATCCGGTCGAGCTGGTCGCGCAGCGGCGCGACGTCCATGCGGTTCAAGATCTCGGCCGCGAAGCCGTAGGTCATGAGCCGACGCGCCTCGACTTCACCGATACCGCGGCTCTCGAGGTAGAACAGCGCCTTCGGGTCGAGCGGGCCGACGGTCGAGCCGTGGGTGCACTTCACGTCGTCGGCGTATATCTCGAGCTGCGGCTGGCTGTCCGCATGCGCTTCACCGGAGAGCAGCAAGTTGTTGTTCGTCTGCTTGGAGTCGGTCTTCTGGGCTCCGGGCCGCACGATGATGCGGCCGTTGAAGATGCCGCGCGACCGGCCGTCCAGCACGCCGTTGAAATACTCGTGGCTCTCGCAGTGGGGCGCCGCGTGGTCGATCGCCGTGTGATGGTCCGCGTGTTGCTCGCCCGCCAGCAGGTAGAGACCGTTCAGGATCAGGTACCCGCCCGGCCCTGCAAGCGTCCCGCGCAAATCGTGGCGCGCCAATGCGCCGCCGAACGAGACGGCATGAATGTTCGCTCTGCTGTCTCGGCCCTGATGGACGTCGGTCACCGCCACGTGATATGCCTGGTCACTCTCGCGCTGCACGCGGTAGCAGTCGACGCGGGCGCCGTCGCCCACGACCACTTCGGTGACGGCGTTGGTCCAGTACACGCCATCCCCAAGCGACGCGTACGTCTCCACGACCGTGGCGCGCGCTTCCCGCTCGAGCACGATCAGGTTGCGCGGATGCGCGACGGGACGCGCGCCATCGCGCGAAGCAGTCGTGAGGAACAGCAGCTGGAGAGGTTCCTCGACCTTCAGGCGCGCCGGCACGTACACGAACGCCCCGTCGCGCACGAACGCCGTGTTCAGGGCCGCGAACGGCCGATCGGCGAAGGCGGCATACTTGCCCAAGTACTGACGGACGAGGTCGGGCGTATCGACGAGGGCCTGGGCTAAACCGTCGAGGCGAACACCGTCGAAAAAAGGCGTCGAAAGAGAGCGTTGAAGAAAACCGTTAACAAAGACGAGACGGGGGCCGTCGGCGAGGAGAAACGGCTGGATCTCGCCGAGCTGCGGGATGCGGGTTGCGGGATGCGCGAGCTCGAACGCCGTCTCGGTCAGGGCCGCGACGCTGGTGAAGCGCCACGCTTCCTGCTTGGTCGTGGGGAAGCCGAGCTCACCGAACCGCGTGATGCCGCCGTCGCGCAGCTCTTTGAGCCACCCGGGGGCACCAGAGGCGCCGTTCGCCGCGAACGCTCGATAGGCCTGGACTAGCCGCTCGACCGCCACCATCACGACACCATGGCGCCAGTGCGCAGCCAGTCGTAGCCCTTCGCCTCCAGCTCGTGCGCCAAATCGGGCCCCCCTGACTTGACGATCCTGCCGTCGGCGAGGACGTGGACGACGTCGGGGGTGATGAAGTTCAAGAGGCGCTGATAGTGCGTGACGATCACGAACGACCGGTCGGGGGCGCGCAGCTTGTTCACTGCGTTGGCCACGGTCTTCAGCGCGTCGATGTCGAGCCCTGAGTCGGTCTCGTCGAGCAGCGCGAGCCGCGGCTCCAGTACCGCGAGCTGCAGAATCTCATTGCGCTTCTTCTCGCCACCCGAGAACCCCTCGTTCACGGGACGGTTCATCAGCGTGTCGTCCCACCCGATCGCCTTGAGCTTCTCTTCGAGTACCTGGAGAAAATCGAGGGGATCGAGCTCCTCTTGGCCGCGATGCTTGCGGACCGCGTTCACCGCCGAGCGCAGGAAGTACGAGTTGGTGATGCCGCGAATCTCGACGGGATACTGAAACGCCAGGAACAGTCCCTCGCGGGCCCGCTCCTCCGGCTTCAGCGCCAGCAGGTCTTTGCCGTCGTACGTCGCGGTCCCCGCGGTGACGGTGTACGCCGGGTGGCCCGCCAGCACCTGGGTGAGCGTGCTCTTCCCGGAGCCGTTCGGTCCCATGATCGCGTGCACCTCACCGGCCTTCACCGTGAGATCGACGCCGCGCAGGATCTCGGTGCCGCTGACCGCTACGTGTAGCCCCCGCACTTCCAGCATTACCCAACACTCCCTTCGAGACTGATGCCGAGCAGCCGCGTCGCCTCGACGGCGAACTCCATCGGCAGCTCCTTGAAGACTTCCTTGCAGAAGCCGTTGACGATCATCGACACGGCGTCCTCGGCGGAGAGGCCGCGCTGGCGCAGGTAGAAGATCTGATCCTCGCCGATCTTGGACGTGGACGCCTCGTGCTCCATGATCGCGGAGCTGTTGCGCACGTCGATGTACGGGAACGTATGCGCGCCGCATTGGTCCCCGATGAGCATCGAATCGCACTGCGAGTAGTTCCGCGCGCCCTCGGCGCCCTTCATGATCTTCACGAGCCCGCGATACGTGTTTTGCCCGCGTCCCGCCGAGATCCCCTTCGAGACGATCGTCGAGCGCGTGTTCTTCCCGAGGTGGATCATCTTGGTGCCGGTGTCTGCCTGCTGGCGGCGGCTGGTCACCGCGACCGAGTAGAACTCACCGATCGAGTTGTCGCCCTGCAGAATGCAGCCCGGATACTTCCACGTGATCGCCGAGCCGGTCTCGACCTGCGTCCAGGAGACCTTGGAGTTTTTGCCGGCGCACTTGCCGCGCTTGGTGACGAAATTGTAGATGCCGCCCTTGCCCTCTTCGTCCCCCGGGTACCAGTTCTGAATCGTCGAGTACTTGATCGTCGCGTTGTCGAGCGCGACGAGCTCGACAACCGCGGCGTGCAGCTGGTTCTCGTCGCGCATCGGGGCCGAACAGCCCTCGAGGTAGCTGACGTAGCTGCCTTCGTCGGCGATGATCAGGGTGCGCTCGAACTGGCCCGTGGAGGAGGCGTTGATGCGGAAGTAGGTGGACAGCTCCATGGGACAGCGCACGCCCTTGGGGACGTACACAAAGGAGCCGTCCGTAAACACTGCCGTGTTCAGGGCCGCGAAGAAATTGTCGTTATGCGGCACCACCGTGCCCAAGTACTTCTGGACGAGCTCGGGGTGGTTCCGGATCGCCTCGGAGATGGGGCAAAAAATCACGCCGTACTTGGCCAGCTCCGCCTGGAAGGTCGTCGCGACCGAGACGCTGTCGAACACGGCGTCCACCGCCACCCCCGTGAGGCGCTTCTGCTCTTCGATCGGAATGCCGAGCTTGGCAAACGTGGCCACCAGCTTCGGGTCGACCTGGTCGAGCGAGTCGAGCTTGGGAAGCTTCTTGGGGGCCGCGTAGTAGCTGATCGCCTGGTAGTCGATCGGCCCGTACTTCACGTTGGGCCAATGGGGCTCTTCCATCTTGAGCCAGTTGCGGTAGGCCTTGAGGCGCCAATCGACCATCCAGGCCGGCTCGCCCTTTTTGGCCGAAATGAGCCGGACCACGTCCTCGCTCAGGCCGGGCGGCACGACATCGGACTCGATGTCGGTGACGAACCCGTACTTGTATTCCTTGTTGACCAGCCTCTCGACCGACGAGCTCATAACCTCTCCTGTGCGGGCTTGAACCGC
>Ga0307299_10000329_pt1 | contig 15938 bp, 14 predicted proteins | sample ER_DNA_159_FD_194466 | JGI IMG/M metagenome (GOLD analysis project Ga0307299, IMG submission 194466) | Bulk soil microbial communities from the East River watershed near Crested Butte, Colorado, United States - ER_DNA_159 | ecosystem: Environmental > Terrestrial > Soil > Floodplain | place... | reverse complement strand
GACGTGGCGCGTCGTCCCGACCACCTGCGGGTGTGTTCCCGCGGGGCGCAAGGCGACCGTTAGGGACGTGTGGGGCGCGATGGTCGCCTTGAGCGTCTGTTGCACGTCGGCGAGCGGGCGGTCGGCCCACACGTCATACGCCGCGAGCCGCGCGGCGGGGATACCGAGGGTCGCGAGCGCCTGGGTCACGACCTGGGGCTCTTCCTCCCAGTTCACGAGGACGACCGTCCACCAGCGCGGTGCGCCTTCCACCACCCACGTGGCCGCCGGACGGTCGCGGCGGACGCTCCAGAGACCGCCGGGCCCGCCGCCATCCAGTACGCGTACCGCCAGGACATTCTCCCCGCCCCAATTGAGGAGGCTGGCTGGGACCGGGTAGCGGCGGTACGCACGCCACCCGCGCGTCTCGCCCACCTTCTGTCCGTTCACGAACGTCTCGTCGACGTCGTCCACCTTGCCCAGTTCCAGGACGATGGTTCGATCGTCCGCGTGACCCCCTGAGCGGCCGGGCGGGAGGGTGAAGCGCGTCCGATACCAGGCTTGACCGTCGTAGTCGGGGTGGCCGGCGCGCTCCCAGACTTGCGGTACCGCCATGGTTTCCCAGGTCTCGTCGTCGTAGTCGCGCGCCGCATAGCGTGGATCATCGCCGGTGCGGAAGCGCCAGGGGCCGCGCAGCGGGACGACCTCGTCGCCCGCGACGATCGCCGGTGCCACCTCGCGCTCGTCCACCTGGGTGCCCACGGGACGACCGGGGTGCACCGGAAACGCGACGGGGATGGTCTTCTGGAGAATCGGGAGGCGTTCGGCGGGAAGCTTGGGGAGGTTGTCGGACAACATCGTCACCCCGCCCGACGCGGCGACCACCGAGGCCCACGCGCGCGCCTCGTCGAGCGTGAGCGGCGGGCGGGCGACGAGGCAGTCGGCGTCGTTGAGCCAGACCGCGCGATGGTAGAAGCTGCGCAGGCCCGCGGCGCGCGCCGGCTCCTGAATGGCTCCCCAACTAGCGTCCACGTCCGCGCCGATCCGCATGCCATCCACCAGGCCCGCGGCGTGCTGCAGGGGAGCTCCGCACCCGAGCAGGAACGCCTCGGTGCCGAGCCCGTCGCGCAGCGCGGCGAGCCCGCCGCGGTACGCTTCGGCGTGCGTCAGGCCTCCGTAGTGCGCCGCGCCGGCCGTCGCCCAATGGAGGAAATCGACCTTCAGGTAGTCGTAGCCCCAATCGCGGACCACGCGTCGCGCCAAATCGTAGAGCCACTGCCGCACTTCCGGATGCGCGCCGTCGACCGCGTAAATGCGGCCGCCCCAATCGTCGCGGGTGTCCACCACCAGGGGAGCTCCATCGGAGCCGCGCAGCAGCCAGGCGGCGTGCGCCGCCGGGAGACCGGAGCGGTCGGCTGCGGCGAAGGGCGCCACCCACAACCCAGCGAGGAGCCCTTGTGCGTGAATTCGATCGGTCAGCCAGCGATGGCCGCCCGGGAACTTGGCGTTCGTCTCCCAGTCGCCCGCGGCGCGCTGATAGCCGTCGTCGAGCTGGATGTAGCGGAAGAAACGGCGATCGAAGTGGGCCGCGCAGAAGTCGAGATTCGCGACCACGTCGGCCTCCGTGACGGCGCTGCCCAGCTCGTACCACGAGCACCACCCGGCGGGCGCGGCGAGTTGCGCGAACCGCTCGCGGTCCACCGTGGATGGCGGCGTTGCGAGGGCGCCGAGGGCGGCGAGGCCGTCACCGCTCGGGAGATAGGCGAGGCGCATCGTTGACGCGTCGCCTTCGGGCCGGACCGGCCGGGCGGGGAGCCAGTCGCTCACCGCCTCGAGACCGCCGCCGGCGAGCTTGACCTTGGCCTCCCCCGGCTCGCCGGGGTCGAACGCGGCGGCCAGGCCCCGGCCTTCGCGCGTGAGCCCGACGGCGGCGTGGCTGACCACCTCGGGCGAGTCGGGCCGGGTGGCGACCGTTTCGATCCGGCACGGGCTCCAGGATTGGTAGCCGTTCACGAGCGCGAGGAGGGGGCCGGCGCCCGGAAGGACCTGTGCCTCCGGGGCCGCCAGGAACCGGACCCCGCGGATCGTCGCGAGCACTCGGTCCGGATAGACGCTGACGGTGATGCTTCCCTGAGCCCCAGGGCCCGCCTCCCAGGCGGCGAACTCCGCCTCGATCCAGACGCCTCCCGACGCCGCCGCCCGGCCGCGGACCGCCAGCGACTCGCCGCCGGGCGGGCGCCGATTGGCCACACTGATATCTTGCAGGTCAGCGAGTGTGACGAATGTCTCGCCCACCCAGACGCCGAGCGTCGCATCGCGCACTAGCGGAACGGGCTGACCGTCGCCGTGGTACCACAACGACCACCGGCGTTGTTCGTCGAGATCGAATCGCAGACTCCCCACTCCCGCCGCCGGCCCGCCGGGCGGCGGGACTCGTGAGCGCCACAGCCCGGCGGAGGCCGCTCCAGTCAGGAGAACGAACGTGCGTCGATCCATGGCATCAATGTTGATCGTGCTGGGAGCTTTGTCTACGACGCTGGCCGCCCAATCGGAGGGCGTCGGGGACACGGCTGGGGGTGGCGGGAGGTCAGCGATCGGGGTCGGCTTCGCGGCGACACTGGGCCAGGGCTGGCAAATCGAGAGCGGTGAGATCGGCTACGTGCGCCGTTTGACGCGCGGGCCTGTGGGCGCGCTCTCAATCGGCGCGCGGCTCGGCTCGTTCATCGATGAAGGCGCGTTTATCGGCGGCAACCGCGGCTTCGTGTTCGCGACGACGCTGGCGGCGCGTTCCGGCCGCCTTATCCTCGCTGAGCTGGGCGACGAAAACAACCTGACCCGCATCGGGTTCGACGTCACGGTCGAGGCGACCGGTTACCTTACGGCGAATTCTCCGCTCCCGATGGGCTCGACCTGGGGGGCCGTCGCATTGCTGCCCGGGCTGCGTGTGGGCGGCGCCAACGGCCCGCAGTACGCCCTCGTGATCGGGCCGACGTGGTTCTTCGGGTCGACCAGCGAGGTGCGCGGCCTGCTTGCCTTCCGCGTCGAGGCGCCGCTGGCGCGGCGGGAGCGCCATCCCTAGGTTTGCGGCCAATGGCCGCTCCGCAGCTCGAATCCGACCATCCCGGCCTCGGCGTCCTCGCGGAGGTCGCTCGCGTCCTGGCTGAGGCTCCCTCCGTCGAAGCGGGGCTGAGCGGCGTCGTCTCGGTGCTGCGTCGCGGCCTCGCTTTGCGCCGCTGCCGCCTGTGGCTTCGGTCGGCCAACGGTACTCGCTACGTCCCCGTTTCGACCCCCGGCGACGAGGCATTGCTCCCGGGGTTCACCTCCCCCCCCGTCGCGCAGTGGGTGGCCGCCGGTCCGCACCAGGAGGCGACGCCGGGGGGTACGCTGCTGCGGCTGCCGCTCGTGCACGACGCGACGCCCCTCGGGTGCTTCGAGGTCGTCATCCCCGAGGGCCGGCACCAGCGCATGGCGCACGACGTGTTGGTCGTCGTGGCGCAGATGCTCGCGCCGGTCCTGGCCGCCACGGAGCTGTCGCAGGACCTGGCCTCCGAGGTGGCGCTCCGCACCCGCGAGCTCGAGGCGCAGCGGAACTTCGCTGCCCGCATCATCGACTCGCTCCCGCTCGGCTTGTACGTGATCGACCGGGGCTACCAGATCCGCGCGTGGAACCGGAAACGCGAGGCGGGCACGCAGGGCGTGTCCCGGGAGGACGCCTTGGGACGCAGTGTGTTCGAGGTGCTGGACCGCCAGCCCCGCGAGCTGCTGCAGCAAGAGTTCGACCGTGTGTTCACGACGGGCGAGATCCAGCAGGTGGAGATGGAGTCGCAGGCGACGGGCGAGGCGCGCCACTACCGCATCACCAAGATCCCGATGCGCCTGGACGACGACGAGATCTCGCACGTCATCACGATCGGCGAGGACGTAACGGCCTGGCGCCTGGCGCAGCAGCGGCTGACGCAGACCGAGAAACTTGCCGCTCTCGGGCAGCTCGCCGCCGGCGTCATGCACGAGATCAACAACCCGCTCGCGACCATCCTCGCCTGCAGCGAGGCGTTGGAGCTGGGGCTCGCCGACCCACCGCCCGGTGACCGGCACGCGCAGGAAGAGTACATCAAGATCATCGACACCGAGGTGCAGCGCTGCCGGCGCATCGTGGACGGCTTGCTCGACTTCTCGCGCCCCAAGACCGGGCACAAGCGCCCCGTCGACATCAACGCCGTGATCGAGCAGACGCTGTTTCTCCTCAAGCATCACGAACGGTTCAAGCGGCTCACCGTCGAGCGCCAGTTTGGCACCGGCCTGGGCTCGCCGTCGGCGGACCCGGAGCGGCTCATCCAGTGCTTCATGGCGCTGATGCTCAACGCGCTCGACGCCATGAATGCGCGGGGCCTGTTGACCGTTCGCACCGGGCCGAACCCGCACCGCGGCGACGAGATCCTGATCGAGTTCATCGACACCGGAACGGGGATTTCGCAAGACGACCTCTCCAAGATCTTCGAGCCATTCTTCACGACCAAGCCGCAGGGGAGAGGGACGGGGCTCGGCCTCTCCGTGGCCTACGGCATTGTGGAAGAGCATCGCGGCCGCATCGAAGTCGAGTCTCAGGTCGGCGTGGGGAGCAACTTCAAAGTGTACCTGCCCGTCTCATGAAGATCCTCGTGGTGGAAGACGACAAAACGGTGGGCGAGTACGTGCGCCGCGGTCTCGACGAGGCGGGCTATCACGCCGAGCTCGTGGGCGACGGCGATCAGGGGCTGCGTCTCGCCACCGGCGGTCACTTCGACCTGCTGGTACTCGACCTGCGGCTCCCCAAACTCTCCGGGATCGAGGTGCTGCGCACGCTGCGGGATCGGGGGAACGGGCTGCCGGTGCTCGTCCTCACCGCGCAGGACGCCGTGGATTTCAAGGTGCAGGCGTTGCGCATGGGTGCCGATGACTACGTGACGAAGCCGTTCGCGTTCGAGGAGCTGCTGGCGCGCGTGGAGGCGTTGGGCCGCCGCCCCAAGGCGATCACGCCCCCCGTGCTCAAGGTGGCCGACCTCGCGCTCGACACGGGCAGCCGCGGGGTGACGCGTGCCGGCCGGGCGATCGAGCTCACGCCCAAGGAGTACGCCGTCCTCGAGTACCTGATGCGCCATCAGGGACGCGTGATGTCGCGGACCCTGATCACCGAGTACGCTTGGGACTACCACTTCGATCCAGGCACGAACATCGTCGACGTGGTCATCACGCGCCTGCGCAAGAAAATCGATCACGGTCGCGAGCCCAAACTGATCCACACGGTGCGCGGCGTGGGCTACGTCGTGCGGCCCTAATATGGAAAGCATCCGCGGGCGGCTGACCCTCTGGTATGCCACCGCGCTGATTCTGAGTCTCGCGGTCTTCGCCGTCGTCCTGTACTTCGCGCGGCGCAGCGCCTCCTACCAGGACCTGGACCGGCGCATCCAGTCCGAGGCCGATCTGACCGCCGGCATTCTGGCGGAGAGCTATCGGGCGCGCGGCGTCCTGGTGGAGCCCGATACCGCGAACCGGCCCGTGCTGATCGCCGAAGTCGCGGCCGTGCTCGAAGTCGTGCCCGACTACCTCGTGCTGACGAGCCGGGACGGACGGCTGCTCTTCGCATCCCCGGACGCGCGCGCGCTCACGTTCGGCGAGTTCGAGCGTCTCACCGCACTGGTGGCACGAACCCCGCCCGGCGGCAGTCGCGTGCCCGGGCAGCACAACCTCCGCCCCAACGGTCCCACGCTGCACTACGTCATCCGCGAGATCCCGCAGGCGGGCGGGCAGTTCGGCGCACTGTTCGCGGGGGCCGACACGCGCAGCGCCGAGCTCGGCTTGCAACAGCTCGTGTCCACGATCATCGTCGCGTTCGTGATCGGACTCGTGCCGGCGGTGCTGGTCGGGCGCTGGCTCGCGGGGCGGGCCCTGGAGCCCGTGGATCACATGATCACCGAAGTGCGCGCGATCACCGATGGCCGCACCCTGCACCGGAGGCTGGCGGTGCCGATGGTGAAGGATGAGCTGGCCCGGCTGGCCGAAACCCTGAACCAGATGATGACGCGGCTCGAGCGCAGCTTCGCCGCCCTGCGCCGCTTTACGGCCGACGCGAGCCACGAGCTCAAGACGCCCCTCACCGTCGTGCGAGCCGGCGTCGAGCGCGCGATCACGCGGCCGGACGTGCCCCAGGAGACGCTCGCGGCGCTGGAGGAGACGCTCCAGGAAGTGAACAGGATGACCGAGCTGCTCGATTCGCTGCTCACGCTCGCTCGAGCCGACGAGGGGCGCGCCGAGCTGCATCGCGAGTCGGTGGATCTGCGGGCGATCGTGACTGAGGCAGGGGAGACCGGCGACCTCCTCGCGGATCACGCCGGCGTCGCCATCGAAATCCGGACGCCTCCGGAGCCGGTCGTCCTCGCGGTGGACCGCAGCCGCGTCCGCCAGCTCATCCTCAACCTGATCGAGAACGCGGTGAAGTACACGCCTCGCGGCGGCAACGTGTCCGTCCAGCTCGGCGCGAACAACGGCCAGGTCGTACTGACCGTCGCCGACAGCGGCATCGGCATCGCGCCGGGCGATCTGCCGCACATCTTCGACCGCTTCTGGCGCGCCGACTCAGCGCGCACGCGCACGGGTGAGCGGCCCGGCGCCGGCCTCGGCCTCGCGATCAGTAAGTGGATCGCCGAAGCCCACGGCGGGGCCATCGACGTGCAGAGCCGGCCGGGCCGAGGCACGACCTTCACGGTCACGTTCCCTCGTAGCGACGCCTAAGCCTCACCCCGGCTTCACCGAACTGTCATCCGTCCTCCACGCGCCGCTCAGGCGCGTGTGGCATCCTGTCGGAGAACGAACTTCTCCGGAGGATGCATATGCGCGCCGCCAGTACTGCTGTATCGCTCACCACCCACGTGATCGTCGTCCTCGCCGCGGTCTGGGCGACGACCGAGGCTCATGACCTCGCACCGTCCACGCCCGTGAGATACTTCGAAGTCGCCGCCCCCAGCGGGCCGATCCGCGGATCAGAGCCTCCCGGGATCCCCACCCCGACGATCGATGGGCGTGTGGTGGTACCGCGCTTTGAGCCACCGACCATTGGGGGGTCGGACTTCGACACAGCGGCGCCCAGTTTCGACATGCACCGCCTGCCCGGCCCGGTCTTTGCACCAGCGATGTCGGGGAGCGGAGATCCGCTCGATGCGTCGCTCGCCGACGAGCTGCCCGTGATGCTGGCGGGCCCGGTCCCCACGTATCCCGATCTGCTGCGGCAGGCGGGCGTGCAGGGACGCGTCATGCTCGAAGCGGTGGTGGACACAGGGGGCCACGTAGAGCCGGGGTCGATCGTCGTGGTGGCGGCGGCGCATCCCGGTTTTGTTGCGCCTGCGCGGCAAGCGGTCGCGGCGATGTTGTTCCGGCCGGCGCGTGTGCGCGGGCGGGCGGTGCGGGTGCGTGTTCGCATCCCTATGGACTTCGCGCTGCGGCGGTAGCGCCAACCCTCACGGCGCTGTCATCGTTTTGTAATCTTCGTCCCACTAGCGGGTTAGCCGTCCGGCGTACTATAACATATCCAACGAGCTCGGGAGGCTTCGGCGTGTTTGAGAACCTGATCGAATCCAAACGGAAGGCCGACAAGAAGAAGGCGTTTGGACTCGGCTTCGTGTCCCTGGTGGGGCACAGCGTGCTCGTGGTGCTCGCGGTCATCGCGACGCTCACGTCGGGCCAGGCGGCGAGCGACGCCCCACTCGATACGACGGTGGTCTTCCTGAATCAGGAAGAAAAGAAGCCCGAGGAGCAGCCGCCGGTGCTGGACATCCCGCAGCTCAAGGGGTTCCAGACCGTCGTGGCGCCGACCGACATCCCGACGAACATCCCGCCCATCAATCTGCAAGAGCACTTCGACCCTAAAGACTACTCGGGGACCGGCGTCGAGGGCGGCATCGGGACCGGCATCGTGCCGTCGTCCGATCAAGTGTACATGGAGTCGGTGGTGGAGGAGCGGCCCGAAGTCCTGTCAGGCCCGCAGCTCCAGTATCCCGACTTGCTACGCCAGGCGGCGATTCAGGGACGGGTGTTGGTGCAGGCGATCATCGACACGACGGGCCGGGCGGAGCCGCCGTCGGTCAAGGTGATTCAGAGCCCCAACCCCGGCTTCGACCAGTCCGCCAAGAACTACGTATTGCGCGCCTTGTTCCGTCCGGCGCGGGTGCACGGGCGCGCGGTGCGCGTCCTGATCAACCTTCCGATCGATTTCAAGATCAAGCGGTAGTTCGCCCTAAACGCGACGTGCGCACGAGAGGAGTCAACGTCAGATGAGTTACTGGGATCTCTGGCAGTCGATGGGTCCGTTCGCCAAAGTGATCGTGATCGTCATGTTCTTCATGTCGGCCTGGTCGTGGGCGGTCACCATCTCGAAGTGGATGTACCTGCGTAAGTCGCAGCAAGAGACACGGAGGTTCACCCCCGAGTTCTCCCGGTACCTGCAGGAGGAGCAGCTCGACGGTGCGATCGCCCTGGCGGAGAAGAACAAGAAGAGCCACGTGGCGCGCGTGCTGGGCGAGGCCCTCGCCGAGGTGAAGCCGCTGCTGCGTGACCGGGCGACGATCACCGCCGCCGACATCAACTCCGCGGAGCGCGCGGTCGAGCGGCAGATGCTGATCATCACCGCCGAGCTGAAGCGCGGGCTCGGCATCCTGGCGACGACGGGCGCAACGGCGCCGTTCGTGGGCCTGCTCGGGACGACGATGGGTATCGTCACCGCATTCCAAGGCATGGCGGCCAGCGGCGGTGGCGGCTCCCTGCAGGCGATCACCGGCGGCGTGGCCGAGGCGCTGATCACAACCGCGTTCGGCCTCATCGTCGCGATCCCGGCGGTGTGGCTGTACAACTACTTCAGCACCAAGATCGACTTCCTGACCGTCGAGATGACGTACGTGTCGAAGGAGCTGATCGACTACCTCATTAAGAGCGTCGGCAGCGAATTCGGCCGCTCGATCTTCACGAAGGAGTTCCAGACCCAAAAGACGTCGCAGAGCAGCGGCCCCATCAAAGGCTAGGCTGATCCATGTCGATGGCGAGAGGCAAGAAGGATTCGGTCGTCGCGGCCAACATCAACGTCACGCCGATGATCGACGTGATGTTGGTGTTGCTCATCATCTTCATGATCGTGACGCCCGCGATTACCGCGGGCTTCCAGGCCACGGTGCCGCGCGCGATGAATCCCGACTCGCGCGAAGAACAAGAACAGGAAATCCGGCTCGGGATCGACAAGGACGGCAAGTTCTTCCTCGACATCACCGACCCGCGGACGCAGAAGTACACGGGGCCGCGCTTCATCAGCGACGCCGACCTGCCGGGCCAGCTGGTGACGCTCTATGCCCAGCGGACGATGGACAAGTTCCTGTACCTGAAGGCCGACCAGAACATCGAGTTCTCGCGGGTGCAGGAGGCCATCGAGATCGCTCGGAAGGCGGGCGTCCGCGTGATTGGGGCCATCGCCGAGCAAGACCGCACGGCGCATCCGGTGGAGCACTAAGCCATGGCCATGGGAAGCGGCGGCTCCGGCAGCGGCCTCAGCGCCGACATCAACGTCACTCCGATGATCGACGTGCTGCTCGTGCTGCTGATCATCTTCATGATCACGCTGCCGCTGTCGCGGCGAGACTTCGACGTCCAGGTCCCCGTCGAGCAACAGCAGCAGCCGAAGCAGAAGCAGACCACCAGCGATCAGATCGTGCTGGAGTTGCGGGCCGACGGCTCGTACGCGATCAACACGCAGCCGCTGACGTTCGAGCAGCTCGACGCGAAGATTCACGAGCTGTTCGACCAGCGGCCGGCCAAGATCATCTTCATCAAGGCCGCGCCGAACCGCAAATACGGCGACATCGTGCGCGCGATGGACGCGGTGCGCGGTGCCGGCGTCCAAGTGATCAGCTTCACGCCCAAGGAAGAGCCGAAGGCCGGCGGTCGGTAGGAACCCCAGGACGGTAGGGGCGATGGTAGGGAGGGGGGGGCACGCGGACCGTGTCCCCCCTCCTGTTTTTTGCGGTGTATGTATTAACCGTGCCGGAGACGCCCCCCCCATTCACCGCCTACAGTCTGCCCGTGCGGCGACGCCCGCAGGGGCCCGCCGCCGCGCTGTCCCTGCTGGCGCACGTCGCCATCGCGCTCATCGTCTTGTGGCGTGGAGCGGCACTGCTCGAGGGCGGAGGCGGTGGGACGGGCCCGCGCGGTGGCGGGGGCGGCCGGCCCGCGGTGACGTGGTTCACAATCCCGGCGCCGTCGTCACCGCAGGCCCTCGATGTGCCCGCGCCACCGGCGGTCACCGTGCCCACCGCTGCGCTCCCCGATCCGGCGAAGGTCGACGTCGCGCTGCTTACGGCGATCGCACCTCCACCGCCCGCGACCGCGGCCGCGGGGACGGGCACCGGGACGACCGGCGGGCCCGGACAAGGCCCCGGCTCGGGAGGCGGTCAAGGAACGGGGACGGGGCCGGGTCGCGGCAACGACGTGGGCCCTGGCTCGGGCGGCGATGCCGGTTACATTCCCGCCGACGTTCGGGGCCTCATCGTACCTCCTGACTGCGCCCGCGGAGAATACCTGGTGCGGTTCTGGGTCGAGGCTGATGGGCGGGTGTCGCATGTCGAAGTCATGCCGCCCCCGAAGGACGCCGGGTGCCGCCGGGACATGCTGACCCAGATGCGGGCCTACACGTTCAGGCCCGCGACCCGTGACGGCCAACGAGTCGCGAGCGTGTTCCCGATACGACTCGTGCACTGAGTCACTCCGTCAACGACGACAGTTCAACCTGAAGGCGGATCGCGCACGATGCAGCTGTTCCAGCGCAAGCCGATCGCGGCGCTGCTGGCGGATAGCGAGCACGCCGGGGGGCTGAAGCGCGCCCTCGGCGCGGGCGACCTGATCATGCTGGGGATCGGCGCGGTGATCGGCGCCGGGATCTTCGGCGCCATCGGCACCGCCGCCGCCGGCCAGTACGACGCGGCCGGCCACTTGGTCCGAAGCGGCGCCGGCCCCGCCCTCGTGCTGTCCTTCCTCCTGCTCGGCGTGTGTTGTGCGCTGGCCGGCCTGTGCTACGCTGAGCTGGCCTCGATGATTCCTCAGGCGGGCAGCGCGTACGCCTACACCTACGCGACGCTGGGCGAGTTCGTCGCCTGGATCATCGGCTGGGACCTGATCCTCGAGTACGCCGTCGGCAACGTGGCGGTCGCCATCTCGTGGGGCGACTACTTCAAGTCCTTGCTCGGCAGCTTCGGCATCGATCTGCCGGTGTGGCTCACCACGGGGTACCGCACCGCGCTCCTCAGCCCCGATCCGGCCGTCCACGGGTTGCTGGAGACGGGCCCGCATCTGTTCGGAATCCCGATCCTCATCAACGTGCCCGCATGCGCGATCGTCATGCTGATCACCTGGCTGCTGCTGCTCGGTGTCCGCGAGAGCGCCACCGCGAACAACATCATGGTGACGATCAAGCTGCTCGTGTTGGCGCTGTTCATTATCGCGGGGCTGACCCACATCAACACGGCGAACTACCACCCGTTCGCGCCCAACGGCTTCCGCGGCGTCCATCAGGGGGCAGCGATCGTGTTCTTCGCGTACATCGGGTTCGATGCCATTTCCACGGCCGCGGAGGAGACGAAGAACCCCCAGCGCAATTTGCCGCTAGGCATCCTGGGCGGTCTGGCGATCTGCACCGTGATTTACGTGATCGTGGGCGCCGTGTTGACCGGGATGGTCCCGTACACGGAGCTGGGCGTCGCGGATCCGCTCGCCAAGGCGCTGAACAGCGCGGGGTTCACGACCGTGGGTTGGATCGTGGCGCTGGGCGCCATCATCTCGATGTCGGCCGTGCTGCTCGTGTTCCAGTACGGCCAGCCGCGGATCTTCTTCGCGATGGCGCGCGACGGGCTGCTCCCCCAATGGGCGGCGAAACTGCATCCCAAGTACCGCGTGCCGCACATCACGACGCTCATCACGGGCATCTTCGTCGCCCTGTGGTCGTTGATAGGCGACGCCGGCGAGACGTACAACCTCACCAACATCGGCACGCTGTTCGCGTTCGCGCTCGTGTGCATTGGCGTCCTGGTGCTGCGCTACACCGACCGCGATCGCCCGCGCCCGTTCCGCGTGCCATGGGTGTGGCCCGTCGCGTTGTTGGGGGCGTTGCTCTGCGGAGCAGTGATGTATGGTTTGCCGGGCGAGACGTGGGTGCGCTTCGCGGTCTGGCTCGCGATCGGGCTCATCCTGTACGCTTCCTACGGCTACCGCCACAGCCGGCTGCGGCAGCCCAACCCGCCGGCGGGGGGCGGGGAGGGCGGGGAGGGCGGGGGGGGCGGGGGGGGCCCCGACGAGCTAGATCAGCCGCGCGGCGAGGCGCACAGCCCCCACCGGGGCATCCACGGGCCCGTCCTTGAGGCGGGCCCGCGGCACGTCCGTAGCCAGCACGTCGTGCAGCGCGCGCAGCAGCGGTGATCCGGAACGGAGCAGTCCGCCCGCCGTGGCGACCGCGATGGCATCGGCGCCGGGAAAGTGGCGTGCCAACACGCTCACGAGCCGGGCCAACTCGACCGCGGCCTCGCCGATGGCACGCTGCGCCACCGCTTCGCCTTCTCCCGCTGCATTGAGGACGTGGGGGGCGAGCGACGCCACTTGTGCGGGAGTAGCGGTCGCCGTCCAACGGATCACGTCGTCGAGGTGACGGAGCCCGAGCGCTACGAGGAGTCGCTCGAGCAGTGTGGACGACTCATCAAGATCATCGTTGGCGCGCACCGCGGCGGCGAGCGCTCGTCTCCCGAGCCAGTAGCCCCCACCTTCGTCGCCGAGCTGCCATCCGTAACCGCCCGCCCGGTGCAGGCGCGCGTCGGGCGCGCGAGCGAACGCGATCGACCCGGTGCCGGCGTTCAGGAGGATGCCCGGGCCGTCACCAAAGGCCGCCGCCAGGCTGATCTCGCTGTCGCCCGCGACGCGGACGCGGCGAGCGACCTGCGCGGCGATGAGCGCCGCCGCGAGCTCGTGCTGCTCCTGCTCGCGACCCGCGCCCGCGGCGCCCACCATGGCGGCATCGGCCGGGAGTGTGACGTCGGCGGCAGCGGCGGCGCGTCGAGCGGTGTCGGCGATCACGGCCGCCGAGACCTCCGCGCCGCCCGGCCGCATGGCGGAGCCGGGGCCGTCGGCCCGCGCCAGCACCTGCGCGTTGCGGTCTCCCACCACGACCGTCGTATGAGAGCCGCCGACGTCGATGCCCAGAAAAATGGGGCGGCTGGCCGGATGGGCGGTTGGATCGGTCATACGGATGCCTGAGGCCGTCCGGCCGTCTGGCCGACAGCCCGTCCAAACAACGACGAGATGATTCCCACGCTGATCGTCACGGCGGTGCCGAGCGGCACATACCACGGCCAAGCCATGCCGGCGAGCCAGTGCAATGGGAACCCGGGGATGACGGCTCCGAGTACGACGGGCGACATGAGGATGACGCTCACGACGATCGCGATGATCACGTCGATCTGGCGCGCCCGCGGCCAGGCGCCACCCAGGATGTAGGTCCCCAGCAGGCTCCCATAGGTGAGCGAGGCGACGCTGAGCGCGAGCTGCACGACGGGCGTGTTCTGATCGCGGAACGCGATGGCACCGGCGACGAGGATCGCGGTCCACACCAGCGTGAGCCAGCGACCCACGCGCAGCAGGTGGGCGGGATCCTCACGGCCGGTGAGCGGCGCGTAGAAGTCGTGCGTGGACGCCGACGCGAGCGAGTTGACGGCGGACGCGTGGCTGCTCATCGCCGCGGCCAGGATGCCGGCCACCACCAGCCCGGCGAGTCCCGCCGGCAGGTGGGTGACGACGAAGGTTGGGTAGATCGCGTCCCCGCGCATGCCGGGGAGGTCCGCGCCCGCGAGCCAGAGGCTCGTGCCCACGAGGAGGAAGAGGGCGAACTGTGCGATGATGAAGACTCCTGAGCCGATCAGCGCGCGCTGCGCGTCCTTGAGCCCGCGGGCGGCGAGGAGACGCTGCACGATGAGGTGGTCGGTCCCGTGCGAGGCGGCCGACAACAAGCCACCACCAATGACCCCGCCCCAGAATGTGTAGAGCACTTTGAACGACAGGTGGAAATCGAGGGTCCTGAGCTTGCCGGCTTCCCACGCGCGCCCGAAGGCGTCCACGCCGCCGGCCAAGTGCGTGGCGACGATCAACGTCGCGATGCCGCCCAGGAGATAGACGCCGAGCTGAATGACGTCGACCCACACCACCGCCCGCAACCCGCCCACCCAGGTGTAGATGAGGGTGACGAACCCGATCGCCACGATCCCCGCGGTAAAGCTCCATTGCGTGATGATCGCGAGCGGAATGGCGGTGGCAAAGATGCGCACGCAATCGGCGAGGGCCCGAGTGAACAAGAAGACCGCGGACGCGGTGCGGCGCGCACCCGGACCGAAGCGCCGCTCCAATCGCTGATATGCGGTATCCTGGGTGCCCTCGAAATAGCCCGGCAACAGCAACGCGGCGACGCCGATCCGGCCCGCGAGATATCCGAACGCGATCTGCAGGAACGTGAGGTCGCCGCGCGCCGCGATGCCGGGCACCGAGATGACCGTGAGCGCCGACGTTTCCGTCGCCACCACGGACATCATCAGCGCCCACCAGGGAAGCCCGCGGTGGCCGAGGAAGTAGTCCGACACGTGGCGCTGCTTGCCCGCCAGCAACAACCCCGCCGCCATGACCGCGGCGAAGTAGAGGAGGATGACGGCGATGTCGAGGGGGCGCACGGTCAGGGTCTCCGGAAAACAAACGGCCCGCGACGAGCGCGGGCCGAACCTGCCGAGTCAGAATGAGGCAACGTCAGACGGTGAAAGACGTTCCGCAGCCGCAGCCGCCGGTGGCGTTCGGGTTCTCGAACGCGAAACCGGATTCCTGGAAATTGCTCTTGTAGTCGATCACGACGCCGTTCAAATACTGGGCGCTGAACTCGTCTACGAACAGCCGCACGCCCGCGCTCGCGATGACCACGTCGTCCGCGGCGGGTTCGGGTTCAACGCTGAGGCTGTACTTGAACCCCGAGCAGCCGCCCGGGAGCACGGCGACGCGCAGCCCCACGGTGTCGGGGGCCGCTTGCTCTTCGGCCAGGAACTTGCGGACTTCCTCGCCCGCACGCTCCGTGAGCGTCAGCGTGACGGTCGGCTTCTGAGTGGTGCTCATCACTATCCTCCTGTCTGGGCGCAACTTAGAAGGTAGCCGGAACGATGTCAACGGTGCCGCTTGCCTTGGGGCCCGGCGTCCCCCCAATTGGAGCCCCTATGACCCTCACCTTTACCGACTGGCTGATCATCGGGCTCTACTTCGCGTTCAACATCGCGATCGGGTTCTACTACAAAGCGCGCGCGGGCAAGAGCACTGCGGAGTTCTTCCTCTCGGGCCGCAATGTCCCGTGGTGGCTGGCGGGCACGTCCATGGTCGCGACCACGTTCGCGGCTGATACGCCGCTGGTGGTGACGGGCTTCGTGGCGAAGAACGGCATCGCGGGCAACTGGCTGTGGTGGTGCTTTGTCGCGAGCGGCATGCTGACGGTGTTCTTCTACGCGCGCCTGTGGCGCCGCGCCGGCGTCATGACCGACGTCGAGTTCGCCGAAATCCGCTACGCCGGCAAACCGGCCGCATTCCTGCGCGGCTTCCGCTCCCTGTATCTCGGCATCCTGATCAACTGCATCATCCTCGGCTGGGTCAACCTGGCCATGGTGAAGATCCTGGAACTGATCTTCGGGATCGACAAGGACCAAGCCCTCCTGATCGTGATCGGGATGATCGCGCTCACCTCGGCGATTTCGACGCTGTCTGGCCTGTGGGGCGTGCTGGTCACCGACGTGTTCCAGTTTGTCATCAAGATGAGCATGGTGATCATCCTGGCCGTGTTCGCGGTTAACGCGGTGGGCGGCATCGAAGCGATGAAGACAAAGCTGATC
>Ga0307299_10000325_pt1 | contig 16034 bp, 26 predicted proteins | sample ER_DNA_159_FD_194466 | JGI IMG/M metagenome (GOLD analysis project Ga0307299, IMG submission 194466) | Bulk soil microbial communities from the East River watershed near Crested Butte, Colorado, United States - ER_DNA_159 | ecosystem: Environmental > Terrestrial > Soil > Floodplain | place... | reverse complement strand
CTTCACCCCGGCCCGGGCTCGCCCCGGGCCGTTTGTACTTGCCCCACTCGCGACACGACGAAATGTCGCGCGACGTTGCCCCAGGACGCACGATCATCCTGCCCCCCTCACCCTGACACCACCCCGCCTGTGCTCGCTCCCTACTTGCGCGGACACGACGAAACGGCTAGGATGACCGAGTAAGTCAACCTTCACCCCACATAGGAGCGTGACCTATGGAACACCGTTGCCCCAGCCCCGACGTGTGTTGTCTGTCGGCGAGCGAGTGCGAAGAGAACGCACGCGCCGCCGCGCAGCCCCTCAAGCGCAAGCCCGGCTCTGTAGTAATCGCCGAGCGATTCCCCAGCGCCTTCGCGCTCTGGCTCGCAGGGGAAGCCGCGCAACGCAACGCCTTCACCTTGACCGCGTACAACATCGGCGGCCGCGTGGTCATCCTGCAGGAGTTCACAGATCACCGCGCGGGCTCGTGGGACGTGTACGTCCAGGCCAGCGACTCGAACGAGATCGAGGCGACGCTGGCCGCTGTTGAGCGTTACGTCGCCGACCGGGTGCGCCCATGACCGCGCCCTCGCTCGCCGTCGCTCCCCTCGTCCCGCTCTGCCCCTGCCCGCGCTGCGGCGTTCGCGCCATCGTGGAGCTGACGCCCGCGCAGCGGCTCGCCCAGCCCGACGACACAACGCACGTTTGCCACCCGCTGCTCGGTGGATGCAATCACGGCTTCACCGATGACCGCACCCGCGTCGTGCCGATGACGTACGACGAGTGGTCGCAGTACCACGACGGCGGCCCGCTGACGTATCACGTCTACGTGACCGCGTTCCACGAGATGCGCGCCACGGTGACGCCATGATGTGCCCGCACTGTAGCCGCGAGTGGCTCACCCAAGCCGAACGCGCCGAGCATATCCGCACCGAGCACTCAACCCCGGGGGACGGCGGCTCGCAGCAGCCCGCTCCGCGTGACGAGACCACAGACGTGCGCTACCTCGATCCCGTCGCGCTCACGGCTTGGCTCGCCCAGACCGCTGACAGCATCGGCCTCGATCACGCCACCATCGACCGCCTGCAAGCTCAGGTCGTCCACGAAGCCGAACGCCACCCCGCCCGCATGGTCGAAGCCCGCACGCTTCGCCGTGTGCTCCCTCGCCCCACCTGACCCCTGGCCGGCGCAGCCGGCCACTCCCACCACACCACGCACGGCCCGGGCTACCTCAGCCGGGCCGCTTGCCGTCTATGCCCAGCCCTCACACCCAAACCCACCACACACCGCACCGTAGGCGCGTAAGAAAATCGTGCACCGCGCGCGCTCGCGCTCCGTGTGGCGCTTCGTACTTGCTCGGGTGACCGCGTAGGCGTACCTTGTGGCCGTGTCGGACGATATCGCCACTCTCCCCGCGCCCGTGGTCACCGTTGTCGAGACGATGCCGGGCCGCAACGGTGGGCTACTACGACGTGGAAACCCAGGCAACAAGGGCGCTTCCAAGTCGGCGCTTGCCCGGTCGATCCTCGAAGCCGCGACGCCCAGAGCTGCACGCCAGCTCGCTCACATCGCCCTGCAAGGCACGTTGCCCGAGAAGGACGGGAAGCAGGTCGCCATCCAGGACCGCATCAAGGCGCTGGATCTGCTGCTTGCGCGTGGTGGCGTGCCCATCCGCACCGAGCTAACGGGGGCCGATGGCACGCCGTTCACCATCGCCGTCAGGGCCGCACATGACGGGGACTGATCGGGCATCAGGGGCAGGCAGGCTGGCCATGCTCCTGCGCTTGCAGGCGTTAGCCCTCTGCCCGCCGCGCCTGTCGGGGCGCTTGTCGGTGGAGGCGAGCACGGAACGCGCCCCCGAGCAGCCGCAGACCGTGGACGCCGACCGCGCAGGCCGAAAACGAAAAGCGGAGAGCGGGGCCCCCCAGGTGACAGCTAGGCTCGTGCGACCCAGTTTTTGATTTTGGGGTCCTTTCGTCGTGGCGTGTCGTGATGGTGTCGGGAGCGGCGGGTATTTTCCCGGGATTTTCGAGACTTTCGTCGTGGTGGAGGAGACAGCGACGTGGCAGTAGGCAGTTTTTGCCCGGGGCACCATGAGGTGCGCTCCAGCGCGGAATCGCGATAACCCGGCTGGAGGGGCGGTCAAGTCCGATCCCTGGGCAGCCCGCAGTTTCACGTGAAACCGAGGAGGGGGCCCGAGCATGGAAGAGCGTGACGTGGTGGCGATCGCGGAAGTGTGTCACGAGGCGAACCGGGCGTACTGCGAGACGATGGGGGACCACAGCCAGGTGGCGTGGGACGACGCCCCCGACTGGCAGCGCGAGAGCGCGATCGCGGGGGTGCGAGCGGTCGTGGACGGGGCAGCGGATTCCCCCCGCGCGCAGCACGAGAGCTGGATGGCGTTGAAGGTGGCCGAGGGCTGGACGTACGGGCCCACGAAGGATCCCGAGGCGAAGACGCACCCCTGCCTCGTGCCGTACGGCGACCTCCCCCCGGCCCAGCGGCGCAAGGACGTCCTGTTCCGCGGGATCGTGCTCGCCTTCCTCGAGCCGGTCGTCGTGTGAGGCCCGCTGCTCCCCTCGAGGTCCGGTGGCGCGGCGTGGACGTACGCTGCTCGGCGATGCCTTGTGCGCCGAAGCCGCCGGCCGGTGTCTCGTTCTCCTGCCGAGTAATGCCCGGGAGAGGCGTCCACGACGACGACCGGGCAGCCTCGGGGAGTGGCGTCTCCCTCGCGACCTGGGCCCTCGACATCGGGTTCTGGCTGCTGTACGGCGGCATCGTCGCCGTGATCGTGTACGCCATCTACTTCGCCCCTCGTCACTAACCCCGGAGGTTCTGTGCTGACTCTACTCCTGCTCGGCTTCACGCTCCAGACGAGCGTGCCCCCCGACCTCGGTGCGCTCTGGCTCGGCGGGATCGCGCTCGCCACGACCGTCGTGACGCAGGCGCTCAAGCTCGTCGCCGCCCCCCTCGCCCGCGCCCCCGATTGGGTGAAGACCGTCGTGGCGCTCCTCGTCGCCTTCCTCGCCACGAAACTCGGCGCGATCGTCGGCGCCCCCATCCCCGGCGATCTGGGCGGCGTCGCCGCCGTCGTCGTCAATTGGCTCGCCGCGATGGGCCTCCACGCCCTCGCCAAAAAGGCCGGCGTCATCACGGACGCGGCCGCGGCGTGACCCGGGACGAGCAGCGGGTCGAGCTCCACCTCCAGGAGCGGAACGGGCACTTCTGGTGCTTGACCCACGACACGTGGTGGAAGCTCTGCCCCTGCCCCGGCACGATGTCGACGACCGTGACGGTCACGCAGGAGATGCTCGACGCCGAGAAGCCGCGGCAGGGCGCGTATCTCGAGTTTCTCGAAAAGCAACTCGCCCCGTGACGCGCGACGCGCAGTTCGTCGAAGCGTTCCTCGTCGCCGACGACCTCCTGCGCCACCGGCCGCCCTGCACGGGACCGAATACGCCCATCCTCGCCGATCCCCGGATGCCGGTGGGCTTCGTCGCCCTCGGCTCCCCGAACGGCGCGATCGTCGTGAAAGAGATCGGGTGATCGCCGCCCCGAAGCCCGAGATCCTCCGCCAGCCCGAGTTCTTGACGTGGCTCAAATGGCAGCGGTGCATCGTGTGCGAACACCTGGGCCTCCGCCAAGAGACGAGCTCGGACCCCGCCCACACCCCGAAGACGCGCATCCACGGCGACGTCGCCGTCTCCCTCTGCCGCCATCATCACAACGAAGAGGAACGCCTCCAGCCTGCCGCGTTCTGGGCGAAGTACGGCCTCGACCCGTTCATGGTCTTCGCGGCATTGTACGCGCGCTTCCTGCGCGAGCAGGCGTCGGTCGCGTTCGGATGACCGCCACGCCCCTGCCGATCGACCACGGCTTCAGCACGCGCAGTCGGCCGCCGCGCCGCTTCTTCCTCCGCCGCCTGAAAGATGAGACCGGCATCTCGCGCACCGGCCGCGTCCTCGAAGGCGTGCTGCTCCAGAGCGGGAAAGTCGTCGTCGAGTGGCGGCCGCCGCACAGCACGATGGGGATTTACAATTCCCTCGACGAGTTTCGCACGATTCACGTCGACTGCCACCCGAGCTGCAACGAAATCGTCTGGCTCGACGACGAGAAGTGCTACTGCGGGGCGCCGGAACAAGACCCCCGCTGCCTGAAGATGGGGTGCGAGGCGCACAGCGTCCCCGTGCAGGTCCAGATCGGATGACGGCCGCCCTGCCGCCGATCCTCAAGATCCCCGTCGTCGAGCTGCCGGAGCTGAACCTCGTCCTCTACGCCCTGCAGCCGAAACAGTACGAAGCGTACAAGCTGACGCCGATCTTCCGCCCCAAGAACACGCCCGGGCCCACGCACATCGGCTACGGCGGCGCCGCCGGCAGCGGGAAATCCTACTTCTCGCGCGCGATCCTGACAGCCGTGGCGATGATGTGGCCCGGCTCGACGGGGATCCTCTTTCGTCGCACGGAGCGCGAAGTCAAAGAGAATCACGTCCAGAAGTTCCTCGCCGAAGTGCCGAAGGTCATCGCCGGCCGCCAGCTCTACAAGTACAACGGCAACGACCTCATGGTGTCATGGTTCAACGGCAGCCGCTCCTACTTCGGCTACCTCAGGAACGACCAGGACGTGTTTATCTACCAGGGGCCCGAGTACGACTGGATGATCTTCGAGGAGGCGACGCACTACTCGCACTTCCAGATCAACTGGCTCACTGGCAACCGGCTCCGCGCGACGGTGCCGATGGCGCGGCCGTTCGCGCTCTATCCGTCGAACCCCGGCGGCCCCGGGCACTTCTGGTTCAAGCGGTGGTTTATCGAGCGGCGCTTCCACGAAGCGGACGGCGAGCGGCCCGAGGACTTCGCGTTCATCCCGGCGCGCCTCAGCGACAACCCCGAGCTCATGCAGCGCGACCCCCGCTACGGCGAGAAGCTCGACCGGCTGCCCGAGCCGTGGCGCTCCTGGCTCCGTGATGGCGACTTCGCCGCGGGCGCCGGGTCCGCGCTCGCCGAGCTCCGCCGCGAGGTGCACCTGATCCCCGCGTTCGAGCGGCCGGCGCACTGGCCCGTCTTCGGCGCGTTCGATTGGGGCTACAACCACCCGTTCAGCTTCGGGCTCTACACGACCTCCGAAGACGGCGATGTCTTCAAGATCGACACCGTGACCGGGCGCCGGCTCCTGCCCCACGAGATCGCGCAGCGCGTGAACGGACGGCTCACGCAGCTCCAGATCCCGAAGCTCACCTACATCAGCGCGGGGCACGACGCGTGGGCCAACATCAAAGCCCGCGGCGAAGACACGCCGACGATCGCCGACACCTTCGCCGCGCTCGGCCTCCCGCTCTCCCAGGCGAACATCGACCGCAAGATGGGCCTGCAGGCGCTCCGCGACGCCTTCTCGTACAAGGGCCGGGGCCCGAACCAGACCGACATCCACCCCCGCCTCCGCTTCTTCGACACCGAGACGAATCGCCGCTGCTTCGACGTGCTCGAGACGCGCGTCATCGACCCCGACGACCCCGAGGACGTCCTGAAGACCGACGCCGACGATTGGGGCGAGGGCGGCGACGACTTCTATGACGAGACGCGCTACGCCATCGCCTCGCGCCCCTCGCCCGCCAAATCCACCTGGGGCGGCTCGGCCGAGCCCTCCGCCTGGGATCCCGAGATGCTCGCCGCCGATCGCGAGCGCCTCATGCGCGGCCGCGGGGACCGCGCGTTCAACCGCCGCCCCGATGAGCACTATGAAGAGCTCCCGTAAGCGCCCGCTCGGCACCGGCGTCAGCGTCCGCGACTGGATCGCCCAGAACCCCGATCTCCACGTCACCCGGTCGGACATGGGCCTGCTCTTCGCCATGTACGAGAGCGCGCAGCAGCGCGCGCGCCGCGCCGGCCGCTGGTATCGCCGTCTCTGGCGCTACCTCACGACGCCCATTCTCGGCCAGGAGGCCCCATCGACACCCTTACCGCCGGTCTCGTCGTCGCCCTCATCCTCGCCAAGCTCGCCGCCGGCGTCTTCTTCGGTCTCTGGTGGGGCGAGCGGGGACGGCGCATCGCCGCCGAACGCCTCGCCACCACCGGCAGCCCCAGCGAACCCCTCGCTCGACGACTTCCCGACGAAGTAGACGGCGAGGGCCGGGCCCTCTCCGTCGGCCGCGCGGCCGCGGAAGCGCAATTCTCCGCGTCGACGATTCAGAAAGGCGTGGAGCAGCTCCAGCGCGAGGCCGACGCCGCCGGGATGACCCTCTCGCCCGAGGACGCGCGGCGCCAAGTGCTCGCGATGCTCGCGGGCAACGAGGTCTCGCCCGACCTCCCCGAGCTTGGCGTGTGATTGCCCCGCCCCGGCACGACCTATATCTTCGGACGACCTCCTAGGAGCGCCGAGCCCACATGGCCGTCAATCTCACCGATCTCCCCGCGGGCAGTCCCCGTAATGCGCCCCCGATGCCGTGGCGTCCCCCACAACGCCTCCTCGGATTCTTGGCCCCCGGCACCGTCATCCCCGCGAACGATACGAACGGCGTGCTCGTGGCGGTCGCGGGGTCCGGGCGAATCCGAATCGCCGTCCTCGCCTCCGCCGGCGGGACGCTCCGGATGCGGTGGCGACTCGCCGATCACAAAACGAACGTCACACAGGTCACGGCAAACCCGGCCGACACCGCGATCGTGGCTGCCACCGAGCTCGTCTTCGACATCCCCGTCAACTTCGGGCACGCCTATCTCGAGGTGGCGATCGTGAACGGTGGCGCGCCCTCCACGGTCTCCTATTGCGATGTTTTCCAGACTCCGTACAGCAACTAGGGGAGACGGCCAATGAAACGTTTGCTCTTCGCGCTCGTCCTCCTACCGCCGATCCTCGGCGCACAGGGGGCCACAAAACTGGCGGCCGGGAGCGTGACCAGTCCTACCGCTGGCGATACGATCGTCACAGCTCCGATCGGCAGCCCACAGAAGGTGACGGTGACGTGCCTGTTCAGTGCCGGCAAGCCGACGTCAAACGATGTCAGCAATCTAAAAGTTGCAGGCTCTCCGACTGACGTCGGGCCAATTCTCGTGCCCGCGGTGACCGGCCTGTGGGTGAGTTACGTACTCGAGCGCGTCGCTGGTGTGTCTGCAATTGCCGTCACGACGATCCATGCGGGGACCACCGGCGTTACGTATAGCTGCCAGTTGAATTGGGCGCCGACGCCGTAGGCCGTGCGCGATCGCCTGTGCCGCCTGCTGCTGCGACTGACCGCGCGTCTCGAAGAGTGGGCCTGGGCGCGCTACAAGACGCCGGGACTGCCGTACCCGCTCGAGGCCAACACCCCGACGCGGCGCCTGACGGCGCTCCGCATCCGGCACCACGCCTTTCACTCCGTCTGCATCGTCGGCAGCCGCATGTGGCGCGTCCGACTCCATCTCCCTAACGGCACCGTGTACGCCGCGACCGCGCACACGATCGACGAGGCCATCGGACTCCTCTTCGCGGACATGAAGTCCTAATGGCCGCGATCGAACGCAAAGCCCTGATCGTCACGGATCGCTTCCTCGATCTCGTCGAGGTGCTGACGGCGGCGGGGCTCGTGCATCGCGTGGGAACGGTCGTCACGGACCAGGAAACGCCAGCCGCGCGGGCGCGCGTCTTGAACGCCGACCCCGCGGCTGGCGATTACGGGCTCGTGGTGCGCGTCGTCCCGTCAGCCGGGGGCGGGTCTTCCGTCGATGTCACCGATCGTGACGCCCGCCTGCTCGGCCGCGCGAAGATCCTGGACTCGGCCGGCGCCGTCATCGACCCGGCGCTGAAGGGCCAGCTTCCCGCGGCCCTCGTCGGCGGTCGCCTCGACGTGAACCTGGGGGCCCTCACGGGCGGGCTCCTCTTCGACGTCGCCGATCGTGATGCGCGGCTCGCTGGACGGGTGAAGCTCCTCGACTCGGCCGGCGCGGTGATCGACGCTGCGCTCAAGGGGCAGTTGCCCGCCACGCTCGGGCAGAAGACGATGGCCCTGGCCCTCGCGGTCTCGATCGCGAGCGACCAATCGGCGATCCCGATCTCCGCCGCGGTTGGCGCCCCGGCGTTCGTCCGCCTGTCCGATGGTGCCGCGGCGCTCGTCGGCCAGAAGACGATGGCGGCGTCGGTGCCCGTGGTCCTCGCCTCCGATCAAACCGTCCTGCCCGCCGTGGCGGAGCAACGCGCGGCGACGCTCCACGTCACGGGCACGGCCGCGGTCAACACGGCGCTCACGATCACCCTGCCCGCCGCGGGCGCGGGGCTCTTTCACTACATCACGTCGATCCAGTGGTTCAAGAAATACAACGTGATCGGTGTGGCGGGCGCGGGGCCGATCATCACGTCCACGAATCTCCCCGGCAACCCCGCCTGGGATACCGAGCATTTGGCTGCCCCCGCCAATACCGTAATTCGCGTGATCGACTACCAAGCGCACGGGCCGTTACGGTCTGCCGTCGCGAACACCGCCACGACGATTGTCGCGCCGCTCCAACTCCAGACCATTTGGCGCGGCAACGTCTCCTACTTCATCGCACCCTAAGAGGCGCCCATGCTTCGGCTATTTCGACAGGTGAATGTCCAAGTGCAGGGAGACGAACCGCCACCCGAGGGCGAGTCGAACTACAACTTGCGCCTCTTCTACCAGGAGTGAGCTGTGGCCCTCTTGCGATTCTACCTCGCGTCCTACGGTGCCGGCGATCCGTTTACGGCCTATTCCGTGAGCGTGGTGGCCACCGATGGCATTAACAGCGCCACCATCCCCTGTGAGTCGGTCACCATCGACGAGATCCAGGAGAAAAAGGAGACCCTGGGGCAGTCGATGTGGGACCAGCACACCGTCGCGGCCATCTGCGCGGATAAGCTCGGCGTCCCCGTCGCCGCGGGGGCGCCCGCGTAGCGATGACCCGTCAACCCGTCGTCAGCGAGCGGCGCGGCCATTGGGCGGTCGGGGGCGACTTCGTGGCCGGGTCGCCGTTCCTGAACGCCGTCCCAATCAGCACGACGATCCCGATTGCGGGGGCGGAGCGGATGCGGGTGCGCTTCAAGACGTCGGGCGCGGGCGGCACGCTCGCCGCGCGCTTCGTGCGGCCGGATGGCGTCGATACCCTGTACACGCAGATGCAGCCCGTGGACGTCGCAATCACCGTGAACGTCGAGGCCGTGCTCGACATCGACCCGCACTACGGTGAGGGCCTCGTGAAAATCACGTTCACCCCGACCGGCAACGGGAACATCACTTTCTGCGACGCTTCCCAGACGTGAAGAGGTCCCCATGCCCCAACCGATGACCGACATCTACGCCAGCTCCGCGCCAGGCTTGGCAGGGTCGGAACGCTTCACCGGGCTCACCGGGTTGGTGATCGGCCTCGCGAAGGCGCCGCTCCTGAATCCGAACTCGGCCATCCCGACGCCGTTCCGCGTGAGTAAGAACGGGCTCCTGCTCGACCCCGCGGGTGGCGCGGGCGGCTACACGGTCGCGGGGAACAGCGTGACCCTCGGCACCGCCGCGATCAGCGGAGACGTCTTCGTCATCGACTACTGGTACCAAGCCTACTGAGATGCCCGAATACTACGTCGCGACGTCGGGTGGGCCGACCAATCCCGGGACCCTCGCCAGTCCGTGGGACCTCCAGACCGCGCTCAATGGCGGCTTCCCGGCGAACACCATCCACCCGGGCGACCTCATCTGGGTGCGCGGGGGCGTGTACAACAACATCGACACCAATTGGGGGATGACGCTGGTCGGGACGGCGCAGGCGCCAATCACCTTCCGCAACTATCTCGGCACCGACCCGATCAACCAAGAACGGGCCATCATCCGCGAGACCAACACCTCGGCGGCCGCGACGGCCGGGGCCACGTCCGTCAACGGCGTCAACGGGAGTGGGTCGCCGACGGTCTCGGTCCACAAGAACGCGGGCGTGAACCAGGGCGTCTCGATCGGCCACCAGCTCACGATCGCCTCCGGTCCAGCCGCCGGCGTCTACGTGGTCACGGCGGGCACCACCATCGTGCAGAACGCCAACACGTCCGTCTCAATTAAGCCGAACCTGCGCGGGGCGACGGCGGGCGGCGAAGCCATCACGCTGACGCTCACGCCCACCAGTATCGACAGCGTGAAGTTCGATGGGGGGCAGTACGTCCGCTTCTGGGGCCTCGAGCTAGACGTGGCGCTCGCGATCCGCAGCATCTCCGGCGGCGCCATCTGCTTCTCGCACTTCGGCTCGAACAACAGCGGGATCAAGCTGATCCACTGCCTCCTGCACGATGGGCAAGGCAACGTCTTCATCGACTACCAGTCCAATGACATGGAAGTCTACGGGTGCCTGCTCTACAACGCGGGGAACGCCGACGTGGGGAACGGCGACGGGGGGGCACACCAGCTCTACATCCACCACAAGAACACCGCGCCGCGACTGAACATCGAGCGCAACGTGATGTTCAACGACCACGGCGTCGCCATCCAGTGCTACTCGACGGCCGGGGTTCGGGACTTCGAGGAGGGCATCAACCTCCTGTACAACGTCGTCGTCAATTCCGGCGTGCTCAACAGCCTGGCGAACGTCGGCGGCAAAGACGCCACGTCCCTGGAGATTGGGGGCGCGACCGAAACGATGTCGGAGATCACCGTCGACCACAACTACTTCTTCAACGCCCTGAACAAGGGTGACCGGGTGATTCAGATCGGGTTCAACCCCGCGACGGTACGGATTGGCGCGAACATCGTCGTGACTAACAACTACGGCAAGGGCGGCGGGTCGGGGTTCGGCGTTGTCCATTTCAACGGGACGCTGGCGGCGGGCGGCACCGTGCTGTTTGAGAATAACGTCTTCATCGTCCAACCGGCCGGCGCGAGCTGGAACGGCTTTGCGACGCGCTTCGTCGACACGCTGCCGGCCCCGGCCGGCTGGACCGTCCGCAACAACATCTACTACCGCGTGCAGGGATCGGGCGAGCCGCCGATCTCGGCGTTTGTGACGTCCGCGCATCCCTTCGGCACGATTGCACAGTGGAAGACGGACACGGGCTTCACGCTCGACACCTCGCCGGCCGCGAACCCCGTGGTGACGCTCGTCGTCTCCATTCCGACGACGAAATACGAGAGCGGCCGCGGCTGGGTGCTGTACTACAACCACGCCGGGCTCTCCAGCATCCCCTTCAATCCGGCGGACTTCGGGATCGGCGTCGGGGACACCTTCGTCGTCCACGACATGCGGAACGTGTGGGCCGGCATGGGGGGCCAGGCGGGGACGCCGGTACTCGGCCCGCTCGTGTGGAACGGGCTGCCGGTGAACCTGCCGAACACGCAGATCGCCGACCCGGTGCAGACCGGGAGTCAATGGGGGGTGGGGGACGAGACGGCGCCTCCGGCCACCGCGCCCGACTTCAATGTGTTCCTGGTGCGGCGCACGGCGACCTTTATCGCGCCGCCGCCCCCCCCGGGGGGATCGCTGACACGGCAGCCCACGGTCTCGGTCTTCGCAAGCGAGGCGAGCGCTCAGGCCGCGACCGACCGGATCACGGGCGTCACGGGGACCAGCTTGACCTTGACCGCCCTCCCGCTGTCCGCGGGCGCGTCGCTCGCCGGGTTCGCCCTGTATAAGAACGGCGCGCGTGTCGACTCCAACCGCTACTCGATCGCCGTGAAGACGGTGACGCTGCTGGACGCCGCCGTCCCTGGCGACGTATTCGTGGCGGACTACTGGGGGCAAAGCTGATGGCCGGCTACGCTGGCGTGCCGCCACTCCGCGCGGACCCGTTCACGCCGGACGAGTTTGACGCGAAGCGCGTGGCGCTCGCCAAGCGGTTCTGGCATGGACAGGACGAGCTGCTCCGGCGCCGCGACCGTCAGGTGGAAGAGAACATTCGGATGCTCGCCGGACAGCACTGGAGTGTCTATAACCCCTACCTCCAGAAGTTTCTCGACATCACGCAGTGGATGACCGACGACGAGCGCCGGTGGCGCCAGCGGCCCGTCGTGAACCGCGTGCTCTATTGGTACATCCTCACGCACTCGCGGCTCACCGAGAATCCGCCGATCCTGACGTTCCAGCCGTCGACCGGAGACCGTTTCGACGCCGAGCTCGCCGAGGTGGCGGACACCATCTTCAAGACGAAGTGGCGCGAGACGCAGATGCTCGAGGTGCTTGACCGCCTGATGGCCTGGATGATTCCGGGCGGCCGCGCGCACCTCATGTCGGTTGTCGATCCGCGCAAGGGCGCGCTCAAAGCCGCGCGTGGCCCCGCGGCCCTGCAGCTCCTCGGCCCCGACGGGATGCCCGTCCCCGGGCCCGACGGCCAGCCGATCGTGCGCGTGGTGCCCGACGCGCCGTACGCCCCGGATGCGAGTGGCAACTTTGTGCCCCAGGCGCAGCTCACGATGGACGGCCTGCAGACGGGCACCGCCTACAGCGAGCACGAGGGCGACCTTCGCATCGACGTGCTCTCCTGTCTCGAGTGCCGCGGCCAGTGGGGGCCGCAGCCCTGGCACGAGAAGTCGTGGCACGAGCTCCGCAGCTTCCTGACGCCCGAAGAGGTGTACGAGCTCTTCGGCGTCGAAGTGCAACCCGACGCGATCTTCGACGGGACGGACGATCCGGGCTACCTGACGCGCCTCCTCTTCGGTACCGGCTTCTTCGGCGCCGCCTCCGCGAAGCCGGGCTCCGAGTTCGCCAGCTCGCCCGTGGGCGAGGGCTACGTCGAGGTCCTCTCGCTCTGGCAGCGGCCCTGCGCGTTCCCCGGGATGGAAGAGGACGACCAAAAACCCGGCGGCCGCCTCCTCGTCGCGACGAAAGACCGGGTACTCCGCGACGGCCAGCGCCCGTTCCGCTTCAAGAGCGCGAGCTCGATTCGTACCTTCGACTTCGTGAAGGTGATGGGGCGGCCGAGCGGCACGAGCCCCCAGGAGATGCTGAATCCGATCAACCGCGCGGTGAACCGCCACATCGCGCAGATCCAGCAGCACGCGAATCTCGTTTCCGATCCGATCGCGCTGATCGACGACCAGTCGGGGCTCCAGGACGTCGAGTTCACCAACAAGCCGGGCGCGCGCTACACCGTGCGCCGGCGCCCGAACGTCCCCGCGCTCGAGTTCGTGCCGCCGCCGAGTCTCGGCCGCGACGTCTACAACTCGCACAAGCTAATGACGGAGGAGCTCGAGAAGCTCGGCAACGTGGAGGGCGCCGAGGGCTCGCCGCCGACGACCGACCCGTCCGGGAAGCTCATCAAGGAGCTGCGCTACAATTCCGACCGTTTCCTCGGCAGCACCGCGCGCCGCACCGTCGAGGAGCTGGCGCGGATGGCCGACGACTGGATCGTGATTTTCGGCAAGCTCTACACCGAAGAGAAGGTGATCGAGTACGCCGGCGAGGATTCGGTGCCGCGCACGATGTACGTCTACCCCGAGCTCTTCCGCGAGGGGAAGGTCAACATCATCGCGGATATCGAGTCGATGCTCCCCGAGAGCCGCTCGGAGCGCATCAACCGCGTGAACCAGATGTATCAGATGGGGGCGTTCGGCCTGCCCGGGGATCCCCGCGCGATCCAGAAGTGGCTCGAGATGGCGCGCTTCCCGCACCTCGCGCGTACCGCCTGGCCGGGCGGCGTGCACTTCGTGACGGCGCAGCAGGAGAACGGCCAGCTCGCCCGCGGCGTGCCAGCCACGCAGATCCCGGTGTTCGAGTGGTACGACGACGAGGTGCACCTCGCCGTGCTCGACAACTTCATGGCCGCGCCCGAGTTCCTGCGGATTGACCCGCAGATGCAGTCACAGTTCGTGATTCACCGGACGATGCACCAGCAGGCGTTTGCGGCGAAGCAGCTCCAGGCGCTGAAGCAGGCTGTGATGACGGCCCGGATCACCGGCGCCGCCGGGATCGACCAGCAAGGTGGGGGCGGCGGGAACGGTGGGCCGCCGAAGCCTCCCGCAGCCGAGCAACCCGCCCAGACCGGAGCCGCCGCCTAATGCCCGAGTCCCAGGCCCAGGTCCGCTACGCCCATGTCGTCCTGGCGGGGAAGGCGAAGAAGAAGGGCGGCATGGACAAGGCCACCGCCGCCGAGATCGTCGGCAAGATGCACGGGCGCTCGATGAAAGAGCTGCCCGAGCGCAAGGGCAAAGTGCAGCGCGCGCGTCGCGTGCGCTAACGCCAAATCGAGGGATCCCATGACCACAGCCGTGAAGCCCGAGGTCGAGAAGCCCGCCGAACCGCCCGCGAAGCCCACCACGATCGCCGGGGCCGTCGAGGCCGCGCGCGCCAACCTGGCGGCGTCCCAGGCCGCAGAAGAGAAGCCCGCGACGGAGGAGAAGCCCGTCGAGACCGAGACGCCGGTCGAAGAGAAACCGGCCGCCGAGCCGGTCACGCCCGAGGAAAAGCCAGAGGAGAAGCCGGCAGGCGAAGAGGGCAAGGAAGGCGAAGAAGGGGCCGAGGCCAAGGCGGAGTTCGTCGCCGAGATCCCGGGCCGCCGCCCCGGCGAGGAGCCGATCAAGCTGGCCGTCGAGGACGCGGCGACGCTCGAACGTCTCAATCAGGCGCTCAAGGGCGGCCTCCGGCGCGACGAGTTCGCCCGCTCGATGGAGGCGGTGAACCGCCAGCGTGAGGAGCTGGACATTGTGGAGCAGCACCTGGAGCTGGACCCGGTGGGGTTCCTCGCCGAGCGCGTGAAGCCCGAGATTCAGGTCGAGCTCGTGCGACACCTCCTCTCGCTCCCCGAAGTCTTCGAGAAGGTCACCGCAGACCTCGAGGAGTGGCAGGACCCCGACAAGGCCCGGGCGCGTCGTGCGGAGCTCGGGAGGGACCGGGCCGATCGCAGCCGGCAAACCGAGCGCGAGCTCGGACAGATCCGGGCGGTTCGGGAGCAGGGGCGCAAGATTCGCGACACGGTGGAGGCGATCATCCCCGCGGACATGCAGGAGGATGAGGCCGCGCTCTTCCGCGACGACTGTCTCACGGACGTGGCGGCGTGGTGCCGGGCGAATCCCAAAGTCGCCCGCTTGCGCCCAGAGGAAGTAATCGGTATCCTCGACCGTCGGCTCCGCCACCACGGGCTCACGCCCGAGTCGGCTCTGGCCGGCCTGTCCAGTGGACAGCCGCTCCGTCGCGCTACCGCGGCCGCCCCTCAGAAGGCCCCCGCGCCTAGCATCCCCGACGTACCCACGGCTCTCGCGACTGGCGCAAAGCTGAAGCAGGCGAGCGTAGATCGACGCGAAGCCGCCGCCATCCCCGGTGCTGGGGCTGGCGCCCGACCGACGAAGATCGAAGTCCCTGCCCAGCAAGGCGTCAAGGAGCGCATCGCTTCGCTGCGAAAGATCCTGCAGCCGTAAGCCGACGCGCCCTCCGTTCGCGAACCTTGTGACGTAGGGGGTCCCATGAAACTGATTTCCTTCAGCGCTACGCGCCTCGGGGTGCTCTGCACCCTCCTGCTCGTGGCGCTCTTCGCACCCGCCGCGCTGGGGGCGATGCCGTTCCTCCTGAGTCCCGGAGTAACGACCACCGCGTTCAACGCCGGCGGCGCCTCGGACATCAACGAGGCGCTCAAGATCTTCTTCAACGATCCCGTCATCTACAACGTCGTGTCGGACTCGGAGCTGCTGTCCTACTTCGACGAAGACAACAACGTCAAGAGCGACGAGACAACCGGCGGGCGCTACATCGAGACGGCCCAATACTTCCAGCTCCCCGCTGGTGTGGGCGCCCGGGCCGAGGGCGAGTACATCCCGGTGCCCGACGGGCCGGTCATCAAGAACTCCCGTATCAACCTGAAGAAGGTTCAGGGCGTCGTCGAGATGACGGGCGACGTGATGCGGCGCGTCAAGGGCGACATGGGCGCCTATCTGAACTGGATGGAGCGCGCCCTGCCCGACCTCGTGACGCGGCTCAAGAACGAGCACGACCGGATGCTGGTCGGCTACGGCAACGGCGTGAAGGCGCGCATCTTCTCGGTGGGCGCTAACCCGCTCATCACGATCGACCGCGCATTTGGCGTGACGATCGGGTCGGCGCTGACGGATCCCTTCCTCCAGTTCTTGGAAGGCGAGCGGATCGTCGCCTCGGCGAACCCCACCGGCGCTCCGT